>Ga0316605_10000280_pt1 | contig 42430 bp, 33 predicted proteins | sample OWC_soil_day20_n_FD_207666 | JGI IMG/M metagenome (GOLD analysis project Ga0316605, IMG submission 207666) | Wetland soil microbial communities from Old Woman Creek delta, Ohio, United States - OWC_soil_day20_noCT | ecosystem: Environmental > Terrestrial > Soil > Wetlands | place: USA: Ohio...
GGAGCCACCTTTGTATAAATAATCGCTTACTACTTTGTAGCGAAATGCATCGGTAATGGGTTCTTTTCTTAAATTTTTGTCCATGTTGATTTGGGTTTTTGTGTCAACTTTTTTCAGGACAAGTCACGTAAGTTGAAATTAGATAAGCCATAAAAAAGGCCTAAGAAACTTTATTTGAATCTTAGGCCCTAAGGATTTATGTTTTCAGAATTCTAATTCATTGTTGGTAAGAAAGAGTATTTCTTACCATATTGAAGATGTTGTTTTAGGAAGTCTGTTGGGTAGGAAATTTCAAACTTAATATATTTACCATCTTTGTCAGCAATTGGAGTTATTTCAGGATTTACAAAACCTCCATAAGGTTTAATATTTAATTTCTTGTAACGGTCAATAACTTCTTGGTGTAATACTGGGTCGATATTAACAGCGTATTTTTCAATTAAATTCTTTCCTCCTTCATAATTACCAGTAGATTTAATATCTTGAATCATTGCAAGCAATTCTCCAAATATTTTTCTAACAGCATTATGATCTTTTATTTGAAAATAAGTTTTATTGTCTTTTTCAAACCTAACCACAGCTCCAATCTTTTCACCTTGTTCAAAAGTATAAGTAGATATTAGTTTGCGAGCTTGCATATGTGCTTGGGTTACTGTTTTACCAAATTCAATTCTTGCATATTGAGAAAGAAGTCCATTACGAAGATAACTGTCATATTCAGCTTCTCCAACAGCAAGGTCAGGAATTAGTCCAATTTCAATTAAATATGGATCCATCATATAATAAAGAGCAAATAAATCAGCTCTTGCTTCTTCCAATGAAGAAGAATAGTCAGCCAATGCACCTGCTGAAGTGCCAGGAAGAAGTTGACCTGAACCATGTCCTAAACATTCGTGTAAGTCAGTGTGTAAATCACCTGCCATTGAACCATATTTCTTTGCCTTTTCAATTTCTTCTTCACTTGCAGCAAATTCTTGTAATGCTCCTTTTGGAGATTCAAGTGCAGCTAAATCATAAGCTGAAGTTAAATTAGCAATTGTTACTGATTTGCTTCCAAATTCTTTTCTAATCCAATCAGCATTTGGAAGGTTAATTCCAATTGGTGGAGTTGGAAAACAATCACCTCCAAGCATAACAGCATTAATTACTTTTGCACTTACTCCCTTAACTTCTTTCTTTTTGTATTGAGGAGCAACAGGTGAATTATTTTCAAACCACTGAGCATTTGCACTTATAACTTCTGTTCTTTTGGTTGCTTCCAAGTCTTTGAAGTTTACAACAGATTCCCATGTTGCTTTCATTCCCAATGGATCACCATAATCTTCAATAAATCCATTTACATAATCGCATTGTGATTGAATATCAGAAACCCATTTAACATTGTAATTATCCCAAATTTTCAAATCTCCAGTTTGGTAGTATTTAATTAATAGATTTGTATATTCTCTTTGAGCATCATTTTCTGCAACTTTATTTGCTTTTTCAAGCCAATAGATTATTTCTTTAATAGCATTAGAATATAATCCGTCAAGTTTATACACTTTCTCAACAACTTTATTATTTTCTTTTACAACTTTAGAGTTTAAACCAAAAGAAAGAGGACGTTCACTATCTGGACTTTGTTTTTGTTTGTAAAAATCTTCAACTTCTTTGCGAGTTACTCCTTCGTAGAAATTAACAGCTGAAGATGCAATAATATCTTTTGATTTATCAGTTTCTTTTCTATAAGGAGCAATGTTTTTATTGAATATAATATCAGTTACTCTTGTAAAGAAAGCATCAACTTTTTCTCCTTTATTTGTTGGGAAATTCTTTTGACTTGATTGTTTCAAAAGAGTTGAGAAATAGTTTTTGGAGAAAGTAGGCATAATTTTGTCTTCAGCATAGTGATGATGAATACCATTAGAGAAGAATACTCTTTTAGCATAAACCAAAAAATCTTCCCATTCTTTTCCTTGACGTTTTCCATTATAAGAAGAAAGAATGTTTTCTAAAGTTCTTCTTACAGTTAAATTGTATTTATAGTTTTGATCCCACAATATATCTCTTCCACTGTTTGCTGCTTGAGATAGATAGTAAAGATATTCTTGTTGCTTCAAACTTAGGTTGTCCCATGATGGAACTTGGTAACGCATAACTTTAATATCAGCGAATTCATCAATTACATACTTAAATTGTTCTTTGTCTTTAGTTTTGTTCTGTGCCTTAATTCCCTCAGGCATTACAAGTAAACATGATAAAAGGGCTGAAATCATAATCAACTTTTTCATATTGTATTTAATTAATTTGTTTTATTTGGAAGCAAAATTACTAATAAAAGATTAAATCTTTGTATTTTTGTTGCTTTAATTGTAAAGTTTTGTTGTGAAGAAACTTGATATACTTATAATAAAATCATTTTTAGGTCCCCTTTTACTTACATTTTCCATATCGGAATTTGTTCTGCTTTTACAATTCATCTGGAAGATTTTAGAAAAGATGATTGGTAAAGGCTTAGACGCCCTTGTTATACTTCAATTGTTTTGGTATATATTGGTTACCTTGGTTCCAATGGCCTTGCCTTTAGCAATTTTGTTAGCTTCCATAATGACACTTGGTAATTTTGGAGAACGCTACGAATTGGTGGCCATGAAGTCTGCTGGGATTTCTCTTTGGAGAATTCTCAGACCAATGATTGCTGTCGTTTCTTTACTATCTGTTTTTGCATTCTTTTTCTCAAATAACTTTATGCCTATTGCAGAAAAGAAAATGAGAACATTGATGTATGAGATTAATACTAAAAAGCCTACGGTAAATATTCGTCCTAATGAGTTTTATGCCGAAATTGAAAAATATATTATTCGTATTGGAGCAAAGGATAAGGAAGGAAAGAATTTGAGCGATGTTGTGATTTATGATCACAGCAAGAGCATGGGAAACATTAGCGTAACTGCTGCAAAGAAAGGACAAATGTATACAGAGGATAATGGGAATACACTTGTTTTTAATTTAATTGATGGATATACTTATGATGAAAGCGTTGATGACCAATCTTTCTACACTCGTCCTTTAATCAGACTTAACTTTAAGGAGCAATTGATTAGGTTTGATGTGTCAGATTTTGCTTTTAAGGAAACAGATGAAGACAGATATTCAGGCCATTACAAGATGCTTAACATTACTCAATTAAACAAGAATATAAATGAACTAAGAAAAGAAAATTTGGATTTTAATCATTCAATTGTACAAGGAATTAGAAATCAAATTACAACTCCAATAATTAGAGATTCCAATATTTTTAAGATGGATTCATCGTATGACTTCTCTTTCTATAAAGACTATTCTTTACTTACTAATCAAGATAAGCAAAAGGTAATTGAACAAGCTTCACAAAGGACAACTTATCTTAAAAGTGATTTGAAGATGTTAGACTCAAAACGAAATGGTGACAGTGAATTAATTATTAGACACAGAAACGAACTGCATAGAAAGTTTACTCTTTCAGCAGCATGCTTAATCTTATTCTTTATTGGGGCTCCTTTGGGAGCAATTATTCGTAAGGGTGGATTGGGAATGCCTGTGGTGGTTTCGGTTTTGAGTTTTATATTATATTATGTTGTAGGAATGATTGGAGAAAAAGCTTCTGTTGAAGGTGCTGTTTCATCATTCTTAGGTATGTGGAGTTCAACATTGGTATTCTTACCAATTGGCCTTTTCCTTACCATTAAAGCCACATCCGATTCTTCACTTTTAAATTCTGAAAGTTGGATTAAGGCTTTAAACAAGATTAAAGATTTTTTAACTGGACATAAATTTGAAAATAAATAATGAAGATTTTACAGCTTTGCTATAAGCCTCCTTTCCCTGTTGTTGACGGCGGTTCAATGGGAATGCATACTTTAACAATGGGACTTTTGAATAATGAACATAAGGTGAAGGTTCTTGCTTTTAACACTTTCAAGCATCCAGTTAAAATTTCAGAACTTCCAAAAGAATATATTGAAAAGACTCAGTTTGAAACCATATTTGTTAATTTAAAACTTAATGTGTTTTCTGCTCTTTGCAGTTTCATAAAAAATGAAAGCTATCATGTTAAGCGTTTCTATTGCCAGGAAATGGAAGAAAGGCTTGCATCTCTTTTGAAAGAGGAAGAGTTTGATGTTATTCAACTTGAAAGCATTTTTCTTTCTCATTATATTTCTGTTATAAGAAAAAACTCTAAAGCAAAGATTGTTCTTAGAGCTCCTAATATTGAACATTTAATTTGGGAAAAGACTGCTCAAAGCACAAAGAATCCTTTAAAGAAAATTTACCTCAACCAATTGGCTTATAGCCTTAAGAAGTATGAACTTGAAATGGTTAATCACTACGATGGAGTTTATCCTGTTACCAAGGTTGATGCTAATTATTTTATTGAGAATGGATGTAAGGTTCCTTGCAAGAATGTTCCTGTAGGGATTGAGACTCCAGACTTTATTGACAAGGATATTGAAGAAAAGGACAGTTTATTTCATATTGGCTCCATGAATTGGATTCCAAACCAACAAGCAATTGAATGGTTTTTGGATAATGTTTGGGATATGGTTCATGAAAAGCTTCCTAATATTAAAGCTTATTTTGCTGGAAGAGCAATGCCTCAATGGCTTTTGAATTTAAACAGAGAAGGAGTTGTTATTTATGGAGAAGTTCCTGATAGTGCAAGGTTTATTTGTTCTAAAGAAATTATGATTGTACCTTTGCTTTCTGGAAGTGGAATAAGAATTAAAATTCTTGAAGCGATGTCGCTTAGAAAATGTATAATTGCTACTTCTCAAGCTGCAGAAGGTATTTTGTATGAAAATAATGTAAATATTGTAATTGCCAACGCTCCAGAGGAATTTGCAGAAAGTATTTATAAATGTGTTACAGACAAGGAGTTTTCTCATAATATTGCTCAAAATGCTGAAAAACTAATTAGTGAAAAATATAATATTAATGCTATCGCAAGAGAATTGGTTGACTTATATGGTCAATTAGAAGTTAAGTAAATTAACCGCAAATCAAATACTAATCATTAAAAGCTGTCATTAATGAAGATATTAGTTGTCTTATCACGTATTCCCTACCCTTTAGACAAAGGAGATAAGCTTAGAGCATTTTATCAAATTAAAGAACTTGCTAAGAACAATGATGTATATTTGTTTTGTTTAAACAACTCAGCAATCAACCCTAAAGCTGAAACCATTCTCTTGTCTTTCGTAAAGAAAATATGTATTGGTCAATTTAATAAATTTGATTCCATTTTAGGGATGACCAAATCATTGTTTGATGGCACTCCTTTCCAAACTGGTTATTTCTCTCACAAGAAAAACATTAAAAAGCTCAATTCCTTCTGCGAAAAAGTTAACCCTGATGTTGTATATTATCAATTTGTAAGAACAGCTAAATATTCAAATATTAATTACCTTAAAGTATTAGACTTCCAGGATGCTCTTTCAACCAATATGAAACGAAGAGCTTCCAAAAGTAGCTTTCTACTGAAATGCTTATTCAACATTGAAGCAAAAAGACTTCAAAAATATGAAGCCAAGATGTTTGATATCTTCAATAAGCTCACTATTATTGTTGAGACAGATAAGAAAGAAATCAAGCACCCTTCTCAAGATGAAATTACTGTTATTTCAAATGGAGTTGATGATTCCTATTTCAATTACAAAAGCAATAAAACTAAGGAATTTGATATAATATTTTCAGGAGGCATGTCTTATGCCCCTAATTCTGTTGCAGCAATATTTCTTGCCACAGAGATTATGCCTTTGGTTTGGGAGAAACTACCTGATGCAAAATTAGTAATTGCAGGAGCTAACCCTACTACTTCAGTTCAAAGTCTAAGTTCAGAGAATATTAAAGTAACTGGTTGGGTTGATGATATGAAAGAATATTATGCCAAGAGTAAGATATTTGTTGCACCAATGCAAATAGGAACTGGTCTTCAAAACAAACTCCTTGAAGCTATGGCAATGAACCTTCCTTGTATAAGTTCCCCACTTGCTAATGAAGCTTTGGGAGCCACTCATAATGAAAATATACTTATTGCATCCTCTCCAAAAGAATATGCCGATTCAATCATCAATTTATTACAAAACCCTTCCCTTGCTGACCAAATAGCACAAAATGGTAATAATTTTGTTAGAGAAAACTACCGCTGGGAAACCTACGGCAGTCAATTAGAAAGCATATTAAAACAAGTTGCAGGAAAAGAATAATAATGTATAAGAAATCGAAAGAAGTAGATATTTATATTAACAGTTTTGATGGAGATGTTAAGGCTAAGCTGATTGAGATCAGGGAGTTGATTATTGAAAACGCTCCTTTATCAATTGAATGTATTAGTTATCAAATGCCAACCTATAAGGGAAATGGACCTATAGTTTATTTTGGAGGATTTAAAAATCATGTGAGCCTTTTCCCAACATCTAATGGTATTGAAGCGTTTGAAGAAGAATTAAAAGAATATAAACATTCAAAAGGAACAATTCAATTCCCAGTTTCCAAACCACTTCCAATTGATTTAATTAAAAGAATCGTCTTGTTTAGAGTTAAAGAAGATTCAGAAAAAGGAGCTTTAGGTTGCAATTCAAAGAAAAAGAAATAATATCACTGCAAAGAAAGAATAAAGTGTTATTTAATTTTATTCCACTGGATATGATCCATATTGAGGCTCACTAAAATCAAATAACCCTGATTCAAAAAAAAGATTTGCCATCTTTAATGCATCACCTTGAGAATATTTTGTTGCTCTTAGCTCAAACAAATCTGGCAAATATTCATTTTGTTCAACTATTTCAGTTTTTGTTTTCTGAGCCATTTGAGTTAAACCACTCAAATCATTTGTATCAAAAACCTTTACAAAGAAATCAGATCCATAACTATTTATACATAAATTTCCCATTGGCTCCCCAATTAAATTATAACAATAATCTGTTTGCATAGCATAGTGAGCATAAGAAATAATTTCACAACCTTTTAAGTAAGAAATAATTTGAGTTATTTCTTCACAAGTCTTTGAATAATTAAGTCTCAATGGAATTTCTTTGAATTTGTGTAAAGTAGATTTATGTATTGTATAGGAATAGTTTTGGTCAAATTGATTTATTGATGAAATAAAGTCTTGAATTTGAGTCTCACTATAGCTTGTATCAACTCCAATTACAATGTAATTATTAGATAATTCTCCCAAATAATATTGTTCTCCATTATAATATTTGAAATTAACAAAATCACAAGTTGGGGTTGGTTTATCATCTTCTTCCTTACAAGTTGTAAATAAACAAAAGATTGAAGAGATAAACAATAATAATATAATAGCTTTTTTCATGTCTTTTTTATTTTGGTTTATATTTATCTACACCAGCAAACAAATAAACTTATTTCCAATATCCAAAAATACAACTTCTTTAATAATAACAACTAATTCTTATGAAAAGTAAGCTCAAAACAGAAAATATTTTTGTAATCTCTTATACGTTCTTTAATTCAATTGAATAAAATTCGAAATACTACTAAGAAATATATTAGTATTTCATTACTCTTTGATTAGTTTCTTTGTTGCGAAGCCACTTATTGTTTTGAGTTTGACTAATAGTTTTATGAAGGAAGTTCACTGATGACTATCTCTCCTCAAAAAAAATCCTTTCTAAATAAGTTATTAGAAAAACAAAAAAGGACGCCGAGCTTATGCAAGACGTCCTTTTGTTTATAAGATAAACTGGGTTAGGTTTATGAACGGTATTCGTTTAGAATATCTTTAACTCCGTCTGGAGTTAAACGTCCGTAAACTTTTTCTCCAATAAGTACCACTGGAGCTAATCCACAAGCACCTACACAACGAAGACAATTCAATGAGAATTTTCCATCAGGAGTTGTTTGACCAACACCAATTTTTAATTCTCTTTTAAATTCATCCAACACTTTTTCTGCACCACGAACATAACAAGCTGTTCCCATGCATACTGAAATTGGAAATTCTCCTTTTGGAGTCATTGTGAAGAAAGAGTAGAAGGTTACAATTCCGTATATTTGTGCAACTGAAACATTAAGTTCTTGTGCTATTACTTCTTGTACTTCTGCTGGTAAATAACCAAACTCTCCCTGTACTTTATGAAGGACATTAATTGCTTCACCTGGCTTGTTGCCAAAGCTTGCACAAATTTCCTTTATCTTGTTTATTTTGCTTTCTGATAATTTTACCTTTGCCATAGTTGTTATGTTTTTATCCTTCTATTTCTATATGTTTTGATTTATCAAAATAGTGTGTGTGTAGCAAATGATGTGAAATTTCTCCACAAGGTGCTCCCAACCACTCTTTGTATAGGGTTTGAATGTATGGATTTTCGTGTGATTTACGAATTGGTTTTCCAGCATCTTCACGGTAAATTGCTTCTTGACGTTTTCTGATTATGTCAAAATTACCATGATGGAATGGTTGACCTGCTCCTCCAATACATCCTCCTGGACATGCCATAACTTCTATTGCATGGAATCCTGAATTACCTTTTTTAACTTCGTCTAATAACTTACGAGCATTTGATAATCCATGTGCAATTCCAATCTTAATTGGTGTTCCGTTAAAGTCAACAGTAGCTTCTCTAACGCCTTCCAAGCCTCTTAATTCTGTGAAGTCAACTTTTTCAAGTTTCTTTCCAGTAAATAGTTCGTAAGCTGTACGAGTTGCTGCTTCAATAACTCCTCCTGTTGCACCAAAGATAACTGCTGCTCCTGTTGATTCTCCAAGTGGATTATCAAAGTCTTCTACTGGAAGTGTTTTGAAATCTATATTGAATTGACGGATAAGTTCTGCTAATTCACGAGTTGTTAATGAGTAGTCAACATCTGGGTTTCCGTTTTCTTTAAACTCTTCTCTTTGACTTTCAAATTTCTTAGCAACGCAAGGCATAATTGAAACAACAACCATATCTTCACGTTTAATACCAAGTTTGTTTGCTAAATAGTTCTTAGCAACAGCTCCAAACATTTGTTGTGGACTCTTTGCTGTTGAAGGAACGTCTAACATATCTGGATAATTTGTTTCAAAGAAGTTTACCCAACCTGGACAACAAGAAGTTAAGATAGGTAATTTAACGTTTTTGTCTCCCTTAGTGAACTTATCAATACGAGTAAGAAGTTCAGTTCCTTCTTCCATAATGGTAAGGTCAGCTGCAAAGTCTGTATCAAAAATATAGTCAAATCCAATTCTTCTTAAAGCTGATGCCATTTGACCAGTAACGATGCTTCCTGGTTCCATTCCAAACTCTTCTCCTAATGCTACACGCACTGCTGGAGCTGTTTGAACAACAACTGTTTTCTTAGGATCTGATATTGCTGTAATAACTTGACGAGTTAAGTCAACTTCGCTTAGTGCTCCAACTGGACAAGCCATAACACATTGACCACACATTGTACAAGGGCTCTTTGCAAGGTCTTGTTCAAATGCAGGAGCAACAACTGCTTGGAATCCTCTGTTTACTGCTGAAAGAGCTCCAACTGTTTGCCATACGTTACAAACAGTTTCGCATCTACGACACATAACACATTTATCAACATCACGAATGATTGCTGGAGACATATCTTTTCTATAAGTTGATTGTTCTCCTTGGTAAGGGATTTCTCTTACTCCCAAACGTTGTGCTAAATCTTGCAATTCACATTTTCCACTCTTAGGGCAAATCAAACAATCTGCAGGGTGGTCAGAAAGGATTAATTCCAAAACTGTTCTACGAGCATTAACAACTCTTAAAGAACAAGTATGAATAACCATTCCTTCTGCAACTTCTGTTGCACAAGCAGGTGCTAAATTCTTTCTTCCTTCAATCTCTACAACGCACATACGACATCCTCCTGGACGATTTTCTAATTTAACTCCATCCAATTCGTAATAACATAGAGTAGGTATATCAATGCCTGCTGCACGTGCCGCTTTCAATACAGTTTGACCTTTCTCAACCTGCAACGGCTTATTATCTATAATTATGTTTATTTTTTCCATTTCTTTTTCTTAACATTTTTTGAGTTTAACAAATGCTAATTGCATTGAATTTACATTTCTCAATACATGCTCCGCACTTAATACATAACTCTGTATTGATAAAGTGAGGCATTTTCTTTTCGCCAGAGATTGCATTAACAGGACAATTTCTTGCACAAGCAGTACATCCAACGCATTGTTCTTGATCGATAACATATTGCATCAATGATTTACAAACTCCTGCTCTACATTTTTTGTCTTTAATGTGTTCTAAGTATTCATCATAGAAGTTTTCAATGGTAGAAAGAACTGGATTTGGAGATGTTTGTCCTAATCCACAAAGAGCTGTATCTTTAATAACTCTTCCAAGATTAGTTAGAGTGTCTAAATCTTCCATTGTTCCATTACCCTTAGTTATCTTTTCTAAGATTTCATGTAAACGTTTGTTACCAATACGGCATGGACTACATTTTCCGCAAGATTCTTCAACAGTAAATTCTAAGTAGAATTTAGCAATTGCAACCATACAAGAAGTTTCGTCCATAACAACCATACCTCCTGAACCCATCATTGAGCCAGCAGCTATAAGGTTATCATAATCAATTGGTGTATCTAAGTGTTTATTTGTTAAACAACCTCCTGAAGGACCTCCAGTTTGAACAGCTTTAAATTCTCTTCCTCCCTTGATACCACCACCAATTTCGAAGATAATTTCTCTTAAAGTTATTCCCATTGGAACTTCAATAAGTCCAACGTTGTTGATTTGACCAGCAAGAGCGAAAACCTTAGTTCCCTTACTCTTTTCTGTTCCTATTTTGTTAAACCAATTTGCTCCTTTTGTAATAATGATTGGAATATTTGCATAAGTTTCAACATTATTTACGTTGGTTGGTTTTTTGTTATATCCTGATTGAGCTGGGAAAGGTGGTTTGAATGTTGGTTCTCCACGTTGTCCTTCCATTGAGTGAATAAGAGCTGTTTCTTCTCCACAAACGAAAGCACCTGCTCCATAACGCAATTCAATATCAAAATTAAATCCTGAGCCCAAAATATTTTCTCCTAAAAGACCATATTCGTGAGCTTGATCAATTGCTACTAATAGACGATTAATTGCAAGTGGGTATTCAGCACGGATATAAATAAGTCCTTTTGTTGCACCTATAGCAAATCCATTAATTGCCATTGCTTCCAAAACAGTGTGAGGGTCTCCTTCAAGAATTGAACGGTCCATAAAAGCACCTGGGTCTCCTTCGTCAGCATTACAAACTACATATTTTTGATCTGCATGATTTTTTGATGCAATTTCCCATTTCAATCCTGTAGGGAAACCACCACCTCCACGACCACGAAGACCAGAAAGTTTAATTTCGTTAATAACTTGTTCAGGAGTCATTTCTCCCAAACATTTTGCCAAAGCTGTGTAACCATCAGCTCCGATGTACTCTTCAATATTTTGAGGATCTATATAACCACAGTTACGTAAAGCAATACGCATTTGTTTTTTATAGAATCCCATATGTTTTGAGTCTGCAACGTGTTGTTTGTTTTCAGGGTCAGTGTAAAGTAAACGAGTTACTTTTCTTCCCTTAACAACATGTTCCATAATAATTTCAATTGCATCTTCTGGTTTTACTTCCGTATAGAAAGTATTGTCAGGCATAACCTTAACAATTGGACCTTTTTCGCAAAAACCGAAACATCCTGTTAAGATAACCTGAACTTCATTTTCTAAACCATTGTCCTTAAGAGAGCTCTTTAAATTTGCAGCTATCTCTTGGCTCCTTGATGCATTACAGCCCGTACCTCCACAGACCAATAAGTGCATTTTGAATTTAGCCATATATTTTTCCTCCTAAAAGTTGAATAAATTTGTTAGGTATTAATTATTAATTTTTTCGTAGTTTACAGGTATAATTCCTTCCACTAATTCACCATCTTTGATATATTTATCGATGATTTCATCAGCTTTTTTAAGGTCAACATAGCCAAAAACTATTGGCTCTTTACCTGGTAGAGTTACTTCAATTGTTGGTTCTGCATGACAATATCCCATACATCCAGTTTGAGTAAAGACAACATCCATTCCTCTTTTTTCTGTTTCAGACATCATGTAGTCCATAACATTTTTAGCTCCAGCAGCAATACCACAAGTAGCCATTGCTATTTTCACTTGTACTAAGCCTTCAGCTTTTCCTTTAGCTCGCGTATCAATTTTTTCTTGAACGCTTTGTTTCATAGCTTTTAAGTCAGCTAACGATTTGATTTTAGTCATATTAATTATTCTCCTTATTTTGATTTATAACGAATTTGTTCTCTACCAAATATTGAAATTATAGCTTGAATTTCAATTTGCAAAGATATATTATATTTCTCAAATGCTCAAACAATTAGATAAAAAAATAAAAAATAAAAAACTCTGCTTCTAATTGTCAGGCCTCTTATAACAGAAGCCCTAATTTAATCAGCAAAAACAAATGAATAATTGGAAATTATTTTGCAAACAATAATTCTCTATATTTTGGCAATGGCCAAATCTCATTATCAATCTCCATTTCCAAATTATCAACACATTCTCTAATTGATTCTAAGTAAGGCTTAACATTATTGGAATAAGCAAATGCTTTTTCTTTCATATTTATTATCCTATTGGCTATTTTTCTTTGATTGGTCATTTCCTTTACTTGCAATTTTATCTCTGAAACATATTTTGATATTTCTTTAACCAATTGCTTTCTTGCAAAAGACAATTCTTCATATTCTTCCTTATCAAATATTTGTTTTAGTCCAATTAAGTTTTCAAGCAAACGATTTTGATAAGTAACTGCAATAGGTACTATGTGGTTAATGGTCAAATCACCTAAAACCCTACTTTCAATCTGTATCTTTTTTACAAATTTCTCAAGCTCTACTTCCACCCTGCTTACTAACTCTGTTTCATTAAACACTCCTTCTCCAACAAAAACTTCTTTAGCCAATTCTGATTCATATTTTAGTAATGCCTCTGGCACAGATTCAATATTTGTCAAACCTCTTTTCTTTGCTTCTTTTGCCCAATTATCAGAATATCCATCTCCCTCAAAACAAATTGGCTTGGATTCTTTTATCATTTTCTTAAGCACCTTAAAAATTGCTTCATCCTTACCAACTCCCTTATCCATCAACAAATCTACATCCTTCTTAAATTGATTTAATTGATGAGCCATAGCAGCATTAATTGCAATCATTGGAGCAGCACAATTGGAAGAAGAGCCTGCTGCACGGAACTCAAATCTATTACCTGTAAATGCAAAAGGTGATGTTCTATTTCTATCAGTATTATCCAAAAGTATTTCTGGAATACGTCCAATACCCAATTTTAATGCAGTCTTTTGCTCAGCAGTCATTTTCTTTTCACCAACTTTCTCTTCTAAGGATTCCAACATATTGGTTAAGTATTTTCCCAAGAAAACTGAAAGAATCAATGGAGGAGCCTCATTTGCTCCTAATCTATAGGAATTGGAAGCACTAACTATTGAAGCTCTTAAAATATCTTGATTCTTATACACCATCATTACAGTATTGACAATGAAAGTAAGAAACAGCATATTTGCTTTTGGGTTCTTTCCTGGTGCAAAAAGATTTACTCCAGTGTCTGTTTGCAAAGACCAGTTATTATGTTTTCCTGAGCCATTAATCCCGCTAAAAGGTTTTTCGTGGAAAAGAACATTAAAATTATGTTTGTTGGCAATCCTTTTCATCAAATCCATCACCAACTGATTATGGTCATTTGAAAGGTTAGCATCTTCGAAAATTGGAGCTAATTCAAATTGATTGGGAGCAACCTCATTATGACAAGTTTTAACAGGTATCCCAAGTTTATGACATTCAATTTCCAAATCCTTCATAAAACATATTACCCTTTGAGGTATTGAGCCAAAATAATGGTCATCCAATTGTTGATCCTTTGCAGAAGAATGCCCCATAAGTGTTCTTCCTGTCAAACAAAGGTCAGGTCTTGCATTATATAAAGCACTATCAACCAAAAAATACTCTTGCTCCCATCCCAAATTAACAGAAACCTTATTAACATTTTTATCAAACAATCTTGCAACATCAGTTGCTGCCTTATCAACAGCATTCAACGCCTTTAAAAGAGGAGTTTTGTAGTCAAGAGCATCACCAGTATAGGAAACAAAAATTGTTGGAATACAAAGAGTGTCATCCACAATAAAAGCAGGAGAAGAAACATCCCAAGCAGTATATCCTCTTGCCTCAAAAGTATTTCTTATCCCACCATTAGGGAAAGAAGAAGCATCAGGTTCCTGTTGAACTAATAGTTTCCCTGAGAATCGTTCAATAACATCACCCTGACTACTAAAATCAATAAAGCCATCATGCTTTTCTGCAGTACCATCAGTTAAAGGCTGAAACCAGTGAGTATAGTGAGTTACACCAAAACCCTTAGCCCAATTTCTCATTGCATTAGCAATCAAATCGGCTTTATCTCTCGAAATAGGCTTACCATTTTCTGAGGCTTCAACAACAGCCATATAAGCCTCTTTAGGCAAATATTCCTGCATAGTTTTCTTATCAAAAACCAAAGAAGAATAATAATCTGAAAGGTTTTTAGAAGGTAAATTAACTTCAATAGGCTTACGATTCATAAGCTCTTTAAGTGCAAAAAAACGCATTTTTGACATATAGGTATAAAATTATAGGGTTTATTTTGCAAAAATACTATTTTTCCGATTTCATACCCCTATTTTAAGAGACTATTTTCAAATTTTTGATACTTTTTTCAGGACATCCCCTTAAAAATACAGACCAGCACTAAAAAACCACAATATTATAATCTTAGATTTTTTGGAGAAAATTAATTTTAATAATCAATGTTACCGAACTACCCAGAAAATCAACCTCAAATCTTTTACACCAAGCAAATACATTATAAGATTATCCAATTCATAGTGCTGAAATCATATCACGCACTACCAAAAAAAACATTATTGGAAAATAGTACGAGATAATTATCCTTTTTCGATGGGGAGATAGTCTATAAAGTTAATAAAAAACACCCTTTTTTGAAAAGTATTTTTCGACAACTATTCAAGACACTTTTCTTTTTTGACCTCTTTTTATTAACTTATTAACTTTTATATCTATTCTCTTTTTCAAGTAAGAGATAAAATAGATATTAATTAAACCTTGTTTTCTCAATTAATTACATTCCCAACTCCAAATACTATATAACTATCATATTATAACCTCTTGTCTATTCTATAAGGTCTAATAATATTAAAAGAGTCAATACTTTGTTCAAACATCTTTAACTCTTCTTCTTTTATATTACACAATAAAAAAGTTACTCCTTTTCTTCTGACTATTTTATTAAATCTATCTTCTCTTATTCTAATCTCTTTTCTAATATATTCTCTCATCTCCGCACTGGCATAGCTTTCAAAAATACTATCAATAACAGATTTATTAACCAAATACACAGTATCAATATTCTGAGAAACTGTATCAAAATAGTCGTGATAGTCATAATAAATAACAATATATTGTTTGCTTTTGAACTTAAAAAAGAAATGTTGTTCTGGGAAAATACTGAAACTCTTATATGACTTTGGAAAAATCATTTTAAAAAACATTGGAAAATATCGTTCTTCATCACGTGTTTGTTTTACTGGCGTGTAATATTGAAATAAATATCCTCCATTAATCTTAGTTATTAGTTTATCAGGTATTGTATCCTTATTTGTTAAATTAGAACTAAAAGCAAAACTACTTATAAGCAAAAAACAAAACAACAAATTCTTTTTCATATCTAATTATTTTATTCTAAATGTTTTCAACGAATTATATAATCAACTCCAAATCTGAGACATTACCCTTTACCAAGGAATTTCATCACTTTTATAATAAACATAATAAGGAGCTTCGCAAGATGGTTTAATAGCTATATTATTTTCGAATAATATTTCAACTATCATACCTGTAAATTTTTCTTTTGTCAAAATACTATTTTCATCAAAAGCCCATTTTAAGAATTTATCCATATCTTTTCTATACTCATTTATGTATGTATTGTTATAATATTCTATTTCTTCCATAAGTATCTTTGATAACTTGCAATCAATTCGTTCTTCTAAACAAAATGGTATAGTTTTTTCATTTATCAAAACATCTCTAATATATGCTTTATATTCTTCTTGTGTAAATCCAAATTTCTTTTCTAAACACCTGTAGAAATATCCATTATCAACTATTACTTTAATTTTCTTCCCATTACAATCTAATGTTACTGGAAATACATACCATCTACCTAAACTTGGATGTTCAGTTATCTTGTAAATAAAATTAGTGTCAATTTTAGCTTTTTTATTATTTATTGTTGAGTCATTCTGTGCTTTTGCATAAAATAAACAACAAAGTATCAATCCTAAAAATATTATTATTCTTTTCATATTGCAATTTATATTCACGTTGTGCTGGAATTTCTTCTTTTACTGGATTATTTTGTATATAATTTCCAAAACCAAAGTTAATGGTTTTATTTTAAATAGAAGTATTTTATTCTATCTGTTTCAAAAACACTTTTCATTTTTGGGCTCTTTTTATTAACTTATTAACTTTTTATATCAATTATCATCCTTTGTTTTTCCCCTACTTATATAAGCAAAAAAAACAAGGTTAGAATAAAACCTTACTTTAGTAAAATAAAACAAAGAAAGAATTTATTAAAGTAAAGAGTTAGTAAATTAAAACAGCGTTTTAGTAAAATGAAATAAGGAGTTATAAAAAACTCAATCATAATGAAAAATAAGTCAATCATAAATAAAAATATAAGGGACTTAAATAAAAATATCCTTGACTTATTTTAAAATAAACTTGACTTATTTTTAGCTATGATTGATGTTTTTGGTAATAAGGCTAAAGAATACTTTTATTAATCATTTAAGTGAACAAAAAAAGAGCATAATTGAAAATTCAACTACGCTCTTTTTAATATTTATAGATAAAAAGTTTCTTATGCTTTTCCCATTGGGTTCATTTGATATGGAATAGCTTGATCAGGTTCAGTTATTACTCCATTTTGCTGTTCGTACTTTTCAATATTCTCTTTCAATGCATAAAGAAATCTTTTTGCATGTTGAGGAGAAAGTATTGCACGAGAGCGAACTTGTGCCTTTGGAACTCCTGGCAAAACTTGAATAAAATCTATAATAAACTCGGTTGAGGAATGAGTTATTAGTTGTAGGTTAGTGTAAATTCCTGGTGCTACTTCAACAGGTAATTCAATATCCATTTTTTGTTCTTTATTTTCCATCTCAATCAATTTATTATCTATTCTTCTTTTGCTTTTCTACCTCTTTTTGAAGGGGCATTTTGTGCAATTAGTTCTTCCAATTGTTGTTTGTTGGCAACGAAAGCATTTCTGTATTCTTTCAATCCTGTTCCTGCAGGAATTAAGTGTCCTACCAAAACGTTTTCTTTCAAACCTAACAGGTCATCTTGTTTAGCATTGATTGCTGCATCTGTAAGAACTTTTGTTGTTTCCTGGAATGAAGCTGCTGATAGATAACTCTTAGTTTGTAAAGAGGCTCTTGTTATACCTTGAAGAATTTGACGTGCTGTTGCTGGCTGTGCATCACGTGCAACTATTTGAGCTTTATCCTTACGTTTTAGGGAAGAATTTTCATCTCTTAGTTTTCTTGCACTTATGATTTGTCCATTAACATACAATTCGCTATCTCCTTGGTCTTCGATAACCTTCATGCCAAATATATTATCATTTTGTTCGTTGAAGTCAAGCTTGTTTGCAATTTCTCCTTCAAGGAAATTTGTATCGCCTGGGTCATCAATTTCAACTTTACGCATCATTTGACGTACAATTACTTCAAAGTGCTTATCATTAATTTTTACCCCTTGTAAACGGTAAACTTCTTGAACTTCATTAACAATATATTCTTGAACTCTCATTGGTCCTTTTACAGCAAGAATATCTGCCGGTGTGATTGCTCCTTCGCAAAGTGGTGCTCCTGCTTTCACAAAGTCATTTTCTTGTGCAAGAATTTGCTTTGATGTGGAAACAAGATATGAGCGTGTTTCTCCAGTTTTGCTTGTGATAACAATTTCACGATTTCCTCTCTTAAGTTTTTTTGTGAATGAAACAACTCCATCAATTTCGGCAACAACTGCAGGGTCAGAAGGATTTCTTGCTTCAAACAACTCGGTTACTCTTGGAAGACCTCCAGTGATATCGCCTGCTTTTCCAAATGAACGAGGGATTTTAACTAAGGTGTCTCCAGCCTTTAGCTTTTGTCCATCTTCCACCATTAAGTGAGCTCCAACAGGTATATCGTATACCTTAAGTATATCTCCAGTTGAATTAACTATACATATTGCTGGATTTTTAGCTTTTTGACGAGATTCAATAACTACTTTATCTTGAAGTCCTGTTTGGTCATCTGATTCAACTCTAAAGGTAATACCTTCAATAATACTTTCAAATGAAACCTTTCCAGTAACTTCTGTTATGATAACTGCATTGTATGGGTCCCATTCAACAATCAAATCACCTTTCTTAACTTGTGATTTGTCATCATAATATAGTCTTGCTCCATAAGGAATATTACCTGAGGCTAATACTGAATCTGTATTTTCATCAATTATTCTATATTCAGCAGAACGACCAATTACGATTTGGCAATCTTCTTTATCTGGAGCTTTGTATTCAACAGAACGTAATTCATCAATTATTAGTAAACCATTATATTTAGCTATAATTTTTGAAGTGGTTCCAATGTTTCCTCCAGCAACCCCCCCAACGTGGAAGGTACGAAGTGTTAACTGTGTTCCTGGTTCTCCAATTGATTGTGCGGCAATAACACCTACAGCTTCTCCCTTTTGAACCATTCTTCCGTAAGCTAAGTTACGTCCATAACATTTTGCACAAACTCCATGTTTAGATTCACAAGTCAATACTGAACGAATTTCTACTTCTTCAATAGGAGAATCTTCAACTTCCTTACATATTTCTTCTGTTAGTTCTTCTCCTGCACGAGCAATTATTTTTCCTGTTTGAGGATGAACAATGTCGTGAAGAGTTACTCTACCTAAAATTCTATCGTAAAGTGTTTGAACAATTTCTTCATTCTTCTTAAGAGCTGTTGTTGGAATACCTCTTAATGTTCCACAGTCTTCATCAGAAATAATAACATCTTGAGCAACGTCAACCAAACGACGTGTTAAGTATCCTGCGTCAGCAGTTTTCAAAGCTGTATCGGCCAAACCCTTACGAGCACCGTGAGTTGAAATAAAGTATTCCAACACGCTTAGTCCTTCTTTGAAGTTTGACACAATCGGGTTTTCAATAATTTCAGCTCCTGTTGCACCAGATTTTTGAGGTTTTGCCATCAGTCCACGCATACCAGAAAGCTGACGAATTTGTTCTTTAGATCCACGAGCTCCTGAGTCCAACATCATGTAAACTGGGTTGAAACCTTGTCTATCTTTTGCAACCTGTTTCATTACAACATTGGTCAAGTCACGGTTAGTGTTTGTCCAAACGTCAATGATTTGATTATATCTTTCATTGTTTGTGATAAGCCCCATTTGGTAGTTTAACACAACATCATCTACTTCTTTATTAGCTTTTTCAATAAGAACTGCCTTTTCTTCTGGAATAATAACATCTCCCAAATTGAATGATAGTCCTCCTCTAAACGCCATTCTGTATCCTAAGTTTTTGATATCATCAAGGAATTGAGCAGTTTTTTGGGTTCCACAAACTTTTAGAATGTCTCCAAGAATATCCCTTAGAATTGTTTTCTTCAAAACTTGATTTACATAACCATATTCTTCTGGAATAACCATATTTAACAATACTCTACCTACAGTGGTATCTATTCTTTCTGTTTTTTGTTCACCATCCTTAACAAAGGTTCTTCTTAGCTTAATGTTAGCATGTAAGTCAACTGCATCTTCATTATAAGCAATTTGAACTTCTTCTGGAGAATAAAACACTTTTCCTTCTCCCTTCATCTTTCTTTCTTCATCAGATACTCTTGCTTTGGTCATATAATATAGACCAAGAACCATATCTTGAGAAGGAACTGTGATTGGAGCTCCATTAGCAGGGTTAAGAATATTATGTGAAGCAAGCATAAGAAGTTGAGCTTCCAAAACAGCAGCATTTCCAAGTGGAACGTGAACAGCCATTTGGTCACCATCAAAGTCAGCATTGAAAGCAGAACAAACAAGTGGGTGAAGACGAATAGCCTTACCTTCAACCAAACGAGGTTGGAATGCTTGAATACCTAAACGGTGAAGAGTTGGAGCACGATTTAATAGAACTGGGTGTCCTTTTAATATGTTTTCCAAAATTTCCCAAACAACAGGATCTCTTCTATCTACAATCTTCTTTGCTGATTTAACAGTTTTAACTATTCCTCTTTCAAGAATTTTTCTAATAATAAATGGTTTGAAAAGCTCTGAAGCCATATCTTTTGGCAAACCACATTCATGCAATTGTAAGTCTGGACCTACAACGATTACTGAACGGCCAGAGTAGTCAACACGTTTTCCTAATAAGTTTTGACGAAAACGTCCTTGCTTTCCTTTCAAACTATCGGAAAGTGATTTTAAAGCTCTATTAGAATCTGATTTAACAGAACTAACCTTTCTTGAATTGTCAAATAAAGAGTCAACAGCTTCTTGCAACATACGTTTTTCATTACGCATAATTACATCAGGAGCTTTAATCTCAATCAATCTTTTCAAACGGTTATTTCTAATAATAACTCTTCTATATAAGTCATTTAAGTCAGAAGTTGCAAAACGTCCTCCGTCAAGAGGAACAAGTGGACGTAATTCTGGTGGAATTACAGGTACAACTTGAACTATCATCCATTCTGGACGGTTTTCTATTCGGCTTTGCGAATCACGAAAAGCTTCAACAACATTTAATCTCTTTAAGGCATCTTGTTTTCTTTGTTGTGAAGTTTCTTTGTTTGCAGTGTCACGTAAATCATAGGATAATTTATCTAAGTCTAATGCCTTTAAAAGAACAATTAGAGCTTCTGCACCCATTTTAGCTATGAACTTGTTTGGATCTTCATCTTCTAATTGTTGATTTTCTGGAGGTAGAGATTCAAGGCATTCAAAATATTGTGTTTCATCCAAAAGCACTCCTTTTTTAACTCCTTCAATTTCTAATATACCTTGATTTACAACAATATATTTTTCATAGTAAATTACTTGCTCCAATTCCTTTGTTTTAAGACCAAGCAAAGAACCTATTTTGTTAGGAAGAGAACGAAAGAACCAAATGTGAGCAACTGGAACAACTAATTGAATATGTCCCATTCTTTCTCTACGAACTTTTTTCTCTGTTACTTCAACACCACAACGGTCACAAATAATTCCTTTATAACGAATTCTCTTATATTTTCCGCAATGACATTCCCAATCTTTAATTGGTCCAAATATTCTTTCGCAGAAAAGTCCGTCTCTTTCTGGTTTATATGTTCTATAATTGATGGTTTCAGGTTTGAGCACCTCTCCTCTTGAACGTTCAAGAATTGATTCAGGTGATGCCAAACTGATTGTCATCGAATTAAAATTACTATTTATTAAACTTTCTTTTTTTATTGCCATTTTACTTAATGCTACTTGATGATTTATTGAACTAATTATGATTAGTTATTTTCATTGTTATCAAACGTAATTTCTAAACCTAATCCTCTAAGTTCATGTATTAAAACATTAAATGATTCCGGAATTCCAGGTGTTGGCATATTGTCTCCTTTAACAATTGCTTCATAAGCCTTTGCTCTTCCAATTACATCATCAGATTTTACTGTTAAAATCTCTTGAAGTATGTTAGATGCACCAAATGCTTCCAAAGCCCAAACTTCCATTTCCCCAAAACGCTGACCTCCAAATTGAGCTTTACCTCCAAGTGGTTGTTGAGTAATTAATGAGTAAGGTCCAATTGAACGAGCGTGCATTTTGTCATCAATCATATGGTGAAGTTTCAACATATAGATATATCCTACTGTTGCAGCTTGATGGAATTTCTCTCCTGTTTCTCCATCATATAGATAACATTTTCCATTTTCAGGTAATCCAGCCTTTCTCATGTATTCATTAACTTGGTCTAAACTTGCACCATCAAAAATTGGAGTTTGGAAATTTACTCCCAATTCTTTACCTGCCCAACCTAAAACGGTTTCAAAAATTTGTCCAAGGTTCATACGAGAAGGAACACCAAGTGGATTTAATACAATATCAACAGGTTTTCCGTTTTCTAAGAATGGCATATCTTCTTCACGAACGATTTTAGCAACAATACCCTTGTTACCATGTCGTCCTGCCATCTTATCTCCTACTTTCAATTTTCTCTTCTTAGCAATATAAATTTTTGCCATTTGAACAATGCCTGTTGGTAAATCATCTCCAATAGCAGTAACAAATTGTTGTCTTGCAAAAACTCCTTGTATTTCTCTATATCGAATATTGTAATTGTTCAACAAAATTTTAATTAATCCATTTGTTTCCTTATCTGTTGTCCACTTATTTGGATTAATATTATTATAATCTATTGCTAACAACATTTTTTGGTTGAACTTAGCTTTCTTAGGAATTAACTCTTCATTAAATGCAGAATAAACTCCTTGAGAAACCTTTCCACTTAAAATAACAAATAACTTATCTACTAACTTATTCTTTAAGTCTAATAGTTCTTTGTCATTTTTATCTTTAAGTTCTCTAATTATTTCTTTGTCCTTAGCTCTTGATTTTTTATCTTTAAGTATTCTTGTGAAGAGTTTTTTATCGATAACAACACCACTTATTGATGGTGGTACTTTCATTGAAGCATCTTTTACATCTCCAGCCTTATCGCCAAAGATTGCTCTAAGAAGTTTTTCTTCTGGTGTTGGGTCAGATTCTCCTTTTGGAGTAATTTTACCTACCAAAATATCTCCTTCTTTAACATAAGCTCCAATACGAATCATTCCTCTTTCATCAAGGTCTTTGGTTGTTTCTAAACTTACATTTGGAATATCTTTTGTTAATTCTTCCAATCCTCGTTTAGTTTCACGAACTTCTGTTATAAATTCTTCAACATGGACTGAAGTGAATATATCTTCCTTTACAACCTTTTCTGAAATAACGATAGCATCTTCATAATTATAACCCTTCCAAGGCATAAATGCAACTTGAAGGTTTCTTCCTAATGCTAAAGAGCCATCCTTTGTAGCATATCCTTCAGATAATACTTGACCTTTCTTAACCTTATCACCTTTTCTTACAATTGGGCGAAGGTTAATTGATGTACTTTGGTTAGTTCTTTGGAATTTAGTAAAGTAATATGTTTTTTCGTCATCGTCAAAACTAACTTTTCTTTCTTTCTCGTCTCTATTATATCTTATTGTTATTTTTTCTGCATCTACAAATTCAACAACACCATCTCCTTCAGAAATCAATAAAACTCTTGAATCACGAGCTACAGAAGGTTCAATTCCTGTTCCTACAATTGGAATTTCAGGATTTAAAAGTGGAACAGCTTGACGCATCATGTTTGATCCCATTAAGGCACGGTTAGCATCATCGTGTTCAAGGAATGGAATTAGTGATGCAGCAATTGAAGCAATTTGATTGGAAGCAACGTCCATTAAATGTACTTGGTCAGATTCAACAATTGGGAAATCTGCCATTTTACGAGTTTTAATTTTGTTACCTATAAGTTTTCCATCCTTTGCAATTGGAGAAGTTGCTTGTGCAACAATCATATCTTCTTCTTCCTCTGCACTTAAATATATTGGCTCTTCATCCATCAAAACTTTACTATTTTGAACCTTGTAGTAAGGTGTTTCGATGAATCCTAAAGTATTTATTTTTGCAAAAACACATAAAGATGAAATCAATCCAATGTTTGGACCTTCTGGAGTTTCTATTGTACATAGTCTTCCATAGTGAGTGTAGTGAACGTCACGTACTTCAAATCCAGCTCTTTCTCTTGACAAACCTCCAGGTCCTAATGCAGATATACGTCTTTTATGAGTAAGCTCTGCAAGAGGATTTGTTTGATCCATAAATTGAGACAATGCATTTGTCCCGAAGAATGAATTAATTACTGATGAAAGTGTTTTTGCATTTATTAAGTCTGTAGGAGTAAACACTTCATTATCTCTAACGTTCATTCTTTCTCGAATTGTTCTTGCCATACGGGCTAAACCAACTCCAAATTGAGCATAAAGTTGTTCTCCAACAGTTCTAATTCTTCTGTTACTTAAGTGGTCAATATCATCAACATCAGTTTTAGAATTTATTAATTCTATTAGATATTGAATAATTGAAATAATATCTTCTTTTGTAAGAATGTGAACATCATCAGGAACTTTTAGATTTAATTTGGTATTAATTCTAAAACGTCCAACATCACCTAAGTCATAACGTTTGTCTGAGAAGAATAATTTCTCAATAATACCTCTTGCAGTTTCTTCATCTGGTGGTTCAGCACTTCTTAATTGTCTATATATAAATTCAACAGCTTCCTTGGCATTATTAGCCGTATCCTTTTGAAGTGTATTAAAAATTATTGAATAGTCACTTGAAAGAGAATCATCAGTATGTAGCAAAATGGTTTGAACTCCAGATTGAATAATATCTTCAATATGTTCTTCAGCCAATTCTGTTTCTCTATCAATAATAACTTCTGTACGTTCAATAGATACTACTTCTCCAGTATCTTCATCCACAAAATCTTCTATCCATGCACGTACAACTCTTGCTGCAAGTCTTCTTCCAATTACCTTCTTTAATGAAGTTTTATTGACCTTAACTTCTTCAGCAAGATTAAATATTTCTAAAATGTCTTTATCAGTTTCATATCCTATTGCTCTCAATAATGTAGTAATAGGTAATTTTTTCTTTCTGTCTATGTAAGCATACATGACATTGTTAATGTCAGTTGTAAACTCCATCCATGAACCTTTAAATGGAATAATTCTTGCAGAATATAACTGCATTCCATTAGCATGATTGCTGGTACCGAAAAATACTCCAGGAGAACGATGTAATTGAGATACAACCACTCTTTCTGCACCATTAATTACAAATGTGCCTCGAGGGGTCATATAAGGAATCATTCCTAAATATACATCTTGTATTATTGTTTCGAAATCCTCATGTTCAGGGTCAGTACAGAATAATTTTAATTTTGCTTTTAATGGGACACTAAATGTTAGACCTCTTTCCAAGCATTCTTCAATTGAATAACGAGGTGGGTCAATAAAGTAATCCAAAAATTCAAGAACGAAATTATTTCTCGCATCTGAAATTGGGAAATTTTCTGAAAATACTTTGTATAGACCTTCATTTACTCTATTTTCAGAGTTTGTTTCAAGTTGGAAAAAATCTTGAAACGATTTTAATTGAATATCTAAGAAATCAGGATATTCAAAATGTTTTACTGATGCAAAACTTACTATGTTATTAGATTTATTATGTGCCAAGGTTTAAAAATTAATTAGTTAAAAAATAAGATACTATTACAAACACAAATAAGGAATAGGTATTCAATAATTAGAATACCCTATTCCTATATTTATATTGCGGTGAAATGTCTTATTTTACTTCAACTTTTGCACCAGCTTCTTCTAATTGTGCTTTTAAAGCTTCAGCTTCGTCCTTAGAAATTCCTTCTTTCAAAGGTTTTGGAGCTGCATCAACTAATTCTTTAGCTTCTTTTAATCCAAGACTGCAAAGATCTTTAACTAATTTTACTACGTTTAATTTTGATGCACCTGCTTCAACAAGAACAACATCAAATGATGTTTTTTCTTCAACTGCTGGACCTGCTGCTGCTGGACCTGCTGCTACTGCTACTGCTGCTGCTGCTGGTTCAATTCCGTATTCATCTTTTAAAATATCAGCTAATTCTTTTACTTCTTTAACTGTTAAATTAACTAATTGTTCTGCAAACGCTTTTAAATCTGCCATTTTATTTTCTTTATTAAATGTTTAACAATACTTTTATTTTTCTGTTTTTTCCGATAATGTTTTTAACACGCCAGCAATTGTTCCGCCTCCTGACTGTAATGCACCAATAACATTCTTTGCTGGAGATTGTAATGCTGCAATGATGTCAGCAATAAGTTCAACCTTAGATTTGATGTTAATCAATACATCTAAGTTTGCATCTCCTAAATAGAATGATTCTTCTACATATGCAGCTTTTAATACTGGTTTAGGGCTTGTAGCTCTAAATTCCTTTATTAATTTTGCAGGTAAATTGTTGACGTTTGAAAGCATGATCGAAGTAGAACCATTAAGAGCTGGGAAAATTTCAGAATAATCTATCCCAGATTTTTCCATTGCTTTTCTAAGCAATGTGTTCTTAACTGTCATAAGCTTAACCTCTCTACGGAAGCATAATCTCCTTAATTTTGCTGTGTCAACTGAATTTAATCCAGCAACATCAACTAAATATACATAAGGATAATTTGATAATTCAGCTCCAATAGATTCAATTAACTTTCCTTTATCTTCTTTTATCATATTTCAAAAGTTTACTTGTGAAGATTTACTTACTTATGGATTTTGGATCAATTTTAACTCCAGGACTCATAGTTGAAGAAATTGTTACGCTCTTAACATAAGTTCCCTTTGCAGCAGTTGGTTTAAGTTTTAAAATTGAAGCTAAAACTTCATTAGCGTTATCACATATCTTTTGACCATCAAAAGAAACACGTGCAACTCCAGTATGAATTATACCATATTTGTCAACTTTAAAATCAATTTTACCTGCTTTTACTTCTTGAACAGCCTTACCGACTTCCATTGTAACTGTACCTGTTTTTGGATTAGGCATCAAGCCACGAGGACCTAATATTTTTCCTAATGCTCCAATTTTAGGCATTACACTTGGCATTGTAATAATTACATCGATATCCGTCCAACCGCCTTTAATTTTGTTAAGATATTCATCTAATCCAAAATAATCAGCTCCGGCTGCTTTAGCTTCTTCTTCCTTATCAGGAGTACAAAGAACCAATACTCTTTTTGTTTTACCTGTTCCATGTGGCAAAGTAACAATACCTCTAACCATTTGATTTGCTTTACGAGGGTCAACTCCTAAGCGAACATCAATATCAACTGATGAATCAAATTTTGTGAAGGTAATGTCCTTTACGATTTTCACAGCTTCATCTAAAGAGTAAAGTTTAGTTAAATCAAATTTAGCTAAAGCCTCTTTTTGTTTTTTCGAATGTTTTGCCATTTTGTTGTGAAAAATTCTAAATTTATACTTGTTAAAGAACTATTCTTTAACTGTTATACCCATACTTCTTGCAGTTCCACTTACAATAGTCATAGCAGATTCTAATGTGAAGCAGTTTAGGTCAACCATTTTTGCTTCAGCAATAGTCTTAACTTGATCCATTGTTATTGAAGCAACTTTAACTCTATTAGGTTCTGCTGAACCACTTTTAAGTTTTGTTACTTCTTTTAATTGAACTGCCACAGGTGGGGTTTTAATTACGAAATCAAAAGACTTGTCAGCATAAACAGTAATGATTACTGGAACAATCTTTCCAGCTTGTTCTTGAGTACGTGCATTAAACTGTTTGCAAAATTCCATAATATTAACACCTTTTGCTCCTAATGCAGGACCAACAGGTGGTGATGGGTTTGCAGCTGCGCCTTTAATTTGTAATTTAATTAATCCTGCAACTTCTTTTGCCATTTTTAGACTGTGCTTAAAGATTATTAAAAATTAAAATAAACGATTATTCTTTTTCAACTTGAATAAATGAAAGTTCAACTGGAGTTTTACGACCAAATATTTTAACCGTAACTTTCAATTTTCTCTTTTCGTCATTTATTTCTTCAATAGTACCAGAGAAATTACTAAAAGGTCCATCTACAATTTTAACAGATTCTCCAATAATGAAAGGATCAGTTAATTCTTCAGATTGACCATACATGTCATCCATTTTACCAAGAATTCTGTTAACTTCGCTCTCTTGTAGGGGAACTGGGTTACCATTTTTCTCTGAAATAAAATTAATAACATTAGGAATTCCTTTGATAATGTGAGCAATTTCACCAACTAAATTAGCTTCTATAAGTACATAACCAGGGAAAAGATTTCTATCTTTAGAAATTCTTTTACCATTGCGTACAGAATAAACTTTCTCAGTTGGAATCAATACTTGAGAAACAAACTCTTGCAAAGCAAGCCTGGAAATTTCACTTTCTATGTATTCTTTAGCTTTTTTCTCTTTTCCAGCTATTGCTCTAACAACATACCATTTCTTAGATTGATCACTCATAATTTGAAAATAATTGAAATTGATATAATCATCAAAAATAAATAATTGATTGCCTCTATATATCTCAATGACAATAAGTCTACGGGAAGCAAGATATATAAAACAAACAAAATGAGAATTATCCCATCATGCTATATAAGTAACCAAGTAAGCCTTTCCAGAACAATGTAGGATGTACTCCAAACATTATATCCATAATAAATATTATTAGGGCAATAATTAAAGAGGCTACAAATACTACAATCGTACTATTTTGCAATTCCGACATTGTTGGCCATGATACTTTATGCATTAGTTCATCATAGCTTTCTTTAACGTAATTAATTATCTTAGACATCAATTCTTATTTTTAATATTGCAGGGGCAGAGAGATTCGAACTCCCATCAACGGTTTTGGAGACCGCGATTCTGCCATTGAACTATGCCCCTAAAAAATTACAGGAATTAACTTTCTGTAATTTTATGTTTAGTTTAGTCTAAAATTTCAGTAACCTGTCCTGCACCAACTGTTCTACCGCCTTCACGAATAGCGAATTTAAGGTTAACATTTAATGCGATTTCTGCAATTAGATTAACAGTAATTTCTAAGTTATCACCAGGCATTACCATTTCAACTCCATCAGGAAGAGTAATTTCTCCTGTAACGTCAGTTGTTCTAAAATAGAATTGAGGACGATATTTGTTGTGGAATGGAGTGTGACGTCCACCTTCTTCTTTCTTCAAGATAACAACAGAAGCTTTGAATTTTTTGTGAGGTTTAACAGAATTTTGTTTAGCGATAACCATACCACGACGAATTTCGTCTTTATCGATACCTCTAAGTAATAAACCTACGTTATCTCCAGCTTCACCTCTATCAAGTATCTTACGGAACATTTCAACTCCTGTAACAACTGATTTAAGCTTTTCAGCTCCCATACCGATGATATCTACTTGATCTCCTGAGTTAACAACTCCAGTTTCAATACGACCTGTTGCAACTGTTCCACGACCTGTAATTGAGAATACGTCTTCAATTGGCATTAAGAACTCTTTATCAACATCTCTGGTTGGAAGTGGAATCCATGAATCAACAGCATCCATTAATTCCATAATTTTATCAACCCACATTGGTTCTTTATTCAATCCACCTAAAGCAGATCCACGAATAATTGGTGTATTATCTCCGTCAAATGAATAGAAAGTTAATAAGTCACGAACTTCCATTTCAACTAAGTCTAATAACTCAGTATCGTCAACTAAGTCAACTTTATTCATAAATACTACTAAACGAGGAACACCTACTTGGCGTGCTAATAGGATGTGTTCACGAGTTTGAGGCATTGGACCATCAGTTGCAGCTACAACGATGATTGCTCCGTCCATTTGAGCAGCTCCAGTAACCATATTCTTAACATAGTCAGCGTGACCTGGACAGTCAACGTGTGCATAGTGGCGACTAGCAGTTTGATACTCTACGTGAGCAGTGTTAATTGTAATCCCTCTTTCTTTTTCTTCAGGAGCTGAGTCGATTGAATCAAAAGACTTAACTTCAGACAAACCTTTTTCTGCTAAAACAGTTGTAATAGCAGCAGTTAAAGTTGTTTTACCGTGGTCAACGTGTCCAATAGTACCAATATTAACGTGTGGTTTGGAACGGTCGAATTTTTCTTTTGCCATAATAATTGACGTATTAATTAATTGTTAAATTTATTTATCTATATTCTTTTATATTTACACATATATTGTAAAGAAAGAGCCATTGACGAGACTTGAACTCGTGACCCCTTCCTTACCAAGGAAGTACTCTACCACTGAGCTACAACGGCTTAGTTTTATTAACGCCATTAAGAACGAGTTAGATTACTCTAACCCGCTCTCTTTTAAGCTTTGAGCGGAAGACGGGGCTCGAACCCGCCACCTATAGCTTGGAAGGCTATCGCTCTACCAAATGAGCTACTTCCGCTTGTGTTTTTATTTATGTTTATTAACTATTAATTAACAAACATTATGTGGGAAGGGCTGGATTCGAACCAACGAAGGCGTCGCCAACAGATTTACAGTCTGCCCCATTTGACCACTCTGGTACCTTCCCTAACTTGAGCCGATGGAGGGATTCGAACCCCCGACCAGCTGATTACAAATCAGCTGCTCTGGCCAACTGAGCTACATCGGCAAATTTTCATCTTCAAAAAAAGACAAAAGAGTTTGCAAAGTTAGAAACATTTTTTGAAACAACAAAATTTTTCAAACATTTTTTTGAAATTTGTTCTTTCACATTTCAAAGACCTTTTTAAAGCGGGTGCAAAGGTATCAACTTTCAATATTTCCACCTAATTTTTCGAGAAGAAAAAGTAAAAAAAATATCATACTCTTAGATAAATGGATAAAAATGAAATATTTAATTTTGAGATTAAAATAGAAATTTTAGCTGTTTTAAGTCTGCAATTATCTCTTTTCCTATCCTATTTTCCAAAATTAATCGTCCAAATTCATCAACATCTTTTATTATTGCCTCCATTATTTCAGTATCACAATATAAATATTTGCTCCAAACATTATAAAATAATAGCTTCTCTATGTATTCTTTTTTATAGTCAGAAATCAAATTATTCTCCAATTGCTCATATCTTATCCTAATACAATCCAAAACTTCCTCCAATAATATATCTAAATCAAAACTCTTATCTAATTCCAATTTTAATGATGTTGGATTTGGAGCAAAACTAAATCCAGTTTGATTAACATTAATACCTATTCCGCAAAAGGCAGTTGAATATTCCATTCCTATTATTTGGTTTTGCACTAAAATACCACATATTTTATTATTTCCAACATAAATATCGTTTGGCCATTTAATAAATACGTTAGATAAGTAGCGACTTAGGAAGTCATAAATACCTAAGGAAAGAATTTGAGTAATAAGAAACTGATCTCTTGCCTGTAAGAAATTGGGATAAAGCAAAATTGAAAATGTTAGATTCATGTCTTTTCCCGACTCCCAAACATTTTGACCTTGTCCCTTACCTTTTTTTTGTTCTTTTGTAGCAATAACAGTCCATTTAGGTAAAGAATCATCAAAGGAGTTTTTCAAATAGTCCTGAGTAGAATGCAAACTTTCAAACCAATGAATATTATAATGGCTCATATTATTATTTTATTTCCTGTTTCTCTTTTTTGAATTATTTATGATGCAAAAATATAAAAGAATTGATTTCAAATTCAAAACCCAAATAAAAAGCTATAAATATTGCTTAGAAGAAATGGAATTTTGCATTCGTTAAACAAAGATTAAAGCTTATAAAACCTTATTTAGAAACATCAATTATTTGTATAAAATCGTTTTTTCTTTTTTAGTTGTTATTAATATTGTAAAATAATGTATCTTTGCTGGTTAATTAAACTTTGAAAATGGCAGTAAGAAAAAATACAAACAAATCCTCACTTATGCTAACAGAGATAGCAATCAAGGGGATACAAGACAAAAAAGGAAAAGATATTACTATAATATCATTAAAAGAAATAGAAGGATCGTTATTTGATTACTATATAGTTTGCACCGGCAACTCTCCTTCACATATAGATTCAATAACAGATGCAATTGAACAAGAAATTAAACAATCTGTTGGCTTAAGTCCTAAAAGGATTGAAGGACTTCAAAATTGTCAATGGGTTTTATTAGATTATTTTGATGTTATCATTCACGTTATGCTTGAAGAGACACGTGATTTTTACAAAATAGAACAAATGTGGAAAGATGCTCCACAAACTCATTTAGAAAATGTTCAATAATATTAATTAGAAATGGCGAACAAACAAACAAACAAAAATAAAAGCAATTTTAAAAATCCAATTAAAGGGAAACCAAAATTCACCTTTAATATTTATTGGATTTATATAGCAGTCTTCGTTTTCTTAGGAATAATGTTCTTTACCGATAATGGAGATTCAAAAATAAACAGAGAAATTCAATGGGAGAAACTCCAACAAGTCCTTTTGAAGAAAGATTACTCTAAAATTACAGTTGTAAATAAAGAGTTTGCAGAGGTATATATTAAACCAGATGCAATAAAGAGTGATTCATTATATAATGATTTAAAACCAAAATCAGGATTTTTGGGCACACAAACAAACACCAAAGAAGGCTTTTATGTTTATAAATTTGTAGAATTTTCACAATTTAGGGAACAACTAAAAGATATTGAAAACCAATGGATAGCAAGAGATACCATAGGTGTTGAAAGTGAGGTTAAAAAGAGTGAGATTATTAGTTCACGTAGAATTATTTTTAGTCCTGAAACAAGGAAAAACTTTTGGGGAGAAAGTCTTTCATTCATACTACCTTTTGTTATTCTAATTGTTATTTGGATAGTTTTCTTTAGAATGATGAGAGGAGGAAATTCATCTTCAGGTGGTGGAGGAATTGGTGGAGGAATTTTCAATGTTGGAAAATCAAAAGCCAAACTTTACGACAAAGAGAATGATGTTAAGACAACCTTTGAAGATGTTGCAGGATTGGAAGGAGCCAAACTTGAAGTAATGGAAATTGTTGACTTTTTGAAAAATCCTAAGAAATATACAGACCTTGGAGGTAAAATTCCAAAGGGAGCCCTTTTAGTTGGTCCTCCAGGAACAGGAAAAACATTATTAGCAAAAGCAGTTGCAGGAGAAGCCAAAGTACCTTTCTTCTCTCTTTCAGGATCTGATTTTGTTGAAATGTTTGTTGGAGTTGGAGCATCAAGAGTTAGAGACTTGTTTAAAACAGCAAAAGAAAAAGCACCATGTATTATTTTCATTGATGAAATTGATGCAATAGGTAGAGCAAGAGGAAAAAATCTTGCATCAGGCTCTAATGACGAAAGAGAAAACACATTAAACCAACTCCTAACAGAAATGGATGGATTTGGAACAAATGCAGGAGTAATTATACTTGCAGCAACCAATAGAGCAGATGTTTTAGATAAAGCACTTCTAAGAGCTGGAAGATTTGATAGACAAATTCATGTTGACCTACCAGACCTTGAAGAAAGAAAAGCAATATTTAAGGTTCACACCAAGAACCTGAAATATGACAAGAAAAGCGTAGATATTGAATTTCTTGCAAAACAAACTCCAGGATTTTCAGGAGCAGACATAGCAAATGTTTGTAATGAATCAGCCTTAATTGCAGCAAGACACAACAAAAAGCTAATAGGCAAACAGGATTTCCTTGATGCAGTTGACAGAATTATTGGAGGATTGGAAAAGAAGAATAAAGTAATAGCTCCAAACGAAAAGAAAACAATAGCATATCATGAAGCAGGACATGCTTCAGTTAGCTGGATGCTTGAACATGCAAGTCCATTGGTTAAAGTAACCATTGTTCCAAGAGGACAAGCACTTGGAGCAGCATGGTATTTGCCAGAGGAAAGACAAATAACAACCAAATCACAACTTATGCACGAAATGATTTCTCTATTGGGAGGAAGAGCAGCAGAAGATATTGTTTTTGGAGAAGTGTCAACAGGAGCATTAAATGATTTGGAAAGAACAACCAAGATGGCCTATTCAATGGTGGCATACTATGGACTAAATGAAAAAATAGGGAATATAAGCTACTACGACTCAACAGGACAAAGCGAATATGGATTTACAAAACCTTTCTCCGAAAAAACAGCTGAAAGCATTGATAATGAAATTCACAAAATGATTGAAGAGGCTTATCAAAAAGCTAAGGAAATACTTACAACAAATATAGAAAAGCTTGACAAACTTGCAATGCAACTTGTTGAGAAAGAAGTAATATTTAGAGAAGATTTGGAATTGATTTTTGGCAAACGTCCTTTTGAAAATGTTGAAGAAAGCGCCAATAACAACACAAATTCAAATATAGAAGAAAACAAAACAGATTCTAATACTATTTCCGAAGAAGAAATAAATTAGAAATAAAAACTCATGAGAGGGAATTCCGAAAAAGGAGCTATATTAAAGCTATTGCGTAATTCTGTATTAGAAAAGGCAGATATTCCATATCCAAATATAGATATGGAAGCAGATGTTTATAGCACCATTGATGATGACCCATTAATGATATTTGCTGAAAATATAGTTCAATGTGGAGGAAAGTTTATTTATTGCAGGAATGAAAACGACTTGATAAATAAACTCCACTCCATGATAGAATATAGAAATTGGGCAAATGATATTTCTGTTTTGGGTAACAATTTAAAGGATTTTTTAGGTACCAATGGAATTCAAGGCAATGATGGTTTTGATGGAACAAAAAATGTTGGCATAACCTTATGTCATAGTGTTTCAGCAAGAAATAGCCTAATAACCATTACCTCCAATCAAATTGACAACTCTAAGTTTGAAACCTTTCCAAGCATATTCATTATCATTGTCTTTACTTCACAAATTGCATTAGATTTAGCAACAGCACTCAATGAAACTTCTGAAAATATCCCTAAGTATATTTTCACACTTAATCCAAGTTATATTTTGAAAGAAGAGATTAAAGAGCTCTATCTTTTCACAGTAGAAAACCTAATTCAAGCCAATTAGAATCATGAAAAATATTACTCAAAGAACAATTACAGGTGCAGTTTATGTATTAGCAGTTATTTTTGCAATAATCATCAACCCCATTGTTCTTGCCATATTCTTTGGAGTTATTTCAATAATTGCTCTATATGAATTTTATAATAACTCAAAACTCAGTCAAATTTCTCCATTAAAACCTATGGGCTACTTGTTAGCCATTTCAACATATAGTTTTTTTGCATTAAAAGCATTTCAAATAGAAACCAAATACTCAATAACAATTTCTCTTTTCCTATGTTTTGCAATATTTATAATGGAACTCTTTCGCAAAAAAGAAAACCCATTCACCAATATCGCATACACCATTTTAGGAGTAGTTTATATTATTATTCCTTTGGGCTTAACAAACTTTATTGTAAATCCTCAGTTTTTGCCCAATAACTTTATACCAATTATTCTACTAAGTGTTTTTATATTGGCTTGGTGCAATGACACCTTTGCCTATTTGGTAGGGATAAAGTTTGGAAAGAGAAGACTCTTTGAAAGAATTTCCCCTAAGAAAAGCTGGGAAGGATTTTTTGGAGGAGTTGTTGCAGTTCAAATTGCTTCCATTATATTATTTAAGTTAACAAACTCCCCATTAGAGTTTTTTGATTGGATGATAATTGGAGCAATAATTTGCATAATTGGAACATTTGGAGATTTGGTTGAATCAATGTTTAAAAGACAAATGGGAGTTAAGGATAGTGGCAAAATACTACCTGGACATGGAGGTATATTGGATCGTTTCGATATACTCTTTATAACCCTACCATTTATTTTTATTTACTTATTTTTACGTCTAAACTAACACACATTAAATAATGTATATACATAAAGAAGGTTACAGAATCATAGCTTACACAATGCTTTTAGCAATTGTAATTATTAGTGCAATGAATTATTTTATTGATGATTGGGATTGGTATTGGTATTCATTAACTGCTCTTATAGTAATAGTTGCACTTATTGTTATACGATTTTTCAGAATTCCTAAAAGAGAACTATTGCATAGTGAAGACCAAGTAATTGGTAGTGCAGATGGGACAATTGTTGTTGTTGAACAAGTTTACGAACCAGAAGTTTTGAAAACAGAATGTATTCAAATCTCAACCTTTATGTCTCCTAACAATGTTCATGTTAATCGCTATCCTGTTTCAGGTAAAATAATATATACCAATTATCATAACGGAAAATACTTAATTGCAAAGCATCCTAAAAGTTCAACCCTAAATGAAAGAACAACCGTTTGCATTGAAACTGCCAAAGGAGATAAGATTGTTGTTCGTCAAATTGCAGGAGCATTGGCAAGAAGAATTGTTTGCTATTCCAAAGAAGGTCAGGAAGTACATCAGGGAGATGAATTAGGATTTATTAAATTTGGTTCAAGAGTTGATGTTTTTGTTCCTTTGAGTGCAAACGTACATGCAGAACTTGAAGACAAGGTTAAAGGAGGATTATCTGTTTTGGCAACATTGTAATGGAAGATTTTGAAAAACAAATAATATATGAGGATAATCATATATTAGTAATCAATAAGAAGAACTCTCAAATTGTTCATGGGGACAAAACCAAAGACGATAGTCTGGTTGATTACATTAAAGATTATCTAAGGAAGAAATACAACAAACCTGGCAATATTTACTGTGGAGTTGTTCATCGTTTGGACAGGCCAGTTAGTGGAGCTGTTGTATTCACCAAAACAGAGAAAGCACTTGTTAGACTAAACAAACAAATACACGATAAGCTCTTCACAAAGAAATATTGGGCAATTGTTAGAAACCCACCTCCAAAAGAGGAAGATGTTTTAAGCAACTATTTGATTAAGGATGAAAAGCAAAACAAATCCTATGTTACCAAAGACACTCAAAAAGGCTCACTTGCAGAACTGAAATACCGTCTATTGGCTCAAAGTGAATTTTACAGTCTGCTGGAGGTTGAACTTTACACAGGACGACACCATCAAATTAGAGTTCAATTGGCAAATATTGGATGCCCAATAAAAGGAGATTTAAAATATGGATTTGGAAGAAGCAACAAAATAAGTTCAATATCACTTCACGCAAGAGAACTGACCTTTGAACATCCTACACTAAAACAAAAAATGACTTTCATAGCACCATGTCCAGATGAAAACCTGTGGAAATGGTTTGAAGAGAACGTAAAATAAAGCATTTAAAGATAATATGGTTAACGAAAAAACAGCAACAAAAAGAAAGACAAAGAAAACAAAAAAGAAAGGTTTTTGGGGAAAACTGTGGAAAGTTATTTGGGTAACAACACTATGTTTCTTTGCATTTTCAATATTTATGACCATTGTATACAGGTTCATTAATCCTCCTATCACCATTCTAATGGTTCAAAGAACAATTGAACAAACCTTTTCATCAAAAAGAGAAGTAAGATTGGAGAAAGACTGGGTTGACATTGATGATATTAACAATAATATGATTCGTGCCGTTGTTGCTTCGGAAGATAATATGTTTTTAAAACATAATGGATTTGACACCCAGGCAATTGAAAGAGCAATTGAATATAACAAAAGAGGTAAAAAAATTAGAGGAGGCAGCACCATTAGCCAACAAACAGCAAAAAATGTATTCCTTTGGAATAGAAGAAGCTGGATTAGAAAAGGCTTAGAAACATACTATACCATTCTTATTGAATTCTTTTGGCCTAAGGAAAGAATTATGGAGGTTTATTTGAATGTTATTGAGTTTGGAGATGGTATTTATGGAGTGGAGGCAGCAGCTAACCACTATTTTGGCAAGAGTGCAAAAAAACTCACAAAAAGAGAATCTGCCCTCTTGGCTTCTGTTTTACCTTCACCACTAAAAAGAAATGCAGCCCATCCAACTCCTTATCTTAATGCAAGAGCCAACAGGGTAATGTATATGATGGACAAACACGGAAGAATAAGGTTCAAGAAATAAAAAAAACTAATTGATAGCTTAAAGTAAGTTTGTTGAATTATTTTGTAATTTTGCAAACTTAATTATGAGTGAAGATAAATCCCTTCTTTTAGAAAGAGACGATATAGGATGTTTATTACGTAGGTATGCTTTTCCTGCAATTATTGCTATGATTGCTTCGTCTTTATACAACATTATTGATAGCATTTTTATTGGTCAAAAACTTGGAGCATTAGCAATATCAGGCTTAGCACTAACCTTTCCCTTAATGAATCTTTCGGCAGCCTTTGGCACACTGGTTGGTGTTGGAGGAGCAACATTAGTGTCAATCAGTTTAGGAAGAAAAGACCACAACTATGCAAGAAATGTTTTAGGTAATGTGGTAATATTAAGCATAATTATTGGATCACTATTCACACTCTTCACCCTACCCTTCTTAGATGATATTTTATATTTTTTTGGAGGAAGCGACCAAACAATAAAATATGCAAGTGACTTTATGGTTATCATACTTTTTGGTAACATAATAACTCACCTGTTCTTTGGACTTAACGCCATTGTACGTTCATCAGGAAATCCGCAACTTGCAATGCTGGTTACCATATTTTCTGTTGGAATCAACATCATTTTGGTTTCAATATTTATCTTTGTTTTTGAATGGGGTATTGCAGGAGCAGCATGGGCAACAGTGATATCACAGTTTATATCTCTCATTTGGCTTATAATTATCTATATGAAAAGGAATAAGGTAATTTACTTTTCAAGAGAGATATTTCATTTTAATGGAAAGATTATTTTTGATATATTCTCAATCGGTTTATCTCCTTTTTTGATGAATGCAGCAGCTTGTTTTGTTGTTGTATTGATAAATTATAGCCTTCAGAAATTTGGAGGAGACCTTGCAATTGGAGCTTATGGAATAATTAATCGTGTTGCTTTTATCTTTGTGATGATTGTTTTGGGTATAACACAGGGAATGCAACCAATTGTTGGCTACAACTATGGAGCTAAACACTATGATAGAGTTTTACAAACCTACTATAAAGCAGTTAAATGGGGAGTTTTGGTTATGTTGATTGCATTTGCAGCAGTGGAGCTTTTCCCAAAAGCAATAAGTATGGCTTTCACAACAGACCACGAATTAGTTGATATAGCAATTAAAGGATTTAGAATAGTGTTTATTGTTTATCCTATTGCAGGTTTTCAAATTGTTTCATCCAATTTCTTCCAGTCAATAGGCAAGGCAAGAAAATCAATATTTCTTTCCTTAACACGACAAGTAATACTTCTAATACCATTACTTATTATTCTACCTAATTTTTTGGGAATAAAAGGAGTGTGGATGGCAATGCCAATAAGCGATATTGTTTCAACTATAATAACAACCTTTTTAGTTATTGCACAAGTAAAACAACTTAAAGCCTTAGCCAATTAGTTTATTTATTTTTCTCTTTAAACTCTCAACATCAATCGGTAATTCAACAAATTTATTACAACCAGACTTAATTAGTTTATTTTTTTCGTGAATAAGCAATTGTTCAGAAATAATAATTACTGGAATTGAAGGATACTCTAATTTTAATTGTTTAAAAGTATTATAGTCATCTAAATATTGTGCTTTTTGAGCAAGAATAATTAACTTAGGATTAATTTGAGAAATAGAATCAATAATATTTTCAATCAATGGATTGGAAGTATTTAATTCATAATAGGAGCTAAAATCATTTTCTTCCAACAGTGATGAAGTTGAATTATCATTTTCAACAATCAAAACCTTCTGCTTTGTCTCCATAATATTATCAATCTCAACATAGCTTTGTTTTGACTCATTATCAATAACAATTGTATTGCTTGGCAACCAAAACCAGAAATAACTACCCTTACCAAATTCCGATTCCAATCCATATCTTCCATTCATCTTCTCAACAATAGATTTAACAATGCCAAGTCCTATTCCTGTTCCTTGTTTGTTTGAATCAACTTTTTCAAAAAGAGTAAAAATATTATCCTTATCTTCCTCTTTAATACCTATACCACTATCCTGACAATAATACTTAACACCATTATCTTCTACCACATATCCAAGCTTTACAAATCCTTGTTGAGTAAACTTAATGGCATTATCAATAAATATTTTAATAATTTGGAAAAGTCTATCTTTATCAACCTCAACAATACATGATTGATATGGATTTTCAACAATAAACTCAATGTTTGAAGGGAAACGGAAGCGGAACATACTGTCAAGTTCTGTAATATATTGACTAAGGTCTAAAACCACCATTTTATGTTCAAAATAACCCGATTGAATTTCACTAATAAGAATAATATCATTAATAATATCAATAAGCTTATCACTATTTTCTTTAATAATATTAGAGTATTCAATTCTCATATCCTCTTCAATATCGGAATGAATAAGATTAGCAAAACCAGTAATAGCATTTAAAGGAGTTCTGATTTCGTGAGTAATATTTGCAATAAAATTAGATTTTAACTTATCACTCCTAATTGCTCTATCTAAAGCTTCATTGAGCCTAATCTCAATTTGCTTATACCTTTGAATATTAATATGTATAGCATTTATAATCTTATATTTACCCTCTGAGTCCTCACACTCTTTAATATTGCCCTTAATCTCCCACCACGAATCCTTTACTTCACCTGGAATACGACCAAAATATTCAAGATGAAACTCATGCACATCTTTTACAAAATCCAATTTGTAAAAGAAATCCATAAATTTATCCTCAAACTCTTTACTAACAAAAGATTTTGCAATAGATAAATCACCCTCTTGATTAATCTCTAAAATACCATTTTCATCAGTAACACCATATTTGAAAATCTTTGTTCTGTCATTAAAAATCCAAGAAAGAATTCTAAAAGAAGGCATAGCAGAAGATAGAATTTTTACATTTTCCTGCAAATTCTTTTCACTAACCTCTTTCTCCTTCAACGATTTTTTTAACTTTCTATTCCTGTATCTCTGTAAAATAAAGTAATAGAGGAAGAACATACATACAAAAATTAAAGCTAAAATTGGTATCAGGAAAATATGATATTTTAAAAAATAACCAGAAAAACGATTAACTAATACCGAACTACTTGGAATCGCTTTAATATTACCATCATACTTAACAATACCTCTTATATCATAAATTGGAGTTGGAGCAATATGCTCAATAACCATTCTATCAACAAACTCACCATTAAAAATTCTAATAGCTTTTCTTGCAGCAGAAATTGCATTACCCTCTGGCGTTTGCACAAAACCACCAATGAAACCATTACCTATTCTCTCCTCATAAGTACAAAAAATTGGAACCTTAACATCCTTAAAAAATATATTAGCAAGAATCTCATCACTATACTTCCTGCCCAAAGAATCCAAAGACCAAGTACCAAAAATAACAAAAGAATTAGAATCCAAACTCTTGCACTTCTTTCTCAGCTCTTCCAAACTCCCAACATTCAAACCATACTCAATTTCAACATCAGGATTATAGCCCTTCAAATTAGCCATAGCCTCCTCAATAAAAAGCTTACCCGTAGGACTATTATCAGCCCAAACATATACCTTTTTAGTATCAGGAAAAATCTTTAATCCATATTTATAAGTTTGACCAACACCATAATCAAAAGCAACACCAGTAATATTATTATACTTTATTTCAGTATCCTTTTCCAGTTCCGAAGCAAAAATAATAGGAATTTTAGAAACTATGGGATCAGAATAATTAAGAAAAGCCTTAGTTGCACCATAATCAAAAACAACAATAACATCAATCTTTTCCTTATTATTTTTAAAGAAATTTCTAAGAATTTTTATTCTGTCTTCAAGCCTTGGAGTTTTTTCCTCATCCAAAAAAAGACGTAGTAGATTTATATTATAGTTTTCACTTTGGAAAGTTTTTAAAAGAGACTCTTCTGTTTTCTGAGACCAAACAGTAGACTCAGCAAAAGAGCTAACATAGAGAACAGTTTTTTGTTTAGGATTTGAAGCAAAGGCAATTATTGGGACAATGATTAGAACCATTATCACAACTAACCTATAAGTTGTTTTAACAAGTTTAATAGTCTGCATATATGATTACTCAAAGTGAATTAACATGCGAAGATACAACAAAAATTAAGCTTTTCCAAAAAATTTGATGAAATATTTTCCTTATTAATCTCATTTCACTAATTATCATATATATAAATAATCAAAAAAACAGCACATTTACACCCAAAACCCTTACCTTTTACCACTTATTTTTTACTTAAATTTAATAGAATTGTTTCCCCAGCGTAGAGCAGAGCCTATGTGTGTTTACCCATCATTCCCCTAAAGGGGAGGAAACTCTTCACTTTTCACTCTTCACTAATATTTACCCCTCCCCCCTAAAGGGGAAGAAACTCTTCACTTTTCACTTTTCACTATTCACTTTTACCTTTTCACTTAAATTTACCCCTCATTCCCCTAAAGGGGAAGAAATAACTCAACACCTAAACGCCTCAACATTACCAACCGACCTTTTGCAAAAAGCGTGAAGAAAATTGTAGTTTTGAACGTGAAGAAAGTTTATATGTTTGAGCGAAGCGAGTTTATAAACTTTTAGTTCAAGGCTGCAATTTTTAGCTTTTTGTGAACAGTCTTGATTTTTTGTTACTTTTTTATCAAGAAAAAA
>Ga0316605_10000282_pt1 | contig 42191 bp, 35 predicted proteins | sample OWC_soil_day20_n_FD_207666 | JGI IMG/M metagenome (GOLD analysis project Ga0316605, IMG submission 207666) | Wetland soil microbial communities from Old Woman Creek delta, Ohio, United States - OWC_soil_day20_noCT | ecosystem: Environmental > Terrestrial > Soil > Wetlands | place: USA: Ohio...
CTTCCGGATTTTCACTTTCATTGCTGATACATTAATACCAGTTGCCGGTTTCGAAGGCTTTCAAAACCGGCTTCATTATTATTCGAATTTTTAATCCGGAAAATAATTACATAGAGCATGTTGATACACCGCATAATACGTCTCTACTAAATACCGCCGACCAGCGTTTGACAATCCTTATATTTATGAACTGCAGAAAGTAAAAATTCAGGTGGTGCACAGGGTTTCCAGTCATTCAAACCCACAAATGCAATTTCGGTTTCAGCTTCGTTAATAAGTTCATTTTGCTCATTATAAAGATGATAGGTGAACCAAACACGTACTCCTTTTATTGCTTTAATACTTGTACGTACAGTAAGCAACTCATCGTAATGCGTGGTTTTGATAAATTTAAAATTCATTCGGATAACGGGACACATCACACCGGCTTCTTCTATTGATTTATAAGGAACACCAATACTCCGAAACAATTCCCAACGGGCTGCCTCGTAATACTTCGCGTAATTGGCATGATGCATCGTTCCCATACGATCGGTATCGGGATATGCAACTCTGAATTGATAGTCGTAAGTAATCATATATTTATAAACAGCAAATTGTCAATTAATGAATTAACCCATTTATGAATGGCTGCAAACATGTCCGTCGTCGTGCGAATGTGCTCCGTGTGCACCGCAGCTGGCACCGCCATCTTTTATATTTCCATTCAGATATTCCTCAACCAATTCGTGAACATCGCCTTTACAATTGCGAACTACCTCAATTCCTTGTGAACTTAATTTATTTATTGCGCCATCGCCTATTCCACCTGCTAACATAATTTTAACTTCCATTTGATCCAGATCGTATGCTATATTCGATTTGCAACCACAACCTTTTGGCGATTCAAGAATGGTTTCGGCAATAACTTCATTATCGTCTGATATTACAAAAATGGTGTAAAACTCGCAATGTCCAAAGTGATTATCAATCTGGTTGCCTTCCTTTGTTGGTACTGCAATTTTCATGTGTAAAATATTTTATTTGATTTTATTTGTATGTGTTAAACCTGCTTTTCTACGTTTTCCCATTCCCTGCCCCATCTGATATTGCGACATATTTTCTCCGGGTTTCCTGATGCAATTTCCTAATGTTCTTCCCTTTTCTGAGCCTGTATTTTCAGGTCCTTTTCCGTTTAATTCTGACATAATTACATTGTTTAAATCTCTAATTTATATCCTGTGAAAAAATAGCTAAGTCTGAATTCCAATTCCTTTTTCATTACTTCGAACGCATGTTCGCCCGTGCAATGTCCGGTTATAAAGTCAGTCTGTGGAAACATAGTGTGGAGTGTTTTTCCTGATTCTTCTAATTCCTGATCCGTTTCGTAAACAAATCCATCATTTTCATCTAATAAATGAAAACCTCCCATCACGCAACGAACGCTATGCATCGATTTCTCTTTCACCGTTTCTAAGATATTGAGCAGTCCTTTGTGTCCGCAGCCGGTAAATACAAACAAATTCTCTGTACCAAAAGTAACTATCAGTTCATGGTTAAAATCATCTGCAGTCATGCCACTTCCATCGTTTTTAAATAATGTCCGGTTACCCTTTGGCAATGGAAATTGAGTTGTATGGCTAGTAAACACATGAATATCTTTCTCAAAATGTGCTTCATCTTCAACAAACACAAGTCTGTCTTTCATTTTTTCAGTATCAAAATCAATGCTTATATTGTGTAATCCCAATCGCTTGGAATATAATTTCTGATTGAGCGCATTGTTTGAAAGTATAATTCTGGCTTTGCTGTTTATTTTCAGAAATGCGGACAATCCACCAACATGATCGGCATGTCCGTGCGAAATAAAAGCATAATCTACATCGCACAGATTGATATTTAGCTTAGCAGCATTGCGGATAAACTGATCAGAAGCTCCTGTATCGAGCAAGCATTTATAGTGTTCTGTTTCAAGGTAAACCGATAATCCGTGTTCTGTTTCAAGTCCCGGATCGATGGTTCTGTTGTCGACTAAAACTACAATTTTCATTTCTATTGCTAAATTTTCAGTTTGATAAAAAATATAAATAATACGAATTTTATGTCCTTTCAGGGGTAATTGATGCTAATTCATCATTTCCAAAGCTTTTACAATTTTTACAATGTACATGGTTTTGAACTCCATCTATCAGTTTATAGCATTTCCGACACCGGAACCATGGTTTGCCAAAATCCACATTACCGCCTTCTATTACAATTACTTTGCCTTCTACAAATGCCTTCGCAATTGTTTTACGGGCATTCTCGTAAATTCGTGTCAATGTAGGGCGAGAAACATTCATTCGTTCTGCCGCTTGTTCCTGCATCAATCCTTCGTAATCGAGCAAACGAATAACTTCATATTCGTCGTAGCTCAATATTACAGTTTCCAACTCGGAACGTGGAATACCAAAAGGTTTAAAGCCCTTCATCAAAGGGGGAGAATCCATTCTTCGGGATTGTTTGGGACGAGGCATGGTTATTAGTTAAAAGTTTTTCTGACTAAAAGCAAATGCAAATCTACACAACATTTTGAACTTATGTTCATAACATGTCGGTTTTAACAAAAAAAAGAGAAACACAAAATAGTTTCTCTTTTTTTGAAAATTATTAATCAGATTTTACTTTTTCAGCGCGACAAAATACATGGCAAACGAGCGGTACAGGAAGTGTGTCCATTTTCCGAAGGGAACAATAATCAATGCCCATTGAGCTAGTACGGTGAGGTGAAAGATGTACATCCATTTGTTGCTTTCAAGTATATTTACATCGATAAACAAACGTACAAGGAAAGCTGTAAGTCCCATCAGCAACAGCCAGATGACGAAAAACCAGTCGGATGGCTGAGATTTTTTGCTCAACGCTTTCTTCTTTTGCACGCGGTCTTTCACGAAATCCACCGTGATGATAAAGATAAAGGCACTTTCCAGATACCCGAGAATGATTATAAACAGGTTTCCGGTGCCGAACCAATTGAGGAATACGGTAGTGAACAGCAGCGCCAGATAAGCAAATACCAGAATGAGGTGTTCGAGCCAGCGGAAATGATTGTCGTCGCAGTCTTTGGCGCGTTTCTGTGTAAACATATGAACGAACAGCTCTCCCAAAGCAGTAAAATAGGTTTTGAACGACACCTTTACTCCCGGTTTGATGACCGTAAAATACCACATCCGCAGTAAATTGGGTATGAATATCACTACAAAAACGGTGGCAATGGCAATCATCTCAAACAGGTGTCCGAAATGCAGCATTCGTTCCAGCTCCCAGTTAACGCTGGCTGCAAACAAAATCACACCTGCAAGTACCGCCAGCATGGCAGTCACGGTGGCAGGCAGGTATTTATAAAACAAGCCCGAAAGTCCTGTCCAGTCGTATTTGGCTGTCAGCCATCGCCGCAACGACATCATCAGTTCGCCCGGATTGGCTTCCTGCGGGCAGTGCGTGCTGCATTCGCCGCAATAATAACATTCCCAGGGTTTGGTGGAAGTTTTCAGTTCGTCTTCCAGACCCAGCACACTCATGCGCACCAGTTCGCGTGGAAAAGAAGTATCTTCGGTTGAAAGTGAACACACCGCGGTACAGTTACCGCAGTTGTAACAGGCATTGAAACTGTCTGCTCCGTATTTTCTCAGTTCTTTCCCGAATTTTGGATTTATCGTTGCCATTATTTATTCAGTTTATAAGTGAAGTATTCATCCATGTCGTCGATTTCGCCCACTTTTACGATGCCGTATTTAACAAGTGTCATCAGGTAAAATAGCGTATCAGGTCCCGACAAACCTGTTTTTTCGGAAATCTGCCCTACGGTCAGGTCATTTTCTTTCAGTGCTTCAGTGATTTTACGTTTTATCTGATTAAACTCTTTAAGATTTTCCTTCACCTTTTCCGAAATGCCCTGTTTTTCACGCAGGTATCTGGCTGTTTTTCCTTTTTCAACTTTCTCACCGCCAGCGGAATAAAAGTTGATATTAGTATCGTCCTGTATGTTTTCTTCTTTCATGTTAGTATCATTAATTTTCAAAACTTACTTATCTTTTTTCATTTGAAATGACATCGCCAGCTAAACCAGCGCGTCGATCATTCCCATAATTTCCACATTGGAGTACGCGATCAGATCAATGGCATCGGTAGGACACACAGGCGTACACATACCGCAACCTTTGCAGAGCGAATTATTGATGACAGCAATTGACTTTTCACCTTCCTTCACCATCGAAATGGCATCAAACGGACAGGCAGGCAAACAATCACCGCAACCGGTACAAGCCGGAGCTTCAATTTTGGCAATTTGCGGATCAGTTTCGAGTACTCCCTTGCTGATGTTTGAATACGCTTTGGTGGCAGCCGAGAGCGCTGAATTTACCGTTTCGATAATGGTCTTCGGTCCCTGACAGGCTCCGGCAATGGTCACTCCGTCGATCACGGTTTCCACCGGCCTGAGTTTCATGTGTATTTCGTTGAAGAATTTATCGCGTCCTTTCGGCAATTTAAACAACGATCCCACCTTGTTGTCGCTGCGGGGAGCCATTCCGGTAACCAGTACCACCAGGTCGGCTTCCACTTCGAGTTCTTTTCCTCCGGTGAGAATATCGTTTACCCGCACCACAGGCTTGTTGTTTCTGGCAAATACCGTTGGCAGTCCATCCTCATAAGACTGCAAATAGATATCGCCGCCCTGCAAACTTTCGGCATAGAGCAATTCCTGTTTGCCATACGAGCGGACACCGCGTGTGAAGTGATAATTCTGAATATCCTTAAACTTATCGCGCACCTGATTGGCAGCGTGAATGGTTGCCGTACAACAGTAACGCGAGCAGTAGGTGTTTTCCCCTTCAGGCTGGCGGCTTCCCACACAATATATATACGCGATGTTATGAACGGGTTTTCCGTTATAGGTAAGCGTATCTTTTTCGTGGTCAATCAGTTGCTTGAACTCCGGCAGCGTAATCACGTTGGAAACCTTTGCAAAACCGAATTCATCTTCTTTCGGTTTGTAGGGTTCAAATCCGGTAGCCACGAGCACAGAGCCCACTGTTATGTCGAATTCCTCTTCTTTTTGTTTTATTTTCAGAGATATATTGCCGATACTTCCTGTATTTCCAACTACTTCGGAATTGAGGAAGACAGTTACATTCTGCCTTTTTTTCAGATCTTCATACAATCGTTTGATGAGGGCATCACCAGTTTCGTCGCTCAGGAAAAGATCTTTCCATTTAGCCACCCAACCACCGACCGAAGCTTCCTTTTCGATAAGGAACACGTGAGTGTCCTTCTCGGAAAGCGACAAAGCGGCTTTCAGCCCCGCAATTCCGGCTCCGATCACTGCCACGCTTTTTTCAGCCTTTATCTTGGTCGGATCGAGCGGCTGTGTATGCCGGGCTTTGGCAATTGCCGACTTCACCAGGTGGATTGCTTTTTCGGTAGCTCCTTCCTTATTGTCGGAATGCGCCCAAGATGCCTGTTCGCGGATGTTGGAATGTACGTACGTATATTTGTTCAGGTTGCCGCGTTCGGTTACATTGCGGAATGTGACCAGGTGTAGTTTCGGTGAACAGGATGCGACGATTACTCCATCGAGATTGAAGTTTTTGATATCATCCACCATGTCTTTCTGATTGGCGTCAGAGCAGGCAAACATAGTTGTTTTTGCCAGCACGATATTATCGTCATTTTCCACGGACTGACGCACTTTCTCCACATCCACGTAGTCGGAAATGTTTCCGCCGCAATGACAAATGTATACTCCTATTCTTTTTGGTTTATTCATAATATCTTCCATGCCCCTAAATCCCCCACAGAGGACTTATAGTAAGCATTATTGATTAATTTTTGATATTTCTTAAATTCAATTTATCTTAAAACCTCCCGTGTCAGGAAGTTGGGGTGCTTTTCATTAAATAACTGATTGCTTCAGATGATGCTGATCCTGCCGACAGTATGGCATCGGGAATGTCCATCGGCGCTGATGCTGTCCCGGCAACAAACACACCTTCGATGCTTGTCTGAGCCGGTGAGGCCATCAGGTCAGGCTGTCCCACGAAGCTGAACTTGTCGAGTTTCAAATCGTCGGCAAACATGCCTTTTGCTTCTGTATTGGGTAAAGCGCCCACAGAAAGCACCACCATGTCGTGCTCGGCAACTTTCAGTTTTCCGGCATTGATGTCCTCGTAGCGAAGCAAGAGGTTACCGTTTTCTTTTTCGGTGATTTTACCAATCTTCCCTTTTACAAAATTCACACCCATTCCTTTGGCCTGTTCGTAGAATTCTTCAAAACCTTTTCCGAATGAGCGGATATTGAGATAATAGATAGTGATATCGGCCATTGGCAATGCGCCCATCAGGAGCTGTGCCTGCTTGATTGAGTACATGCAGCATATCTGTGAACAGATGGGATTACCGACCGAAGCATCGCGTGAACCTGTACAGAGCACGTAAGCTATTTTGTCGGGCATTTTTCCGTCACCGGGACGCAGAATGGTGTGGAACGGACGCGTAGGTGCTATCTGGCGTTCCATCTGCATGGAGGTAAGAACATTTTTGTAGGTTCCAAACCCGTAACGCGGCATCTTCAACGGATCAAAGAGGTTGAAACCTGTGGCGAGAACAACGGTGCGTACATGCAGGTCGAATTGTTCTTCTTCCATGGTGAAATCGATGCAATCGGTAGGACATGCTTTTTCGCAGGCGCCGCAGAGTGTGCAGTTTTCGATATCGATGACGGCAGCTTTCGGGTTACAGATGCTGAACGGAATGTAGGCAGCCTTACGTCCCACCAGTCCGAACTGATACTGGTCGCTGACACTTACGGGGCACGCCTGTTCACATTTCTGGCAAGCCGTGCAGTCTTCCACGTGTACGTAGCGTGGTTTTTTATAGACCGTTGCCGTAAATTCGTTTTCGTTTACCCTTCGTATATTATCAACTTTGCTTCCTGTGAAGATGGTAATGTTCGGATGTCTGGATATTTCCGAAACTTTGGGTGTGGTGATACAGGCGGCACAGTCGAGGGTGGGAAATACTTTGCTCAACAGGATCATCTTCCCTCCGATGCTGTCGTCCTTATCCACGAGCAAGACTTTAAAACCTGTATTGGCAAGGTTGAGAGCGGCTTCGCCGCCGGCAATCCCCGCTCCGATGACTAATGCGTCATACGTTATGTTTTTCTTCTCCTGGTTCACGATTCTGAGTGTAATGTTTTAATTAAATAATCGTTGAAACTTCTGATTTGCTTCACAAAAGATTCGCTGCACACCGAGCAGATAGCCGCCATTCGTAGACGCGCCGGTTCTATTTCTTTTGATTTCATCAGTTCATGTGTTTTTGTCACTATCCTGCCGGTTTTCTCGGTACAGCTTTCGCCATACACGCAATCGCTCCCGTCGGCAGCAATAAATACGCCGTCAAACCCTTTTTCGTAGGCATATAAAATCCATTTTGATTTTATGCCGCTTGAACAGGGCACAGTAATGGTATAAACTGTCGGTGGATAATGCAGTTTCATCAATCCGGCCATGTCGATAGCCGGGTCTGAAATCTTCTCGGTGGAGAAAACCAGTATTTTCGCTGTTTTTTTTGTAGCAATAGCCATAATATTGTTTAAGTTTCTGAGTTACGGAAATTCAGAAAAAAAATTCGCTGAAAAAAATGCACAGTAAAAACTCCCAACCTTTGAAGATTCGATACTCTCCAACCGGTTGGGAGTTCATTTTCATCTTATTGTTTTTTCAAATAAATCTTGAAATATCCGTTTTCTTCCACAGATCCGAGATATTCATGTCCCTGCTTATTACACCATTTTGGTATATCCACTCTTGTTCCTTCATCCGCTGACAGTACTTCCATTACATCGTCAGTTTTTATCAATCCGATAGCTTTTTTAGCTTCGAGAAGTGGTCCCGGGCATGCTGTTCCGCGTGCATCTACTGACTTTGCTACTACTAAGTTTTTTAATTCTTCTGTTGTCATAATTCTATTGATTTGAAAATTTATTGATTTGAAAATTTGAAAATTATAAATAGCCACATTCTGGCTTCAGAATCTTGAATCCTGACTCTTGATTATTGGTTTTTGATTCTCTAATGTCTATATAAACAGTTGCATGGCACTTTCTCCTGCATCGGCAACAAATGTGGTAGCTCCCGCATATCGCAGGTGTGGATAATCAATGATTTCTTCCTTTTTGAAGCCCATCAGATCCATTGACATTTCGCAAACGGTAATTTCGATGCCCAGTTCGGCTGCCTGACGAAACATTTCATCCAGCGACATCACGTTTTTCTTTTTCATCAGAGACTTAATCATTACCGGACCCATCCCGGCCATGTTCAAGTTGGAAAGCTTCAGGTTATTTCTGCTTTTCGGCAGCATCATTCCAAACATTTTTGAAATAAAATCCTTGCCTTTGGGATTTTTCTTCGGATCGCGTAAAGCAGCCAGCGCCCAGAAGGAGAAAAAAAGTTTAACCTGTGTATCCATAGCTGCCGCTGCCAGTGAAATAATCATAGCAGCCAGAATTTTGTCCATATCGCCCGATACAATTGCCATTGACAGCTGATCCTGTCGATTGTTTTCCAGTCTGTTTACTTTTTTCTGCAGCGCTTCAAGCTGAATCTGTAGCTGTGCTACAGTTGCCTCATTGGTATTTTCCATTTTTTTATAATTGTTTGTTGAGAAATTAATTAGAGATTTATTTCTGCAAATTTATATTAATGTAATATCACTTTTCGTTTTTGTTGTGTGTTAATGCATACATTATTTTGTGATTCAAATCACATCTGTTATATTTGCCGTATGAATACAGATTGTAAGTCTTGTCCTTTCAACACCAGAGCAGCTCATACGCTGAGCGACAGTGGTTTTAACCAGCTATCGGAGAACCATGCCGTAGTAAACTTTGTAAAAGGCGACTCCATCATTAAACAGGGAACATTTTCTACGAATGTGGCATTTCTCCGTACGGGTCTGGTAAAGTTACACCTAACCGGGCCCCATCACGAACAAATTGTGAGGTTGGTGAAAGCTCCTACATACCTGGGTTTACCTACTACTTTCGGCGATAAGATCAATCAATATTCCGTTACTGCCGTCTCTGATTGTTCGGTATGCTTTATCGATGTAACTATCTTCAGACGTTTATTGAAAGACAATGAGCAGTTTTCGTATGAAATCATACTGGATTTGTGCCGCAACGAACTGGAATCATTTCGCCGCTGTGCCAACCGTACGCAACGCCAGACACGGGGAAACATCGCTGCTTTTCTGCTGGAATTGTCGGATATAATCTTTGAATCTGATGAATTTGTATTACCGCTTTCCCAGTCGGAAATAGGTAATCTGGTGGACGCCACCCGCGAAAGTGTAAACCGGGTGCTTACGGAGTTTGATAAAGACGAGATTATCAGCCTGAAAGGAAAGAATGTGGAAATTGTCAATAAAAAATCATTGCAGCTGATTAGTCAGAATGGGTGAAATGCACTTTTAATACCAGCCCACTACAGATTAGATAATTATTCTTTACACGACTGTGAGAGATTAGCGTTATGGTACCTTAAGTGACGCTCCGCCATTTAGGCAAAGTGTAACAAAGAACAACATTTCTATACTGTACAACAATAATAAACAAAGCAGATAATTCATTTTAATTTATCTGCTTTGTTTTACTTGTTAATAAATTTGTATAAAACTTCCCTCCTACTTCACCATTAGTTTTGAACCATGCCGTTGAAGTTGATGATTTTAAACCCGGGTTCCTGTAGCATGTCCAGATCTAGTTTCCGGCTTTGGGATGAATACAGACTGGCTTGCATATAATCCCCTTCGATCCTTATTTTCCGATTATTGCTCCACACTTTTTTTGTTCTGAAAAGAATGACATCTTCATACTCCCTACTGACTATAGTCTTTTATTTACCCTGTTCACCATTGATTGAACAAAAAATTAAATGATTTTGTAAAATAATAGTATATTTGCAGGCTAAAAAAAAATAAATAAGTATTCAATGATTACCATACAGGAAGCCAAAACAAAAAAAGAGATGAAGAAATTCATCATGTTCCCCTTTGAACTCTACAAGAATGACAAAACGTGGGTACCTCCTTTGATTTTTGATGAATGGAACACATTTAATCCAAAAAAAAATCCATCCTTTGAATTTTGTGAAGCTGCTTTTTTTATTGCGCTTAAGGAAAATAAAGTGGTAGGACGAATTGCCGCTATCATCAACCACAAAGCAAACGAAGCCTGGAACGAAAAACGTACCCGTTTTGGGTGGATTGCTTTTATCGACAATCCGGAAGTTTCGAAAGCATTGCTCAATACCGCCGAAAAATGGGGTGCCGAAAAAGGAATGAAAGGCATACACGGACCTCTTGGGTTTACCGATCTCGATCCGGAAGGTATGCAGGTGGAAGGTTTCGAAAACAATGCCACTATTACCAGCGCCCACAATTATCCCTATTTTCCTGTACACATGGAGCTGCACGGATTTCGCAAATCGGTGGACTGGGTTCAGTACAAGTTTAACGCTTCACAGCCTATTCCTGAAAAGGTGGGACGTATCAACAAACTCATTGCCCAAAAGTATAAGGTCAACACCGTAGTGCCAAAAACTAAGAAAGATGCTCTGAAATACGTTCCGGGTTTTTTCAAAGGGGTGAATGAAGGCTTCAAAAACCTGTACGGATACAGCCAGCTTTCAGACAAACAGATTAAATACTACACCGATGCCTACTTTGGATTTGCCAGACCCGAATTACTCTGCTTCCTCACCGACGAAAACGATGAAGTGGTCGGTTTCGGTATCTGCTTCCCGTCACTGTCTAAAGCCTTCCAAAAAGCAAAAGGCAGGTTATTTCCCTTTGGTTTTATCCACATTCTGAAAGCGCTGAGAAATTATGATGAAATAGACCTCTACTTCAACGGTGTGGTGCCCGAATGGCAAAACAAAGGAATTCATTCATTATATTATGTTTCCATGAACGAGGTGGCAATTGCACGTGGTGTAAAATGGGCATATTCCACCGGTCAGCTTGAAACGAATGTCAATGCCGTTGGTATCTGGGACAATTATGATAAACAACCGCTGTTCCGCACCCGTTGCTACATTAAAGATTAAACTTCTGAATAATAAAAAAAGATGTCCGGTAATTTTTTACCGGACATCTTTTTTATACAAACTGTCTTTTTCTTTATAAAAATCCCCGTTTACTTCAATTGCATTTTTGCTCTTTTAATTTCCAGGTTAGCCTGTTTTTTCTCTATACTTATTTGCTGGGCTTTTAGTAACAAAGCTTCTTCATAAGTTTTCAACTCAGTCTGTCGTGCATTTACCTCGCGGGCTCTATCTTCAAGTTTTTTCTGTTCATTCTCTATCTGAGCCTGGTTTTTGCGGAGATTATCCATTTTATTAGCCCAGTTGGCATCGGCATCGGCTACACGCTTTTCTCTTTCGTCAAATTTCATATTCCGGAAATCCACTTCGTTGCCGCTTAACCCTTTCGATGATTTCATAAAGTCTTTGCGTTCTTTTAAGAGCATTTTCAATTCCTTTTGACGCAGTTTTTTTTCTGTCTTCAGCAGTTTTTCATCTTCCTTGTAAAAATTCACTTTCTGTTTGATATTACTACGTTCTTTCTTCACCAGCTTTGCTTCCGAATCCGCCTGATCCTGATATTTTCTGATTTGTTTCCGGTTGTTTTTAAGTACATCTTCCAGCGAATCTATTTGCAGTTTATAGGCTTCATAATCTTTTTTCTGCTGACTAATGGAATCTATATTAACGGGTTCAAGTATGGGCGTTTCCCAATGGTAAAAAGTTCTGTTAATGGGTTCTACCAGCGTTGCAGTCTTGAGTGTGGCTGTGGTAGTATCCTTTATCTGTGGTTCCTGTGCATGAACAAATCCAGTACACAATGAGGCAAAAAGTACAGCAAATATAAATTTGTAAATTTTTGATTTCATAATTCTTTTTTTTGGGTTAATAACTACAAATATACAAATCTTTGGTTATTAAAAAAAACTGCAAACTTTTTTTATAACATTATACATCTTAAAAATTGTTTTCTCCCTCCAAATCATTTAAAAACAAACCATTCCAAAATTTCATGAAATATGTTTCTCAAATATTTATCCACAAAATAGTAACATTTTTATTCATATTCCTTCTTAATAATTACATTTCGACAGTCAATTCATGTTTTTTTCATATATTACAACTTTTTTGATACCTTATTACACAAATTGTAAGTATTTTTGTAATCTGAAACCAAGTAAACAAAATGGATATATGAAATTTACAAAAATGCACGGCTCTGGCAACGATTACATCTACGTAAACGGTTTCGAAGAGAACATTGAAAATCCGGGCGAAATTGCCATCAGCCTGAGCGACCGTCACAAAGGTATCGGATCCGATGGTCTGGTGATGATACTTCCATCCGAAACCTGTGATTTCCGCATGCGCATGTTCAACTCCGACGGTTCGGAAGCCGAAATGTGCGGTAACGCCTCCCGCTGTGTTGGCAAATTTGTTTACGACAAAGAACTTACTGATAAAACGGAAGTAACCCTCGAAACACTTGCCGGAATTAAGGTACTCCAACTCTTTGTGAATAGCCATAACAAGGTGGAAAAAGTAACTGTGGATATGGGTGAACCTATTCTCGATGCAAAACTCATCCCTACTACTTTCAACGAATCACCAGTGATCAACAAAGTGGTTTCGTTTGGAAAATATACCGATTATCAGGTTACCTGTGTTTCGATGGGTAATCCGCACGCCATCATTTTCACAGAAAATGTCAGCGAACTCGATCTGCCGAAAATCGGACCTGTGGTAGAACATGCATCTTACTTCCCGCGCCGAACAAATACCGAATTTGTTGAAGTAATTTCTGAAAGCGTATTGAAAATGCGCGTATGGGAACGCGGAGCAGGTGAAACCATGGCATGTGGCACCGGTGCCTGTGCAACGGCTGTTGCCGCGGTACTCAATGGAGTGGCCGATCGAAAAACAACTATCGAACTGCTTGGCGGCAACCTGGAAATAGAATGGAGAGAGGCTGACAATCACGTGTATCTTACCGGTGACGCGGTTACAGTTTTCGAAGGCGAAACCCCTAACCCCTAAAGGGGAATTAAATTAGTTTGGTCTCTTAATTTTCAATACACATTTAATAAATAAACACTAACTTCCCTTATCCCCCTTTAGGGGTTAGGGATTATAATAATACACAAATGGCTTATATTAACGACAATTTTATTAAAATACCCGCAACATACCTATTCTCCGAGATAGCAAAACGAGTTGCACAGCACAAAACTGAAAATCCGAATGCTGACATTATCCGTATGGGAATAGGCGATGTAACTCTCCCCCTACCCGATGCTTCGGTTGATGCTATGATTACCGCAGCCAACGAACAACGTAAAAGTGAAACTTTCAGAGGCTACGGCCCCGAACAGGGTTACGATTTTCTGCGGAACAGCATCGTTGAAAATGATTTTAAATCATGTGGAATTGATATCGAAGCTGACGAAATCTTTGTAAGTGACGGAGCTAAAAGCGACACCGGTAACATCGGCGATATTTTCGGATTACAGAACCGCGTGGCTATCACTGATCCCAGCTATCCCGTATATGTTGATACCAATGCTATGGGAGGCCGGGCAGGCGAACCTTCTGCTAGTGGACAATGGACCAATCTGGTATATTTACCTTGCAATACAGCCAATAATTTTGTACCGGAACTTCCCTACGAAAAAGTGGACATTATCTACCTGTGTTACCCAAACAATCCAACAGGAACCACCCTTACCAAAGAGCAACTGACCGTTTGGGTAAATTACGCCCGCGAGAATAACGCAATTATCCTTTTTGATGCTGCTTACGAAGCTTATATTACTGAAGAAAACGTACCCCACAGTATTTTTGAAATCGAGGGAGCCAAAAATGTAGCCATCGAATTCCGCAGCTTCTCGAAAACTGCCGGATTTACCGGAACGCGCTGCGGTTATACTGTTGTACCCAAATCAGTGACAGCCTTATCTGAAAATGGAGAGAAAGTAAGTCTGAACAGACTCTGGCTGCGCCGTCAAACCACTAAATTCAACGGTACGTCATACGTTGTGCAGCGTGCCGCTGAAGCAACTTACAGCCTGGAAGGAAAAAAGCAGGTGAGAGCTCTGGTGGATTACTACATGGAAAACGCTCGCATCATCCGCGAATCACTGCAAGCAGCAGGACTGACCGTTTACGGTGGAGTAAACGCTCCCTATATCTGGACAAAAACACCCGATGGCATTGGTAGTTGGGAATATTTTGATTATATGCTGAAAGAAAAGAACATCGTATGCACACCCGGTGCAGGCTTCGGACCTGCCGGCGAGGGATTTGTACGCTTCTCCGCCTTTGGAAGTCGCGAAAACACGCTTAAAGCCATGAAAAGGCTCGAAAAATAAAGTAACATACCTTTCATATTTATACATCCCGATCTGCACCCTGCAGACCGGGATTTTTTTATTCATACACCCCCATTTCAATATCACCAAGTTTCGGGTTTGTAAAATCCCGGAGGAAACTTTTCTAAAAAAATCCGGTTAACCATTCCTGATAAAAGGGAAACAGTAACAAATTTTCCTAAAACATCCTGTCAATACTCATTTTACAAAAGAGAATCAATATAAAAACTAAAAAAATATTCAGTTTTAATTTTACAATCTATCACAAATATAGCTATTATTGTGTCACATTGAAATATATTCATCTTTTATAGTTTCTTTTTGTTACTCAATGAAATTTATTAATATATTTATGATAGCGTTTCGCTTATTTTTATGTCTTTTTGAATACTTTTGCTCAATATCACAATCATTTTGAAATTCATGTTTACTTTTTTTTAATCTTTATGATATTTCACAAATCAACACCACATCAAAATGGAAATGACAACCAACAAACAGACTTTATATAAACACAAAAAAAATGAATTTATGAAAAAAACAAGAATTATTATGATCATCACGCTAATAAGCGCTTTTGCATTAAGCACACGGGCGCAGGGCGTGAGCACAGGTTTAGATCTCGTTAGCACTTACGTCTGGCGCGGCACCAAACTATCAGGCCCATCCATCCAACCATTCCTTCAATGGAACAAGAGTGGATTCACGATTGGATCGTGGGGATCCGCAGGTTTTGATGGTTTTCTGGAAATGGATTTATTTGCCCGGTACGCGTTCGATTTCGGACTCACCGCCGGACTGACCGATTATTACTTCCCGGAAACCAATTACTTTGATTACAGCAAAGACACAGGTTCGCACGGATACGAAGTTAACCTTGGCTACGCCACGCACGGATTTACTATCGGCGCAAACTACATACTGAACAAAGCCGGCGGCGCAGCCACTACCGGCGGAGACAAATACTTCGAGTTGGGATATTCCTGGAAGAACATAAGCATATTTGCCGGCGCAGGCGATGGATGGCACACTCCTACAGGCGAATTCGGCGTAGTAAATCTTGGAATAAGCGCAACGAAAGAATTACCAATTTCGGACACATTCCGAATTCCTGTAAAACTAAGCGCTATTCTCAACCCTACAACAAAACAATATTATCTCACTGCAGGCATCACACTGTAATCAGTCAATTCAAAAAGACAGCAAAAGCGCAATTTATCATTTTGAAATATCAACTCAACAATAACCGTACATTTTGATATCAATAAAAGGCATTTTAAATTATTATTTTGTTAAATGTAATTTTTATTTATCATTTTGTTTGGCAATATAAATTATTTATGTACTTTTGCTGCCGAAAACACTTTATGAATTACAGAATGTAAAACAATTGTAAAACAATTCAATCAAAAACGACTAATAAGCACTGAAATGAAGAAAATTGAAGCGGTAATTCGCAAATCCAGATTCGAAGATGTAAAGGAAGCATTAAACGAAGCAGGTATCGAGTGGTTTTCATACTGGGATATCACCGGGCTTGGCAAGTCCACCGAAGACCAGGTAGTTAGAGGGCAGATTTTCAAATCCAATTATATCCAGCGTCGCATGCTTTCTATTGTAGTACGCGATGTGAACCTCGAAAAAACCGTCAACGCTATTTTGAAATCAGCCCGAACAGGCGAAATGGGCGACGGAAAAATTTTCGTCTATGACATTGAGGAAACTTACCGGATCAGAACTGGAGAATCCGGACCGGGCGCACTTTATAACAAAGAAAATTCTGTAAATCTTTAATCTCTCAAAAAAAACAAAAATGAAAAAATATATAATAACTCTTTTGGCATTATTTTCGGCATCAGCCCCACGACTGGCAGCACAAACAACAGTCGCGACAACACCAACCGTTGATTCCGGCGATACAGCCTGGATGATAATGGCCACCGCGCTAGTTCTTTTTATGTCAATTCCAGCCCTTGCACTTTTCTACGGAGGTTTGGTTCGCCGTAAAAACGTATTGAATGTATTCATGCAATGCCTTATCATTGTGGCTGTCATCAGCATCGAATGGGTAGTTTGCGGCTACAGCCTCTCTTTTGGAAGTTCTCACGGATTTCTAGCCCCATTTATTGGCGGTTTTGACTGGGCTTTTCTAAACAATATCCATATTGCCGATTTAAGCCCGTATTTTATTTCACATTCACAAGTTGCAGCTGATGGAACCAGCATTGGCACTATTCCTCACCTTGTATTTGTGATGTACCAATGTATGTTTGCGGTCATTACACCCGCTTTGATTATCGGGGCGTTTGCAGAGCGCATCAACTTTAAGGGATTTTTGATATTTACTGTGTTATGGTCTTTGCTTGTTTACAATCCGGTTGCTCATTGGGTCTGGTCAGCCGATGGCTGGCTATTCAAACTCGGAGCACTTGATTTCGCGGGTGGCACTGTAGTGCACGTCAATGCCGGAGTCGCCGCCATCGTTACTGCCATCATGCTCGGCAAGCGCCGCGATTACGAAGGACATGCCCTTCCACCTCACAACATTACATACGTGGTGATGGGTGCAACCATGCTTTGGGTGGGCTGGTTTGGCTTTAACGCCGGAAGCGGACTTGCAGCGGACGGACTGGCCGCTAACGCGTTCATGGTTACTCATATTGCAGCAGCTGCCGCAGCGCTCACCTGGGCTATTCTTGATTGGTTCAACGACAAAAAACCGACTATCGTTGGCACAAGCACCGGCGCAGTGGCCGGGCTGGTCGCTATCACTCCGGCTGCCGGTTTTGTTGGCGTAGGCGGCGCTTTGGCAATAGGAGTGGTTGTATCGCTGATTTGTTTCGTCATGGTTGCCCGAGTAAAACCCAAATTGGGCTACGACGACTCGCTTGACGCTTTCGGAGTACACGGAATTGGCGGTATGATTGGCGCAATCATGACAGGCTTACTGGCAACCCCTTTAATTCAACCGGCTTACAGTGGAGCCTTTTACGGCAACTGGCATCAGTTGGTGGTTCAACTGATAGCCATTGGCACTACCATCATATATTCAGGCATAGGCACTTTTCTCATATTTAAGGTTACAGAATCAATCATTGCGGTCAGGGCTAACGATAAGCACGAAGCAATAGGATTAGATGAAACCCAACACGGGGAAACTGCTTACACAAGCTTTGAATAAAAATAAAAAAAAGACAAACAAAAAATACACAGATATAGAGATGTCTGTAAGGATAAATTTTGAAAGAAATCTTAGTTTAGTATGGTTTACTTCTACTCGTATGAGCACCTGTAAACATTAGATCAGATACAGTAAAACTAATATATTTTGGTATTACTGTAAGTTTTGAGTTTTATTGTTTCAGGCAGACTACTTCGTGATGAAATAGTCTGCCTTATTTAGAAAATCATTTTGTAATCTAAAAACACTCTTTCACTGATATTTCATTCAATATTTTCACGATTAATTATATTTTTGAAATCAATTCAATAGAAATAAACAATTAAATAATTATCCTCAAACAAAACCAAAATGTCATTTTAAACTCACACAAGGTTATATATTTTCAATATAAAACATATATGCCGTTTTTTATAACATTTAGTAACTTCATAGATAATATTATTAAAATAACAATAACTGAGAGAAAATCCCTGTCAAAAATGCCTACTTTTGCATAAAAATAAGAAGCTAAGATTATATATAAAACTGAATCTCAAACAAACAAAATAATAATACAAAGATTATGTCATCCTTAAGATTTACAGCAGTAGAAGAAGCCTTTAAGAAAAAAGCATTATGCGTTTCTGCTCCTTCAAAGTTCACGACCGATTATTACGGTAAGTATGTGTTTACAAAATCCATCATGGCAAAGTATTTGTCCAAGGATATTATGAAAGCGTTGAATAATGCTATTGAAAAAGGCGTAACACTTGATCGCAGTGTAGCTGATGATGTAGCTACTGGAATGAAAATGTGGGCAATGGAACTGGGCGCTACCCATTATACACACTGGTTTCAACCGCTGACCGATGGAACTGCTGAAAAGCATGATTCTTTTATTGATTATGCAGCAGGTCCCGGAGAAGCTATCATTGAAGACTTTTCAGGAAAATTGCTTGCACAGCAGGAACCCGACGCATCATCCTTCCCTAGCGGAGGTATACGCAGCACATTTGAAGCACGTGGCTATACAGCCTGGGATCCTTCTTCTCCAGCATTTGTCGTTGATGATACGTTATGTATCCCTACCATATTCATTTCCTATACCGGAGAATCGCTTGACCTGAAAGCTCCATTGCTGAAATCACTGAGCGTAGTAAACAAAGCAGCTACAGCTGTTTGTAGAATGTTCGATCCGAATGTTAAAAAAGTTGTTGCATATCTTGGTTGGGAACAGGAGTATTTTCTGATTGACGAAGGATTGTATGCAACCCGTCCTGATCTGATGCTCACAGGTCGCACTCTTATCGGTCACGAATCAGCTAAAAATCAGCAGATGGAAGATCATTATTTTGGTGCTGTTCCGACACGTGTTGCTGCATATATGAAAGATCTGGAGTTTGAAGCTTACAAATTTGGAATTCCACTGAAAACCCGACATAACGAGGTTGCCCCTAATCAGTTTGAGCTTGCTCCTATTTTTGGAGAATGTAACCTGGCTGTCGATCAAAACCTGCTGGTGATGTCAATTATGAAAAAGGTAGCACGCCGTCACGGTTTCCGCCTGCTGTTACACGAAAAACCTTTTGCCGGAATTAACGGTTCTGGAAAACACAATAACTGGTCGCTGGGTACTGATACCGGCGTAGGATTGCTGACACCTGGTAAAACGCCGGAAGAAAACCTGCAATTCATCACTTTTCTTGTTAACATCCTGATGGCTGTTTACAAAAACAACGCATTGCTGAAAGCGTCGATCATGACAGCTCAGAATGCACACCGTCTGGGAGCAAACGAAGCACCACCTGCCATTGTATCAGCCTTCCTTGGAAGTCAGATCAGTTCTGTGCTTGACAAATTGGAAAACAGTACCAGTGACGAAGCCATCGTTATGGGTGAGAAAAAAGGTTTAAGTCTGGGAATAGCTCATATTCCTGAAGTTTTGCTCGACAACACTGACCGTAACCGTACTTCACCGTTTGCCTTCACTGGCAACCGTTTCGAATTCCGTGCTGTGGGTTCTTCAGCCAACTGTTCCTCAGCAATGGCTACCCTTAATGCTGCCGTTGCCGCACAACTTATTGAGTTCAAAGCTACAGTAGATGAAAAAATAGCATCAGGTGCTACTGTTCAAAGTGCCATTTTCGAAGTAATCAAAGAATATATCAAAATATCCAAACCAATCCGCTTCGATGGTAATGGTTACAGCGACGAATGGAAAGAAGAAGCTGCCAAACGCGGTCTGGATTGCGAAACCAGTGTTCCGGAAATCTATAAAGCATTTACAAGCGAACAAAGCGTGAAAATGTTCACTTCAACCGGTGTACTCACCGAAAAAGAACTTCATGCCCGCAATGAAGTGAAATGGGAAACTTACACCAAGTGGATACAGATTGAAGCACGTGTGCTGGGTGATATAACAATGAACCACATCATTCCGCTTGCAACACGCTATCAGAGTTTTCTTCTGGATAATGTATCGAAAATAAAAGCAGTATTCAGCGGTGAAAAAGCTGAAAAACTCAGCAAAATGGATTCTGACCTGATTGTAGAAATAGGTGAACGAATTGCAACAATCAAGAATGCAGTTGATGATATGGTTGACATCCGTCGCTCTGTAAACAAGATAGAAGATGAATACGAAAAAGCAGTTGCATATCATGATAAGGTACTTCCCTATTTTGATATTATCCGCTACAACACCGATAAACTTGAGTTGATTGTGGATGATGAAATGTGGACACTGCCTAAATACAGAGAAATGCTGTTTATCAGATAAAAAATAGAATTTTCCCATACTTAAAAAAATAGTGAGAATTCTTAGCTTAAAGTATTCTCACTATTTTCAACAATAAAACTTAACAAACAAACGATTGCCATTGACGCTTTTTTATCCGAAAGCAATGTCAGTACTTCCAAACATATTATGAGTTTAAGTCCATTACAAATAGATGAATATGAGCAGCGTTCGCTGTACTCATTTCAAAACGAACACGATGCATGCGGCGTAGGTCTTGTTATCAATCTCAGCGGAGATAAATCGCATGAAATTGTAGATAACGGCCTTCAGGTACTTGAAAATATGGTACACCGCGGAGCTGAAAGCGCCGACAACAAAACCGGTGACGGAGCCGGTATTCTGGTGCATATTCCTCATGAATTTATTCTTTTACAGGGAATCGCCGTACCTTCGAAGGGTAAATACGGCACCGGACTGGTTTTCCTTCCTAAAGACGTTCAAAAATCCAACGATTGCCTGAATGTCATCAAAGATTATGTTGAAAAAGAAGGTTTAACACTACTAGCAGTACGCGATGTTCCGGTAAACAGTGAAATTCTCGGAGAAATATCTGCCTCTAACGAGCCTGACATCAAACAGATTTTTATAACCGGCAATCTGCAACAGGATGAATTAGAACGCAAACTTTACATTGTCCGTAAAAAAATTGAGAAAGCCATACAACAGTCGAAACTTGCTGCTGAACGTAGTTTCTATATTGTTAGCCTTTCCACCAAACAAATGATTTACAAGGGAATGCTAACTTCCCTGCAGTTGCGTGAATATTTTCCTGATCTCAGCAATCCGAATTTTACCAGCCGCGTAGCACTTGTTCACTCACGCTTCAGCACCAATACATTCCCCACCTGGGATCTGGCTCAACCATTCCGTATGATCGGTCATAATGGTGAGATCAATACCATTCGTGGAAACCGGCAGTGGATGGAAAGCCGCGAAAGTGTTCTGAAATCGGATGTCCTGGGAAATATGAAAGACCTATATCCCATTGTTCAGCCGGGCATGAGCGATAGCGCTTCACTCGACAACGTACTGGAATTTCTGGTAATGTCGGGAAAAAGTCTTCCACATGCCATGGCAATGCTTGTGCCTGAAAGTTTCAACGACAAAAATCCTATTTCGGATGAATTGAAGGCATTTTATGAATATCACAGCATGCTGATGGAACCCTGGGACGGACCTGCAACACTGCTTTTCAGCGACGGACGATTTGCCGGTGGTATGCTTGACCGCAACGGACTTCGCCCTGCACGTTACACCATCACGAATGACGGTTGTATGATTATTGCTTCCGAAACAGGAACAATATATCTCGAAGCTTCGAATATCAAAGCACGTGGAAGGTTGAGACCCGGTAAAATGCTGATTGTTGATACCAGAACCGGTCAGATTTTTTATGATAACGAACTTAAAGACGGACTCGCAAAAGCATTCCCCTACCGCGACTGGCTGAACAAGAATTGCAGCAACCTCGATGTTATTTCATCCGGCAGAAGCGTTAACAACGATATACAAAATTATGAAACTCTTCTGACTGCATTTGGTTACTCAGTAGAAGATATCCATAATCTGATCATTCCGATGGCAAACGAAGGGAAAGAACCGGTTTCATCTATGGGTAACGACGTTACACTCGCTGCATTTTCGACCAAACCCCAACGTTTGTTCAACTATTTCAGACAGCAGTTTGCTCAGGTGACCAACCCACCTATCGACCCGATACGCGAAGAGCTTGTAATGTCACTTACCGGTTATGTTGGCTCCGTGCATCAGAATCTGCTTGAACAAATTCCAGAATTGTCCAAAATCGTGAAACTAAAAAGTCCGATTTTGACCAACACTCAGTTTGACATATTACTGAATTTGAGATACAAAGGTTTTTCGACCGCTGTTTTACCCATGCTTTTCGATCCGAAACAAGGGACAAAAGGGCTTGAAAAAGCGATTGATGAACTTTGTATTTCGGTGGAAAAGGCGGTAGATGAAGGTAAAAATTACATCGTACTCAGCGACCGGGGTGTTGATGCTGCTCATGCACCAATTCCCTCCCTGCTGGCTGTTTCTGCGGTACATTTATACCTTGTGGAGAAACGTAAGAGAATGCAGATTGATATTGTTGTGGAAAGCGCCGAACCGCGTGAAGTGATGCATTTTGCTCTGTTGTTTGGCTTTGGAGCCAACGCTGTAAATCCTTACCTCGCTTTTGCTGTACTCAACCGAAAAATTAAATCGGGCGATATACAACTTGACTTTGACACTGCTAAAAAGAATTACATAAAATCCATAAATAAAGGATTACTCAAGGTACTTTCCAAAATGGGAAATTCCACATTGAGAAGCTACCGCGGCGCACATATTTTTGAAGCTATCGGCATATCATCAAGAGTATTGAACTCGTATTTCAAGGATATTTCCTCTAAAATCGAGGGCATTGACTTAGACGACATTGCACGTGAAGTACTGCAACCTTTCCTGGAAGCATTCGACACCGAAAGTAATGAGACATTCCATCTGAAAAACTTAGGAAATTATGCATACCGGAATGAAGGTGAATATCACGCTTGGAATCCCGAAACAATATCACGGCTGCAAATTGCCACTAAAACAGGGGAATATGCCAGATATAAAGAATATGTGGCTTTGGTGGACAATAAATCGAACCCTGCATTTATACGCGATTTGCTCGATTACAAACAAAATCCGATAGATATTTCGGAAGTAGAACCGGTGGAAAACATCATGAAGCGCTTTTGTACGGGTGCCATGTCTTATGGTTCCATCAGTCGCGAGGCACATGAAGCAATGGCTATGGCTATGAATAAAATCGGTGGTAGAAGCAATACCGGTGAAGGAGGAGAAGATCCTGAGCGCTATAAAAAACGGAACGACGGGCTGAGTACCCGTAGTGCCATCAAACAGGTAGCATCGGGACGTTTTGGGGTGACTGCCGAATATCTAGTGAATGCGGACGAACTGCAAATAAAAATAGCACAGGGAGCAAAACCTGGCGAAGGCGGACAACTTCCGGGTTATAAAGTGGATAAAATAATTGCCAAAACAAGGCATTCCATTCCGGGTATTTCGCTCATTTCACCGCCACCGCATCACGACATTTACTCCATCGAGGATTTAGCTCAACTGATTTTCGATTTGAAAAACATTAATCCGAAAGCCATCATCAGCGTGAAACTGGTATCTGAAAGTGGTGTAGGCACGATAGCCGCAGGTGTGGCCAAAGCCAAAGCCGATTTAATCCTTATCAGCGGTGCTGAAGGAGGTACCGGCGCAAGTCCGTCAAGTTCCATCAAACATGCAGGACTTCCCGTAGAAATTGGACTTGCAGAAACACAGCAAACACTGGTAATGAATAACCTGCGCGGTAAAATCCGTTTGCAATCAGACGGACAACTCAAAACCGGGAAGGATATCGTTATTTCAGCTCTTCTTGGAGCTGAGGAATACGGTTTTGCCACCAGTGCACTGATTGTTCTGGGATGTGTGATGATGCGTAAATGTCATATGAACACCTGTCCCGTGGGCGTAGCCACACAAAATGAGGAACTGCGCAAGCGCTTCCTGGGAAGATACGAATATCTGGTCAATTTCTTTACATTCCTGGCAGAAGATGTCCGTGAACATTTGGCAAATCTTGGCTTCAAAACACTGGATGAAGCCATCGGAAGAGCCGATCTGTTGAAACGGAAACATTTTCCGGAATTCCCTAAAACTGAGAAAATTGATTTAAGCCGTATAACATTTGTTCCAAAAGAAGCTGAAACAAATGCGCTCCGCAAAAACAGCGAACAGGATCACAAGCTTGAAAATATACTTGACCGGGAACTTATCAGCAAATCTCTTCCTGCTCTTGACTTGTGTATGCCTGTAGATTTTCAGTCAAAAATAAAGAACACGGATCGTACTACAGGTGCCATGCTCTCTGGTGAAATAGCCAAACGCTACGGACAGGCGGGATTGCCTGACAATACCATCTCCATCGCCTTTGAGGGATCTGCCGGACAAAGTTTCGGGGCATTTCTGGCAAAAGGCATTACTTTCAGCTTACATGGCGATGCCAACGACTATCTGGGGAAAGGCATTTCAGGTGGAAAAATCATCGTTACGCCTCCCAAAGGAAGTACATTCCCACCGGAAGAAAATATACTTTGTGGCAATACATTGCTTTACGGGGCAACATCCGGCGAAGTTTATATCAACGGAGTAGTCGGTGAACGCTTCTGTGTGCGCAATTCAGGTGCAACAGCTGTTGTTGAAGGAGCAGGTGATCATTGTTGCGAATACATGACCGGTGGCCGTACAGTTGTTTTAGGGCCAACAGGACGCAACTTTGCAGCCGGTATGAGCGGCGGTGTAGCTTATGTACTCGACGAGAAAGGCGATTTCGATTATTTCTGCAACATGGAAATGGTGGAACTTTCACTCATCGAAGACAGCAGCGACAACAAAGAATTACACGGTTTAATAGAAGCACATTATAAACATACGAACAGCCCGCTGGCAGCGAAAATACTTCACAACTGGAATGAGTATGTCGATAAATTCATCAAAGTGGTACCCATTGAATACAAAAAAGTACTCGAAGATGAAAAAATCGAAGCTATCAAGCGTAAAATCGCAAGTGTGGAAAGAGATTATTAATTGTCCCCCAACCCCCTAATGAGGGCATTTGGGGTGTACAACTAACTCAAGTACATATAAATAAGCATATCAACACAAATAAATTATTAAAAATTACTAACCAATTTCCCCCTTTAGGGGGTTAGGGGACAACTTATATGGGAAATCCAAAAGCATTTATGAGTATTCCGCGCAAGGAAGCGGGATACCGTCCTGTTCTCGAACGAATTTATGATTTCGGAGAAGTGGAGCAGACACTTAATCAGGAAGACCGCAAATTGCAGGCATCGCGCTGCATGGACTGCGGCATACCATTTTGTCACTGGGCTTGCCCGCTGGGCAACAGAATGCCTGAATGGCAGGATCTGATATACAAGGGAAGATGGAAAGAAGCCATTGAAATACTGCATGAAACAAATAATTTTCCGGACTTTACCGGACGAATCTGTCCGGCACCCTGCGAGAAATCCTGTGTGCTCAATCTGAGTGAGGTTCCTGTTACAATTCGCGAGAACGAAGCTGCTGTAACCGAAGTGGCATTCACAGAGGGCATGATCAAGTCAAGGCCACCAAAAATCCGAACAGGAAAGAAAGTAGCTGTTGTTGGTTCCGGTCCGGCAGGTCTGGCTGCTGCTCAGCAACTGAATCGTAAAGGTCATACCGTTACTGTTTTTGAAAAGGACAACAGCATCGGAGGTTTGCTGAGGTATGGAATTCCAAATTTTAAGCTGAATAAAAACATTATCGACCGCAGACTGGCTCAACTGACAGAAGAAGGCGTTATTTTCAAAACAAATACAGAAATAGGTAATACAATCGCAGGTGCTGAGGTAATGAAAGAATATGATGCCGTGTGTCTGAGCATAGGTGCAGGTCATCCACGCGATATATCACCGGCTGGCCGGGATTTGAAAGGCATTTATTTCGCCATGGATTTTCTTTCGCAACAAAATCAGGTTATCATGGAAGAAACCATGACTATTTCCGAACGAATAACTGCCAAAGATAAGCATGTACTTGTAATCGGTGGTGGTGACACAGGTTCCGATTGTGTGGGCACTTCCATACGTCAGGGTGCTGCTAAGGTTACTCAGATTGAAATTCTACCAAAGCCACCTGTCGGGAAAAATCCTGCAACACCGTGGCCAAATTACCCCAACATTCTTAAAACATCCAGCTCACATCAGGAAGGTTGTGAACGCAAATGGTCGCTGAATACCCTGGAATTCAAGGGTAAAAACGGACAGGTGAAAGAAGTGGTGGTAGAAGAAGTGGAATGGAAGAAAGATGAAAATGGCCGTTTCACTATGATTTCGACCGGAAAAACCGAAACCATAAAGGCTGATCTGGTGTTCCTGGCATTAGGCTTTATTCATCCGGTTCATGAAGGATTGTTGACCGAACTTGGCGTAGCTTACGATTCGCGTGGTAATGTAGCAGTCGATAAAGAAAACCAAAGCTCTGTTTCGAAAGTTTTTGCTGCCGGTGATGCTGCTATGGGTGCCAGTCTGGTGGTACGGGCAATTGCCTCCGGACGAAAAGCTGCCGAAGATATTCACCATTATCTTGTACAAAATTTATAAGAACATCTGGATTATCACTATAATTTCAACAAACCCGATTTTAGTAAGAAAAATATTAACTTTTTAACTAACAACCAACTATGTGTGGCATTGTATGTACATTTAATATCAAACAACCAGTAGAAGTATTGCGACCACAAATACTCCAGATGTCTAAATTAATCCGTCACCGTGGCCCGGATTGGTCGGGTATTTTCGCTAATGAACATGCCATACTGGCTCACGAGCGCCTGGCAATCGTTGACCCGCATTCCGGAAAGCAACCACTTTACAGTAAAGACGGGAAACTGGTTCTGGCTGTCAATGGCGAAATTTATAATCACCGTGAAATCCGCCGTCAGTTCGAAGGAAAATACGAATTCCTCACACAATCCGATTGTGAAGTTATTCTGGCGCTCTACCGCGAAAAAGGTCCTGACTTTTTGGAAGACCTGAACGGAATTTTTGCTTTCGCGCTCTACGACATCGAGAACAACCGCTTTCTTATCGGACGCGATCACATCGGCATCATCCCGCTTTATCAGGGTTGGGACAAACAGGGAGCTTATTACGTGGCTTCTGAATTAAAGGCATTGGAAGGATATTGCAATAAGATTGAAGAATTTCTTCCCGGGCAATACTATTACAGCCCGGATAGCAAACCAACAAAATGGTATGTCCGCGACTGGATGGAATATGACAACGTGAAAGATAACTCTTCCAGCGTTGAAGAACTTCGACGTGCACTGGAAGATGCCGTAGAACGTCAGCTGATGTCGGATGTTCCTTACGGTGTACTGCTTTCGGGCGGGCTCGACAGCTCTATCATTTCGGCTGTGGCCAAAAAATTTGCAGCTAAACGTATTGAAAGTGGAAACATTGAAGATGCATGGTGGCCTCAACTTCACTCATTTGCTATCGGGCTGGAAGGATCTCCGGATCTGGCTGCTGCCCGAAAGGTTGCTGAACACATCGGATCTGTACATCACGAAATAAACTTTACTGTTCAGGAAGGGTTGGACGCCATCCGCGATGTTATCTATCATATCGAAACCTACGATGTGACTACTGTCAGAGCCAGTACGCCGATGTATCTCCTGTCCCGCTACATTAAATCCATGGGCGTTAAAATGGTGCTTTCGGGCGAAGGAGCCGATGAAATATTCGGAGGATACCTATACTTCCACAAAGCTCCCAATGCCGAAGAATTTCACAAGGAAACGGTGCGTAAACTCAGCAAACTTCATCAGTACGATTGTCTTCGGGCTAACAAATCACTGGCATCCTGGGGAGTTGAAGGGCGGGTACCATTTCTCGACAAGGAATTCATGGATGTGGCAATGAGGCTAAATCCAAAAGATAAGATGGCCGGGAATGGAAAAATCGAAAAGCATATACTTCGCTTGGCATTTGAAGACTATCTGCCGAAAGATATCGCCTGGCGTCAGAAGGAACAGTTCTCCGACGGGGTTGGTTACAACTGGATTGATACTCTGAAAGAGATGGCCACACAAAAGGTAACCGACGACGAGATGGCAAACGTAGCCTATCGTTTTCCTATCCAGCCGCCCATGACGAAAGAAGAATATTACTACCGCAGCATCTATAGTGAATTATTTCCATCGGACAGTGCAGCACTCTGTGTACCTTCTGTGCCATCAGTGGCGTGCAGTACACCTGTTGCTCTGGAATGGGACGAAGCTTTCAAGAAAAATGCAGATCCTTCAGGACGAGCAGTCAGTTCAGTACATGAAAAGGGATACAAGAAAAAATAGTTGTTTAGTTAAGCCGGGTTTGCTGAAAATTGCAACCCGGTTTTTTGATAGCTGACGGAATTCTGTTCTAATTATTCCACCAGTTTTTTCCGGTTATAAACCCTGATCGTACTGGTCAGATACACGATTATTCCGAGTAAACACGCGGCAGCGGCAATGATATAAAGAGTTTGAAAAGACCATAAAGTAATGATGTATCCGCCGGTAAGCATTCCAATGCCATTACCCACATCAAATCCGGTTAAATAGGTGGAAGAAGCCGTTCCGCGCCGGTCGTGTGTTGCCATATTAACATAGATGGTCTGCAATGCCGGAAGGAGCATTCCAAAACCAACCCCCACCACAAAGGCTGAAACACAAAATGCCACCAGCAGATGAACCTGCGAATAAACTACAAATCCGATAGCAGCTATCAACAATGCTGAAATTATCACCGGATGAATGTAACCTTTGTCAACCATTTTTCCTGAAAAAATACGGGAGACGATGATACCAAATGCCAAAAATAAGAATAAAATGCCTGAATTTTGAATGCCTATACTCTTTCCGTACAGGGCGGCAAAAGGAATGAGCGTTCCCCAGGCTGAAGTCATAATTATCTGATTGATCAGCACCGGTAAAGCCGGCAAGAGGATGAAACGGTCAAAGGAAAGTGGCGGACGTACCGATTTTGGACGGACAGGCACATTGATTAAACTGACAAAAATTATAGCCATTATCCCCATGCCAATCGCGCATGTTATCAACCAATGAAAACCGGCTGAATGATAAATATTCAGTGCAATATAAGGTGCAATAGCCAAGGCCAGGTTATTGAACATGCCAAAAAAGCCAATCCCTTCAGCTCGTCTTGATGCCGGTATGATATCAATCACAACCGTATTGGCCGACACGCTCGTAATGCCCCAGAATACTCCGTGAATAAAACGAACGATAACAAAAGCCAGTACTGCTGTAACCAGGTAATAGCCTAAATATACGGAAACAAAAAGGGACAGGCCAATGATATATAAAGCCTTACGGGGGAAAATATCCACCATATATCCCGAAAACGGACGCATGAACAGCATAGCCAACACGTACGACGAAAGTACAATCCCAACATTTGTTTCAGGAATGTGCAGCACTTCTGTCAGATACAAAGGGATAACCGGCACTAACAGATTAAAAGAACACGCGATCAGAAAGTTAGCTATACATGCGACACTGAAGTTCTTGTTCCATAAAGTTTCTTTCTCTTTCATTTCAACAAGCTAAATTTGAAGATACAAAAGTACGGTTTTTACCGGTTTAATGTAACCTGTATTGCAGCAATAAAGCAACAGGGTAATAAGAAAAAAAGATTCCCGACTGAAAGATATCTTCAGAAGTGCTGGGATTAGCGTGTAAGTATTATGCCTTTATGAAATTCGCGATAAAGACCCCGATACGTTTCTTAGAATGATTTCAACTTTCTGCTTTGCTTGACAATCCAGTTCAATGATCTGGCCAGCAGTAATACAATTAGTGGAATGTATGCCACATTGATTGCCTGAATGGAAAGTACAAATACAAGCAGCGCACCAAAGAAAAGGAAAACATTTGCCAACTGAAAATAGTTAATGAACGTGTGAAGTTTTTTATTCCAGAGCAATATGCCAACAATCACATTTAGTGGATTACACCAAAGGATATTGAAATTGGATTTTACGAGGGGGTGTACAGAGAAAAACATCAGATAAAAAACAATAATACCGGCTAGTCCGGTAACTATCAATAACACACTGTCGACAATCTTGCAGTATTTCTTTTGCCTGTACTCTGCCAGAATGATAATCACCCCGATCAGCAGAATGGCCAGAGTTATGATCAGCGGTTGTTGCAATATTCCGGAACTTACGTTTTCATCCTTACGTTCGACCAGAATTTTTTCTGATTTAACAAGCGGGCGTTTTGTACCATCTGCTGCAACTAATTCTACAGCACCAAACTCACGGCTCAACACTTCGGGAAGAAACATGGATGTCCAGCGGGTGGACTTAACATCAGCATCCTTTCCCAGAAGCATGTCAATACCAAATTTTGTCCAGGTATTTTCTCCCGTGTAAAAACCGACCCTGTTCCGGTAAGTTTGCTGTTCACTTACCGAATGGTATTCGACCTTATCATCGATAACCGAAAGTATCTTATCTCGCGGACGGGTGGAGCAGTTGTCGAAAACAAAATTATACCTGTATTCTCTGTTTTGAGGTTCATAGTTAATAAAAAGCGCGTCAACCAATTGCTGTTTTTCTTCTTTTGTTAGATTGAGCACCTGCTCGGTTACCGATGAATTTCTTTCCTGATATTCGGGCAGAAAATACCTTGTTTCATACACCCCCAGTTCGTAATCCGTTTCACCCTTGATAAATTTCATATAAAAATTGGGCTTGTTAAAATTAAACATACCGTAGTTGAAAACGATATCCATTCCACGTGCAGGTTCAATAAGCCGGATGGCAGTATGACCAAATTTGGCATAAACCTCAGGACCGGGCGAACAAGTCAGAAGACTTACAACAGCCGAATCGCTGAGAATGACATTTTGCGCGTTAATCAGATTTACACCGCTGAGAATTAACAGTATGGTTATCAAATGAAGTTTAAATCGGTTCATAGTTATCCGGGATTTTTTGTATTATGCAAAAATAGTTCATTTTTCGAATGATTACAGTGACTGTGAGAAAAAAAATGAATCTCTCCGGATTATTAAACAAATCCTAATATTGTTAAATAAAATTTTATTAAACGTTAATATAATGTATAAACTTTACAAAACGGTAGATTTTCCACCATTTATGGCAACTTATTTGAAATAATTTTCTAAATTTGTGCTAAAGAACATAGTTTTCAAACATATCTGATTGATGCCATGGCAAAAAGGCAAATTTCATTACTTCGGTCCATTGAAGACGTATTTACTTTCTGGGATGTACTTACGCACGATGAAAGAAATTTTATTCAAAATTCGTACACCATTCATCATTACAAAAAAAATGAAGTAATTCAGTGTGAAGGTGACGAACCTACACATTTGATGATTCTGGCGATAGGGAAAGTCAAAGTGTATAAGAATGGTTTTGGTAACCGGGCGCAGATAGTGAGGATGCTCAAACCCGGTGAACATTTCGGTTATCGGGCTATTATCGCCAACGAACCAAACAGCACGACTGTCACTGCATTCGAGGACTCAACCGTTTATATGATCAGCGGTGAAAATTTCCTGTCCATACTCCGCCACAACAATGCCTTTTGTTATCGTTTTCTGGAAGAATTGTCATTCGACCTGGCTGAATCCGATGCCCGGACTGTCAATTTGACACAAAAACACATTCGCGGACGTTTGGCAGAGTCTTTGTTGTTTCTTAAAGACAATTATGGACTGGAAGAGGATGGCGCAACTATCAGTATTTATTTGTCGCGTGAAGATCTGGCCAATCATTCAAACATGACCACTTCCAATGCCATACGTACACTGGCAAGTTTTGTTAACGAATCGCTCATTGCCATGGACGGACGAAAAATAAAAATAATAGATGAAGAAAAGTTGCGGAAAATAAGCAAAATGGGTTAATCCCTCCTTATTCATATTAGGCTTATAATCAGTAGCTTGCTCCACTTCTCAATCTGTAATAAAGACTATGACAACTACTGAGATTCAAAGCGTTTACAAACAATCGATAGCCTTCCTTTCGCAGGGAAACCTGAAGAACGCATTCGACAAAATCATTGAACTGAGCAACGAACTCCAGTCGCCGGTACACCGTGAAAATATTGAAAATATGCAGCAAAGCTATCGGTATATGCTGCAATATTTTCTGAAGGGAATGATCGACCCCGAACGAAAATTGGTGTATAATAAACTGATTGCAAAAATGTTTGTACAGATTGCCGATTTACGCGAGGAACTGTTTACCCGCGATTCGTCCAATTTTGAATTCTCTCAGAAAAGATATTTTCCCTTCACACCCCAGCCAACTCTCTCCGACCTGGAAAATGGTCTGAAGAGGATGGATAAAATGGCACTGCTTCAAGAAGCCGAAACTGTTGACACAAGACACGAAAGAGAAATACAGCTTGAATTTGAAACTGCTATTCATTTTCTTTTCAATCACTTCTGGCTCAAATCCAGATATGATTCTCCCGAAATTCTCAATCTCTACCGGCAGGCAATGGACGAAACAAATACCGACTCTGTGGCTAAATCCATGCTGGTTTCTGCTTTGACACTCAATCTTTGGCGTTACTTTGACGAAACCAAGCTGTTGATGCTGCTCGATGCCTGCAATACCTCCGATATGTATGCACGGGAAAGAGCTCTTGCTGGTCTGTGTTTTGTACTGGCGAAGTACAACCGCTTCCTGCCCTACTTTCCCGCTATCCGCAACCGGCTGGTAATTTTGGCCGATGATAATGTTATCACCGAACAGCTCCAGAACATTATCATACAAATTATAGCGACTACCGAAACAGAACAAGTCTCAAAAAAACTACAGGAAGAGATTTTTCCGGAGCTGATGAAACTTCGTCCGCTGATGGACGAGGGACTTAATCCCGAAAATATGATGAATTTGGATGAATGGGGCGAAATCAATCCCCAATGGGAAGAGATGATTGAAAAATCGGGCGCTTCAGATAAAATTCAGGAATTTGCCGAATTGCAACTGGAAGGAGCCGATGTGTATATGAGTACATTCGCTATGCTGAAATCGTTTCCTTTCTTTTCCGAATTTTCGAACTGGTTCATGCCTTTCGATACGGATAATACGGCTGTAAAACCCCTGTTTGCAACCGATGACAAATCATTGATGACCATTTTTCTGAGTTCGGAAGTCATGTGCAATTCGGACCGTTACTCATTCTGTCTGAGCGTATTGCAGATGCCGGAATTGCAGCGTAATCTGATGAAACAATCATTCGGCGAAGCCACCGAGCAAATGGAAGAAATCAGTAAGGACGAAGCATTGCATTCTCCCAATGTGCAGGCAAAAAATATTTCAAAACATTATATTCAGGATCTGTTCCGGTTCTTCCGGCTCAATCCACACCGGAGCGACTTTGTCAATATGTTTACCAAATCGCTTATCATGCACAAAACTTATTTGTTTGATTTGTTATCAATTGACGACACGCTCAAAACTAATATTGCTGAATACTATTTCACGAAAAAACTCTACGCGCAGTCGCTCGAACTATTCGACGAAATAAAGAAAGAAGGTGAAATATCGGCAGCGCTGTATCAGAAAATGGGTTATGCCTTTCAGCAGACATCGCGCCTTACCGAAGCACTCGATGCTTACAAAAAAGCGGATCTCATACAGCCCGATGATTTCTGGACAAACCGCAAGATTGCCCTGTGTTACCGCCTGATGGGCAATGCCGAAAAAGCGCTGGAGGTATACCGGCATACCGACTTTATTAAGCCAGGTCAGCTTTCGGTCAGGTTGCAGATTGTTAGCTGCCTCAAGGAACTTAGGAAAACTGACGAAGCCCTGCGCGTACTGATGCAACTCAACGAGGAATATCCCGATAATCCGAAGATTTTCCGCGAAATCATGCATTGTTCGTTTGTTGCAAAAAATCCCGCACAGGCTAAATATTTCTCGACATTGCTGCTGGAAACTGAAAATCTGATACCTGCCGATTACTGCACAGCCGGACATATTGAATGGAGTCTGAACAAGCAACAAAAAGCCGCTGAATATTATATTCAATCTCTGCGGTTACTCAACAACAACTGGGTACGCTTCGACACGCTGTTCCAGCAGGATAAAGAAACGCTGATTTCCAATGGAATAGCCGAAAGTGATTTGCTGCTTATGCTTGACGGACTAAAATACGAAGAGTAAAAACAAAAATTAATCAACCATTCTGATCTGTTAAAACCGGTATCCCATTCCCCACTCGATGAATTCTGCCTTTTGGAGGTGGGTTTTAAGTCCAAGTGAGGCATACAGGTGTTTGGTGAGCAGGTATTTACCCGAAAGGCGGGTATAAAACCAGCCATCTTCATCATCGATTTTATACGGATAGATAAGTCCTTTGTCAAGTGTTCCGGCTTTGGCTTCATTATAGGGCTCCAGGTTCTTTATCGGGTTGTATAAGTATATTCCCGCGTGAATTCCGGCCGTCAACCGACCCATGATCAGTTCATTCTGCCACGACACCCCAAACCGGATTTTGTTTAAGAACTTTTCAGAGGCAAGGTAAGTACGTTTATATCTCAATCCGCTTTCAAATACCCCGTCGTAAAACAAATCAGCTCCCAGTCCCATGCGGTAAAAATTGGTGAGTGGTTTGTACACGTCCGCCTGGAGCGAGCCAATCGGAAATGTCTTGTCATCGAGGTAATAAAGCTGCCGGCATCCTCCGGACACAGTCAGTTCCACAGCAATATCACGAGGTATATCAGGCGCGTAATAATATTGCAGGTATTCATTTCGCCTGGCTGAATAATTCGGAGTATATTTCAGGCCGAGAAATGCATTAAACATATTTATACCCGAATTGGGCACCCGGATCATGCCGTTCGAGGTGTGATTCCAGCCGTAATCGGCTGTAAAACTGAAATGATCTGTTACAGGAAATTCGGCATTAAATCCAGCGGCAAAATACACATTCATATGCGATCCGATAGCTGCGTTGCTGTTGTCGAGCTTCAGCGTACCGTTTACAACCTCATCTCTGAATTCATTAAAAGTTTTAGTCACATAACTGAGGCCAACACCGGACTTGAAATTCACCGAAAAACGTCCATACCGGACAATCGGAAAGTTAACGTATGGATACACAGCTATCGCTGCACCCAGTGTATCGCGATTTCCGAGATTGAGCCAGCTTACGGCCAGACCCAGGTAAGGATAGTTGAAATGCCGGTGCCAGCCTTTCACTGACTGCCATTCTACGGCAAACTCAGCTCCTGTAACCGGTCCGTTTACCAGATTCTCGAGATGTTTGTTGTGTTTCCAAACCGAGCCATAGATGTATTCACCTTTGTAGGTCGTATTTCCGGAAAACTGAGCTGCTGCAAACTGTGTCAGGAAACAAAACAATATAAAGGGTACTATATTTTTTTTGAGGCTCATGTACGGTTATGATATAGCTTTAGAATAAAATTCGCTATCTTTGAACTCGCAAAATTAAGAAAATTGTCGCAGTAAATGTTATCTATCCTAAAAAAAGAACTTCACGCCTTCTTCAGCAGTGCTACAGGATATATTGTTATTGGAATATTTCTGTTGCTGACCGGACTGTTTTTATGGGTAATTCCGGGTGAATTCAACATTCTTGATGCCGGATATGCCAATACAGATGGTTTGTTTTACCTGGCTCCCTGGCTTTTTCTCCTGCTTTGTCCGGCTATAGCCATGCGTTTTTTTGCCGAAGAAAAACAGACCGGCACCTGGGAACTGATTATTACCAAGCCACTCACAACACGACAAATCGTGTTGGGGAAATATTTTGCAGGAACTATTCTGGTCGTTCTGGCATTAATTCCAACCCTGATTTATTACTTCACCGTGAACTATCTGGCCGAACCGGTGGGCAATGTGGATGCGGGACAGTTTTGGGGATCATTCATCGGTTTGATTTTTCTGGGAAGCATCTATATGGCTATCGGAACTTTTTCCTCCTCGCTGACACGCAATCAGATTATCGCTTTTATCATCGGACTGACGCTTTGTTTCTTTTTTTATTATGGATTTGATGTGTTAACCAGTTTCATGAACAGTGGTATAAAAATGCAGTTCGTCGAAAATCTCGGCATTCATACACATTACAAATCCATCAGCCGGGGCGTGGTCGATACCACCGATGTAATCTATTTTCTGATACTCAATACCCTGTTTTTGGAATTGACCGTACTGAAACTGAAACGAACTAACTGATTTTAATTCTGTTTCGGGTTTCAAGTTCGGGGTTTCGGGTTTGAATATGAAACTATCGACTAAAAAACTATTGGCTATGAACTATTGACTATAAACTATAATGAAACCTACTATATTAATCACCAACGATGACGGTGTCAATGCTCCCGGAATACGCGTGTTGACTAGACTGATGCAGCAAATTGGCAATGTTATAGTTGTTGCCCCCGACGGACCCCGCTCCGGACAATCAAACGCGATCACGGTACATACGCCCCTGCGATACCGCTTGCTCGAGAAGAGCGAAGGATTAACCATTTATTCCTGCAACGGCACGCCAACAGACTGTGTTAAACTGGCTTTCAACGATATCTTAGAAACAAATCCTGATCTGGTTGTTGCCGGTATAAATCACGGAGCGAATTCGGCCATCAATGTCATTTATTCGGGCACCATGGGCGCGATACTCGAAGGCTGCCAGCACGGCGTCGTGTCTATCGGGTTTTCGCTGTGCGATCACTCGCACGAAGCCGATTTCACCGCGTTTGAACCCTATATCCTGCGCATTACCACTGAAACGCTGAAAAACGGATTACCCGAGAACATTTGCCTTAACGTGAATGCTCCCGTGGGTGAAATACAGGGCATCCGGATTTCACGCCAGTGCAAAGGCGTCTGGGTCAAGGAATTTGCCCGCAGAACTGATCCTGTGGGACACGATTATTACTGGCTGACGGGTTACTTTGAGAACCACGAGCCCGATGCGGAAGATACCGATGAATGGGCACTGGCTAAAGGTTATGTTTCCATCGTCCCGACAACTACCGACATGACCGCTCACGCGATGATTGAACCCATCGGAAAGTGGGAATTGCAGGTTCAGGAATTAAAAACTCCTGACGTCAACCGATAATACCGTTAATCAACTGCCTGACTGGAATAAATGAAGAAGTTCAATCATTTTCTCTACGGTTTTATACCCGGTTTGCTCCTTCCGGTCTGTTTTTTATGGCTGTATCTCAAACGGTTTTATCCGGGCAATTTACCTTTTTTTGAAATTCTGAAAGAGCTTTATCCGGGTGTGATGCTGGGGAAACTCCTGTTGCTTTCTATCATGGTCAATCTGGTGGGGGTATTTGTATTCTACAAACAGGATTGTTTCAAACTGGGAATTGGCATGATGATGGGCGTCATTCCATATTTAATCGCCGCGTTATTTATGATGTAAAAGCCCCCTAAATCCCACATAGGGGACTTACAGAGAGTATTTCTTATAAATTTTATTCTTATAAACGTATCATAATGAGTGAAAACTCAAACTTCAGTGCAGACCAAGAAGTCCCCCAGGGGGGATTTAGGGGGCTTCGCTATTTTCTCATTGCCGGTGAAGCTTCGGGCGATTTACATGCTTCCAACCTGATGCGCGAACTCAAACAGATTGATGCAGAGGCTGAATTCTGCTTTTTGGGCGGCGATCTGATGGCTGCTCAGGGAGGCAAGCTGGTGAAACATTACCGGGATATGGCTTTTATGGGTTTTCTGGCTGTCCTGAAAAACGCCCGGAAAGTTGTCAGTAATCTGGATGACTGTAAGAAATCCCTCGCTGAGTTTCGTCCTGATGTGCTGATACTGATTGACTACCCGTCGTTCAACCTTCGAATAGCCCGTTATGCCAAAGAGAAGCTGAACTTACCGGTATACTACTACATTTCTCCCAAAATCTGGGTCTGGAAGGAATTCAGGATAAAGCAGATAAAGCAATACGTTGACCGTATGTTTACCATTCTGCCTTTTGAAACGGAATTTTATCACCGGCATAATTACTCTGTAACGTATGTGGGCAATCCCTGTGTGGACAGTATAGCCACCCGTCCCAATCAGGAACAGACTCTAAATGAATTCTGCAATAAAAACTCTCTTTCCGAAAAACCAATCATAGCACTATTGGCCGGGAGTCGCCGACAGGAAATTAAAAGCTGTCTGCCCATCATGCTGGAAGCTGTCAGCCATTTTTCCGGTTATCAACCCGTTATCAGCGGTGCTCCGGGTATTGAACCTGAATTTTACACTCCGCTTATCAGTCAGACAGGGGTTAACCTTGTTTTTAATCAGACCTACGAATTGCTGGCACACGCTCAGGCTGCCGTAGTGAATTCGGGCACTGCCACCCTCGAAACGGCACTGATCGGTACACCTCAGGTAGTAGTATACAAAGTTGCTTTCGGACGTGTCGCCATGATGATCAAACCATTGGTTATTAAGACAAAATTCGTCTCGCTGGTCAATCTTATTGCCGGAAAGGAAGTTGTTAAGGAACTGCTGGCACACCGGTTTACCCCCGCTACTGTTTACGGTGAACTCCACCGGTTGCTGAATGAGCCTGACTATCGCTCTCAACAACTGAAAGACTATGCGGAAATCAGCCGTAAACTCGGCGCTCCCGGAGCCGCCCGGAAGGCTGCTAAAGAGATATATAAAAGCCTGAAACACCCATAAATCAGCATTTTCCCTGAATACACAAAGTCACTCATTTACCACAAATCAGGTTCCTGCTTACCAACAGAACCTCCAATCCGCATATGACTAATACCTAACTCTGTTTTATTCAGATTATCCATCTTAGGTTTAAAACAACAACCGGCAATATGCACTTTCAACGTATTGCCGGCTGGTTTATGTATGTAATTGCTTTACTCTTAGATTTCAAGTATCAGTCTCGCTCCTACCTGCAGCGGTTTGCCCTGCTGGAAGAACTTATTACCAAACGATTCGAAGTAGAAAACATTGTAGTGGGTATTCAACAGATTTTTACCCCACAGTTCAAGTCCGAATGCATTCTTCTTCACACCCACTACCGCATCGGCCAGGCTGTAGAAATCTTCAAATATCTCATTCGAGTCCTGCCAGTAAATCTTGCCGATACCGCTGTATGAGAGCGTTCCGTACACCTCGTTGACAAACAAATTTTCCAGCTTTTTCCGGTAGTTGAGGTACACATTGGCAGTATGCTGTGGCGCGTAAGGCACAAATTTGCCGGAGTAATCCACTTCGACAGATTGTCCGTTCACCGTTTCCACCTGTTTGTAATTCGAGAACGAAGCATGAGCATAACCGTAATTCAGACCGATGTTCAGTTCCGGGCTAATCTTCATATCAGCTGAGATTTCCAATCCCTTGCTCACAGCTGTTCCCGCGTTGGTAAGTTTGCGGCCTGCACCGCTGGCTACGAATTCGGTGAGCTGAAGTCCTTTGATATCCATGTAAAACAGCGTTAGTGAGGTACGCAGTTTTCTATCCAGAAAAGTATTTTGAATTCCTGCCTCGTAGTTCCAGCTTTGTTCGGGTTTGTACATGACGGCTTGTTTCACATCTGTTTCTTGTGCCGGAGCTCCCGGACGGGTGTTTTGCAGTTTGTCTCTGACCAGGTCGGAGATCATCTGAACATTAAATCCTCCGGTTTTATAGCCGCGGGAAACACTTCCGTAAACAAAGTTCATCCTGCCCCACTCGTATTTCAACGCAGCTTTTGGTAAGAATTCCACAAATGTAGTATCGGCTGTTCCAACCAGTTCGGCTGTCGAACGCTGTTGAATTACCATCGGACCTCTTTTGGCTTCAATATCCAGATACGAATTCGAATTGTAGTCCAGCGCTACCTTTTCAATGTCTAAACGTGCGCCAAGTGTAAGCGAAAGTCCATCGACCAGTATATTTTCGAATGTGGACTGATGAAACATGGCACCTCCGCTCCGGTTGGTATCATAAGTTCCGGGAATATCCAGCGTAGGGTTTTTCACCGTCATCGTCATGCCGGAAGCTTGTCCGATTTTTGTAAACACCGGCTGAAGAATGGTTCGAATTCCATCCTCGCGGAAGCTCACCGGAGCCGACATATTGATCCGTTGCCCGAAACCGTTCAGACCGAACAACCAGCTATAATTGCTTTTCTGAGTCGATTTCAGCACCGCTTCTCCGTTCAGCATATTCTGTTTTTGATTTTGCTGCAGGGTAAACAGGGATGCCGGTGAAAAATCCTGATCGAGATTCATCTGATCGTCGAAATACTGGTGTGCAAGCGAAACCGTCAATATCATCTTGTCAAAAATATATTTGGATGACAAGCTGTTGTTCCAGGTTTTACGCTGATAAGTGCTCGTGTCGTTGAAATTCGGATTGGCTACCGTCTGACTTTCGGCATTGTACAATCCGTAAGGAAACGCTCCCTGATCAACATAATCGAAGTTGGTGACATATTCCAGTTTCAAAGCCTGGCTGGGTGTCCAGGCAAATTTCACGCGTGCACCGGCTGTTTTTTCGGCATCCACGCTTTTTGATGTAAAATCGTTTTTGTAAAAGCCGTCGTGCTGTCCATAGTAAGCGCCGACAGAAAGTCCCACTTTCTCACCTAGTTTAGTGAAATGCGATGCTTTAACCTGCATCATTCCGTAGTTTCCGGCTGTGAGCGACACCCGCGTACCCTGATAGTTGAGCGGCGAGAGGGTGTACATATTTACAATCCCTCCCATGCTGTTACGTCCGTAAAGCGTTCCCTGCGGACCGCGGAGCACTTCAACCTGAGCCAGGTCATACAGTTCGAAGTCGAATGCCGATTTCTCGGGGTAAGGCACATTGTCCACATACAAGGCGATGGACTGTCCGCTGCTGCGTGAACCAACACCGCGTACATACGGGCTGCCCGACATGGAGGAGCCGTAATCGGGAATGTAAAAGTTGGGAACTACCCCGCTAATATCCCTGATGGAAACGATTTGCGACTGATTGATTTTATCGGCGTCGAGCAGGGAAGATGCCACAGGAGCGTTTTGCAGGTTGGTTTCCTTGAGACTATATACGTCCACCTGCCCCAGTTTGATTATTTTGATACTGTCGTTTTCGAGTGCAAACATTGGAAAACCAATGCATGCAAAAGCCAAAATACTGAATAATATTTTTTTCATTTTTAGTAATTTATTTTTTACAAATAGTTATATTAGACCCGTTTTTGCAAAAGTACATTTGCAAAAAATCAGGTCATACCAAAAATCAGAAAACTGATTAAATGGTATTATGATAATTTGTAAAAAACGGGAGGAGGACGCGTAACAAGCGGAAATTCAGCCCCGTCAGATATGAGAGAGAATGAAACTAACGGATAAATGTATCGGCTGATATGCGAAATATATGGATCGCTGCTGTCAGCTGTAGTGGCAACAAGATTCGCGAAATATTGATAGTCTGTAAACAGAAAACTCTCACCGTGGCTGACGTTATCAGCAACGGTTACTGCCGGTCTCGATTCGGTTGTGATTTCCTTTTCTGGTTCGGGTGGAGGGTACAGATACGATGCCGAAACACAGGTAACGAATCCCAGAAACATCAGGATTTGAGGGATAAATGTTGAAAAGATTATGTTATCGAAAATCAGCATGACTACAATCTGTTACGGCGGTGCAAAATTAATAAATTTGTTTTCAATTCGGGCTATCGTACTGCTGTATATTTTGATAACTCCGTTTTTTAACGAATGCAAGATTCAAGTTGTAAATGCAACTTTAATGATTTTTAATTTATTTGTTTATAACAATAGTTCGGTAAAAGTTATTTAACTTTATGCTGCAATAGTGCCGTAAAATAGAAGCTCTTTGACATTCTGGTTATTTTTGAGTACGTTTGGTTTAATAGCAAACATGGTAATAAATCTTTCCAATAGTAAAGTATTGTGATTGATAGTTTTAATATCTGCCATCGAGAATGATTTACGCTCCTCAACAGGAATGGAATACCAATGTACAACCTTTGCTATATTAATCGCTGTAAGCGAAAAGTTGAAATGAGAATGCAATTTTTCTTTGTTTCTTGCCTGACAAGTTGTTAGGCTCGTATGTTGTTTTGCATCT
>Ga0316605_10000283_pt1 | contig 42128 bp, 37 predicted proteins | sample OWC_soil_day20_n_FD_207666 | JGI IMG/M metagenome (GOLD analysis project Ga0316605, IMG submission 207666) | Wetland soil microbial communities from Old Woman Creek delta, Ohio, United States - OWC_soil_day20_noCT | ecosystem: Environmental > Terrestrial > Soil > Wetlands | place: USA: Ohio...
TATTGATTATTATAACAATAAAAGGATAAAAAACAAGTTAAATGGAAAGAGCCCAGTGCAATACCGAGCTCTTATAGAATCAAATTATTATTAATCTGTCCAACTTTTTGGGGTCACTTCAAAAAGGTAGCCTTGTAAATTTTAACTTAATTATCCTTGAATTATTCGTACATTACAACTAAGAACTTGCTCTTTCCCCAGAAATCGTTTGAGTTCTTAATCTTTATTGATGTAGGTATCTTTCCATTGTATTCAATTTGGTATGAACTGCTTGGATGAGATGTCATGATTTTAATTTTGTTCTTACCATTTAAAGGTATTTGTTCAAAATGTCTTACATCAATCTTAGTGTATTTTGCAAGTTCTGAATCTCCACTTACTTTAGCTTTTTTACCAATTCCTAAGAAACCTCCTGAAACATTAACAATTCCTTCTGATTGTAATTCTTTCTTTGTTCCAATAATATAGTAAGCTGTATTCTTTTCACTTTCAACTTTAAGAATTTGTTGATCCTTTGATTGATTTTGTTTTGATAAATCGTCAATATTCTTATTTAAGTTTTCAATAACAATTTTCTTTTGTTGTAGTTCTGCAGTTAGAGCTTGAATTTGTGCTTCTTGTTCATTAACTCTTGTTTGAAGACTTTCAACGAAAGCTGTTAATTCTTTGTTTTTATTGCTATCCTTATTAATTTGACCGTTTAGTTTGTTAAGCTTTTGTTTGTTGTTAGCCAAAATTTCATTAATTGATTGAATTTCTTCTGTAATTCTTGCGCGAGTATCTTTATTTACTTTTTCTCCAGAAGTGTTTTTAAGTTTATTTACGTTACCATATTTTGAAGAAACTTCAGTTAAACTTTGTTCAATGGAGTTAAGTTCTTGGAATAGGCTTTCCATTTCGGCATCTTTTGCTGCAACAACTGCTTGAATTGAATCATTCAATTTCTGTTGAGTAATTATTTTATCTTCAAGCTCTTTCTTTCCGCATGAAGTAAATAGAACTGCAACAACAGCAAGTGCTAAAAATAATCTTTTAATTGTCATTTTGTTTTTGATTTAAGTTAATAATGTTATCTTTGCAAAATTAAACGACGAATATATAGTTTTAGTATATTTGACATAAAAATATTTTTGGGGTGCTTAATTTTTTTAAATATTTAGGCTGAGATTATACCCTTTGACCTTTTAGATAATGCTAAAAAGGGAAAGAGCAATTTCTTAAACATAAGTTATCCCATTATATTTATTTTAAAACATAAATTAGTAACTTATGATTACATATCCAATAGCTCTAACAATTGCAGGCTCTGACTCTGGAGGCTGTGCAGGTATTCAAGCCGATTTAAAGACTTTTTCTTCCTTAGGAGTCTTTGGAACTTCTGTGATTACAGCAATTACAGCTCAAAACACAATGGGAGTTGTTGACGTAATGCCTATTCCTTCCGACATTGTAAAGAAACAACTTCGTGCAGTTATGGACGACTTTGAAATTGGAGCAATTAAAGTGGGAATGCTTTTCTCAAAAGAAAATGTTTTTGGACTTTCATATACATATAAAGAATATGGAAAGAAAATTCCTTTGGTTATTGATCCAGTTATGGTATCTACTTCTGGCAATTCATTAATAATGGACGAAACAATTGATGCAATAAAAGAACTTCTTTTCCCTATTGCCACAATTATTACTCCAAACCTCAACGAAGCTTCAACTTTACTTCATAAAAAAATTGAAACAATTGAAGAAATGGAAGATGGAGCTAAAGAATTTATTGAAAGCTACGGAGTAAATTCTGTTTTAATTAAGGGAGGTCATCTTGAGGGTAATGAAATGGTTGATATATTCTTTTCAAAGGATATTTCAAGTCCAATTATGTTTAAATCGAAGAAAATAAATACTAAAAACACTCATGGAACTGGATGTACACTTTCATCTGCCATTGCTTCCTTTTTGGCAATTGGAAACAATTTGGAAGAAAGCCTAACTATGGCAAAAGAATACATAACACAAGCCATTGACTCTGCAAAAGAGGTAACTCTTGGCAAAGGTCATGGAGCAGTAAATCATTTTTTCAACCCACAAAAACTAATTAAAAATGAAGATAAAAGTAAATAACAAAGAAAAGATAATGCCTGAAAACATCAGCATTACAGAACTTGTAAAGCTACTTAACTATTCTGACACAGTTGGAATTGCTTTAGCTTTAGACCAGGAAGTTGTTCCAAAATCAGAATGGGATAAAACTCATTTGAAAGATGGAGCAAACATTACAATAATACAAGCAACATGTGGAGGTTGATTGGAATAACTCCTGAAAAAGGTGTTTTAGATGAACAAAAGAAAATAGTTTATTTGTTAAATAATGGAATAGATTTATTTCATATTCGTAAACCATCTCTAACAGAAGAACAACTAAAATATTATTTAGATGTTTTCCCTTTAGAAATAAGAAATAAACTAACTATTCATGATAATCATTCCTTAGCCTTAGAATTTGGTTTGGGAGGAGTTCATCATAATTATAGAAACCCTTATATAAAGCCCATACATAAAAACCTAAGAAAGAGTTATTCTTGCCATAGTATAAAAGAAATGTTAGATACAAGAGATAAGTTCGATTATGTATTTCTTAGTCCTATTTATAATAGCATATCTAAAGAAGGATATAAAAGTAATTTCTCTCTTACGGAATTAAAAGAATCAGGATTAATAAACAATAAGGTAATTGCCTTGGGTGGAGTTAGTGAAGATAAATTTGAAGAATTAAAAGAAATTGGTTTTGGAGGAGCAGCATTACTTGGTAATCTATGGGGTGAAAAAAGTCATTAAAGAGTTTAAGGACTTTAATGACCTTAAAGACTTTAAACTCCTTATAAATTAAAAAAACATGAATTTAGATAATATACAGTTTATTACACACCAAAATTCTAAATTTAATTATTTGGATTCTGCTTCTTTGGCTCTTGAAGGAGGAATTCGTTTTATTCAGCTAAGAATAAAGAATAAGACAGAAAAAGAACTAATTTTAATTGGAAAAGAACTAAAAACTCTTTGTGATAAATATAATGCAAGACTTATTATTGATGATTATGTTGAACTTGTAAATGAAATTGGAGCTTGTGGAGTACATTTAGGATTAAATGATATGCCAATTAAACAAGCAAGAGAGATTTTAGGAAAAGATAAGATAATTGGAGGCACAGCAAATTGTTATGAAGATATAGTTAAGCATTATAATGAAGGAGCTGACTATATTGGACTTGGTCCTTTTAGATTTACAACAACAAAAGAAAAATTAAGTCCAATTTTAGGAATAAGTGGTTATGATAAAATCATAAATGAATGCAAAAAGAATAATATAAATATACCTATATATGCAATAGGAGGAATTAGATTAGATGATTTAAAGAGCTTAAAGGCAACAAATGTTTTTGGACTTGCCTTAAGTTCAATTATTCTTGAAAGTTCCAATCCTATTGAAACAACAAAAGAGATAATTAATAACTGGAAATAAAAAATTAAACACTAATTATATGAAAAAATTAATAATAGCAAACAAAGAATTTGGCTCACGTCTTTTTCTTGGCACTGGTAAGTTTTCTTCCAATGCTATTATGGGTGAAGCAATAAAAGCTTCAGGTTCTCAAATGGTAACAACTGCAATGAAAAGGTTGGATATAGAAAACAGTGAAGATGATAATATGCTAAAATATATTCCAAGACAAGAAATTATCTTACTTCCAAATACATCTGGAGTAAGAAATGCAAAGGAAGCTATTTTTGCTGCTCAAATGGCAAGAGAATCTCTTCAAACAAATTGGTTAAAATTAGAAATACACCCTGACCCTAAGTATTTACTTCCCGACCCTATTGAAACCTTAAAGGCTACAGAAGAATTAGCAAAACTTGGATTTATTGTATTACCATATATTCAAGCTGACCCTGTTCTTTGTAAATTATTAGAAGAAGCAGGTGCTTCAACTGTAATGCCTCTTGGAGCTCCTATTGGAACAAACAAAGGATTAAAAACAAAAGATTTATTAGAAATAATTATTGAACAATCAAACGTGCCAGTTATTGTTGATGCAGGAATTGGCTGCCCTTCTCATGCTGCTGAAGCTATGGAAATGGGTGCTGATGCTGTTTTGGTTAATACTGCTATTGCAATTGCAAATGATCCTATTGCTATGGCTAAGGCATTTAAATTAGCTGTTCAGGCAGGAAGAATGGCTTATGAAGCTGGACTTGGAAAAGTTTCATTCTCAGCTAATGCTTCATCTCCTTTAACGTCATTTTTAGATTAAACAAAAGAAATTAATAAGATTATGGAAGAAAAACAAAATATATGCAACGCCTTTGATGCTTCTGAAAAAGTTTATGTTCAAGGCAAAATACACCCAATTAAAGTTGGCATGAGACAAGTATCTTTAACAGATACTATTATAGATGGTGTTAGACATTCAAATGGAGATATTCTATTATATGATACAAGCGGTTTTTATACAGACCCTAATGTAAAAATAAATATGAAAAATGGTCTTCCTCGTTTTAAGGAAGAATGGCTAAAAAATAGAAAAGACCTTGAAAAACTAACAGAATATACTTCTAAATACAGTAATTTAAGACTTCAAGATGAAAGTTTAAAAGGACTTCGTTTTGGAATAGACCATTTACCTTATAGAGCTAAAAAGGGAGAAGAAATAACTCAAATGGCATTAGCTAAAAAAGGAATAATTACTCCTGAAATGGAATATGTTGCTATAAGAGAAAACCAATTAATTGAAGAATCTGGATTAAAAACTTATATAACTCCAGAATTTGTAAGAGATGAAATTGCTAATGGTCGTGCTGTTATTCCTGCAAATCCTAATCACCCAGAAGCTGAACCAATGATTATTGGAACTAAGTTTTTGGTTAAGATAAACACAAATATTGGTAACTCTTCTCTTAGTTCAGATATTGAAAAAGAAGTTGAAAAGAGTATTTGGTCTTGTCGTTGGGGTGGTGATACTTTAATGGATTTATCAACAGGAAAGCATATTCATGAAACAAGAGAATGGATAATTAGAAACTGTCCTGTTCCAATGGGAACTGTTCCTATTTATCAAGCCTTAGAAAAGGTTGATGGAATAGCAGAAACACTTACTTGGGAAATTTATCGTGATACACTTATTGAACAATGTGAGCAAGGAGTTGATTACTTCACAATACATGCAGGATTATTACATAAACATGTTCCTATGGCTGCAAAACGTTTAACAGGTATTGTTTCTCGTGGAGGTTCAATTATGGCTAAATGGATGAAAGAAAATAATCAAGAAAACTTCCTTTACACTCATTTTGATGAAATTTGTGAAATATTAGCTCAATATGATGTTGCTGTAAGTTTAGGTGATGGTCTTCGTCCAGGAAGTATTCATGATGCTAATGATGAAGCTCAATTTGGAGAACTTGAAACTCTTGGAGAACTAACTAAGATTGCTTGGAAACATAATGTACAAGTTTTAATTGAAGGTCCAGGACATGTTCCAATGCATAAGATTAAAGAAAATATGGAAAAGCAAATTGAAGTTTGTCACTCTGCTCCTTTCTATACTTTAGGACCTTTAACAACTGATATTGCTCCAGGCTATGATCATATAACTTCTGCAATTGGAGCTGCTCTTATTGGTTGGTATGGAACTGCCATGCTTTGTTATGTTACACCAAAAGAACATCTTGGATTACCTAATAAGGAAGATGTTAGAGTTGGTATTATGGCTTATAAACTTGCTGCACATGCTGCTGACATTGCAAAAGGACATCCTTCTGCATTAGTTAGAGATAATGCTCTTTCAAAAGCAAGATTTGAATTCCGTTGGAATGACCAATTTAATTTATCAATTGACCCTGATAGAGCAAGAGAATACTATGGAGCTGAAAAAGTACATGGAACTCCTTTCTGCACAATGTGTGGGCCTAATTTCTGTGCAATGAGAATTTCAAGAGAAGTATCTGGACACGGAAAAATAGAATAAAAAGAAAAGAAAAATGAACACAACATTTTATGATACAATAAAAGATTTAGATTGGGACGAAGTAACAAAAAGTATATATGCCAAGACAAGTGCAGATGTAGAAAAAGCTTTAAATACAAATCATTTAAGTATTGAAGACTTTAAAGCCTTAATATCTCCAGCTGCAAGTCAATACTTGGAACAAATGGCTCAAATGAGTAGAGATATAACTCAACGCCGATTTGGAAAAGTAATGCAGTTTTATGTTCCTCTTTACCTTTCTAATGAATGCACAAATCATTGCATTTATTGTGGGTTTAATCATAATAACGATATAGAAAGAATAACCTTAAATGATGAAGAAATATTAGCAGAAATAAAGGTTATAAAATCAATGAATATGGATAATGTTCTTCTTTTAACAGGAGAACATCCTCGTCATGCTGGTATTGATTATATTGAAAATGCAGTAAAACTATGCCGACCATATTTTTCTACAATTAACTTAGAGGTTTATCCTATGAGTGTTGAAGAATATGAAAGACTATTTAAAGCAGGAGTAAACTCAGTTTATGTTTATCAAGAAACATATCACGAAGCAGTTTACAAGCATTACCATCCAAAAGGTATGAAGAGTCGTTATCAACATCGTTTAGAAACACAAGAACGTCTTGCACAAGCAGGAGCTCATAGAGTTGGTTTTGGTGCCTTAATTGGATTGGAAGATTGGCGTACTGAAATGGTTTTTATGGCTATGCACCTACGCTTTATGACAAAAAACTATTGGAAAACTAAATATGCTGTTGCCTTTCCAAGAATGCGTCCAGCTGCAGGAGGTTATGAACCTAATTTCATAATGTCAGATAAAGAATTTGCTCAAACAATATGGGCTTATCGCATATTTGATAATGATATTGAAATTTCAATGACAACACGTGAATCAAGAGATATGAGAAATCATTTTGTTTCACTTGGCATAACTTCAATGAGTGCAGGAAGCAAAACAGACCCAGGAGGATATGCTAAAGCAGAAACAGAACTTGAACAATTTATTATAAACGACAATAGAAATGAAAAAGAAATGGAAGCAATGGTTCGTTCTCAAGGCTATGATGTAGTTTATAAAGATTGGGATAAAATCCTTAATTAATGGTTAGTTGTTAATGATTAATAGTTAATACTTGTAGGGCAGGACTTGTCTCTGCCACTATATAATATAATATTTTACTTACAAAAAATTACTATGAAAAAAACATTTTTACTATTAGCAGTTATTACTGCAATTTGTTTTTCTTCTTGCTCTGTAGGAAGAATAAAAAACCTTGAAATGGAACCAGATGAAGCAATTGTTATTGCAAAGATAAATGTAATTCAAGATAGCTCTAAATACCTAAAAAACGCTTGGGATATTGCTTGGAATAATTCAAAAAAATATTCATGTAGTTGTGATTCCAATGGATACATTTATATGAGACTTCCAATAGCAAAAAATTCAATTACTAATATTTTGTATAAAAACGACAATCTTAGAATGTTTGACCAATGGTACTATACCAATTTGAAAGAAAACAAAATATATTACATAGGAGATATAACAATTTATTGGGATTCTCTTTTAGCTGTGTCTGATATTTTATATAAACAAGAACAAACTTTAGCAATGTCTGGTGTAATGGGAGGCATGATTGGTGGAGCTATTGCAGGAGGAATTATTGCTGAAAATAATAAAAGCATAATAAATGATAAACCAGGTGCAGTAATTGTAAAAGATAATTATGAAGAAACAACCAAATACTTCAAGAAACTTTTCCCTACTGACAAAATAATTACAAAAGCATTGTTAGAAATCAAATTAGATACTATCAAACCAGAAGCAAAAATAAAAAAATAATGCTTACAAAAGAAGAATTAGATAGATATAATAGGCAAATTATTTTGCCTGAATTTGGGGAAGAGGCTCAAGAAAAGATTAAGCTTTCTTCTGCATTAATTGTTGGACTTGGGGGCTTGGGTTCTGTGAGTTCGGAATATTTAGTTGCTTCTGGAATTGGAAGAATTGGGTTAATTGATAACGATATTGTATCTATTTCTAATCTTCAACGTCAAATACTTTATCGTGAAGATGAAGTTGGGATGAAGAAAGTGGAAAGAGCTAAAGAAACTCTTAATAGATTAAATTCTAATGTTGAAATTCAAACCTATCCTTGTTTCTTAACAGAGGAAAATGCAATTGATATTATTAAAGACTATGATATAATAATTGATGCAACTGATAATTTCAAGACAAGGTATTTAATTAATGATGTTTGCATAGGTTTAGGAAAACCTTTTGTTTATGCTTCAATTGGAGATTACTATGGTCAGGTTGCTGTTTTCAATTTTGATAATCATTCTTCCTGCTATCGTGATTTATTCCCAAACTATGATGAATTGCATAATAGAGAAAACAAAAACAAAGGAGTTATGGGAGTTTTACCTTCCATTGCTGCATCTTTGCAAGTAAATGAAGCCATTAAGATAATTACTTCAACCGGAAGTTCTTTAATCAATAAGCTTTTAACTTTTGATATTCTAAACAACGAATTCTCAACTCTTGATTTAAAACCAACTCAGAAAGCAAGACAAGATAGCTTGGGGTCTTTTAAAAAATTATCCTTATGATAACCTACATATCTCTTTTAAGAGGAATAAATATTGGAGGACATAAAAAAATTAAGATGGATTCTTTGAGAGAGAACTTTAGCTCTTTAGGATATACCAATATAAAGACTTATATCCAAAGTGGTAATATTCTATTTTGCTCAAAGAAAGAAGATAAAACAAAACTGGAAAAAGAAATTTCGTCTATGATTATGGATAAGTATGGATTTGATGTTCCAGTTTTGGTCTTAAATACTAATGATTTAAATGATGTAATTACCAATAATCCTTTTGCAAACTCCATTAATCACAACAAAGAATTTATTCATATTACCTTCTTAAGCAATGAAGCAAAGGAAATAAACTTTAAAGAGATTGATTGCAAGAAAGAATCAGAAGATGAATATAAAATAATCAACAAAGCAATTTATCTTTATTTGCCAAAGGGATATGGAAATACAAAAATTCATAATAATTTCTTTGAAAAACTGCTAAAAACACAAGCCACAACAAGAAATTGGAAGACTTGCATTGAACTATTTGAAATGTCAAAACAAATAACCTCTCATTAATTTCATTATTTTTGCATTTCAATAATAGAAAATAACAGAGAGAATGGATTTTGAATTAGTTTCAAGTTTTAAACCTACAGGAGACCAACCAGAAGCAATTGCTCAACTTGTGGAAGGGATTAATCAAGGAGTAAATTATCAGGTTTTACAGGGAGTTACAGGCTCTGGGAAAACTTTTACTGTGGCTAATGTTATTAAAGAAATTCAAAAACCAACATTAATTATAAGTCATAATAAGACCCTTGCTGCTCAACTTTATTCCGAATTCAAACAATTCTTCCCTAATAATGCTGTTGAGTATTTTGTTTCCTACTATGATTACTATCAACCCGAAGCATATATTGCACATACCAACACCTACATTGAAAAAGATCTTCAAATTAATGATGAATTGGAAAAGCTTCGTCTTAGTGCTGCATCTGCTTTGCTCTCAGGGAGAAAAGATGTTATTGTGGTAAGTTCCGTTTCGTGTATTTATGGTATTGGTAATCCTCAAGAGTTTGAAAATGGCACAATCATACTTCAAAAAGGCGAAAAAATTAATCGCAATGACCTTCTAATGCGTTTTTCTGAAAGTCTTTACGTTAGAAATGAATTAGAGTTTACACGTGGAAGATTTAGAGTTAAAGGAGATGTTGTTGATATATTTCCTGCTTATTTGGATTATGCTTACAGAATTTACTTTTGGGATGATGAAATTGAATCTTTGGAAAGTTTTAATCCTTTGGACGGAAGAAGAATTGAACAAAAGGAAGAATTGATTATTTATCCTGCAGGGAACTTTATAACCAATAAAACATCTCTTACAACTGCCAATCTGGAAATTCAAAGGGATATGTTTGAAAGAAGAGATTATTTTAATGAATATGGTCGTGGCTTGGAAGCAAAAAGAATTGAGGATAGAGTTAATTATGATTTGGAAATGCTTAGAGAACTGGGCTATTGTTCAGGAATTGAAAACTATTCTCGATATTTTGACCGAAGGAAAGAAGGTGAACGTCCTTTCTGTTTAATTGATTATTTCCCTAAGGATTACCTAATGGTTATTGATGAAAGCCATGTAACCATTACTCAGGTTAGAGCAATGTATGGAGGTGACCGTTCAAGAAAAGAAAGTCTTGTGGAATATGGTTTTCGCTTGCCTTCAGCCTTAGACAATAGACCTTTGAGGTTTGAAGAGTTTGAAATGATGCAGCATCAAACCATTTACATAAGTGCTACTCCTTCTCCTTTTGAAATTGAAAAATCAGATGGTGTTATTGTTGAACAGATTATTCGTCCTACTGGTCTTTTAGATCCAGTGATTGAAGTTCGCCCAGCAAAAAATCAGGTGGATGATTTATTAGAAGAAATAAGTCTTGTGGTGGAAAGAAAAGAAAGGGTATTGGTTACAACACTAACTAAGAGAATGGCTGAAGAACTAAGCAGATATCTGACTAATTTGGGGATAAGGAATAAATACATACATTCAGATGTTGAAACCCTTGAAAGAGTTGAAATTATTAAGGACTTGCGATTGGGAGTTTTTGATGTTTTGATTGGTGTTAACCTTTTGCGTGAGGGTTTGGATATTCCAGAAGTTTCTCTTGTTGCCATTCTGGACGCTGACAAAGAAGGTTTTCTAAGAAGTGATAAAGCTTTAATTCAAACCATAGGTAGAGCTGCTCGTAATGCCAATTCCAAAGCAATTCTCTATGGAGATAAAATAACAGGTTCAATGCAAAGAGCAATGAATGAAAACCTCAAAAACAGGGCAAAACAAATAAAATACAATACTGAAAATAATATAACTCCTCAACAAATTGTCAAAAACATATCCACCCTTCTTAGCAGCACAACATATGAAGATATTGAAACAATTATGCCTAAGATAAGTGAGACACCGACAATCTATAGAACTGATAAAGAACGTCAAAAAGCCATTCGTAATCTTGAAAAGCTTATGCAACAAGCTGTAAAAGACCTCGATTTCTTGGTAGCAGCTCGTTATAGAGACGAAATTGAAAGAATAAGGAAAGAGAAATAGGGTTTTATAAAAATAACTCCTTGTTTTATTTCTCTAAGTCCTTGTTTTAATTCAGTAACTCCTTATAAAAAATTACTAACTCCTTATTTTAATCTCGAAAGATGTGCATCTTTCATACCAAAAGATGTGCATCTTTCACTATAAACGATGCACATCTTTTTTTTCTAAGAAAACCTTACGGGAAATTGATGTGTTAGTAATAAATATTTGCAAAAAACATTCGCAGTTATTTATAATGCAAATATACAACAAATTTTCTTAAAAGGAAATTGAAATTGAGTTTTTATTAATACCTTTGCTAATTATTTTAGAGAAGAGAAGTATATGTTAGAGTTTGAAACAATTTGTGCATTGGCAACGCCTTCAGGAGAAAGTGCTATTGCAGTTATTAGACTTTCAGGAAACAGGGCATTTGAAATTGCAAGTAAGGTTTTTGTAAGCAAGATGAAAGGGAAAACTATTGAAAACTCCCCTACTCATTCTGCAATCTTTGGACATATTATAAATAATGGAAAGCTTATTGATGAATGTCTTTGTACAATATTTCGCTCCCCACATTCATATACTGGAGAAGATTCTGTTGAATTTTCCATTCATGGCTCTTCATTTATTGCTCAAAAAGTTATTGTTGCATTATTGGAAAATGGAGCATCGCTTGCAAATAGAGGAGAATTTACTAAACGAGCTTTCTTAAATGGTAAATTAGATTTGGCTCAAGCAGAAGCAGTTTGCGACTTAATCCAATCACATAATGAAGCCTCTCACACACTTGCATTAAAGCAACTAAGAGGAGGTTATGGCGATATACTTTACTCACTTAGACAAAAATTAGTTGATATATCTTCTCTTTTAGAATTGGAATTGGACTTTTCTGACCAGGATGTTGAATTTGCAGATAGAACAGCATTAATAAACATGCTTAATGACATTAAAACAAGAGCAAATGAATTGGTTAATTCTTTTCAAATGGGTTCTTGTTTTAAAAATGGAATACCTGTAACCATTGTTGGCAAACCCAATTCTGGCAAATCTACCCTTTTGAATGTTTTTCTAAAAGAAGAAAGAGCCATTGTTTCCGATGAAGAAGGAACAACAAGAGACACAATTGAAGAAAAGCTAAATTTAAGAGGTTTGGAGTTTCGTTTCATTGACACAGCTGGAATTAGAGAAAGCTCAAACAAGATAGAGAAAGCAGGAATTGAAAGAACATTTTCAGCAATTGAGAAATCAAAAATCATTCTTTTTATTGTTGATGTAAACAAAAGCACTCCAAAAGAAGCAAAACAAGAGATTGAAGACCTAAAACAAAGAATTGATTTCAACGACAAGCATCTTATCTTAATTGCCAACAAAATAGATATTCAAAAGCATAAGGAGAAAGGCTGGAAAGAGATGAATGCAATTGAGATATCAGCCAAAACAAAGCAAAATATTGGCGAAATAGTTGAAAAAATGTTTGTGTTATTTGATATAAACGAACTAAACGATAAGATATTCGTTAGCAACTGGCGACATTTTGAAGCATTAAAACTCCTTTTAGAGGGTATTAACAGCACAGAACAAGGCATAAAGAACAATCTTCCTTCAGACCTGATAGCAAGTGATATTCGCACCTGCCTACATCATTTAGGAGAAATAACCGGAGAAGTAAGCACCGAAGAAATCCTTGGCAATATCTTTTCAAAGTTCTGTATTGGAAAGTAGTATAAAGGAATATATAAAATAAATATTAACTAAATTACTTGCTATTAATTGATGAACTTTGATAATACAATTTATCATCATCAATTATTCTCCATTTCTTTAATAGCTTAGTGTTGAGTTCGGAGTCTTTGGGATTATTTATTATTTCCCACGATAAAACAGTACAATTGTCATTTATTTTTACAATTTTTTCTTTCAAATTAGCTATTTGATTAATTGAATTTCTTTCACAGATATTTCGATTAAAGCAAGGTTTATCAGCATTTGTGAAGATAAAAACAACTAATATTATTAAAGGAACATAACAATATTTGAATTTATTCGGTAAATATTTAAGTAAAAAAATAGACATTTTAGCATAAATAAATATCAAACTTAATGTTATTGGCATAAATGTATCATATCTTAAAATATTTGGTCTATAGCTTCTATATCCTCCTAATGGCAATAGGAATATGTATATCAGAGCAAAAAATCCAATACATTTAAACATCTTTAATATCTTTTTGCCTTCTGAATTCTTAATTCTATAGTGAATAATTAATGTGTTAATTGTTAATATTAGAAATAAGATAGGGAACCCTAATTTTTGAGTAAAAATATAATATATGCCTATTGGTAATCTTAAATATATTTCAGATAAAGTTAGTTCGTTGCTTATATTCTCTGAATTGAATCTTCCAAGAAATAATGAATACAATGAAAATAAACATAAAGGCAATAAATAAAATAAAACGTCTTTAGGGATACTTTTAATAACCTGTCTAATCTTTGTAAATCTATCTTTGACATCTAATTTGGATAAATTTTGAGTAAAAAAATACATAAAGATTAATAGACTAATTACTAAAGAAACGCCAGGATTTAATGGTCCACTTAAACTAGAAATCAATGCTAATGGAATCCATAAATATTTTAAATATGTCATCTTTTTAAATTCTAGACCATTAATATATTTAAAATAAAGTGGCATAAAATATATGATAACTAAAATAATAGGTAGTGCATAGAAAAATGTATATGTAGTAGAAGGGTCAATAATTCCCATATATGTTCTATATCCGTTTGTTTGAAACAAAGGGGTTATTAAAATTGCAGCGACTAAAAAATCAAATTTCAATAACTTTCCTGAAATAAAAAGAGAAAGTAAAAATATGATTATAACCTGAATTATAATTTTGGCTAATGCACAAGATAAATATGCACTATTAATAGGACTTGTGAAATTTTGAAGAAATAAAGGGACATTATTGAAATATTCGGAGAAACTCCAATGACAAAAAAACCTATTAGGATTAGGATATGTGATATTATCAGTAAAAATTTTTATTCCTAATGGATTTTCTAAAATAGGTTTCACTTCTTTAGCTGGTACAATACATCTAGACATATCTCCATCAAAAGGCATATTGTAAAACTGAATAAAAGAATATCCAACATCAATAAGCAATAAGGTTATTATAAATACAACTAAAATTCTTTTTAGCATTCTTCTTTCTTTTTTTGAATTGCTAATTATGAAGCTACATAATTTGTCAATTAAATTTTAATTTCTTACAAAAAACATACAATCATTGCAGATTGCAAAGATATATAATTTTTATAAAAAAACAGTATAAAATTTAGACTTAGTCCTTGCTTAAAATAAACTTAGTCCTTTGGGGGTAAGGACTAAGTCTGTTTTTATTAAAGATATTTACTGGGTTGTTCTTAATTTAACATTATTTTCTTCTTGCAAATAATTTAGAAAGGAATTAGAGCGTTATTGGGTTATAATATAAAAACTAATGAATTATGATAAATATTGGAGATAAGGCTCCTGAATTTTTGGGGCTTAATGAAAATGGTAAAGAAATAAAACTTTCTGATTTTAAGGGGAAGAAATTGGCTTTATACTTCTATCCTAAGGATAATACTTCTGGTTGTACTGCTCAAGCATGCAATTTAAGAGATAATTATGATGATTTGAAAAAGGCAGGTTATGAGGTTGTGGGTGTTAGTGTTGATTCTCAAGAATCGCATATTAAGTTTAAGAACAAAAACAATCTTCCATTTAATTTAATTGCAGATACTGACAAAAAATTGGTTGAAACCTTTGGAGTGTATGGAACAAAGAAACTTTATGAAAAAGAGTATATGGGAACTTTTAGAACTACCTTTATTATTAATGAGAAAGGTATTGTTGAAAACATAATAACATCAAAAGAAGTTAAAACAAAGGAACATGCTTTCCAAATTCTTAATTTATAAGCTTTGAAATAGATATTTTTTTGATTTTAGTTTATAAAATATTTTTCTTGCTATCACGTTATTCGGACAAAAAAGAAGGGGTTAATCTCCTTCTTTTAATTTACATAACTAAAAAATAAATAGAACAATTAAAAAAACAAAAGGACATGAAAAATTTAATTCTAAAAACAATTCCATTATTTATTTCTACTTTTTTGTTGTTCAATTTTGCAGTATCACAAAACAATACAACAACAAATTTCCCAATTGATTTCACTCAAGCTGCCGAACATACAGTTCATGCAGTTGTTCACATTCAATGTGAATATGCTCAACAGACAAATTTCTATGATGACTTCTTTGGTTTTATAATTCCTCAACAACGCTCACGTACTTATCAAACTTCTGGTTCTGGAGTTATTCTTTCAAGTGATGGATATATTATTACTAACAATCACGTTGTTCAAGATGCTGACAGTATTCAAGTTATTTTAAATGACAAAAGAAGATATAAAGCAGTTATTATTGGGAATGATCCTTCTGCTGATTTGGCTGTAATAAAGATTGAAGCAAATGATTTGCCTACAATTGAGTTTGGAGATTCTGATAAAACCAAAATAGGGCAATGGGTTTTGGCAGTAGGTAATCCTTTTAATCTTACTTCAACAGTTACTGCTGGAATAATAAGTGCAAAGGCTCGTGACCTGAATATTTTAGGAAATAAGATGAATGAAAATCCATTGAAATCTTTTATCCAAACTGATGCTGCTGTAAACCCTGGCAATAGTGGAGGTGCTTTGGTTGATTTGGATGGTAAGCTAATTGGAATAAACACTGCCATTGCTTCAAACACTGGCTCCTATTCAGGATATTCCTTTGCAATTCCTTCTAATATTGTAAAGAAAATAACTAATGATATTATAAAATTTGGTACTACTCAAATAGCCTATTTGGGAGTAAATATTGCTGAAGTTGATTCTCGATTGGCAGAGAACAAAGGGATTAAGAAAGTGAAAGGACTTTATATTGCTTCAATTAATGAAAATGGAGCAGCACAAAAAGCTGGACTTAAAGAAGGAGATATTATAATTCAAGTTAACAACAAAGAAATTAATTACAATTCTGAACTTAATGAAATTCTTTCTCAAAGCTCACCTGGAGATAAGCTTACAATTAAATTTGAAAGGGATAATTCTGTAAATGAAGCTGAATGCCTTCTTTTAAATGAAATGGGTAATACATCAATTGTTAAACCTGAAGAAAAAAATATATTCACAACTCTCAACAGTCAAATTAGAGAATTAACTGCAAAAGAGAAGAAAGATTATCAAATAACAAATGGTTTTGTTTTAGAGAAGACAAACAATTCTCCTTTTGCTCGTTTGGGAATTAAAAAGGGTTTTGTTATCACGAGCCTTGACAGAAATCCAAATATAACAAAGGATGATATCAAAGCACTAAATTCAAGGAAAGGAAAAGTAATCATTGAAGGGTTCTATCCAAATGATTTTAGAACTTATTATTTTATGTTAGTCCTTTAACCTCATATTGTTGAAAACTCGTTAATAACTTTTTTAATAGTAGCTTAAATTTCGAGTATTTACGATTTACCTTTGCAAGGTACATAAAAGTGTCTTTTTAACAGAAAGATACTGTTTTAAATATCGGATTTATGAGACAATTAAAAATTGCTAAATCGATTACAAATAGAGAAATTGGGTCTTTGGATAAATTTCTTCAAGATGTTGGTAAAGAAGAAATGGTTTCTGCCGAAGAAGAAGTTTTGTTGGCTCAAAGAATTAAAAATGGAGATCAGGAAGCTCTTGATAAACTTGTTAAAGCCAATCTTCGTTTTGTTATATCTGTTGCAAAACAATACCAAAATCAAGGATTAAGTTTACCTGATTTAATTAACGAAGGAAATCTTGGTTTAATTAAAGCAGCAAAACGTTTTGATGAAACAAGAGGCTTTAAATTTATTTCTTATGCTGTTTGGTGGATTCGACAAGCAATTCTTCAAGCTCTTGCCGAACAAAGCAGAATTGTTCGTTTGCCTCTAAACCAAGTCGGAGCCTTAGGTAAGATTAAAAAAGAATCATCTCGCTTAGAACAATATTTGGAAAGAAATCCAACAATTGAAGAACTCTCTGAAATATTAGACACTTCAAGAGATAAACTAAATGACGTTCTTTCAATTTCAATGAGAGCAGTTTCAATGGATGCTCCATTAGTTGGAGATGAAGATGTAAGTTTAATTGATGTTTATGTTGACGATAATGCACAAGGAACTGACGGAACAGTTATGCAAGAAAGTCTTTCAACAGAAATCCAACGTACTCTATCTGTTCTTAACAAAAGAGAAAGAGATATAATTACTCTATTCTATGGAATTGGACAAACTCATGGATACACATTAGACGAAATTGCAAACCATATCAACATTACTCGTGAAAGAGTTCGTCAAATTAGAGACAAAGCACTAAAAAGACTAAAACAAACAGCCAAAACAGAACAACTTCAATCCTATCTATAAAAACAAGACTTTAATATCATAAACAATAAACGCCTTAAAGAATTTTAAGGCGTTTATTGTGTTAATTAGCTTGCTTCTTATTCTTTATCTGTGGAGAAAAAAGATAAACTCTTGCTTCAATTCTTGCAAAAAAAGCATCTTTATGTTCTAAGGTTGGACTTTTAATATATCCTCCAATTGCAGATAATTGAACTTGCTTAAGAATTCTCTTCCCTATTGAAAGATCAATTTCTGACAATCCATTTGAGTCAAACTCTGAAGTATATTGTATCTTAAAATGAAGACTATGTTTTGGAATACTATATCTTAAAGATGCTTGATAAAGAGGTAAGTCTTTTGCTTCAAGGCGTATCACATCTCCAAGAAAAAGATTACTAAAAGAGTTCTTAATCATTGCTCCTTTATCCAATTTAGTACTTTCCAAAGCTCTTGCTTGAAGCTCAAAACGCTGAGTATTTTCCAAAATAAACATCTTTCTTAGCCCTAATGAATAAAGTATCGCATCATTAGAAAGAGAATTTTGATATAAGACTTCAGGAGTTAATTCTATGTCAAAAGGTAGAGTTAAAGTTGCATATAGCCCTGTCATAAACACATTAGTATCTATCTTTGAACCAAATTCATTATAAACAGCTAAACCAACTTTATTAAGTCCTCTTTCAATTCCTTTGTTATTATAAGAAAGAGTTAAGGCTCCAAAATTTGTTTCTAATAATCTATTTCCCATTAAACCTCTATCACGATGAAGAATATCATAAACATATCCTACATTACAAAACAAACCATTTCTTGAGAAATGTTTCATTACAGAACCTCCAGCAAATTGAAATGAAAGTTTCTTATAATCAAAGCCAAAATTAACTCCAGCAGCTCTATCATTAACCAAATAATGATCGTCTAATTTAATTGTTTGAATACCTAAACGCAAGCTGGTTTTTTTATTAAGAAACTGATAATAGGCTTCACGAAACCCTCCATAGGTATTATCATAAGTTTGGTTTAAACCATCATCATATCTTGCCCATGCTTTAATTCCTCCTTCAGCATAAAAAGTATGTTGATTTTTCGTATACTCCAAAGCAGCATATCCAGCAAAGAAACCAAAATAGTTATCGTCAATAATTCCTCCAGAACCCGTTAGCTCAATTCCTCCTTTTATTGGGGTGAAAGGAATAGGTTTTGTAAAACTGCCTAACTTGCTTGGACAGTTCCATTGTGCATTTGAAAAGAAAGGAATAAAAAATAATAGGAAAGCTAAAAGTGTTTTTCTCATAAAAGATTAGTTATGTTTAAACTTTAACATACCAAAACCACCTTCATTAGTACAAGTTCTTGTTAAAGTTAGTTTTCCTTCTTTAGGATAGTCTGGTTTTATTTTAACAACCATTTCTAAATAGTAGCCATTCGTTCCTTCACTCTTTATCCACTCTCCTTTTTTAACAATTTCCAAACCATCAAGTTTTAATTTAGTTTCATCCATTGCAATTTGGCAAGGTTGATGAATAAAATCAACTAATATGGTAATCTTAATTTCATCACCTACTTTATAAATTGCATTTTTGTCTATATTTTCCTGATCATTAACTAAAAACTTAACATTGCAGGAAAATCCCACAAAAGCAATTAGCATCATTAATGCTAATGATATTATTCCTTTTTTCATATTTAATAAATTATCTTTGTAAAACTATTTTCTTTGTCTGTTTAATAAAATCATTTTCTACTACAATAAAATAAAAGCCATTCTTTAAATCCATTTTTGGAGTCCATAGCACTTGATTTTTCAATACACTATTAGGTTTATTTATTCTATCAACAATCTTTCCATTAATATCTACGACATAAATATTCTTTGAATTAGGAAGAAGATTTATAAGAGCTGATTTTTTCACAGGATTTGGGTAAACGCTAAAACTTTCTTTTCCATTTGAAATATTATTTATGGAAGCAGTTGTTGGAGTCCAAGTAATATTTATATTTTGAAAATTTGCAGTATTTTCAGGAGTTAAAGTAACTGCTTGATTTGATTTATTAAATGTGTAAAATACGTAAGGACCAGCACCATTACTTTCAGTAAATTCAATACATACTTTATAATTACCATCAGGTACAATATTACCATTTATATCTTTTCCATCCCATGTGGCTGTTCTTGTGCTATGTGAAGTATAAGTTGCTCCTGTTTGAGCATCAACAACATTATAAGAACTGCTTGTTGCGGTTTTAAATTTAGTCAAATACTTTCTATAAGTAGTATTTTGAGAGCGTAATAGTCGAGTTTTCACAAAAGCATTTGTTGAAGCATCTTCAATCCAAATTGCTAAAATATTCCTTGGTCTATATTGTCCATTATTAGTAACTGTAGTTACAGAAATTGATAAAGTTCCTGTAGTTTGAGCTATGGACGGTAATACAAAAGCTATACAAAATAAAGATAGCAAAGCGTGTCTAAATAAATTCATTTTAAATATTATTATTAATTTTTTACTTTATGAAGGCGCAAATATATAAATAATTATAATTGTCTGTACCGATGATATTAATAAAAAAATGTATTTTTGCCCTAAATTTAAAAACAGTATGAAGAAAATAGCATTTCTTGTTTCCATAATTATTTTGTTTTGTAGTTGTGAACTGACAAATGAATATTTAGTAAATAAAAACAAGTGTAATGATTGTGGTAAGTGTTATAAAGAATGTCCAAATGATATGATAGTTAGAGAAATTAATTACATTGATGGACCAGACACTTTTTATGTTGCAAGAATTAGAACAAATCGTTGCGTTGGATGCGGTGAATGTCAGGAAGCATGCATTGAAAATAACGGAATAGAAAACAATGCAATAATAGAAAAATAGTCTAATATTTTTATTCTTTAAAAGGGTTTTCGTATTTTTGACAAAGATTTTTGATAATATTTTATATGGAAAATTATATAGTTTCAGCTCGTAAGTATCGTCCTGCCAATTTTAAAAGTGTTGTAGGACAATCACACATTACAACAACACTTCAAAACGCAATTAACACAAACCAACTTGCCCAAGCCTTTTTATTTTGTGGTCCAAGAGGAGTTGGTAAAACAACTTGTGCAAGAATTTTGGCTAAAACCATCAACTGTACAAACAGAACAAATGAGATGGAGGCATGCGATGAGTGTGAAAACTGTCTGTCTTTTAATGAAAATTCTGCATTTAATATAGTTGAGCTTGATGCTGCTTCAAATAATTCTGTTGAAGATATTCGTGCTTTGGTTGAACAGGTTCGCATTCCACCACAAGGAGGAAAATACAAGGTATATATAATTGATGAGGTTCACATGCTTTCGCTTGCTGCTTTCAATGCATTCTTAAAAACATTGGAAGAACCACCTGCTTATGCAAAGTTTATTCTTGCTACAACAGAAAAGCATAAGATTATTCCTACAATTCTTTCTCGTTGTCAAATTTTCGACTTTCATAGAATTGAAAACAAAGATATTGTTCAACATTTAGAATATATTGCAAAGAAAGAAAACGTTAAAGCAGATATTGAAGCTTTGCATATAATTGCTGAAAAATCTGATGGAGGTTTGCGTGATGCTCTTTCTATGTTTGACCAATTGGTTTCTTTTACAAATGGAAATCTTACCTATTCCAATATAATTGAGAACTTAAATATTTTGGATTATGACTATTATTTCCGCTTTGTTGATAATCTACTAAAGACAGATTTACAGAATACTTTATTGCTTTTCAATGAAGTTTTGGAAAAAGGATTTGAAGGCTCTCATTTCATTAATGGACTTTCTTCTCACTTAAGGAATTTATTAGTCAGTAAGGATCCTTCAACCATTGTTTTAATGCAAACAAGCAACAGCGTTCAACAAAAATACATTTCTCAAGCTGCAGAGTGTCCAGTAACCTTTATTCTTCGAGCATTAGACTTTGCTAACACTTGTGCAATTGAATATCGCAATGCTTCAAACAGACGTCTTTGCGTTGAGTTGGCTCTTTTGAAGATAGCCAACATAATGAATAAGTTGAAACCTAAAGCATCGCTTCCCAGGCAAAGCTTAGATGAAACCAAGCAAAGCAACAACGAAGATAAAGAAGTTGGAGTCCAGCAACCCCAAACTCCAAAGTTAGAAGAAACTCCTAAAGAGCAACCTGTAGAAAAAGAAAAGAAAAGCTCACTTGCAATTAAGATTAATCTTCCTAAAACAAGTTCTTTTTCTATAAATGCAAATATTGAAAATACTATAAAGGCTGACGATGAGGAAAAGGCAAAACTTAATCCTGCCTCAATTGCTTTGGATTGGAATTTGTTTATGGAAAAACTTAACGAATATGCCGATGCAATTAAGGACTCTAAGCCTAATTTATACTTTATTCTTACCAATTGTGAAATAGAAAACAATAACGATAACTCTGCAACAATAACCTTTCTTAACTCTATGCAGGAAAAAGAATTTGAAGCAGGAAGACATGAAATTGTCAGAATAATTAGAAAAACGACCAATTGTTCAAGTTTTCGTTTTAAAATAAAAATAGTTCAAGATGAGATTAAGGAAAAACTTTATCGTCCAGTTGATAAATTTAATTTTCTTGCTCAAAAACAACCTGCTTTATTGAAATTAAGAGCCGACTTTGATGTAGATTTAGACTATTAATAATAAAAACTTAAGGAAATGGGAGAAGCAATAATTTTTATAGGACTATTGATCTTTGCAGCACATCTTTTTGCTATGATTTTTTCAAAAAAGAAAATACCCGATGTTCTTCTCTTGCTGTTGATTGGTATTATTATTGGACCAGTTTTAGGACTTGTTTATCCCGATTTCTTAGGAAAAGCTGGCACCATATTCACTTCCATTGTTCTTATTGTAATTCTTTTTGATGGAGGACTGGATATTAGTATTCACGACCTTAAACTATCTTGGAAACCTACCATTACACTAACTATATCTTCAGTTATAGGCTCAATTATTTTGGTTACATCCATTTGTATGCTTATTGGACTAACTTTTATTAATAGTTTAATTGTTGGTATAATTCTTTCAGGGACTTCCTCTGCTGTTGTAATTCCTCTAACTCAAAACCTAAAACTTGGCAAAAGCACCAAAACAGCCTTAGTTTTGGAAAGTGCAATAACAGATATTATTTGTTTTGTATTAGCATTAGCCTTTATGGAAGCCTCAAAAGAAGGCAGTGGAGTTAATATTGGTTCTGTTGCTGGAGGAGTCTTTTCTTCTTTCGTTATGGCAACAATTATAGGATTTGCAAGTGGAATTGTTTGGTCAAGCCTTTTACAAAAAATCAGAACATTTAAAAACTCAATGTTTCTAACTCCTGCCTATCTTTTTATTGTTTATGGAATAGCCGAAACATTGGGTTTTAGTGGAGCAATTGCAGCTTTGGCTGTAGGGATAACAATATCAAATATGGAGTACTTCCACTTTAAATTTTTGGAACGCTACCAAAAAAATAGAGAATTAAAACTTACAGATGGCGAAAAAGACTTTTTAGGCGAGTTAGTTTTTGTTCTAAAGACCTTCTTTTTCGTTTACATAGGCATTTCCATTCCTTTTGATAACACAATTGCACTATTTGCTGGTTTAAGTTTTACTGTTGTGCTTCTAATTATGAGAATTTTCATAGCCAAATTCTTTTCTCCAAAGCAATCTAATGGTTTTGATAAAAGCATAATATCATTAATGATACCCAAAGGACTTGCAGCAGCAGTTTTGGCTTCAATTCCCGAACAAATGGGACTTGCTCAAGGAGATATGATAAAGAATGTTGTTTATGCAACAGTATTATTTTCCATTCTCCTTTGTTCAATTCTTATTTTCATCATTGAACGCTACCCAAAAGCCAATATTTTTATGCGTTTTTTCTTTCATCCCAAAAGAAAAACCAAAACAAATGCTTCCATTAATGAAATTTCTTCATCAGAAATATTAGAAATAGAAAATAAAGACGAAGAATTATTCTAATTAAATATTCTATTTCTTAATCAATTTCAAAGTTTATAAATAAATCATTTGCATTATAAGTTTCTCTAAACTGATATTCCCTATTTAAATCAAATAAAAATGAATTTAATTCAGATAAAAAAATATTTATATCAAGAATAAATTTACTGGAATCAAGTAAAAATTTATTTAAACAAGGAATAAATTTTGCAACCTGCCACCTTACACATTACATCCTGCCACCTTACATACTGCAACCTGCCACCTTACATGTTACATCCTGCCACCTTGCAAAATTTAAACCTTATCTTATTAATATATAATAAGGATTTGATACACTTATATCAAATAAAATCCAAATTATGCAGTAAATTTTACTGATAGAGCAATAGGATAATCCCATAGCCTAATGAAAATTACTACTGCTTAATTTGGATTTTATTATAGATAATTAAAGAGAAAACAAATTTGGATTACTTACTTCCCAACAATAACTTTTCCACTAATAGTTTTGCCATTAAGAGATACATTATAAGTATAAGCTCCGGCATTAAGATTAGAAACATCTACCCTGTTTCCCTGCTTAGCACTTAACTTTGCTTTCTTAACTAATTTTCCTTGCATATCAAATAGCTCAATTTCTCCCTTTTCAAAATTCGTTGCTTCAATATCAACATAAATATAATCCTTAGCTGGATTAGGATAAACCTTTATTGTTTCCTTTTCGCCTGTTTCAATATTGGTTAAACCTATTATTCCTTTTGGGTGATACTTAATTAACCAAATATCACTTCCTGAATCACCATCATTTGAAGAATACGCAGCTATTATTAGTCCTCCATCATTTGTTGCTTTTATACCTTGTATTTGTTTAAAGCCTGTTGTGTCATATTTTAAACTTAAAGTACAATTTGTATCTCCATTTAAGTTAAAATTACAAATCTCTATTGATGCATAACTCGAATTCCAACTATTCATTTGATAACATATATAAACAGAATCAGGATTTACACAGTCTATTAATCTATTTCTTCCAGGATTATGAAAGTCAAATGATATGTCTGATATGTCAGGATTTGGTGATACTAAATTAACTCCTGTTAGTCGTTTTGTTTTTGTATTTATTAGATTTATACATTTTACACTATCTTCTGGTACATATATTGCAAATTGATACGTGAAAGCTAGCATAGTGTCATTTATACTTGTCATGCTTTCTGGCTTATATCCAATTATACTATCCTCTATTTCTAATGTCTCTTTATTCAAATAGTATATATAGTTTTGATCATTAATATATTCAATTGGTGGAGCTCCACTTATTGCAAACATTATATTGTCTTTCATCTCACAAATATCAAGCTCATCATTTTCTTTATAAAATATCTTAGATGATAAAACATTTCCCAATGTATCTATTCTAATTAGTTTTGCTGCTCTTGCCGGTGTTATAAAATCATGTATTTGAGCTGAAAGCATTATTATAATACTCCTATCTTCAAGCATTAATGTATTTAATGAGCTTGCATTCCAATTAATGGTATCTTCAGACGCTTTCATTATAGTATCTGTAGAAATTAAAACTCCATTACTATTCAATCTAACGATACGTAAATTATCAATATACCCAAAAGTATAATCACCAATAAGAGTTCCACCTATCTTATACAATTTGTTATCTACTCTATATTTAATACTATAAACAGAATCTAATTCATTATCTTCCCTTATTACATTTATATCATCATCTAATAATATATATTGGGCACTATAACCATAAGAAGTACTTGATGTAAGATTTATATATAATCCATTATCATCATAATTTTCAACCACATCAAGTGATTTACTTATTCCGTTTTCAATTACTCTATTTATCTTAAATTTATCTTCTGAATGTATTTGTTCAAATACTTGTGCCTGCATATTTATACTAATAAGAATGACTATCAGGCTAATTAATAATTTATTTTTTCCCATAATATATTTTAATGTTTAATAAAGGAGGCTATAAAATATAGCCTCCTTTAAGAATATTATTCAAAACCTCTTGTTGTATATGTACTCATAAATAGATTATAAATGCTTATTTGTCTTATTTTAGCACATTTTATTCTCTCTACATACAGAACATATTGATCCCCCTTATCAATAATATTAGGATCTGGATTCACATCTACATTTTCAGATAGGCTTACTCTTACAGAATAACTATACATAACATATCCTCGTGGACCATAATACTCACCCAACTTTTCATGAGCAGCAGTAAGTGCACTAGGGACTAAATTAGTAGCTAAATCATTAGCATTCCAAATAACAGGGTCTCCTGGATTTACTGTATTATGAATATAGGCATTTTTTCCTCCATAATTACTTTGATCAGTATATATAGGTATACTTCCTGGACTTGTTAATATACGTAGCCATTTGAATGAGTTCCTATAAACATTCGTTTCATATGGATTTCCATTATCATATGAAAAATTTGACCAAGGTGATGTTGTAGAAGAAGGTACAATTACTATTGGATCTCCAACATTCTTTAAAATAGATACTGCAGGAAAAATTTCATTAGAATAAGGCACATTAGCACTTGACCCCATATCTAATCCAAATGTAACAGAAGTTGAAGTAATATTTTCGACATAGATATCTGATAATTCAAGATTTTTTCCACTCATTGAAGTCATTATATTATTAATAAAGGTACGATAGGCACTTTTTAAGTCTGGACCACTTATTTGATTATTTATAATTGGTACAGTTAATGTGAAATTCATATTATCATACTCAATAGCATCTGATATTCTTGGTAATTTAACTACAATACCATAATTGAAATGTGTCTCCATAACCCACAATGCCATTTTCAAATCGAATGAAGGCATTACTCCTTCCCCGTTTATAGCATTATTAAAAGCATCTAACTTCTCTTGTAAAACTTCATCTGAGTAATCTATAACTTCATATTGAGGATATTTTCTAAAATCTCCTGTTAATGATTTATTATTTACATTCTTTGTTGAACTTGAAGAAGTCATTTCTTCTTCATTTGTACATGCAGCTGCAAATATAGCTAATAAAGCTATGAATATAATTTTTTTGATGTTTTTCATCTCTATAAATTTTTAATTAATAAATACTCTTAGGGGATTTATAACTAAAGATATTCTTTGAAAAGGTTAAGTTAATTGTAGAAAGTGAATATCTTTATTTCTGTGTTATAAATTGAGCTTCTCTTTTTGCTTAATATGCTTATTATTTATGGAACTTTGGCAAGAGATTGGGAGTAGTTAAGCAACCAAAGTTCCTTATTTCACGAAGTTGTTTTTCCCCAAATAGAAAATACCATACATACTTAAATAGAAATTAATTTTAATATAAAGGTATTTATTGACAATAGGATATGTCAAAATTAAACTAATTAAACTTGAATATACAGCTAATAATCTTTTTTTATTAGCTGAGTTAAAAAATAATACATTTGATAATCTTATCATTATTATTAATATTCAAGTTCAAGTTGCAAATGTATATCTTTATTTTTATAAAACAAATTTTTTGGAAATATTTTTAAATTTTAATTGGAAATATTCTTGTTTTTTTATCTCTAATAATATATTAAATTAATTTTCCATTTTGTGAATCTTTTCAATCACAAATAGTATTAAAATAAGATTTTTTAAGAAAAAGCAGATTGTTTTCTTTATTAAGTTTAGAGATTAAATGTTAATAATAAACCTTCTTTAAGAAGAGGGTTAATTGCATTTATATTTAGGAAAATTGCAATATCTTTTAGATGAATTACAATATCTTTTTCACAAATTACTATATCTTTTGGATAAATAACGACATCTTTTAATCAAATAAGGAGATGTTTTGATCAAATAACGAGATCTTTAATAGTCAAAGACGCCGTTATTTTGTCAAAAGATCTTATCTTTTTGATGCTATAAGCCTATCTTTTTATTTATGAAATAAGCTTTTTTGAGAAATTTTGCATGCTTATTTGATAATTATTATCAGCTTGCAAGATTTAGGGGGACTGATAATTTGAAGAATAATCGAATTATGACTATAAAGAAAGACAAATCAAGTCTATTTTTTATCTTTCTTTTTAAAGATTGAAGTTATCTTTGTCCAAAAAGATTTCTTTTCTTGTTTTGGTTCATCTTTTATTTCAGCTATTGGAGCTGCTTTTGGAGTTTCATGAGTTATCTCTTGAACTTGTGTAGATTCTTTTTTTGATTTTTCTATCTTAGGTTCTTTGGCTTTTTCTTCTTCTTTCACTTTGCTGTTGTCAGCATTTTCTTCAGGCTTCTTTACTGATACATCTTCAACTAAATATTCCTTTTCTACTTCAAAGAAGTTAGGACGTGATTCTGGTTTAAGAATATTAAGAGAAGAAAGTATTTTCTCAACTTCCTGCCTGTCTTCTGGAGTGTCTGCTGAGTAGTATTCCACAACATAGGTATATCCATTATCAATAATTCCATAATATCCTCCTCTAAAATAGTCTCGAAGTGGGCTATTGGTGTATTCTACAAATTTGGCATTATATTTTCCAAGTGGTTTTGATTTAACTTTTTCAATAATCATATATTCATATCCAGGCTTAAGACTTCTTTCGGATGAAGCCTCCATTATTGCTGCCTCTTGGTTCATTGCTTTCTTAATGCAACTAACTACAACTTGATTATTATTTGTTTCATTGTAAAGTTTAACAGTAAAGCCATACATCTTCTTTTGTGTCTTGTTAACTAAATAGTGTTCTGGAGCTCTAAGGCTAATGTTTTCTATTTCAACTTTCAATCCTTTCTTTTGAGAAAATAGAAATGATGGTGTAAAACAAATTAATGCTACAATTATTATTGATAAGGCTTTTTTCATAGTATGTTTATCAAATTATATTTTAGTTGTGGTTGCAAATATACTATAAATAATTTGTTTAAAAGAAAATTTTACTATTTTTGCATCCTTATATTTTTATAACACTAATTTATAATAAATGTACATTTAACCAATTTAAGAGTTTGCCTCAGGTTATGTTTTGGCAAAACTCATTCTAACACAAATTAATATGGACAACCAAAATCAAGATGTTGAATTACCAGAAATGGAACATCAATCAGAAGAAACTACTCAAGAAATGATTAATGATGTAGTTGAAGAAAAAATTGAAGAAACTAAGGCTGAAGAAACTCCAAAGGCAGCTACTGAGGAAGAAACAAAACCTCAAAACAATCAAACCAATGCTCAAAACGACTATTCTGCTGAAATACTTTCTGCAGAACATGATGAAGAATTGGAAAATCAAGAAACAGAAACTCTTGAAGAACTGACTGCTCATTATTCTAAAATGAATAGAGAGGAATTAGTGGGAGAAATTAACTCATTAGCAAACTCTCAAAACATAGAGCAGATGAAGATGCGTTCAAATTTAGTACGCAATGCTTTTAGAGCTCTTACTGATGAATTAAGAAACAAGGCTAAGGAAAATTTCCTTAAAGAAGGTGGACTTGAAGAAGACTTCAAATTTGAAGATGATAATCTTGATATTGAGTTCAATAAATATTACTCATTATATAGAGAAAAAAGACAACATTATATTGATGAACAAGAAAGAATCAAACAAGATAATGTTGCAAAAAAGAATGAAACTTTAGAAGAATTGCGTTTACTTTTAGATTCTGAAGAAAGTTTAAAAGAAATATACGATAAATTCAACCTTATTCAAGAAAAATGGAAGTCAATAGGTCAGGTTCCTCGTTCAGAAGTTAATGGACTATGGCAAAACTACCATTTCTTAATTGAAAAGTTCTATGATAAAGTTAAAATCAATCGTGAACTTAGAGATTTAGATTTAAAACGTAATTTGGATGCTAAGATTGAACTTTGCGAAAAAGCAGAAGGTTTAATGATTGAGCCATCTTTGAATGTTGCTTTTAAAGCTTTGCAAGAAATTCACCAACAATGGAAGGAAATTGGAAGTGTTCCAATGGACAAAAACGAAGAAATTTGGGAAAGATTTAAGAATGCATCTGATCAAATCAACAAACGTCGTCAAGAATATTACGATACTTTAAAAGCGGAACTTGAAAATAATCTTTTAGCAAAACAAGCTCTTTGCGAAAAAGCAGAAGCTATTGTTAAAGGTGAACACACATCAATTTCTCAATGGAATACTTCTTCCAATGATTTGAATGAAATGCTTAAGCTTTGGAAAACTATTGGAGCTGTTCCTCAAAAGGAAAACGAATCTATTTGGAATAGGTTTAAATCTTCTTTGGATACTTTCTTTGAAGCAAAAAAGGTAGTTTTCGAAAAAATGAAAGAAGACCAGGATGTAAATTACAATAAGAAAATTGAAATATGTGTTAAGGCAGAAGCAATTAGTGAAAGAAACGATTGGAGAAATGCCACACAAGAACTTTTACAATTACAAAAGGAATGGAAAGATATTGGATATGTTCAAAAGAAACTTGCTGACAAGCTTTGGACTCGTTTCCGTGCTGCTTGTGATAAGTTCTTTGAAAGAAAATCTACATTCTTCCAATCAAATCGTGAAAGTGAAGTAGAAAACCTTGCAAAGAAGGAAGCATTAATTAAAGCTGTTAAAGAATTCCAATTTGGTCAAAACAAAGAAGAAAATCTTAATGCAATTAAAGATTTCCAACGCCAATGGTCAGAAATTGGATACGTTCCTTCTAATGAAAAAGAACGTTTGCAAAAAGAATTTCGTGCAGCAATTAATTTTCATTTTGAGAAACTTCAAATTGATGCTCAAGAGTTCAAACTTAATTCTTTTAAAGAAAGATTATCTCATTCCGATGACTATAAATCTGTTTCTAAAGAAAAGAGATTCTTGTTGGATAAAATTCAAAAACTAAAAGAAGAAATAAAACTTTGGGAGAATAATCTTGGATTTTTGGCAAATTCAAAACAAGCTGATATTTTAAAAGCAGAGTTTGAGAAGAAGATGGAAAATGCAAGAAAAGAAATTGCTCTTGAAGAAGCTAAACTAAAAATGATAGACGAAGCGTCTGAAAAAACAAATTAAAAATAATAAAATTTGCATCAACGCTATTGCAATATAAATTATTATTTATATCTTTGCAAGCTGAAAATTTGTTATTTTACAGAAATACATTAACACAATCCGTTTATATAAATGGATAAACGGCAAAAATAAAGAATATGAAAAAAGACATTCACCCAACAAATTATCGTCTTTGTGCATTCAAAGACATGTCAAATGAAGAGGTTTTTATTACAAAATCTTGTACAAATACAAAAGATGAAATTGAAATTGATGGAGTAACTTATCCATTAATAAAGATGGAAATCTCAAACACATCTCACCCTTTCTTCACTGGTAAGGTTAAACTTGTGGATACAGCCGGTAGAGTTGATAAGTTTATGAACAAGTACAAAAACCGTAAAACATCTAAGTAATTATATACATACTATATGTTTAACAAAAAGTCTCATCAAATACTTGATGAGACTTTTTTTATTATTTAAAAATATTTCTACTCGGATGCTTTTCTTTGAAATATTATAAGTATATTTGCGTTGTATTATTAGTTATATCATTAAATTAATTTAAACACTATTTTTATGAGTTACATACTTTTTGACGATGTTGCAAGAAAATCATTGAAACCATTTACATACATTAGACCTGTTTGTGACATAAGGATTGGAATTCTTACAATTAGGGAAAAATGGGAAAAATACTTGGGCGAAACAACATCTACATTGACAGAAGAATATCTTTCAAATAAATTTCCAATCATTTTTGCTGACTCAATGACACTAATTAATGGTTCAGTATGCCCTACTCCTAAATTAGTTCAAGCAGTTAAAAAACTTTCTGTAAATCAAGTTTTGGTTTGCAATGATAATATTATTGCAATGAGTAAGACTAGAGAAGATTTTATTTCTGAAAGCGATGATATTGAAAAAATTGAAGTTGAAGAAGACTTTATTAAATTAAACAATGTATGGGATATATATGTTTATAATAGTAGAGCCATCAAAGAAGATTTTGAATTAATAACAAAGGGAAGAAAATCTCAAACCTTAAGTTCAACTAATAACCTTATAAATCCTGAAAATATTTTCATTGAAGAAGGTGCAAGTATTGAATATGCTTGTTTAAATGCTAAAAATGGTCCTATATATATTGGCAAAGATGCCGAAATTATGGAAGGAGCTGTTGTTAGAGGACCTTTTGCAATGGGAGAACATGCTGTTTTAAAACTAAATGCTAAGATTTATGGAGGAACAACAATAGGACCTTATGCCAAAGTTGGTGGAGAACTTGATAGTGTTGTCATTTTTGGATATTCAAACAAAGCTCATGATGGTTTTATAGGACATTCTGTCATAGGAGAATGGTGTAATCTTGGAGCTGACACAAATGCATCTAACCTTAAGAACACTTACGATGAAGTAAGACTGTTTGATATTGAGAAAAATACCTTTGTACCTACTGGTCAAATTTTTTGTGGTACGATTTTTGGAGACCATTCCAAGTGTGGAATAAATGTAATGTTTAACACAGGGACAGTTGTTGGAATAAGTTCTAACATCTACGGAGCTGGTTACCAAAGAAATTTCATTCCTTCATTTGCTTGGGGAGGCACCAATACAGGGCTCAAACTTTACGAATTAGAAAAAGCAATTGAAGTGAACGAAAGAATGATGCAAAGAAGAGGTTTGGTAATGAGTGATGAAGATAAAAAGATTCTCCAACACATATTTAATCAAACTTTAAAAAACAAGAAGCTACGATAAATGAATTATGACGAAAAAATGATTGAATTCTCAAAGTTGTTTGCAGGGGAGCCTGAATTCATTCCTTTATTGAACGAAGATGACACTTTAGATTTTGGAATTAAGGATTTACCTTCTGAACTGCCTATACTACCTTTAAGAGGTAATGTTTTCTTTCCAAGTGTTGTTATGCCAATTACTGCAGGAAGAGAGAAATCAATCAACTTAATAAAAGAAGCATATAAGAAAAAACTGATAATTGGTGTTGTTGCACAAAAGAATGATGTTGACGACCCCGATTTTGATGATTTGTATAAAACAGGAACTCTTGCAAGAGTTGTTAGAACTCTGAATATGCCAGATGGAACTACCATGGTAATTATTCAAGGTCTGGATATTTTTAATCTTAATAGCTTAACTCAAAGTGAACCTTTCTTAATGGGAAATGTTAGCTTGAATAATGACCTAGCCAAGAATATTCCTAAGAATGCAAATGCACTTGTTGCAGCAATGAAGGACGTTTATCTTAAGCTAATTAAGCTTACTCCTAATATGCCAACCGATGTTTCTTTTGCTGTTCAAAATCTAAATAATCCATATTTTCTTTTAAACTACATTTCTGCCCATTTGGAAATTCCATTAGCTGAAAAACAAAAACTTTTGGAAGTAAATGATTTCACAAAAAGAGCAACTAAGGTTTTGGCTATCCTTTCTAAAGAAGTTCAGATGCAGGAAGTGAAGATGCAAATTCAAAAGAAAGTATCTACGGATTTGGACAAACAGCAAAGAGATTATTTCTTAACTCAACAACTTAAAACCATTCAAGAAGAACTTGGTGGTAATCCAACTGAACAAGCTGTTTTGGAGTTAAGAGATAAAGCAAGAACAAAACATTGGAGCAAGGAAATTGAAGAAGTATTCAATAAAGAACTTGTTAAGTTAGAAAGAATGCATAGCAGTTCTCCTGATTATTCTGTTCAATTGAACTACCTTAACTTCATGATTGAACTACCATGGAACCAGTACACAAAAGATAATTTCGACTTACATAAAGCCAAAGAAATTTTGGATACTGACCATTATGGTTTAGAGAAAGTTAAGGAAAGAATTATTGAATATCTTGCCGTACTTAAGCTTAAGGGAGATATGAAATCCCCTATCCTTTGCTTGGTTGGCCCTCCTGGAGTTGGAAAAACTTCTCTTGGAAAGTCTATTGCAAAAGCAATTGGTAGGAATTATATAAGAATGGCTCTTGGAGGTTTGAATGATGAAAGCGAAATTAGAGGACACAGGAAAACTTATATTGGTGCAATGCCAGGAAGAATTCTTAAGTCAATAAATAAAGCTAAATCATCTAACCCTGTTTTTGTTTTGGATGAGATTGATAAGGTTGCAGGAATGACTGTTAATGGTGACCCTTCTTCTGCAATGCTTGAAGTTTTGGACCCAGAACAAAATACTGCTTTCCACGATAACTATCTTGATGTTGAATACGACCTTTCAAGGGTTATGTTCCTGGCAACTGCCAACACATTAAACACTGTTCAGCCTGCACTTATTGACAGAATGGAAGTAATTAACATCTCTGGATATATTTTTGAGGAAAAGATGGAGATTGCAAAAAGACATCTTATCCCAAAACAGATAAAAGAACATGGACTTAAGAAATCTCAAATAACAATCTCCGATGAAGTTCTTTCAAAAGTGATTAATGAATATACTCGTGAGTCTGGCGTAAGACAATTGGAGAAAATGATTGCCAAATTAGTTCGTTCCAGAGCTGTGGAATTGGCTAAAGAAGAAAAATATTCAAAGACTATAAAGGTTGAAAGCCTTCAAAAAATCTTGGGACTTCCAATTGCTGACCACAATATGCACTTAGAAAAAGACACTGTTGGAGTTGTTACTGGATTGGCTTGGACTCAGGTTGGAGGTGAAATACTTTTCATTGAAGCAAGCACAAGCAAAGGTAAAGGAACTCTAACATTGACTGGAAACTTGGGTGATGTGATGAAAGAATCTGCCACTTTGGCATACGAATATCTAAAAGCACATTCTGATTTGTTAGGTATTGACTCAACAAAATTTGAAGAAACAAACCTGCATATTCATGTTCCAGAAGGAGCAACGCCAAAAGATGGTCCATCTGCAGGAGTTACAATGTTTACAGCAATGGTTAGCATATTCACAAACCGTAAAGTCAATTCAAATTTTGCAATGACAGGAGAAATAACTCTTAGAGGTAAGGTAACTGCTGTTGGTGGCATTAAGGAAAAAATACTTGCAGCCAAACGTTCAAAAATAACTGATATAATTCTTTCTGAAGAAAACCGTAGAGATATTGAGGACATTACCAAAGACTATTTGGAAGGACTAACATTCCATTATGTTGAAAATATGATTGATATTCCAAGCATTGTTTTGGTAGATTAGGAAAAGGAAACCAAAACACATACTTTTTATCAAGATATTTTGAAATTAGACTTGATTATTTAGAATTTAGACTTGATCTTTTAGGATTTTAATCAAGAGTTGGAGGTCTCCAAAGCCGCTTTTTTCACCCCAAAAAGCCACTTTTTCGACCTAAAAAAGCCGCTTTTTTGGGTGAAAAAAGTGGTTTTATAGAGCATAAGGAGACCTTCTGAGGACAAAATAATCAAGTCTGACGACAAAATAATCAAGTTGCAGGACGAAATATCTTGATAAAAATTGAAAAAGATTAGGTATTATTCCAAATAAATAAAGGGATTAAGAAAAGATTTAACAATAAATGATTTACCTGAAATGAAAACAATAAACGATATTCGCAAGGATTTTCCAATACTTGAAGAAAAGATTTACAATAAGCCTCTCATTTATTTGGATAACGCTGCAACTTCTCAAAAACCTCTTAAGGTGATTGATGCAATGAGCAATTATTATCTTCATCTTAATGCAAATGTTCATAGAGGAGTTCATTTGCTTAGCCAAAAAGCAACCGATGAGTTTGAGAAAACAAGAAAAAATGTACAAAACTTTATTGGTGCAAAGCATTCTCAGGAAATAATCTTCACAAGAGGAACAACTGAAAGCATTAATCTTGTTGCATCAACTTTCTGTCAGGAATTTGTTAATGAAGGAGATGAAATTATTGTTTCGGAAATGGAACATCACTCCAATATTGTTCCATGGCAATTGGCTCAAAACAAATATAAATTCAAAATAAGAGTACTTCCATTTAAGGATAGCGGAGAATTGGATATGGAAACATTCAAATCTCTTCTAGATTCAAAGACTAAATTAGTTGCCTTAACTCATGTTTCCAATGCTTTGGGAGTTGTTAATCCAATTAAAGAAGTTATTGAACTTGCGCACAAGAAAGATATTCCAGTACTTATTGATGGAGCACAGGGAGTTCCACATTTTAAGATAAACGTTGAGGAGTTGGATTGTGATTTTTATGCATTCTCAGCTCATAAACTTTATGGACCAATGGGTGTTGGAGTTCTTTATGGTAAGAAGAAATATCTTGAAGCCATGCCACCTTATCATGGAGGTGGAGAAATGATAAAGGAAGTTTCTTTTGATGGAACAACTTTCAACGAATTACCTTTTAAGTTTGAAGCAGGTACTCCTTCTGTTGCAGATGTTTTAGGATTTAATACAGCAATAGAGTATATTAATGAGATAGGATTTGATTTTATAGAAAAGCATGAAGAATTTCTAATGCAATATACCACTGAAAAACTTCTATCTTTGGATGATATAACCATTTATGGCACAACTCCACACAAAGCAGGAGCAATTTCATTCAACTTAAATGGAGTTCATCCTTTTGATGTAGGAACACTTTTAGACCAAATGGGAATTGCCATAAGAACAGGACACCATTGTGCACAAACAGTAATGAGACATTATAATATTGTTGGCACAGCAAGAGTTTCCTTTGGCGTTTACACTTCAAAAGAAGAAATAGACCAGTTTATTGAAGGCTTAAAGAGAGCTAAAACAATGCTTTTATAATGCTTTCTTACAAACAATATAAGTAGAAAGTCCAGGAAGGCGGATTCCAATTTTTGATAATACCTTTGTGAAATAGTAATCAAAAGTAAGAATTGACTTATAAATATTAGTAATAGCCTTTCCTTTATTCCAGTTTCCTATTCCTTCAACCTTATCTTCATTTGAAGGTTTCTCAATAAGCTTTTGAATAACACGAGGAATCAAAAGAGAGAAGAAGAAATATCCACTCTTAACTTCTGTTAATCCAGCCGTTGAAATATGTTCTCTTAACATTGAGTTGGAATATCTTCTATAATGCCCCAACCATTTGTCATGATTGCAAAACAATCCTTGAAAAGCAGGAACAGTTATAACAAATAAGCTATCATTATCAACATAAGGAAGTTCTTTTATGCCTTTTAGGAAGTCAATATCGTTTTCTATATGCTCAATTACATCTAAAAAGAAAATTAAATCTGCATTTCCACAAGTTAAATTAACATCTTTAACATCCTTATAGTAATCTATTGGGAAAGAAGAGTATTCTTGTTTCAAATTATTAATAATCTCATCTGTAAAAGCAATATCTACAGCCGAAGGTTTAAAGTTTGGATATCTTTTATAGAACTCACTGATAAAGAAAACATCACCACAACCAATATCCAAAACATTTTTCTCAGTAGTTTTATCCTTTAATAATGGCTTCAATATATCTAAAACAACCTCAATTCTTGCCATTTCCCAAGGATGATTGAGTTTTTTGTTATCCTTAGTCTTAACTTTTAATTCTTTTATATCCATAATAATGTATTATTATATACTTCCCCAATACTTCCTCAAAAACCATTCAGCAGCAAATAATAAAACTATAAGTGCCAAATACCACCACTGGTCAATAAGGTTTTTATTGGTTATGGTTTGAGTTATTAATGGTTTAATATCTTTTCTTTCTTTAATTAAGTCCTTCAATTGTTTAATTTGATTTGGATAAATCATTTTGGCATCCGATTGATTGGAGATATTATAAAGCAGGTTATGATCGGCAACAAGATTAATGGCTTCAAGATTTTGAGTTGAAACATAAAAGACTCCATTTGCAGTAAAAGTACTTCCTCCAAATTGAGTGGAAGCGTTATAGGTATATTTTCCAGAAGGGAAAACTCCTGCATTCAGGTGATAAGAATTAATTGTTTTAGAGAATATGAATGGGTACTTTGTGCCTTTGCTGTCAGTAATGGTAAGCTTTACTTCTGGGGTATTGACTAATTCGTAACTTTCATTGTAAAGTTCAGCATCCATAAGGATTGGTTCATTCTCAGCAAAAACATTATTACATATTACTCTAAAACGACTTTTGTTAACTCTTGAAGCAAGATATTGAATGCTTTTACTAATTATTTCATCAGCCTCTGAATGTGTTTGATTAATTAAATAGTTTTGCATTCTCCAACGCCAAAAGCCCTCTCCTACTATAATTCCTATTCTTTCTGAATTAGAATTAGAAAAACATATTAAAGGATAATCAGTACTTATTGTTCCTGCTTTTTGAAACATTAGGCTTTGAAGATTGGCAGATAAGTTATACTTTCCAAAAGGAGATTGCAAAGGTGGAAACTGATTTATTATATCTTGTGTTTGAGTAGAAATAGAGAAAAGCGTAAAATTAGAATTTAAGATTGGAGTAACTTGATTTAGCGTTGATTTAGTTTGTGTTATCTGTAAGCCTTTTTGTACCTTATTAAAATAAGGCATATCAGTTTGCTGTCCTATTATATAAAGTATTGGGATATTTTCTTTTGTCAGGTTTTCTATTAGTTTTCTATGCTCTGGATTAGTGGATGGGATTTGATGAAGTATTGCAATATTATATTCTTTTAAAGAATTTTTCTTGTCAAATTTATTAAACAGAAACGATTCTACTTCATAGTTTTCGTTATTCTCTATTGCTTGTTTTATTGCTGCAATATCTGGAGAAGGAGAATTAGCCAAAAGCAATACTTTCTGTCTTCCATCTAATACTTCAACAAATATATCTCTTGTGTTGTTAGTTTTGGTTTGTTCATTAGCGACAGGTTGAACAGATATTGTGTAACGCTGAATTCCTACTTTATCGGCATTAAGTATGGTATTGAATTGTTTTGAATAGGTTTCATTGTCTATAGAAAACTTCTCTTCAAACAATGTTTTTCCTTCTTTCATAACTCTCAAAACAGAGTTTGAGCCCTTTGCCTTTTGAGCTAAGACTACAATTTCTAAAGGAAACTTATTGTTGAGATAAGCAATTCTATTATATCTAATTTCTGTTATGGAAATATCTTTTTTAATTGTAGTATCGCCCATAGCTACAGTAAAGATGGGATAAGAGAAATCTTTAATTTGGTTTAAAGGACTTATGCCTTTATTGATTATTCCATCAGAACATATTATCAAAGAAGAAAGATTGAGATTAGAGTAGTTATCATTAACCATTTGCAAAAATTCAGACATATCTGTTGCATTATCTTTGTAGTTAATTTCTTTTAAATTACTTATCTCTTTTGCTTTACTGCCAAATCTAACAAACTTAATTTCATAATCTGACTTAAGATCTTTGAAACTCTCTTCTATTTCGTTTAAGAACTTTGTTTTGTATAATGTGGAGTCCTTACACATTAAAATTGAAGAAGAATTATCTTGTGCTATTAGAATAATTGGTTTTTGAATTTCTTTGTCTTTAATCTTGATTGAAGGCATTAAAAAAAGAGATAATGCAAGGGAAAGAGCAAGAAATCGAAGTGCAAACAGAAGGATTCTTTGTTTGTTAGTATAAGTTTTTGCTCCTTTTGAATAATGATATAAGAGAGATGATACTGCAAAAGAGATTAGCAGAATTGGAATTAAATACCAGAATGAATAGTGAGTTAGAATCATCTATATCTTGGAATTAGTTTATATTTCTTTCCTTTTTAATTTCTTCGTAAGCGTTATTAATCTCCTGAAACTTTTCTTTTGCTGCCTTTTGAGCATCTTCTCCCAATGAAGAAAGTTTATCTGGATGATATTTCTTAGCTAATTTTCTATAGGAGCTTTTAATTTCTTCATCGCTTGCATCTCTTCCAACTTGAAGAATTGTATAAGCTGAATCAGCTGTCTTGAAATACATTGCTTCAATTGTTTTGTAGTCAGCTTCATTGAGCCAAAGCAGTTGTGAGATATAGTAAATCATATCTCTTTCCTTTTGAGAACAAGCTTTGTCGGAATTGGCAAGTCCAAATAAATAATGTAAAAGTTGTAATCTATTGGAGTAGTTTAGATTTGTTCTGATTTGGTTACATGCTTCTTGGATGTCAATATCTTTATCTAAAAGTTCTTTAAGTATCGCTAAACGATTATTAGTATGTTCTATTCCAAAGTTCCTAACAAAAAAGTCTTTAACAAAATCCAACTCACTTCGCATTACTTTTCCGTCAGTTTTCATTACCTGAGCAGCCAATATAAGTAGACTGATTGAGAAATTTCCCTGCCTTGTAGTGCCAGACTTATATTCTTTTTTAACAAGTCCTTCTAAAAGGCTTCCAGCTGCATAGCCAATAAAACCTCCAATGAATCCCCCTCCAAAAAGAAATCCCAAGAGACCTGTTATCCATTTTATTAATCCCATTTTCTTATCTTTTAGTATGCAAAGATAGTTATTTTCTACTATTTACTTTGATTATTATCAATTATAATATTAATTTTGTAGCATAAAAATCTTTAAAAATATGGAAGTAATAATTGCATATCTGGCTCTTTTCTTTGGCTCATTAGTTAGTGGTATTAGTGTTCTTACGTTTAACAAAAGCAGCAAAAAGACTCTTAAACTCATTACTGTATTTGGTGGAGCCTTTCTTTTTGCTGTGTGTTTTGTTGACTTAATACCATCTATGTTTGAATCTCATTCACATTCTGGTTGTGAGCATTCTGAACATTCAATAATACCTGCTGGAGCTTTTATTCTTGTAGGATTCCTTATTCAACTTCTTTTAGAACAACTCTCTCATGGAGCTGAACATGGTCATATTCATAATAATAATGAAAAGAAAAGCTTAGTTTCTTCAATTATGCTCCTTGTTGGAGTAAGCATTCATGCCTTTTTGGAAGGTTTCCCAATTGTTAATAATGGTGAGCCAAATGTTTCAATGATAACAGGAATAATAATACATAATATACCTTTAAGTATAATTTTGGTTGGTGCATTTATGCAAAGTGGATTAACTAAAGTTAAGTCATTATTACTCTTAAGTGTTTTTGCAGTTATGGCAATAATTGGTTCTTTGTTAAATCAAAACCTTGAAATTCTGCATCCTTATCAAAATATTATACTTGGTATTGTTGTGGGTATTTTATTGCATGTTTCAATAACTACACTATTCGACTCCGAAGAAAGTCATAAGTATAATCTAACACGTTTCTTAATTGTAATATTAGCATTTGCAATAGTACTTCTTCTACCTGAACATACACATTAAAAGATACTGACAATCAAAATCGAAGATATTAAAGTCTATTGTCATCTAATTTTGCTGACAGATATAAAATAAAAAATATTAATTTTATTTGCTCAATATTTTAATTTATTTTACATTTGCTCCGTAATATAGAATATTGATAATATCATAAAAAGACCATATTATGAAAAAATTATTATTTCTTATGGCTTTGATGCCTTTGCAACTTTTTGCTCAATGGAGTTATGTAGGCAATATAAATGATATTTGTGACCCTCCTGTTACATTTAATTATACATATACTGATATTTATCCACTCCCAACACATGGTTATGGATATAATATATATCGTAATGGTACACTAATTAGATCAGAATCTGGGATGATGGGGTGTTGTAGTTTACAAAAATTAGAAGTTTTTACCGACTCCATTGTTCTTATTGCTATTGGTAATGAAGGAAATTCAACATCATATATTACATTAGATGCTGGGAATACATGGGCTCCTTTTTGTGTTTTGGGAGGTGTTAATATTGTAGAGATTATAATGATTAATCAAAATACAGGATATGCTTTGTTAAGAGATATAACAAATAATAATAAACTTTCTATACTACGAATATCAGATATTAATTCCAAAATATTAATTCCAAATAACTATATAGATAATTTAGTAACTGATGTTTATCTTACAGATACAATATTTGGAGAAAGTTATTGTCCAAACATTCAAAATATTGGATTTAAAATTCAACAAGATGGTGTTGAGATAAATTATCATATTAATGTTTCAAACGTAAAGATAGGCTTAGATAATATTAGTCAAGATAATAGTGTTAGAATATCTCCAAATCCAGTTAATGACAAGCTTATAATTGAGTCTAATGATGATTATTTCGTTAAAATATATAATAATTTTGGACAAGAATTACGATTGGAATTAATCAAAAATGGCTATAACACAATTGATATGTCAACAGATAAATCGGGAATCTATTTCTTTAGTTTTTACAATAATGATATGCATGTAACCACAAAGAAAATAATTAAAAACTAATATTCTCGATAGCCATATAGCATCTAATATACAAAGCCTACAATAAAAAAGAGTCTGATATTATGAAGTGACCCCAAAAAGTTGGACAGATTAATAATAATTTGATTCTATAAGAGCTCGGTATTGCACTGGGCTCTTTCCATTTAACTTGTTTTTTATCCTTTTATTGTTATAATAATCAATATATTC
>Ga0316605_10000284_pt1 | contig 42021 bp, 33 predicted proteins | sample OWC_soil_day20_n_FD_207666 | JGI IMG/M metagenome (GOLD analysis project Ga0316605, IMG submission 207666) | Wetland soil microbial communities from Old Woman Creek delta, Ohio, United States - OWC_soil_day20_noCT | ecosystem: Environmental > Terrestrial > Soil > Wetlands | place: USA: Ohio...
GGTGAAAAACTCCCTCCGACTTGTCGCCGCCACGGAACAGGCTTGCCGTGCCGCCGAGCTTTTCGGCGACGGCGCGCACCTGGCCGGCCTCGGCGCCGGTACGCCACCAGCGCAGGCTGCCGCCCCACTCGATCAGTTGCCGCCCCGGCAAACCGGCATGAGCGGCGACGGAGGGCAGGGACAAACGCCACAGGGGCTCACCCGGTTCCGAATCAGCGAAGAAGTCCGCCGTCTGCTCGCGCAGGCCAAGCCAAAAGGCTTGCGCCTCGGTCTCCGTTAGCTCCTCGCCACCCAGGGTCTGACGGGCCGAACCCACCGCCGCCGCCGCGCCGGAGAGGCGCAGCGTCAGCACATCCTCCTGCCAGCAGGTGGCGGAAATCGGCAGTGGCTGACCGGCCCAGCGGTTCATGGCCTCCAGGGCCTTGTCCTCGGGCAATTCGAAGCGCAGGCTGGTCTCGGCCACGGGCAGGGGTAACACCTTCAGGGACACCTCGGCGATCAGGCCCAGGGTGCCGAGGCTGCCCGCCAGCAGGCGCGAGACATCGTAGCCGGCGACGTTTTTCATCACCTGACCGCCAAAACTCAGGATGCGGCCCTCGCCGTCGATGATCTTGATGCCGAGGACAAAATCGCGCAGAGAACCCACTGCCGCCCGGCGCGGACCGGAAAGGCCGGCCGCCACGGCGCCGCCGAGGGTGGCAGCGCCGAAACGGGGTGGCTCGAAGGCGAGGAACTGCCCCTGCGCGGCCAGCACTTTCTCAAGCTCGGCCAGAGGCGTACCGCAGCGGGCAGTCACCACGAGCTCGGTCGGCTCGTAGTCGACGATGCCGGCATAGGGGCGTGTGTCGAAGACCTCGCCAGCCAGGGCGTTGCCGTAAAAGTCCTTGCTGCCGCCGCCGGAGAGACGCAACTTGCGGCCAGCGCTGCCGGCGGCGCGAATCTGTTCGATCCAATCCTTAAGTAGGGTTTCCATCAGAAGCGCTCGATGTCCGGAAACTTAAGGTGGCCGCCATGGACGTGCATGCGGCCATATTCGGCGCAGCGGTGCAGGCTCGGCACCGCCTTGCCGGGATTGAGCAGGCCGGCGGGATCGAAGGCCGACTTGACGCGGTGGAAGGCCTTCAACTCCTCGCTCTCGAACTGGTCGCACATGGAGTTGATCTTCTCGAAGCCGACCCCGTGCTCACCGGTAATGGTGCCGCCCAGGTCCACCGAGAGCTTGAGAATCTCGGCACCGAAGGCCTCGGTGCGCTCCAGCTCGCCTGGCACGTTGGCATCGTAGAGAATCAAGGGATGCAGGTTGCCATCGCCGGCGTGAAAGACGTTGATGCAGCGCAGGCCGTACTTCTTTTCCATGGCGGTGATGGCCGTCAGCATCTCGCCCAGGCGCTTTCTCGGGATGGTGCCGTCCATGCAGTAGTAGTCGGCAGAGATGCGACCGGCGGCGGGAAAAGCCGCCTTGCGTCCGGCCCAAAAACGCAGACGTTCGGCCTCGTTGGTAGAGACGCGAATCTCGGTGGCGCCGCAGCCTTCCAGCACCGCTGTCATGCGGCCAATCTCCTCGGTCACCTCTTCCGGTGTGCCATCGGATTCACAGAGCAGAATCGCCTCGGCGTCCAGGTTGTAGCCGGCATTGACGAAGGGCTCCACCGCCGCCGTTGCCGGCTTGTCCATCATTTCCAGACCAGCGGGAATGATGCCGGCGGCGATCACTGCCGCCACCGCTTCGCCGGCTTTCATCACGTCGTCGAAGGAGGCCATGATGACCTGGGCGGTCTGGGGCTTGGGCGTGAGCTTCACAGTCACTTCGGTGACCACCGCTAGCAGCCCCTCAGAACCGATCATCAGGGCCAGCAGGTCATAGCCCGGCGCGTCGAGGGCATGATTGCCGAACTCCACCGCTTCGCCGGCCATGGTCAGGCCGCGCACCCGCAGCACGTTGTGCACCGTGAGGCCGTACTTGAGGCAATGGACGCCGCCGGAATTCTCGGCGACGTTGCCACCGATAGTGCAGGCGATCTGGGAACTTGGGTCCGGTGCGTAGTAGAGACCGAAGGCTGCCGCCGCCTCGGAAATCGCCAGGTTACGCACACCCGGCTGCACCACGGCAAGGCGCGCCACCGGGTCGAGATGGACGATGCGCTTCATCTTCGCCAGTGATAGCACCACGCCGTGGGCGTGGGGCAGCGCGCCGCCGGAGAGGCCAGTGCCGGCGCCCCGGGCCACCACGGGCACACCCAGTTTGTGACAAGCCGCCAATACCGCCGCTGCCTGGTCCTCGGTTTCCGCCAGGGCTACCGCCAGGGGCAGTTCCCGGTAGGCAGAGAGGCCGTCGCACTCGTAGGGTTTGAGGTCTTCGCGCTCGAAGAGCAGATTAGCCGCCGGCAGCAAGGGCGCCAAGGCCGCCAGCAGAGCGGCCCGATTCACGCTGCTGAAATCCTGATCCTGCTCGGCGGAATGTTGTCTCATGGTTCGATCAGCACGGCGCGAAAGTCGTTGACGTTGGTTCGGGTCGGACCCGTCACCACCAAGTCCGACAGACTAGCAAAAAAGTCATAGGCGCAGTTGGACTCCAGCAGGGCGCGGGCGTCGAGATCCGCGGCGGCGGCGCGGGACAGAGTGTCAGCGGTAACCACGGCGCCCGCGTTATCCTCCGAGCCATCGATGCCGTCGGTGTCGCAGGCGATGGCGTGGATGCGCGGATGCCCGCGCAGGGCCAAAGCGAGGGCGAGCAGGAACTCGCTGTTGCGACCACCGCGCCCCGCCGGGTTCTTCACCGTCACCGTGGTCTCGCCACCGGAGAGCAGCACACAGGGTGGCCGCAGCGGCAGTCCGTGGTCGGCACAGGAGAGAGCAATGCCGGCCATGACCTTGGCGACCTCTCGTGCTTCGCCTTCGATACGGTCGCCGAGCATCAGCGGCGTAATGCCGGCGGCCCGCGCCGCCTCGGCTGCCGCCGCCAGAGCCAGGCGCGGATGGGCGACGAGATGCCACTCGCTCCCGGCGAGCCGGGCGTCGCCGGGCTTGGGCGTCTCGCAGACGCCGGAAGTCAGCAGATCGCGCACCGACGCCGGTACGTCGAGGCGATAGCGTTCCAGTATCGAAATGGCCTCGGCGCAGGTGGTCGGGTCGGCCACTGTCGGGCCGGAGGCGATCACCGCTGCGTCGTCGCCGGCCACGTCGGAAATCGCCAGGGTCGTCACCCGCGCCGGGGCGGCGGCGAGGGCGAGGCGACCGCCCTTGATGGCGGAGAGATGCTTGCGCACACAGTTGATCTCCTGGATCGTCGCGCCACAGGCCAGCAACTGCCGGGTTACGCCGCGCTTCTGTTCCAGCGTGACGCCGGGGGCCGGCAGCGCCAGCAGTGCAGAGCCGCCGCCCGAGAGCAGCACCAGCACCCGATCGTCCGCCGTCAAGCCACCGACCATATCAAGGATGCGCTGCGCCGCCGCTTCTCCCGCCGCATCGGGCACCGGATGGGCCGCCTCGACCACCTCGATGCAACGGGTGGCGGCGCCATGGCCGTAGCGGGTGACCACCAGACCGGAGAGGCGCGCCAGGTCACCGGGCCAGCGCTCCCAGCAATCCTCCACTACCTTCGCCATCACCGCCGCACCCTTGCCGGCGCCGACCACGATGGTGCGACCCATGGGCGATGACGCAAACAGCTCCTGAAGATGCTCGGGCAGACAACGGGAGGGCGCCACCGATGCCAGGGCGTTCTGGAACAGATGTTCGAGCAGGGCCGTCGCGCTCGGGACGCCGCTCACCGCCATCCCTCACGCCAGCCGAGGCCGGCCCCGGCCGTGGTCGTCGGCTTGTATTCGCAGCCGATCCAGCCGCGATAGCCGATGCGCTCCAGATGCCGGAACAGGAAGGGATAGTTGATCTCCCCGGTGCCCGGCTCGTGGCGACCCGGATTGTCTGCAATCTGAATGTGGCCGATGCGGGTCAGGCTGCGCTCCAGGGTAGTGGCGAGATCGCCTTCCATCACCTGGGCGTGATACACGTCGTATTGCAGGAACAGGTTGTCGCAGGCGGCCTCGTCAAGGACCGCGAGGGCGTGGTCGCTGCGGGAAACGAAGAAACCCGGCGTGTCGCGGGTGTTCAAGGGCTCCAACAACAGGCGCAGACCGTCGCGCTGGAGGGCGCCGGCAGCAAAGCGCAGGTTTTCCACCAGGGTATGTTGTACGTGTTCCGCGCTGATGCCCTCCGGTAGCAAGCCGGCAAGGCAGTTCATCTGCCGGCAGCCGAGGACACGGGCGTACTCCACGGCGCGGCCGACGCCTTCCTGAAACTCCTTCTGCCGCGCCGGATCGCAGGCAATGCCGCGCTCACCGGCATCCCAGTCGCCGGCTGGGAGATTGAACAGAACCACATCCACCCTCGCCTGCCGCGCCGCAGCGGCAACCTCGGCGGGCGCGAAGGCATAGGGAAAGTGAAACTCCACGGCACTGAAACCCGCTGCGCGCGCCGCAGCGAAGCGCTCCAGAAACGGGCGATCCAGAAACAGGAAGGAGAGATTGGCGGAGAAATTGAGCGCCATGTCGAAGCTATCGCCTACCTATGCTCGCGCCGCCACAATACTCATTCCGCCGGCAGTGTCAGCGTGATGCGGGTCAGATTCTTCTCGTCGCTGGTCTCCATGGCGATGGTGCCGTTCTGGGCTTCGACCAACAACTTGGCGGAATAGGTGCCGAGCCCGGTGCCGCCCTGCTTGCCTGCGGTGGCGAACTTCTCGAAGAAAGTGTCACGAATCGCCGCCGGTACCGTCCCCTGATTCTCCAAGGTGATGCGCATTGGTGCGCCGGCATGGATCGTAATGGTCACGTTGGAATTATCCGGCGCCGCCTCGCAAGCATTCTTGATGAGGTTCTGGAACAGGGAATAGCACAGCATGCTGTCGCCGAGAGCCAGCAGCACGTCGTCGGAAACGCCATGAGGCGTCGCCACCGCGATGGTCAGGTTCTTGACCGCAAAGGTGCGGCGTAACAACTCGGCGATGCGGCGGATGATCTGCGGCACCTTGATGACCTGAGGCGTGAGAACGTAGCGCCCGGTCTCGATCTTGAACAACTCGTTGGAGAGATTAATCATGTCGAGAACCTGGAGTGCCGTCTCCTCGACCATGCGTATGCTTTCCTTCTGATCCTCGGTCAGGTTGTCGGCCTCGGCGAGGCTCTGCACCAGACCGATCACGCCGGCCAGGGGCCCCTTCATATCGTGACGTGTAATCCGCTCCACGTCTTCCTTGAGACGCTCCGTCGTCATCATTTCGTCGTAGTCCGCCTGCAACTGGCTATGCAACTCGACGTAACGCATGAAGTTGCGGACCCGGACCTTGAGTGAATCGGGGTCGATCGGTTTGGTGATGAAATCCACCGCACCAAGTTCCATGCCTTTGAGGCGCGCATCCTCGCCGGTCATGGCAGTGACGAAAATCACCGGAATATGCTCGGACGACGGATGGCCACGAAGGTGTTGCGCCACCTCGAAGCCATCCATGCCCGGCATCATGATGTCGAGCAGTATCAGGTCCGGCGGCGTGTCGGACTGGGCAATCTGGAGCGCCTTCTCCCCATTGTGGGCAATCTTGACGCGGTATTCCTCCTTGAAGATCGCCGAGATCAGGTGCAGGTTGTCCGGCGTATCGTCCACCACCAGGATGGTCGGCCGCTCCTTGGCGCGCTCGCTTCCGCGCGGCGCGGCTGCGGGGGCCTGAGACGGGACCTGGAGCTGACTCGGTGTCGGCGCCGCAGTGGCTTCGGTTGCGGCCGGTGTCGCCAGCGGCGCACCGTTAATGGAAATCTTGACGCCGCTTCCCGCCAGGGCCACGGCCGGGTCTATCGGATGATTCCTTCTCGGCTTCCAGTCCAGGGTCTTTTCGACGCGCTCCGCCAGGCGCCCCGAGGTGTAGGGCTTGACCAGGAGCTCGGAAACGCCGGACTGGATCGCCAGCATGACGCGATCCCGTTCCGCCTCGGCGGTAATCATGAGGAAGGGCATGGCGAACAGATTCGGATCGGAGCGAACCGAAAGCAGTAGTTCCAGCCCGGTCATCACCGGCATGTTCCAGTCGGATAGCACCATGGTGATGGGCTGGCGCGCCAGAATCTTGAGCGCCTCGGCGCCGTTGGCCGCCTCCACCATCTTGACCGCGCCGAGCTGCTTCAACTGGTTCATGGTCACCTTGCGCATGGAGTCGAAGTCATCGACCACCAGGAAGGTGCCGCTTCTCATGCGCGCGGCAAAGGCCAGGCCGCCGCCCGCAGCCACATCCGGCTTTACAAATGGGAAGCTCATGAATTAGCCCTCGGTGCCGGCGAGCCGGTCGAGTTGTTCCTTCTTCTTTTCCATGTCCTGGTCGGAATCCGCATAGCGCTTGGCGATGGCGCGAAACTCTTCCTGGATATCCACAAAGGCATCGACCATGTCCGGGTCGAAATGGGAACCCCGCCCCTCGATGATGATGGACACCGCCTTTTCGTGCGGCATGCCTTCCTTGTAAACCCGACGGCTTATCAGCGCATCATAGACGTCGGCGACCGCCATGAGGCGGGCCGACAGGGGAATCGAATCGCCGACCAGACCTTGCGGATAACCCGAACCATCCCATTTCTCCTGGTGGGAAAGGGCAATGTCCTTGGCCATGCTGAGAAACTCGACGTTCATACCGAGTTGCTGTTCCGCGTGTTCGATCGCCTCCCGGCCCAGGCTGGTGTGAGTCTTCATGATCTCGAATTCATGGGGCTCGAAGCGGCCGGGCTTGAGCAGAATCCGGTCCGGGATGCCCACCTTGCCGATGTCGTGCAGCGGCGCCGACTTGAACAGCATGGTGATGTAGTGGTCCGTCAGGGTGGCGCCGAAGCGGGAGTTCGTGCGCAGCTTTTCCGCCAGGGCGCGGACATAAAACTGGGTGCGACGAATATGGTTGCCGGTGTCGGAGTCCCGGGTTTCCGCCAAGGAGGCCATGGCGAGAATAGTCACATCCTGAATCGCCATCACCTCGCGGGTGCGCTTGGTCACCTCCACTTCGAGGAAGTCGCTCTTATCGCGCAGGAAATCGGCATGGGCCTTGAGTGCAAGGTGGTTCTTGACCCGCGCCATGACGATGGGCGGACTCACGGGCTTGGTCAGGTAATCGACGGCCCCCAGTTCCAGTCCCTTCTTTTCATCCTCGACCTCGACCTTGGCGGTGAGGAAAATCACCGGGATGTCACGGGTCTTCGGGTCGTTCTTGAGACGTTCACAGACTTCGTAGCCGTCCATTCCGGGCATCATGATATCGAGCAGAATCAGATCCGGCGGATTGTCGGACTGCACCACCTTGAGCGCCTTCTCGCCGCTATTGGCCACCTTCACCTTGTAAAGGTCTTTCAGTAGCCCACTCATCAGGGACAGGTTGTCCGGCGTGTCATCCACCACCAGTACGGTCGGCTTTTCGACGAAATCGAGTTCAAGTTCCATCACATTCCCCTTTGGGCGTGGCAGCCCGCTGCATTATTCGGTTTGAGTTTAGCCGACGACCGGCGTCGCGACCAGTGGGGTGCATGGTGCTAGACGGAAAGCGCCCGCACCGAAATACTCAGGCAACGGCCCCGGCTGCCACGCATGGGCAGCGGACTCAGTACGAGCCGGGCCGGGAAGGCGCTGCCGTCCTGGCGCAAGACGCTTACGTCGCCGTCGTCGCCGATGCGCTCGCTTCGGTTCTCGGCCAAGAGTAGTTGGTGCTTGGCGCCGAAACTGGCACGACGCTCTTCCGGCAGCAGCCGATCCACATTCAGGCCGATCATTTCGCCGGCGCCATGGCCGAAGAGAGTCTCCGCCTTCGGATTGGAAAGCACGATGGCGCCCGACTCCTCCACCACCAGCAAACCCTCCGGCGAGGTCTCGATAATGCCCCGGAACCAGTTCTCGGTTTCCATCAGCTCCGCCTGTTGCGCCTCCATTTCCACCGTCTGCTCTTCCAGCTGGGCCGCCTGTTTCTCCATGCGCTCGGCCTGCGCCTGGGTGGCGGCGAGGAGTTCGCGGGTGCGCTGGTTACGGTCCATGATCTCCATGGTGGTCGCCAGTACCGGCATCAGGGCGTCCAGCAGGGCCACCTCGCGCTCCGTCAGTTGCTGGAAGGAAGCGATCTCCAGTACGCCCAGCACACGATCCTGATGGACGATGGGCAACACCGCGACGCAGGCAGGAGGCGCCTCGCCCAGGCCGGAACTGATCTGGATGTAATCCCGAGGCGCGGTCAGCGTAATCGACGCTTTCTCCATCGCCGCCTGGCCGACCAGCCCCTCGCCAATCAGGAAGCGGCTGTTGAGGCTCTTGCGCTCGCGGTAGCCGTAGCTGCCGAGCAGATTCAAGTGACGCTCGCCATCCGATACATAGAAGGCCCCGTGGCCCGCGCCCACCGCCGGCGCAATGCGCGAGATCGCGGTTTGCGCCAGTCCCTTGAAGTTGTCTGCCTGTTGCAGGGCGGCGCCGATCTCGGCGGTGTGGGTCTTGATCCAGCGCGTATCTTCGGCCTTGCCGTAGATGCCTTGCAGCACCCGGATCGCCCGCGCCATGATGCCGATTTCATTGGGGTAGTCGGTATGGGGGATCGGCGATGCCACATCGCCCCCGGCCAGTCCCTCCACCGAGGCCCGCAGGCGTTCGTTGGGACGCTTGATGGAATTGCCGATCACGACGCCGAAGCCGATGGACAAAATGAGGCCCGCCCCCAACAGCAGCAAGGCAAACTGCCGCGTCGCCCGCGCCTGGGCCCTCACCTCTTCCACCTTGGCGCGGGACCCCTTGGCCTTGATCTTTGTCAGCTCCGTAAGGTCATCATCCGCCGCCGCGCCGGCGGCGGCGAATTCGGGGCCGGTAATGAACTTGGCCGCCGCCGACGGGTTGGCCTTTTCGCGCTCGATCATGGCCAGGGCATGTTCGATGTTCTCGTTGTACTTGGCGAAGTTGCGCTGAAACTGCTCGTAACGGGCCACCGCCTCGGCGCGGATGATGCGCTTGCGCCCTTCCGCCATTTCATTGTGCAGCGCCTCGCGGGCTGCGGCCACCTGGGCCCGGGCTTGATCCCGTGTGCGGTCATCCTGCGCCAGAATCATCTGGCGCACCGCCCGCCCCATGTAGATCTGGTTGATATTGGCTTCCTGAAAGTGGGCGATGCCCAGCAGCTCCAGTTCGTAAAGTTGTCCCATCTCGGCTTCGAGCACGGCAAGGTTGTCCAGGCTCTGGTAGCCGATAGCCGCAGCGACCACCAGACCAATGCTGAAGCCAAGCAGTAGTTTTGTATTCAGCCAGAGCTTCTCGATGGCGATCAGTAGGTTGTTCATGGCAGTCTGAGAAAGTAGGTTTAGCGGCGACGGAACAGCCGGTGATAGTGGTCCACGGGAGCAAACAGCGAGTTGCCCACCAGGCCCAGGGATTCGGATTGGCCGATGAAGAGCAGGCCCTGCGCCGACAAGGCGCGGTGGAACGATGTGACGAGGCGATCCTGCAATTCGCTTTTCATGTAGATCAGCAGATTGCGGCAACTGACCAGATCGAAGCCGCCGGGATGCCCCGAGGGCGCGCCGGTGAGCACATCGCGCCGCTCGAACTCGACCATGTCGCGCAGGGTCTGGCGAACCTCGAAATGCTGCCCCTTGCGGGTGAAATAGCGCTCACGCAGACCCTCGTCCATTTCACGGCAGGAGGTCTGGCGATAGACGCCGGTCCGGGCCATGTCGAGGGCTTCCGGATTGAGGTCGGTGCCGATGATGCGCACGGGATTCCGGTCGTGGAACTCACCAAGCAGTTCGGCCAGGATGATGGCGAGAGTGTAGGTTTCCTCGCCGGAAGCGCAGCCCGGCACCCAGATGGCGACGGGTTCACCGACGGCCTTGTTGGCCACCACCACGGCCAGCGCCCGCTCCAGCTCCTGGAAGGAATCCCGATCACGGAAGAATGACGACACCGAAACGAGGAAGAGATGCTGGAGCGCCTTTGCCTCCTCCGGCTCGCCTCGTACCCGCGCCAGGTAGTCATCGCTGCTGGCAATGCCGAGCACACTCTTGCGCTTTTCCAGCCGGCGCAGCAGGGTGTCTTCCTTGTAGGACGAGAAGTCGATACCGGTCGCCTGATGCACGAGGGGCAACAGGGCGGCCAGCTCGCAGTTTTCCAGGGCAATCCTGGCATCACCGGCGGGCGCTGGAACACTGGCGGAGGATGTCCTGGGAGTCACTTTCGGCATTGCCATCGGCGCCGGGGCCGGAAAGCCGGGAAACTTTTCCGCCAGGGCGGCGCCGATCTCCGCCACGGGCAGCACCCGATCCACCAGATGGGCATCAATGGCGGCGGACGGCATGCCATTGAACTTGGCTTCGCCGGGGTCCTGGGCAATCGTCAGCCCACCGTGGGACTTGAGTGCACGACAGCCGGCAACCCCGTCGTAGCCGGTGCCGGAAAGCACGATGCCGATGGCCTTGGCCTGAAGCGATTCTGCAATGGAGGTGAACAGCACATTCACCGAGGGCGTGGAATGGTTGCCGGGCAAGGGCTCACGCAGCGTTAGGGTATTGCCCTGCACCGTGCCGTCCTTGCCGGAGGGAATCACATACACCGTGTCGGCATCGAGACTGTCACCCTCCTGGCCGAGCACCACTGGCAGCACCGACTCGCGGTTAATCAGGCGCACCACCAGTTCGTCGTGACCATCCTTGGCCATGTGCTGGGCCACCACATAGGCCACCCTGCCCGTGGGCCGCATCTGCGCAAACATCGGCAGCATCGCTTCGAGGCCGCCCGCAGACGCACCGATTCCCGCCACATGGAGCGGCGCGGAGGACGGACGGACCCGACCTGGCCAGTTCATCAGCCGCCCCGCACCTTTTCCAGCCGTTCCAGTGCCGTATCAAAATCGAAATCGCCGATGGCCGCCGCCACCGGCTGGAGCGCTCTGGCCAGGGGGGAACCTTCCAGCTTGTCCAACAACTGACCCAGCACGTCATCGGCCTCGGAGTCACTTTCTTCGAGCAGCAACTTGAGCCGGTCGAGTTGCTCATTGAGTTCCGCCTCGGGCATCGCCGGCGCGGCAGCGGCAGCACTTGCCGCAGCCCCCGCCCCCACCAGCCGCAGACCGGACATCACCGTTTCCAGCTCGGCCAGGGCCTTGGCCAGCAGCGCGTCAATCTCATGCGCCGCCTTGCCTTCCTTGCAGGCCTGTTCCAACTCGGCAGCCGCCGCCTGCAACTCCCGGGCGCCGATATTGCCCGCCGTGCCCTTGAGGGTGTGGGCCGCGCGTTCGGCGGCCTTGGGATCGGCATCACTCCGCGCGGCGGCAAACAGGTCAGCGAATGCCCCCTGGCTATCGCGGAACTTGATGAGCATGCGGGTGAACAACTTCTCGTTGTTCATGGTCGTCGCCATGCCCGCCTTGACGTCGATGCCGGGCAAGGCGGGCAGAGCCCCGGACGGCGCGGCAGATGCGGCGGCGGCCGCCTCGCCCACGGCGCCAGAGGGGCCGTCCGCCGACCTGATCCAGGTAGCGAGGGTATTGAACATCTGCCCCACATTGAGCGGCTTGGCGATGTGGTCGTTCATGCCGGCCTCGATCACCTTTTCCTTGTCGCCCGCCATGGCGTTGGCGGTCATGGCAACGATGGGCATGGCGGCGAAGGCGGGATTCTTGCGAATCTCGCGCGTCGCCGTATAGCCATCCATGACCGGCATCTGGCAGTCCATCAACACACCATCAAACTTCGCGTCCTTGGCCAGAATGTCGAGTGCCTCCAGGCCGTTGTTGGCCACCACCACGTCCATGCCGGCCTGACTCAGCAACTCCACCGCCAGTTCCTGGTTCATCTCGTTGTCTTCGGCCAGCAGCACCCGGGCGCCCTTGAGCTTGGCCATGGCCTCCTCGTAGCTGTCGGCCTTCTCATGCACCCGTGTCTCGGCAATCAGGCCCCGCCCAAGGGCCTCGCCGATGGCCTCCAGCAGCGTCGAGGGCGTGACCGGCTTGGTCAGCACCGACTTGATCGCCACGCCCTGATGGTCCGCAGACGTAAGAGCTTCCTCACGGCCGTAGGCGGTCACCATGATGACCGAGGGAATCCGCGTCAGGTTTTCTTCATGCAAACGCCGCACGGTCTCGACGCCGTCCATCACCGGCATCTTCCAGTCCATCAGCACCACATCGTAGGGCAGGGTCTTCTTTTCCGCCTCGGCAATCATGTCGAGAGCCTGGCGACCATCCCAGGCCGCATCCACTTCGAGGCCGAAGGTCTTGGCCATGGTGGACAGAATTTCCCGCGCCGAGGCGTTGTCGTCGACGACCAGCACCCGCACTCCGAGCAACTCGTCGGCACGGAACATGCGGCGCGGCATCGGCTCTTTCTGGAGGCCGAATCTGGCGTGGAAGTGGAAAGTGGAGCCCTTGCCGGCTTCGCTCTCGACCCAGATACGGCCTTGCATCATCGCCACCAGATTCTTCGAGATCGCCAACCCCAGCCCGGTGCCACCATACTTGCGCGTAGTCGAGGCGTCAGCCTGACTGAAGGACTGGAACATCTTGCCGCATTGTTCCGGCGTCATGCCGATGCCGGTGTCGCGCACCCAGAAGTGCAACTCGACGCCTTCCGCATCCTCGGCCACCTTCTCAACGCCAACGACAATTTCACCCGCCTCGGTAAATTTGACCGCGTTGTTGCCGAGATTGATGAGCACCTGACCCAGGCGCAGCGGATCACCCACCAGGGCGGTGGGTACGTCGGGCGCAGCGTTGAACAGCAGTTCCAGACCCTTGTCTTCGGTCTTGATGCCGACCAGGTTGGCCAGGTGATCCATGACATCCTCAAGGCGGAAATCCACCGCCTCCATGGACATCTTGCCGGCCTCGATCTTGGAAAAGTCGAGAATGTCGTTGATGATGCCGAGCAGGTTCTCGCCGGCGCGATTCACCTTCTCGATGTAATTGCGCTGCTTCTTGTCGAGTTCGGTTTGCAGCGCCAGATGCGACATGCCGATGATGGCGTTCATCGGGGTGCGAATCTCGTGGCTCATGTTGGCAAGGAAGTCGCTCTTGGCCTTGGTGGCCTCCTCGGCGATTTCCTTGGCGCGCAGCACCTCGGCTTCCGCCAGCTTCATTTCCGTTACATCCTGGGATACGCCATACATGAAACGCGGCTTGCCGTCCGGGTCGCGAACGATGTTGCCGATCGCCCTGATCCATGCGACCTTGCCATCAATCGGTCGCTTGTAGCAGTAGGTGGCATCGTAACGCGGCACCTTGCCTTCCAGCGCCTCGCCGTAGAGACGCCCGGTTTGTTCCGCCACGGCAGGATCGGCCGCGGAAATCCGACTCATCCATTCATCCATCAGGTGGTAGCGGAAACCCGGCGTCGGATGCTCGCCAAAGATCGCAGCAGCCCGTTCGGAACTGGTGTAGTACTCGGGGTCGCTATAGTCGATCAGCCAGTAACCTGCCTTTGCCAGATCGAGTGCTGAATCACTCATCAGATTGGCGTGCTTGATCTCCTCTTCCATGCGCTTGCGCTCGGTGATGTCCATCAGCCAGCCCATGATGCCTTCTTCACCCTCATGGACGAAGGGCATGAAGGTGACGAGGAAGTCGCGCAGCTCGCCGCCCTTCGCGACCATGCGCATCTCGCGGTCACGCACGAAACCATCGCGCTTGATGTCGTCGATCAGCTTGGCGCGGTCCTCTGGGGTTGCATAGATCTTCGCCGCCACGTCGCCGGGACCGATATCGAACATCTGCGCAAATTCCGGATTGGTGTAGCGGAACACCCCCTGGGTGGTGAAGGCCGTGCCCACCGGGCTGTGGTCGAGAATATTCTGAAGTGCCACGCGCTGGTCGGCCAAGGCCTTCTCGGCGCCCTTGCGTTCCGTGATGTCGCGAAAGGTGACGACGGTGCCGACCAGTGCCCCATCCTTTTGTATCGGCGTGGTCGAATACTCCACCGGTATCGCCGTGCCGTCCTTGTGCCAGAGGACTTCGTTGTCCACAAGGCGCATCTGACCGTCGATGGCGGAAAGATACATGGAGCATTTTTCGCGCGGGAACTCGCTGCCGTCCAGATGGTGGTGATGGGTCAGCGCATGCATCGGCTGGCCGACGAAGTCCGCTTCCCGATACCCCAGCATGGTGAATGCCGCCGGATTGGCGAAGGTAATCACGCCATTGCCATCGAGACCGACGATGCCGTCATTCACCGAACCAAGAATAAGGCGGCTGCGCTCTTCGAGCACGGCGAGGGATTCCGTGGTGGCCTTGAGGGAGGCCTGCTGCGCTTCCAGTTCGATGGTCTGTTCTTCGAGCTGGGCTGCCTGGCGTTCCATGTTTTCGGCCTGACGCTGGGTTTCCTTCAGCAGTACTTGCGTCTTGACGTTGCGATCCAGGATCTCGATGCTCATGGCCAGGATCGGCATCAGACCATCAAGCAAGGCCTGCTCGTCGGCGTCAAAGCTATCGAAAGAGGCGAGTTCCACCACCGCCAGCAACCGCTCGTTGCGCAGTACCGGCAGCACGATGATGGCCTTCGGCACCGCTTCGCCAAGACTGGAACCGATGTGAATGTAGTCTTCTGGCGGCTGGGTGATGATGATGGGGGTGCCTTCGAGAGCGCACTGGCCCACCAGACCCTGGCCCAGATTGAAATACTGGTCGAGATTCTTGCGTTCCCGGTAGGCGTAACTACCCAGCAGACGCAACCGCCGGTTGGCCTCTTCGTAAATGTAGAAGACACCGTGGCCGATATTGATGAGGGGCGCGACATGGGAAAGGAAGGTGCCGGCCAGTTCGGTAAAGTTGGTCGCCAGTTGCAGCTCGTTGGAGATGGCCGCCTGGTGGGTCTTGACCCAGCGCTGGGCCTCCATCTTCTGTGCTTCGCTTTGCAGAATCGCCACCGACCGGGCCAGGGCGCCCACCTCGTTGTCGTAGTCCTGATTCGGCACCACATGATCGAGCTTGCCCTCGGCCAGGTTCTCCACGGCATCGCGCAAGCGGCCCAGGGGGGCCGACACGGAACGGGCGACCAGCATCCAGAGCAGAATGCCGAGCAGCAGACCGGCTACCATCAGGCTGGTGGAAAACCATGTGCTCTTGGCGGCTTGGCTCAAGGCCAGACTGAAGCGCTCACGAGCCTTCTCCTCCTTGCGCAGGACGAGGGCGCTCAGGGCCTCGTTGGCGGCAATTCCATGCTTCTGGAACTCCTTGGAGGCGACGAAGGCCTGGGCCTCGGCGGCGCGTTCGCCACGCAGCAGGGCGAGGGCGCTATCGACACCCCGCAGGTACGCGGCGTAGTTCTCCTCGAAGAGACTCAGGTTTTTTCTATTTTCTTCCAGTTGCAGAGTCGGCCGCAGGGCATCAATTTCCTTCGGCAGCCGCGAGCGCGCCTCGGCGAGCTGACCTAGCGCCACCTCGCGTTCGGCGGCATCGGTGGCGATAATGGCCTGGCGCACGGTGCGACCGATGGTGGCATAAAAGATCTGCGCATCCTTGGCATTTGAAACACCAAGCAGATCCTTCTGGTACATCACCTGTAGATCGTCCACCAGATCGTCGCGACTGCGCAGACCCTCGATGCCGATGCCCAGGGAGATGGCCAGCATCAGGGCGAACCCCACCGCCAGTTTGCGTTGCAGGCTGCGCTTTTCCAGCGCGCTCAAAAAGAAGTTCATGACTGCTCCATTGATTTCACCAGGGCTTGCCGCGCCTGGACGTTGTCTTCCGCCAGGCTCATGGCCGCAAGACGTTCCTTGCGCAGCAGTTCCGCCTGTTCTTGTAGCCTCTCTTGTGCCGCATCCGCCCGCCGCCGTGCCAGCGACATGGTGGAGATGAGGCGCGCAAATCCGCTCAGGAAACCCAGAATCACCGGCAGGCGCTTCTCGTCGGCGACGGGCGCCTCGGCCACGGCCTGAAGATAGTCGGCCTCGGGGTAACCGAATTGCGTTGCCTGGCGCCGGAAGAACTCCATGTCCGGCGCGCCAAGATGAAACTGGCCGATGAACACATTGGCCAGGTGCTGGCCTTCGACGACAATCGGCGACGCGCAATCGGTCATGCCGTTCTTGCACTTGTACATGGTGAAGTCCTGGCCATCCTGGAGCTTGAGCGCCAGTTCGGTATCGCTTTCAAGGCAACGGGCGCAGGATTCCGGATTGACACGATGGAAGTCGGTGCAGGCCCGCTGCCAGCGCGAGGAGGCCAGCACCTTGCCCTCGAGGTCGATAATCGCGGCGGCAATGCCCACCGACTCGCAGAAGCTGGTGAACAGGATTTGTAGCTCGCCAAGGTCAACCAGTTCATCGAGTTGCAGCGGACGCCCATCCAGTCCCAGATCGGTTCGATAATCGGGATGCGGCGCGGTGTCGTGGTCGCCGACAGTCTCGATCAGCGTTGTGGAGTAAGGAGCGGGCCGCCCCAGTTCCTTGGCCAGGCCATTGATCTCCTGCTTGAGTTCGAGGATGCGTTGTTCCCGTCCCCGGGCCAGGCGATTGAAGCGCTCGGCATCCGCCAGACGTTCCATCTCGCGCTCGGCATTCTTGATCTGACTGATATCGATGAAGGTACCCACCAGGCCACCGGCCGAACCGTCCTGATGGGAGAACGCCGATGCGTAATAAAGCGCGTCATGCCATTGCCCATCGGCGACGGGGATTTTTATTTCGCGCTGGACGGTGCCGCCACTGACAATGATGGCCTCATCCTCGACCTGGCAGGTTTTGCGTTCCGACTCTGGCAGGAAATCTAGATCGAGGATGGATTTGCCGATCAGGGCATCACGCTCGATGCCGAACATTTCCTCGTAGGCGCGATTGCAGCCCAGAAAGATCGCATCCGACCCCTTGTAGAACACCGGATAGGGAATGGTATCCACCAGGGCCTGCTGAAAGGCCAGTTGCTCCGCGTTCATTCGCTCTGCGGCGACGGTGGCGGAAAGCATGGCCTCGGCATTCACGCTGCGGCCGAGAATTTCCAGATTCATCGCCAGGAACTTCGTGATCTCCTCGAACTGCTCGCACTCTGCTTCGCCCGGCACGGTCAACAGGGCCAGTTCAACGACGCCGAGCATCTGTTCGTTGAGCAGGATCGGCGCCAGCAGCAGCGCCGCCGGCGCTGTTTCGCCAAGGCCGGAGCGAATGGTGCCAATGCCGGCGGGCGCAGTGGCGATGATCTGGGTGCGCCGCTCGATGGCGCACTGGCCCAGGAGACCTTCGCCCGCTTCCAGCGTGGGCGGCGCTTCATCGGCACAGGCATAGCTGCCGGCCAGATGCAGGGTCGAGGACGAATCCGCGTCGAACACATAGGCCACGCCCTGCAACACACCGAGGGTCTCATGCAGTTCACGGAAATAGGTCTGGACCAGAGCCGGCGGCGTCTTTGCCTGTTGCAGATGCAGTGCCGTAGCGGCGGTTTGCGCCTTGCGCTCGGCGCCGGCCTGCTGCATCCGTGAATAGGCCGCCAGCTTCTCGGCGGCAATCGTCTGCTGGTAATGGCCGCGCAGCAATACATTCGCCATCCAGCCGAGGAACAGGAAGACCAGTCCGGCCACCACGCTGGTGCGCAGGCGCTCGACCAAAGGCACGGTGCGGGAAAGGTCTTCCGTCACCACCAGCGACCAGTCGCCGTAGGGGTCGTTCCAGTTCACCCGAGTTTGCACAACGGCATGGCGGACACCGTTCAGTTCCCGGATACCCGGCTCGACCGAGAACGGCAGCGGCAGCGGGTCCTTGGTGTCGAACAGGGTGCCGAACTGCTTGAGCCGGCGAATCTCCTTGATCCGCTCCGGCGTCAACTCACCAGCGGCACGGCCGATCCATTCCTCGCGGCTGGCGGAAAAAACGACGCCCTGAGGCGACAGCAGCAACGCAATATCGGCAGTACCGGCCACCAGCTTGTCGAGCCGGACCACGCCGGTGCGCATCACCACCGCGCCGATCACCGGCGTTGTGATGGTGTTTCCGGCGTACAGGGGGGCGGCGTAATACAGGTTGCGGCGGCCGGTGGTGGTACCTATCGCCGCGTAGACGTTTTCCTTGCCCTTGAAGGCCATCTGGGCATAGGGGCGGAATTTGACGTCGACACCGGTCAGAGGTCGCCCCACGCCCCAGGAGGATTTGATAATGCCGTCCTGGCCGACGATGTAGGTGCCATCGGCATCATGGGCGCGGGCAATCTGCTCCATCAGCAAGGCCGCATCCTTGCCATTGGGCGGCCGTGCATTGCGGGCCTCCTCCTTGGCATTCTGGTCGATCAGGCCCAGCAACCCGATGGCGCCCATCTGGTTGCCGTTGAGGGTTTGCGACATCAGCTCGATGCCGCGCCGCGCCGCCTCCAGTTGCAAATTGGACAGCCGTTCCTGTTCCAACCTGTCGCGTACCACCGCGCCGACCAGAAAGGCAAAGGCGAGCGATGCCAGCAGCAGGGCCGTGGTCGCCAGGGCGGCATGGTCGGCAACCAGTCTTGCGATCCGGTTTACGACGCGATCCAGGGTCCAGCCAGGAATTTCGGAGTGTTGCGCCTGTTCAGTATGCGTGTCCAAAGCAGCCCTCTATCGCCGCCCCAAGCCTGGGGAGGGAAATCCGGAAAGAAAAGGCGGTCATGGCGTAGGGGCATAGCCCCGCTAACCGCCCTCGGTAACAAGCTAGATATGGAAGGAACTATACGCCAACGCCCAAGCGGCATAGCCTGCGACACACCGGCCAGGACCGGAAAAGGGCAAATTTGAGACAGCCATGCCAGTGGAAGCAAATCGCCAATGTCAGCGCCGGCGACTTGCTTTCCCTAGCCAAAGGTGCATGGTGTCGGAGTTACCGGCCACCCACGACCGGCTTGCCCCACACGACCGGCAACTATTTCGGAGCATTGAAGCCATGGACAACCACCACATCGTCGCCTGCGAGTTCCTCGCCAGCCTGATCCGCAACCAGCCGGAACTATTGAAGGGCTTCATCCCCAACAAGGACAGTGGCCAGATGGTGGCCGGCTTTTGTGGCGGCTTCATTGAAAAATTCTCCGCCACCCTGAAGGACTTCGACGAAGGCTCCAAAGAGTCGACATTGGACGACTGGAGCTTCCTCAGCATCAAGGCCGAGCGCTGACGCTCGAATATCCGGAGGCCGCTGCTAGGGGATTGCTTCGGGGTGGTGACTGTAGTGCTCCAGCTCTGCCTCGGCACGGCCGGCGCGCTGAAGGTCGAGAACGTGCCGGGCGACGGCGAGCCAGCGCTGGCGGCCATATTCCACCTGCGCCAGCAGGGCCTGATCGTCACCGGTCGCCACCCAGGCATCGTAGGCCGGCAACAGCTCGGGCCAGATCGCCCGACGCATGGCGTCAAAATTGGCAAACCAGAAATGCACAGAGGCATGGCGGCCGTCGCCGATCAGGGCCGGCAGGGTGGACAGGCAGTCGGCCAGGTTGTCACGCACGGCGCGGGCGAGAATTTCGGCACGACGCTTGGTAAAGCTGGCGAGCATGGTTTCCCATTCGGGCCCCAGCTGTCGGCCCGCCAGCCATTCGCCGCGCTCATGCAGGATCACCGCGTGGATTTCGCCCTCCACCATGCGTTGCAAACCGCCTTCCGCCCCATAGTCATAGAGTTCCAGCGCCCGCTGCATCGGGCCGGGGCTGGCTTTCTCGCGCCAGGCTGCGGCCTTTTCCCACAGCCACTGGGTCAGGGCCTCGCGGCGCAGGATGATGGTGTCGCCTTGCAGGGCGGCAGGTATCGCCAGCAGGTCGCGGGCGTATTCACAGCCGCACACCAGCACTTCCGGGCCATCCCTGTCAGTCTCGCGCCGCTCCAGGCGGCCGAGGAAGAAATGCGGCTTGCCATAGCGGCCGACCCCGGCGTGATAGACCAGACCATGGGGCAGCAGGGCGGCGTTGACGCAGGCGCTGGCAAAGGGGTCGCACTCGCCTTCCAGCAGGGGCACAGCGCCAAAGTCCTCCTGCTCCAGCTCTTCCCACAGCGCCTCGCGTTCGGTGATCCAGCGCCCGATCTCCTCCCGGGGCGGCGTCTGGCCGAGGGGCAGGCCATGCTCCCAGCGACAGAACTCGCGCATCTCCAGAAGGTAGGTGCACAGCGTCATGCCCCGGGCGTGGCGGGCATCGGTGATGTGGCAGTTGCGCTGCACCGCGTCGAGCAGGCGGTCGAAATGGGGAATCATGGCGGCCCCGGCGGAAGATCGGCGTGATAGCGCCGGCGCGGCTTCCAGGCCGCAACGCCCTGGACGATGCGGGAGAAGGGCAGCGCTTCCAGGCTGCCGAACTGCTCGATGGCCCGATGCACCAAACGCAGCACGTCGGGAGCTGCTGCCTCGGCGTCAATGGCGGCGCGCAGACCCTCCAGACCGCCGCACTGAATGCGCAGGGTCATGGCATGAGGGAGGATGCGCTGGGTTTCCTTGAGCTTGAGGGTGAAGGCGGAATTGCGTCGCAGCAGGCCCAGCAGTGCGCCGCAATTGGCGCGGGCCAGGGGCGAGGCACAGGCGATGGTTTCACGCTCGGCAATCGCGTGGCGCGCCGCCAGTTCACAAGCGGCGCAGCGGGAGAGCAGGGCCTTCTCGAAGACGCAGGGCAGGCGGTTGATCTCGCCCCGCACCGCCCGATAGGACTGCTCGTCCATGGCTGATTAGCGTAGAGAAAAATGGACCGGGCGCCGGATCATCTAACGAGCGCAGCGAGCCAAACAATAGCCTCCCCCGCGAGGGGCAGCGGAGTCGTTGGCGGCTTTGCCGCCTTACGAATCCGGCGTCCCCCTTGCGGGGAAACGACGGGAGGGGGCGGGCCTTTATGCCGCCTCTCGCGTTGTTTCATAATCTGCTCTCGTCGCTACCATGAGCGTCACCAGTCGTCCCCGGTGATCGGTTCTTTTTCCCGCACCTGGGAGAGTAGCTCTTCGGCCTGCAATTCGTTGTCGGCGAACATCACCTTGATCTGCACACCGCCGGTCAGGTCGGTTTCCTTGCGGATGCGCTTGGCCTCGTTGGAGGCTTCCTTGAAGGCCTCGAACTCGCTGATCTTTTGCAGCATCTTGAAGGGCGTTTCGGTGACGCGGTAGATGTAGTAGGGCATGGGGAGTCTCTATGGTTTATTCGACGTAACGCTTGCTGGCCTTGCGGCGGCCGGGCTTGCTCTTTTGGATGATGACGCCTTTGATGCAGTCCAGCCCCTCTATGTTTATGGGCGGATACTCAGGATTCAAGGCCACCAACTGCCAACCCATGCCGACGCGGCGCAGTTGGCGGAAGATCCATTCCTCGTTGGCCCAGGCCATGACGTAGGAACCGTCGGTGGCGAGGCCTTCGGGCTCAATGATGATGACTTCGCCCTCGTTGAACTCCGGCTCCATGCTGTCGCCCAGTACCATGAGGGCGAAGGCCTCGGCCGCCGAACAGTCGGAAATCGCCTCGTCCGCCAGGGGATCGACGGACGTGAAGGGCATGATGGGGATGATCTTTTTTTCGTTCATGGTTACAACCATTTCACCAGATAGTACAAGCGTACACCCTCCGAGGAGCGCGAGGGGCCCATGACCACCGCCGGATGGGCATCGGGACGGGCCTTCGCCAGGGCCTCGTCGGCACTGGCACAGAGTTCGACACAGGATTCGGGAAAGCGTTTGCGTTTGCCCTTCTCCACCGTCAGCACGGCGTGGCACTCGCCCACCAGGGGGGCCTCTGCATCAAGATAGACGCCGCCCTTCATTGTCGCAATTTCCGCAGGTTTTGAAGCACTGGCGCCAGCAGGGATTCGAGTTTTTTGCGCATCAGCGGCCCCACGGCCGTGGTGCGGGTCAGCACCGGCTCGGCATCGTCGGCCCGCAGTTGGGCCAGCTCGGCCATGGCGGCGGCTGCTTCGGCTGGTATTGCGGCCGGCGCGACGAGGTTCTCAGCCGCCACCGGAGCGAAGTAGCCGCCGATGAGTTCCAGCAGCAGATACACCGCCTCGTGGGCCGGCGGTTTCTCCAGTGCCAATTCGACCGCCCGCAGCCAGGCCTGGCCCGATGCAGAACAACAGCGCGCCCACTGGCGACTCCAGGCATCGGCAGCAGCCGACACTGGCAATGCCACTCCCGCAATGCCCTCGGTCGGCAGATCATCCGGCAGATGTTCGATAAAGCCGATCAGGTAGTGAGGCCGTCTTTGCCCCTTGCGCCACAGGGCCAGGCGCTCGTCGGCATCGAGCCGGCCGGCGCCGAGAACGATGCGCACGGTGTTCATGGCGGTGAGGGGGTCTTCCTCGAAGGGCAGATGGTCGACGAGAAAATCCGCCAGCACCTTGCCCATGGCGCCCTCGCGCACTTCGGGGTGTATCAGCATCACCCGCGCCGCCTCCATGGTCGGCAGCGCCCACCAGGCGCGGCGCGCCAGCTCGTCGGTGAGTCCCGGCGCGTAGGCCACCGCCAGCACCGCTTCGGGTTCTCCAAGCTTGAGCAGGGCTTCCAGATTTTTCGCACCGGCCTGACCCATGCGCGTCCAGCGCCGCAAATGCACCGGATAGCCGCCGGGAGAGCCGAGGGCATGACCGCCCAGCAGTTCCCGCACCTGGGTCAGGTAGGCGTCCGGTCGGCCGAGGGCATGGAGCGGCAGGCGCGCCTCGCCCTTGGGCGTCAGGGCATGCAGGACCATGGCGCTCTCGTCGATGCGCACCGCATGCACCTCCCCGGCCAGCAGCACATGCAGGCGCAGGGCGTCTTCGCCGGAAAGGGTTGGCGCCGGAGCGATCACGGAGTTCATGGCGCAAAAATACACCGCGTCGCGTGATAGGCCCATGGGGAAATCTTATGTCGCCATTTCCCGGTCGGGCGCAGGGGAATTGGGATTAGCGGCTTTGGGGATTAGCGGCTTTTCAGCAGCCCCGTCTCGTTCGGGTGGAACGCCACGCTCATGGCGCCTTGCGACCAGATTCGCCAATCAGCGGACAGGGCTGTAGCCAGTCCGATCTTCCCGGACAGGGCGGACGCTTCAGTTGCCCGCAGGTGCGGCACAGATCGGCGATCAGATCATTGACCTGGCCAAGGGAATTGGCATGGGGCCACATCACCAGTTCCTTGGCGCGGCGATAGAAGGTTTCCAGCTCGCGCTGGGCATCTTCCGGCAGCGAGGCGTCACGGGCGAGTGATTTCACCGTGGCAGCAAGCTCGAAGGTATGCTTTCTGGCCCAGTTGCTCATGGAGAGTGGTCCGCAGGAGATGCGGCGCATACTACAGACAAAGCACAAAACATCAATCAAACCAAAGTGATAGAACATACAACCTAAGCCCTATGTCGCCCCAGCCCGAGACCACAGAAGATGCGGTAGCCTTGGTAGCAGTAAGGACATATCACGAACGTAGCAAACACCGCTTCGAGGCCTATGCCGAAGGCCCCGGACAGCTGGATTGGGAAGCCCAGCCGGCGCCGTTCCGCCACTATGCGGGAGCGGCAACCGTGGCTCTGCCCCTCGCCGCGAGTCGTTTTGAGCGCCCCTACGCGGACCTGACAACACCCGGCGCCACGCCACCCGCCACTCCCGCTGCGCCGGGCCTGGAAAGCCTCGGCGCCCTGCTGCAACTTTCCTTCGCCCTCTCGGCCTGGAAGATCTGGGGGCCAAGCCGCTGGGCGCTGCGCTGCAATCCATCCTCCGGCAACCTGCACCCCACCGAGGTCTATCTGTTCATCAGCGGCCTGCCCGGCCTCGCCGACGGTGTGCATCATTACGATCCGCTCCAGCACCGCCTGGAGTTGCGCGCCGCCCTGGCCACCATTGGCGTCGCGCCGCGCCCGCCGCAACTGGGTGTCACCTTCACCTCGGTGATGTGGCGCGAAGCCTGGAAATACGGCGAGCGGGCCTTCCGTTACTGCCAGCTCGACACCGGCCATGCCATCGGCGCCCTCGCCTACGCCGCCGCCCTGCTGGGCTGGACGCCGCAGCCCGTGGCCGTCGCAAGCGAGCGCCTCGGACACTGGCTGGGACTCGACCGGGAGCAGGATCTGGCCGAACCGCGCCATCGCTTCACCGAGGTCGAAACGCCGGAACTCCTGTTCGAGCTGCGTATTCCCGGTACGACAGGCCGCCTCGATGTGGAGGCCTTCGATGCCGCCCTGAGCCAAGCCACCTGGCACGGCACAGCCAGTGTCATCGACCCGGACCCCGGCTATCGCTGGCCGGTGATCGACCAGGTGGCCGCCGCCAGTGCCTTTGATGGCAGTGCATACGGTGCTTCTGAATTACCCGTGCTGCCGCCCCTGCCGCCCCACCCGACCCGCCTCGGCGCCGCCGCCCTGATCCAGCAACGGCGCAGCGGCCAGCGCTTCGACCCGGCCCTGAGCACCATGAGCCAAGCCCATTTCTTCCGCCTCCTCGACGCCCTGCTGCCGCGCCCCCAGGCACCGTGGACAGCGCTCGCCACACCGCCGCGCATCCACCTCGCCCTCTTCGTGCTGCGGGTGGAGGGCCTCGCTCCCGGCCTCTATCTGCTGCCGCGCCGGACCGGTGTGCTCGAATCCCCCAGCGCGATGCCGGTGGCGGGATGCCCACCCCACCTAGGTCTCGTCTGCCTGGCGGAAATGGAACTCAAGGAATTGCAACGCATCGCCCGCGCCGTCTCCTGCCATCAGGACATTGCTTCCAGCAGCACGTTTTCCCTGGCGATGCTGGGTGAGTTCGATGCCGCCCTGGCCACCGGGCCGCATGGCTACCGGGAGCTATTCCACGAGGCCGGTCTCGTCGGTCAGACCCTGTATCTGGAAGCCGAAGCCACCGGGCTGCGCGGCACTGGCATCGGCTGCTACTTCGACGATGCCGTGCATCAGGTGTTCGGCCTCGACGGCACACGGTTGCAATCCATGTACCACTTCACCGTCGGCCACCCGGTCGTCGACAGCCGCATCGAGACCGGGCCGCCGTATCCGGAGCGCGACGAAACCACCTGAGCAGGGGCAACCCCAAACCTCGGTTCACCGCAGCACCGCTTCTCCCCGTTTCAGTTCAATGCCACCCGCAGCCCCCAGGGCACGGGGGCCGGACCTTTCACCAACCATAGCACCGGATAGCTTGGCGACTCCGGGGGAAACTCGCCTTCGCCATCGGTGAAGTAGATCAGCACATCGGGTTGCTGGCCGGCGTCCCGCAGCCAGTCGAATACCGGCGTGAAGGCCGTACCGCCGCCGCCGGCGAGGCTCTGCGGCAGACGCAGCTCGTCCCAAGGCTCGACCACCCAGGGCGCTTCCGGCGCCAATTGGGCGTCGCAGGCGAACAGAGTGATGCGCACCGGCTGCGTTCCCTTGAGGGCGTTAAGTTCGGCGAGGAAGTCGGCGAGGGCGGCATCGTCGATGGAGCCGGAGGTGTCGATGGCTACCGCGATGTCGCCCTGGCGGCTGTGGAGCGAGGGCATCAGGGGGCCATCGGGCGCGCTCTCGCGCCGCGACGGCCGCAGCCAGGAATAGTCGTCGCGGGCGATCTGCGACAGGTGCTGCGCCAGCAGGGCGCGCCACGACACCTGGGGCGCCAGGGCGGCTTCGGCCAGGCGCGCGGCGAGGCCCTTGAGCTTGCCGGCCTCGCGGGCGCGTTGCGCGGCTGCCGCCAGATGGCGCTGCCATTGCTGTTGCAACTGCTCCTTTTCCCGCGCCGTCAGGGGCGGTGGCGGCCCATCGCCATCACCCGCGCTACCAGCGCGGCCGGGGCGCTGCTGCTGGCCGCCGGCGTTCTCGTCTTCCAGTTCCTCGCTGCCGCCGCCATGACCCTGGCTGTCGCTGTCGCGCTTGCCATTCGTGCCACCGGCACCGCCTTCGCCCGTGTCCTCATCCCAGACGTGATCGTCGAGGGTTTCGTTGTCGAGGGAATCGTCGAGGCAGGGATAGATTTCCTCCGCCGCCATGCCGCGATAGAGATCGAGCACCACCGCATCGGGCGGCGGCGTCAGGCCCTGTTCGGCCAGCAGCGGGTTGATGGCGAAGTCGCAGGCCAGGTCCCAGCGCCGCTGCACCCGATGGCCGCGCCGGGCGAAGTGGCCGAGGGCGCAGTGGAGGGCCTCGTGGGCCAGCGCAAACTGGACCTGGGCGGTGGATAGGCTCTCGATCCAGCGCGGGTTGTAGTGGATGGCGCGGGCATCGGTGGCGGTGGTGCGGCACCAGGCGCCGGCCGCCTTGAGGGGCAGGCGCAAAACCAAGGCGCCGAGAAACGGCTGGTCGAGAATCAGGCGGGTGCGGGCGGCGGCGAGGCGGTCTTCCGCGTCACTCATGGCACGGCGGCGCTCAATCGTAGAGCATCAGGTCGGCCACGGTGCCAGCCCAGGCAGAAAACTCCGGCACGGCGAACAGCGGCTGGCCGACGCCCCGGTGCATGTCTGAGACCAGCATGACGCCCATTTCCTTCAGCGGCAGACGGCCGGCATAGGTGAGGATGCGCCCCCACACCAGTGCCGCGTCGTCCTGGCCCCGTGCCTTCAGGGCACGGCCGGCGAGGGCGGCGGCGACGGCGTATTGCAGGTCCACTTCTTCCGGCACCGGCACTTCCTCGCCGCGCAGGATGGCGTCGAGATCGGGCAGGCGATGCAGCGATTCCAGATAGGCGGCACATTCGATGCCGGCGGCGCGGCCGACGCAGGCGGCGAGGGTTTCCGCCAGCAGTTCGGGACGGTCGGCGAACTTCTTCAGCGCCCGGTCGGCGAATTCCCAGGAGCGAGGACTCGGGAAGGCCATCTCACCGGCCAGGCTGCGGGCTGGGTCGAAGTCGAACAGCAGTTCCGGCTTGAAGCGCAGGAAGCCGATCAGCCCCTCGTGAATGCCGATGCCATAGGCCCAGCTCACCCAGTCGTCGAGATGGGTTTCCACCTCGTAGTGGGAGAAGCGGTTGGCCAGGGGCGCCGGCATGGCGTAGGTGACGCCGCGATCGCCCTGGCGATTGCCGGCGGCGAAAATGGCCCAGCCGGTTGGCACCCGGTAGTCGCCGAGGCGGCGGTCGAGAATCAGTTGGTAGGCGGCGGCCGAAACGGAGGGCGGCGCCGAGGTGATCTCGTCGAGGAACAGGATGCCCGCCGGCCAGTGGCGTTGGGCGTCGGGCAACATCGCCGGCGGCGCCCAGTCCACCACGCTGCCATTGCGGAACGGAATGCCGCGCAGGTCGGAAGGCTCCATCTGGGAGAGACGAATGTCAATCACCGGCACCCCGTGACGGGCGGCCACCTGGGCAACGATCTGTGACTTGCCGACCCCCGGCGGACCCCAGAGCATCACCGGCGTGTGATGGCCTTCGCTGGCACCGAGAAATTCGCGGTCAAGAACCGTGGCAAGGCGGGAAGGACGCATCAGAGCACCTGATCGAGTATGCAGCTATCGGGAACGTGGTCGGCGAGACCCTGGCGCGCGGCACGAACAAAGCCTTCCGGCCCGGCGATATAGATGTCGCAGGCGGCGCCATCAAGAGCTTCGGCCAGTAGCAGCGCCGCCGCCTCGCGTCCGGCCTGGGCCGCATCGGCAGCGTCGAGGGGACGGTAATGGAAGTTATCCAGGGCATCCACCCAGGCCCGGCACTGGTTGGCCAGATACTGGCCACCAGGGCGCGTCGCAGCCCAGATCAGGGTGATCGACTCGACGCGATCCACCGCGATGGCGCTCTCGATCAGGCTGCGGGCGGGAGCGAAACCGGTGTCGCAGACCACGAACACCAGCGGACGGGTGGAATCCTTGTGCAGCACGAAGGTGCCCCAGGGGCCGCGCACGTTGATCGGGTCGCCGGTGCGGATGGCGCCGGCAAACAGGCGCTGGGCGAATTCGTCACCGCCATCGGCCTGCTGGCGCGAGATGTGGAACAGCAGGTTGCGGTCATCGCACGGGCAGGAGGCCACCGGATAGTCGGCGGAAAAATCCGCCGTGCCGCCGGCGACGCCGAGGGTGGCGCTCTGACCGGCGAGGAAGCGCAGACGCTCGCTGCGCGGCGCCTGCAAATGCAGCAGCATCACCTCGCCATCAAGCGGGGCGACGCTGCGCACCTTGGTCACCAGTTCCTGTTGCGGAATGTCGTCCGGAGAATCAGCCTCGATCAGTTCCACCACCACGTCGGTCAGCGCCGTGCAGGAACACAGCAGGGCGTAGTTCTGTGCCTTCTCGGCGGCGGAGAAAACGTAGTCGGACGGGCGCACGGAACGCACCTGGCCATCCACCACCCGCGCCTTGCACAGGCCGCAATTGCCGTTGCCGCAACCGTAAGAGGGCGCCAGGCCGGCGCGCAGGGCGGCTTCGAGCACGGTCTCGGAACCCTCGACATAGAACTCATGACCGGAGGGCCTGACCGTCACATGGGCGGAGATCACTTTCAACACGTCGTCCATCACGGCAAGGGTATCCGGCTTCTCTTCGCTGCCGAGCACGGCGGCCAGGTTGTCGTCGAGGAAGCGACCGAGATCGGCCAGTTGGTCCGCTGGCGTCGCTTCGGCACTCATGGCGTCGATGCGCTCGCGCAGGGCTTCCACCATGTCGTGATAGCGGGCCAAGTGCCGGCGCACGTCGGCGAGTTCCTCGCTCTGGGTCACCAGGCGCTGGGCGAGAATTTCCTGGGAAGGCAGCAGCCGCTCGCGCACCCGGCGGCCGAAGGACTGATCCTTGATCGCCATCACCCGCTCGAAAGCGCCGCTGGTATCCATCTCCAGGGCCGGGTAAAGCTGGCGCAGATCGTCGGTGGAAACGAGGCCGTCAAAGGACGCCAGCTCGCCATCGCCGATGCGGCGTTGCAGGGTCGAACGCGCCACGCCCAGCAGATGGGCCGCGCGGGAAAGGGTAAGCAACTGGGGCATGTCGCCTCCGGTTTGGGGACCGAATTGTTTTCGTGACAATTTCTCGCGAAGAGCATACCGCGTTTTTCCGCTCCCCTGCGACAGCCCGCCCGATGCTCCATAATCACGCCATGAACTCCTCCCTGAAAATTCTCGTCGTCGAAGACAACCCGGACCTGGCGGCCAACTTGGTGGACTTTCTCGAATCCCACGGCCATGCCGTCTGCGCCGCTGGCGACGGCCCTACCGGCCTGCGGCTGGCCAGCAGCGGCGACCACGACGTCATCATCCTCGACCTGGTGCTGCCGGGGCTTGATGGCATCAGCCTCTGCCAGCGCCTGCGCCGCGAGTTCGGCTGCCGCACCCCGATCCTGATGCTGACGGCGCGGGACTCCATCGAAGACAAAATCACCGGCCTCGAAGCCGGTGGCGACGATTACGTCGTCAAGCCCTTCGTGCTGCGCGAAGTCGAGGCGCGCCTGAAAGCCCTGGTACGCCGCGCCGCTGGCGACTCGCCAAGTCAGCGCCTGCAAGTCGCCGACCTGGTGTTCGATACCGCCAACTACCTCATCAACCGTGGCGAAACCGTGATCGAACTGCCGCCGATTCCCGCCAAGCTGCTCGAAGCCCTGATGCGCGCCTCGCCCCGTGTGCTGTCGCGGGAAGACCTGGAACGCGCCGTGTGGGGCGACGCGCCGCCGGATTCCGACGCCCTGCGCGCCCACCTGCACATCCTGCGCAACGGCATCGACAAGCCCTATGACCAGGCCCTGCTGCACACCTTGCGCGGCGTCGGCTGGAAGCTGTGCCCGGCCACGATGGAAGCCGATGGCCCGCCGGCATAGCCTGCGCGTTCGCGTCGCCGTCGCCTTTGCCGGCCTCGGCGCCCTGCTCAGCCTCCTGCTCGCCGTCGGGCTGTGGCTCGCTGCCCACGACGTTTCCCAGCGCCTGATGGACCAGACCCTGAAGGCCGAACTCGAAGACTACATGGCCCGCCGTGGCCGCAACCCGGCCTCCCTGCCGCCGGCCACCACCAGCCTGCGCGGCTACGTGGCGGTGGCCGGCACCGCCAACACGGAACTGCCGGCCGCCATCGCCCGCCTGCTGCCGGGGCAACACGAAATCGAACTCGACGCCACGCCCTACCGCGTCGCCGTCGCCGATCAGGGCGGCGACCGCTACTACATCCTCTTCAACGAGGTGCGCCAGCGTCGGCGCGAACAGGGCTTCTTCAACTATCTGGTGGCCGGCGCCGCCCTCATGACCCTGCTCTCCGCCACCATCGGCTATTGGCTTGCCGGCCGCGTCATCGCTCCGGTCACGCTATTGGCCCATCAGGTGCGCGACGCCGGGCCGGAAAGCCCGCCGCAACTCGAAGGCCTGGAGCAGCCGGCCGCGCGCCGCGACGAAATCGGCGACCTCGCCCACGCCTTCGACAGCTATCTGCGGCGTCTCGGCGCCTTCATCGAACGCGAACGCGCCTTCGCTGCCGACGCCAGCCACGAACTGCGCACCCCCCTGGCGGTGATTCAGGGCGCCGCCGAAGTTCTTGCCGGCGACCCCGCACTCGCCCCCGCCCAGGCCCAGCGCGTGGCGCGCATCGAACGGGCGGCCCAGGAGATGTCGGAACTCATCGCCGCCTTGCTGCTGCTAGCGCGGGAACAGGCGCCGAGCACCGACGAAGAATGCGACGCCGAAGCAGTGACCCGTGCCTGCATCGAGCGCTACCTACCCCAGGCCGAGCGCCGCGGCACCCGGCTTGTCCTCGCTCAATCGACACCGCTACGCCTGCCGGTAGCGCCGGCCCTGTTCGCCATCGTCGTCGCCAATCTGGTGCGCAACGCCATTGCCCACACCGAAAACGGCGACGTCCGCATCAGCCTCGACAGCCGGCAACTGCGCGTGGACGACAACGGCGTCGGCATCCGCGCCGAAGAACTCGGCAAGGTGTTCGAGCGCTACTACCGAGGCAGCGGCAACCGCGACAGCCACGGCGCCGGCATCGGCCTCTCGCTGGTGAAGCGCATTTGCGACCGCTGCGGCTGGCGCATCGACCTGGCGCCGGGGGAAACGTGCGGCACCCGGGCCAGCCTGGAATTCAACACCACTTCCTGACCGCCCTGCATCCGCTATGCTTGGTACCTGAATAACGTCACTTCACGAGGTATCGCCATGAAACGCAACGCTACGCTCTGCGCACTGATCCTGGCTGGCGCCACCCTCTCCGCCCCCGCCCTCGCCCAACGCCCCATGGGCGTCCCGCCCGCCGTCCCGGCGATCGAAACCCACCTCCAGCAACAACGCACCATGAACCAGCGCGAAGCCATGGAAGCCAAAGAAGCGAAGGAAGCCGAGGCCGCAGAAAAAGCCGCCGCGAAACCGGCGGCACCGAAGAAGAAATCCGCGAAGAAGAAGCGCGCCAAGGCGGGGGTTTAGCGAAAATAAGGATGAGTTAGCTCGCTTCAAGGACAACGCCTTCGCACCACAAAACATGCGACGCTATAGCTAGAACATCATTAAATTCGACTCCACCCACTCGCCTTAGGACTGGGACACCATGAGAACCGCGCTTCTTGTCATAACGATCATATTCTCCCTGTCCGCCAACGCAGAAGAGTCCGGGCGTTTGGCGAAGATTGCCAAGATAGTCGAAGCACAGGGCCTGCACCTGACATTTCAGCAACAACTGGATCACTCAAGCGCGGCCGCATGTAGCATTGGCACGAATATCTATCGCAAAATGCTTGCAGATAAAGGCATCACTCAAGACCAGGGCAACCCAAGGCTCAGCGGCATCCTGGCTCAGTATCTTGAACGTTGCGGCGCAATGTTTTCGACCAAGGAGTTGGTCGATATGTGGTCAAGCTTCTACGGGCCAGACCTTACCGACTCAGACCTGAACAGAATCCTCGCTTACTACAAGTCTTCGGCGGGAAAGAAGGACGCCAAAGCATCACGCCTCGCAATGGCACGCTTCTCCCAAGTAATGACCATCGAGGCCGAAAAACGCATGAATGCGTCTATCCACCAACTGACGCGCGATTTATTGGATGCGTTGGCGAAGTGATGCCCTGCTGCTTCGCTTTCACACTCTCAAGGAAGCGCAACTCCTTCTGCGCATGCACGTCGTTTTTGTCGCGGGCAAGGCACTCGCGCAGCGCTTTCTCCGCCTCATCGAAGCGTTTGAGTTCAATCAACGCATAGGCTTTGCCATGCAGCGCGGTGAGCAATTCTTCAGCCGCAACATTGCGCGGCGAATATTCCAGAATTGTTAAAAGGGGCCGCCATAGCGAAGCGGAGGACACCTGCCGGCGGCACCGGCAGGCGGTCCCTCTCGACCGACGGGTTAGAGGTCAAGGCGTACGCCATGCAACCAAGACCAGAAGAAAACAATAGCCAATTTGCGTTGATGCAACAGCAAATGCGACTGAACGATGGCTAAGGGAAGAGCGCTTAGAGTGACCATACCAAAGCGCTACAACGGCTACGCCTAAAAGAAGCCCCACCGACCCGATGACTTTTGAGGCGAAGAGTTCTCCGATGACACCACCAGACATCAAGCCGAGAAATGCGTAGCCCAAGAAAGCGACTGGCGCGGAGATTTTTGGTTCTTCTACTGGTTCGCTGAGCGAGATGCCTGACTCAGCACGACCCTGCCAATAAACACCGAATGCAACCCCGAAAATCGCCAACGTAATGCAGTACCCGGCGGTGAAAAAGGGAAGCACATTCGAAAGAACAATTGCTAAGGCGACGGCACCCAATGTACTGACAACTACACGCCAAAGGAGTAACACCGTGAGAATGGTTAAGATTTCTTCCATGACCTCTAACGTTAAAGGAGTAATTTGGGTCAGAGTGAATTGCCGTGCCCAACCGTCATTATCGTACAGCATTTACCTCTGATGCGAGTCCGGCGGCATGGTCGCCCGCCGGGGCGAACACCCGGCGCGGAGGTTCCGCCAGCGACAGGCCACCCCAAAGCCCGCACCGACACAAGCTAAACCAAGCACCGCCCCGCAAGCCGCACCCAGCGGCGCTCCCAGACACGGCATACCCGCAAGCGCCTTCCAACGCCCTCCCAGCCACCCCCTGCCCAAGGCCGCCATTTGACGCGGCCTCCAGGCCATGCGCCGCTCCTTGACGCTCGCTTGACGCCCCTTCCGTTAGCCTAGCGGCCGGCCGAACATTCACGTCTGCTAATATTCATGACCTCCCTGCCCTCCTCCGCGCTCCCTCCCGAGTCGCCGCCGCCGATGATCGCCTCGCCTAATCTGGTCAAATTTTTCCCGTTCCTGCGCTGGTGGTCGGCCGTCAATCCTGCCACGCTGCGCGCCGACCTGATCGCCGGCGTCATTGGCGCTTTCATTGTTCTGCCCCAGGGCGTCGCCTTCGCCACCCTGGCCGGCATGCCACCCCAATACGGCCTCTACGCCGCCATGGTGCCGGCGGTGATCGCCGCTCTCTGGGGGTCGTCGCGGCACTTGGTCTCCGGTCCCACCAACGCGATTTCCCTGGTGGTGTTCGCGACCATTTCGCAACTCGCCGAACCCGGCTCGGATCGCTATGTGATGGAAGTGCTGACCCTGGCCTTCATGGTCGGCGTGATGCAGCTGGCGATGGGCCTGTTCAAGCTCGGCACCCTGGTGAACTTCATTTCGCATACGGTGGTGGTGGGCTTCACCGCCGGCGCGGCGCTGCTCATCATCGCCAGCCAGATCAAAAATTTCTTCGGCCTGGCGATTCCGCGCGGCGTCTCGTTCTTCGAGACCCTGCACCAGTTTGCGCTGCTGGCCGGCGACATCAAGCCCTGGGTGCTGGCAGTGGGCCTGATTACCCTGCTCACCGGCATCGTGGCGCGCAAGCTGATTCCGAAAGTGCCTTACATGATCGTCGCCATGCTCGCCGGCTCGGTGGCCGGCGTGTTCATCAACGCCGAATTCGGCGGCGCGGCGGTCACCGGCCTGAAGACCGTGGGCGCGCTGGCCGGCGGCCTGCCGGAGCTTTCCCGGCCCGAGTTCAAGCTCGACACCCTGCGCCAACTGCTCGGCGCCGCGGTGGCGGTGACGGTGCTCGGCCTCACCGAGGCGGTTTCCATCGCCCGCTCCATCGCCACCAAGTCGGGCCAGCGCATCGACGGCAATCAGGAGTTCATCGGCCAGGGGCTCTCCAACATCATCGGCAGTTTCTTCTCGGCCTACCCGTCCTCCGGCTCCTTCAACCGCTCCGGCGTCAACTACGAAGCCGGCGCCCAGACGCCTCTGGCGGCCGTGCTGTCTGCGGGTGCGCTGATTTTGATCCTGATGCTGGTAGCCCCGTTGGCTGCCTATCTACCGATTGCCGCCATGGCGGGCATTCTGTTCCTGGTCGCCTGGGGCCTGATCGACTTCCATCACATCGGCGAAATCTGGAAGGTGAGCCGTTCCGAGGCTGCCGTGCTGGCCGTGACCTTCCTTTCCACGCTGGTGCTGCATCTGGAGTTTGCGGTGCTGGTGGGCATCATCCTTTCCCTGATGCTCTACCTCTCGCGCACGGCGCGGCCCGGCATCCGCTCGGTGGTGCCGAATCCCCAGCATCCGCAACGCCGGCTGATGGACCGGGAAGCCGGCAGCCCGGAATGCCCGCAACTGAAGATGGTGCGCATCGACGGCTCGATCTACTTCGGCGCCGTCAGCCATGTGGCGGAATACTTTCACCACCTGGCCGAGCAACGGCCGCATCAGAAGCACTTGCTGCTGATTGCCAATCACATCAACTTCGTGGACGTGGCCGGCGCCGATGTGCTGGTGACCGAAGCCGCCCGTCGCCGCAAGCTCGGCGGCGGCCTCTACTTCCAGGCTCTGCGCGGCGATGCCCAGGACACCCTGGGCAACCCGGTGTATGCCGAGCGTCTCGGGCCGGTGGTCAATTTCCCGCGCAAGAGCCTGGCCATGGCGGCCCTGATACCGAAGCTGGACAAGGCTGTCTGCGCCGGCTGCAAGGCGCGGGTGTTCAACGAGTGCGCGGCCATGCCGGGGGCAGTCTAAACGCTGGGGAAAACAAAACCTGATTGGAGCCTGCAACCTATAACGGAATCAGGCTATCCACTAGGCGTCGGGAGTGGCGTTATCGTTGGCCGGAGATGCGCCTGCCGGTAATTCGGTTTCCGCGGAAAGTCGCTTTGCCAGCACCTTGTCGACACGTTTGCCATCAAGGTCGACGATTTCCAGTTCCCACCCTTCCCAGCTCGTCTTGTCACCGGTTTGCGGCAGGCGCCCCAGGAGCCACATGACGAGCCCGCTCAGGGTGTGGTAACGCCCCTTGTCTTCCTCGGGAACGAATTTCCACTCCAGCCGATCCTTGAGTTCCGGAATCGGGATCAGGCCATCCAATAGCCAACTGCCGTCCTCGCGCTGCACCGCCCAGGCATCTTCCTGATTGCGCGGCTTGAACTCACCCGTCACGGCTTCCAGGACATCCTGAAGGGTCACCAGGCCCTGCACCTCGCCGTATTCATCAATCACCAACACCATCTGCATCCCGGACGCACGAAAGTGGCCAAGCAGATCCATGCCGTTCAGGGTTTCGGGCACGAAAACCGCCGGCTGGAGTTGGGCTGCAAGATCGGTGTGATTGCCCTTGAGCTTCTGGTTGAGCAACTGCTTCGCATTGACGATGCCGAGCACGTCATGCAGTCCACCACGACACACCGGGAATCGCGAATGATCGGAAGAGGCGATCCCTTGCATGTTTTCCTCGATCGGCCGGTCCACATCGAGATAGACGATGTCGGCGCGCGGAATCATCAGCGAGCCGATCTGCCGGTCATCCAGCCGGAACACATTGCGCACCATCTCGCGTTCCCGATCCTCGATCACGCCGGCTTCCGAACCTTCCTCGATCATGGCGTGGATTTCTTCTTCGGTAACGCTCTGGCCCGGTTGTTCCCGCTGGCCGAGGATGCGCAGGATGGTATCGGTGGAGCAGGAGAGCAGGCGCACGAAGGGGCGCGTGAGCAAGGCGAGGAACTGCATCGGCCGCGCCACCAGACGGGCGATACCCTCCGGATTGAACTGCCCGATGCGCTTGGGCACCAGTTCGCCGACGACGATGGAAATGTAGGTGATGACGACCACCACCAGACCGGTGGCGGCGATACTGCTGGTTTCCTTCTCCAGGCCGAGTCCATGCATCCAGAGGGCAAACGGCTCGGCCAGCACGGCTTCGCCAACGATACCGTTGAGGATGCCGATCGAGGTGATTCCGATCTGGATCGTGGACAGGAACCGCGTCGGCTCGTCATGCAACTCGATCGCCACGGCGGCCGCCCCGTCGCCATCTTCGGCCAGCCGAGCCAGCCGGGCACGACGGGCGGTAACGAGGGCAATCTCCGACATGGCGAACAAGCCGTTCACGACAATGAGGAAGATCAGAATAAGAATTTCCATGGACAAACCTAAAAGAGGGAACAAAAGGAACGAAGCCCACCGCATAGCCATGAATACGTTGCAGGCCAACGGATTCGCGAAACGCAGCAGTACCTGTACTCACTGCGCTGATTCTATCTTCTGCACACCAAGCGGCATGGCGCTCTGGCTCATCCCAGACTCCCCCAACCGGAACCTCTCCTACCCCGCTCCGCTCAGTGCTTGGGCGGGAGCGGGGACGGGGACGGGGACGGGGACGCCGGCTTCCAGATCACCACCAGGATACCGGCGCGGCCGGTGAAGGACTTGGCGTAGCCGGCCTTGACCTGAAGCCGCTTGCTGCCGCCGGGCAGGGCGGCAATGGCGAGTTCGGTCATCTCGTCCTCGGCGAGGGGATGGCTACCCGCTGAATGCCAGGCCTTGACGCCGCCGCAGGCGTCGCGCAGCACCAGCAGTTCCTTGTCGTGTGCCGCAGCGGGGAGGGAAATCACCATCCCGTCCTTGCCGTCGAAAGCCCGCGCCGGGCCGGCAGAGGTGGCGACCTCCGCACCGCCCTCAGGCCGCGCGGCGACTTCCATGTCCATCAGTTCATCATCGGTGAGATTGCTCTCGCCCTTGGCATACCAAACCTTGAAGTGGCCGTCCGGCTGCACCTGAAGCAGATAGGTGGTTTCCGCCATGCCGGCCGCCCACGCCACGCCACCAAGAGCGAGAAAGACCGCGACGATAATCCGGATAATTTTCATGGCAGGGTTCTCGAACGAGTGTGCGAACATGGTGCATTCTGCCAGACCCGCCCGTCAATTTACCGTCATGCCAACTCCCCCGCCGACTACCCTTGCGCCCGCCCACCCGAGTTTTTGGGAAGCCTTCCGCTACTGGCTCAAGCTCGGCTGCATCAGCTTCGGCGGCCCGGCGGGGCAGATCGCCGTAATGCACCAGGAACTGGTGGAAAAGCGGCGCTGGATTTCCGAACGGCGATTCCTCCATGCCCTCAACTACTGCATGGTGCTGCCCGGCCCCGAGGTGCAGCAACTCACCATCTACATCGGTTGGTTGCTGCATCGCACCTGGGGCGGCATCGTCGCCGGCACCCTGTTCGTGCTGCCTTCTCTGCTGCTGTTGGTGCTGCTGACCTGGGTCTATCTCAGCTTCGGCCACGTCGCCTGGGTGCAGGGCATCTTTGCCGGCATCAAGCCCGCCGTGGTCGCCATCGTCCTGTTTTCCGCCTGGCGCATTGGTGTGCGGGCGCTGAAGAATCGTGTGCTGTGGGCCTTCGCCGCCGCTTCCTTCATCGCCATTTTCGTCTTCGACCTGCCCTTCCCGGCCATCGTGCTGGCCGCCGGCATCCTCGGCTACCTGGGCAGTCGCGTCGCGCCGGACAAGTTCAAGGCTGGCGGCGGTCACGGCAGTAACGACAAACATTACGGCGCGGCCCTGATCGACGACGACACGCCGCCGCCGGCCCATGCCCGCTTCTCGCCAACGCGCCTGATGCTGCTGCTGTCCGCCGGTCTGGCGCTCTGGGCCGGCGCCATGGTTCTGCTGCTGGGTACGCCGGTACTCAAGGACATGGGCCTGTTCTTCAGCAAGGCGGCTCTGGTCACTTTCGGCGGCGCCTATGCGGTGTTGCCCTATGTGTATCAGGGCGGCGTCGAGACTTACGGCTGGCTCACGGCACCGCAGATGATTGACGGTCTCGCCCTCGGCGAAACCACTCCCGGCCCCCTCATCATGGTGGTGGCCTTCGTCGGCTTCATTGGCGGCTGGAGCAAGGAGGTCTTCGGTCCCGAAGCCCTGCTGCTGGCCGGTGCGGCGGGGGCGACGGCGGCCACCTTCTTCACCTTCCTGCCCTCCTACCTGTTCATTCTCGCCGGCGCGCCGCTGGTGGAAGCCACCCACGGCGACCTGAAATTCACCGCACCGCTGACCGGCATCACCGCCGCCGTGGTCGGTGTGATCTTCAACCTGGCTCTGTTCTTCGGCTACCACGTACTCTGGCCTCAAGGCTTCAGCGGCGGCTTCCAGTGGTTTGCCGCCGTGGTCAGCATCACCGCCTTCCTCGCCCTGTGGAAATACCAGCAGGACATCATGCGCGTGATCGGCGCCTGTGCCCTGGCCGGTCTGGTGCAAACCCTGGTGTAACGCCTCCGTCGCTGTCCCGGGCTATCATTTGCCCATGGACCTGAGCAAGTTTTCCGCATTCAAGTATGAACACGCCGGGCGTCGCGTCATCACACCGCGACGCCGCTGGGTGTTGCGCGTGGCCTTGGTACTGGCGGCAGCGGTCAGCCTGGTCGGCTTTCCGGTCGGCCTGATCGCCTGGCTGGTCCCGCTGCTGGTGTTTGCCACCGCGCCGAAGATGCTCTACATCGGCCCGCGCTACCTGATTTGCGGCAACGATATCGTCTATTTCAACAACGTGACCGCGATGACGCTGGAGCCAGCCACCGGATCGCTGACACTGGTCTGCGCCAGCAATAGCAGCTTCACCCTGCGGCGGGACAAATTTCCCACCAACGCACGCAAGGACTTCAAGATCGCCGCCAACAAGAAGGCCAAGTTCGAGAAGGCGTCACGACGTCTGATCGAGAAGGTGTTGCGGGCATCTACCGAGGTGGAGCTGAACGGCATTTCGCGGGACGATCATGTCAGCGCCTGACGCCCCGCGGCTTGATGGCGCCGCCGCACCCCCGTCCTATAAGCGCCACATCCACCTGCTCTATGTGCCGACCCTGTGCTGCAACCTGAGTTGCAGCTACTGCTACCTGGGCGAGCAAACCACCCAGGCCACGCTCAAGGACGATGCCGCCCGCGCTGTTTCCACGCTGCGTCACGCCCTCGCTGCCTTCGAGGCGGCGGGGGTATTGCCCTTCAACATTTCCCTCCACGGCGGCGAGGTCACCACCCTGCCGGCGGACGTGCTCGACGAGTTGTTTCTCATCATCCGCGACCATTATCGCCAGCACTTCGACGCCATCAACGCCCTTGGCCACCGCAAATCGTCGCCCCACATCAAGACCAACCTGCACAAGTTCGCGCCCCTGGTCGATGTGTTCCAGAAGCACCGGGTCTCCATCAGCGCCAGCATCGACCTGCCCCTGACCCTCCACGCCCGCCACCGCGTCACTCGCGGTGGCAAGCCCTGGCTGGAACAGACCCTGGACAACCTGCGCCTGCTGGCCGCCTATCCCCACGCCAAGAAGATATCGGCCACCTTGGGCGCTGAGCATCTGGAGGACATTCCGGCGCTGATCGCGGACATCCGCTACCTGCACGATGAACTGGGCTTCGACATGAACCAGTTCAACCTGATGTTCGCCTTTCCCTCGGCCCTCAACCGGGAAGCCAAGGGCACGGCGGCCTTGCAGCCGGCCACGGAAGCCCAGCAACTCGCCCTCCACCGCGCGCTCAACGAGGCGTTCGCCGGCACCGACCTGGACGAGGGCCTGCGCCGTCACTGGTTCGACGAGTTCACACCCAGCTATTGCACCAACGCGGTCAACTGCGGCGAACGATTCTTCCTGCTGCAAGGGGATGGCAACGTGTATTCCTGTGTGCGCGGCCAGGGGCTGGAAGAATTTCACTACGGCAACATCTTCACCGACCCGGTGGATGCGATTCTCGACAACGGTCGCCGCCAGATCGCGGCGATTCATCAGGCCCACGGCTTCGATGCCGAGTGCCGCGCCTGCGGCCACCTGCATCTGTGCCATACCGGCTGTGCGGTGGTGAAGCACCAGACCGGCAGCGGCCGCTCTTACACCTGCGGCCTGCAACGCGCCCTCTATGGCGCTGCGCCGCGCTCCTATCCGATCACCGCAGCGGCGGAGCAGGCCATCGTGGCCGGCGACTACGCCCGCGAGATGCATCCGGCCCTGGCCTTTGCCGCCGCCGCACCGGCGACGCCGTGCGCCGACGTGGTATTGCCCGGCGACCTCTACCAAGACAAGAACACCCTCGCTGCCCTGATTGCCGCCGACCCGTTGTTGCAGGCCCTCTTCAGCGACAACGCCTTTGTGCTTCAGATCAATGACGAACTGATTCCTCTCGCCTCGCAGATTCTCAAGCCAAGGAGCGACTGGCACACCCTCGGACACCATGACCGCCTGATACTGCATGTGCGCCGCGAGGCGATGGCAGCAGCCTGCCCGGAACCGATACGCAACACCCTGTACCTGCAAATGCTGCGCGACACGCCGGTGGTCTATGGCGACGAAGCCCGCAACAAGCAGGAACACCTGTTCACCTACCAGTTGCATTCCCGCTGTCTCGACGCCAGCGACAGGCTGGGCGCGGATTGGCTGATGGCCGATATCGGCGGCATCGTCGCCCTGCACCGCCATCTCTACCAGCGCGGGGTGCGCAACAACCTGCTGCTGACCACCCTCGCCCTACGCGACTATCATTACCAGAAGCAGAAGAGCAACGCCTTCTATCACATCCAAGCCATCAACCTGCCGTTCCAGAACATCGAGTTCTTTTACCTGCCCTGAGATCAACGCCATGGCTCCTGACCAACTCGAACGCACCGCCTATACCGTCGAATGCTTTCTCAACGCGCTGCGCATTCCCGACAGCCGGCTGCGGGCCGGCATCGAGGAGTGGATCGTCAAATGGTTCGCGTCCCACGGCGGCCGCGACACGTTTGCGGTGCATCACCAGGCCGCCATTTATTGCCACGAGCAAGGCCGCGTCGTCAGGAGCTTTTCCCTGCCGGCGGAGAGCCAGAAGCGTTCGGTCTGGTGCGACGGCAAGACCATCTCGGTGATTGAGGGCAACGCCTATGGCAGCGGCGGCAAGCTGGTAATGCTGGGAACTGCGGGCCTGATCCTGACCATGCCCGGCCCCGCCCAGGGCGGCGCGTCGGCAGCGCAGAAAAAGCGCGAGAACAGTAATAACAACAACAATAACAATAATAACAACAACAATAACAACGGCTGAAGCCGCGTCCTACAAGGCGCGCCGGCCGCCGCCGTCGGCGCGGTAGAGGCGCCAGGGACCGTCTCCGGCCTGACAGAGGCCGTAACGGAACGGCGTCTCCCGCCCCGGCGTCTCGAAGCGCAGATCGAGGAACCAGGCGCACTGTTCACCGCCTTCTTCGCTCACCGAGGCCAGGAAGGGATATTGGGCGAACCAGCGGAAGAAGGAAAACTCGGGGCGCTGAAAAACCATGCGGGCGAATTCCTGTTGCCGGGCATCGGCGCCGAAGCGTGGCGCGCTCCGCCACTCGGCCTCGGCCACCGGCAGGTAGGGAGCAGAAAAACGGCGGATGATGTTGTCCTCGGCACGGGCGGTGAGTCGCTCCTGGCGCCGGGTGTTGATGTTGGCGGTGTGGTAGGCATTGCCGTCGTCCACCACTGCGGTCCAGTTGAAGGGCGACGCCGGCCGCGCGATGGCATCCACGGCGACCACGGCCATGCCCTGGCGCGCCGCGTAGTCCCGCGCCACCGCCAGAGCTTCCTGCTGACCCTGGGCGGAAATGCCGATCCAGCCCACCACGGCCACCGAGGCCAGCAGCGCTGGCGTCCGGCTGCGCCGCCATAGCGCCGAGGCAAGGAGACCGGCGACGAGGATGCCGGAGAGACCCAGGTCGATGATGAAGGTCGTCCCCCAGCCGAAGCGCCGGTCCGAGACGGGCGCGAAGACCATGGTGCCGAACTGGGTGATGAGGTCGCCGAGAATATGCACCACGATGGCGACCCAGACCGGCAGGAAGAAGCGCTTCCAACCTCCCGGCTCATGGCGCGTTGTGGCCCATAACATCTGCATCAGCCGGGCGATGAGCAGCGCCCAGAGGGGCGCCAGTATCAGGGAATGGGTGATGCCGCGATGGTTGGCGAGGTAGAACAACTCGCCGCCGA
>Ga0316605_10000285_pt1 | contig 41300 bp, 35 predicted proteins | sample OWC_soil_day20_n_FD_207666 | JGI IMG/M metagenome (GOLD analysis project Ga0316605, IMG submission 207666) | Wetland soil microbial communities from Old Woman Creek delta, Ohio, United States - OWC_soil_day20_noCT | ecosystem: Environmental > Terrestrial > Soil > Wetlands | place: USA: Ohio...
CCGGATGGCCGTTCCATCCAGGCCAAGGGCATCGTGCCGGACATCGTGGTCGAGGAAACGCCGAACGGCAACGGCAGCGCCGCCCGCCTGCGCGAGGCCGACCTCGACCGCCACCTGATGAACGACCGCGAGAAGGAAACGGCCAAGGAAGCCGCCAAAGAGGCAATCAAGCCACAGGCCAAGCCGGCCGCCAAACCCGGCAAGGACAAGAAGGATGACGACGAGGACGAATTGCCGCAACGCCTGGAGTACGCCAGCAAGGCCGACCATCAGTTCCAGCAGGCGCTGAACCTTCTCAAGGGCTTGCAGATCATGCAGAATAAGGCGAAAGAATGACCCGCAGCGGGAGGCGTGATGAATTCGTCCGATCTGAAGAAACATCGTGAAATCCTGTTCGCCAAGTTCCCCCCGGGACAGGTGCCGGAGGCGGCCGACGACTTGAAGCACCTCGACGAGGTCGAAGTCGCCGCCAAAACCGAAAAGCGGGCGGTCGGCGTCACCTACGAATTGCAGCAGCACACCCTCCAGGAACTTGAGGATCACCTCGAGGACAAGGGTTATCACCTCGACAATACGCTAATGAGCAAGCTAACCCGGGCGCTTATTCACTATGTCGAGGATACCCAGCTACACAACATGTCGGCCCCCGAGCGGCGCACCAAGCGCTCGGCGCAGGAAGCCTACGTCCAGGCTTGGGAACACCACCCGCATGGCGACCACGACGACACGCCGCCGGAGTGGCGGGAATACAAATAGTCATTAGTCGATAGTCGCTAGTTGTTGGCAACAGCCACTACGACTCAGGACTGACACCAGCGACTCAATGACCGACGAGCAACTCCTCCGCTACAGCCGCCACATCCTGCTTGACGCGTTGGGCATCGAGGGCCAGCAGCGCATTCTCGACAGCCACGCGCTGATTGTCGGCGCCGGCGGGCTCGGTTCGCCGGCGGCGCTCTACCTGGCCTCGGCCGGCGTCGGCCGGATTACGCTGGTGGACGACGATCAGGTAGACCTGACCAACCTGCAACGCCAGATCCTGCACACCGAAGCCCGGGTCGGCATGGCCAAGGCGCTGTCCGGCCAGGTCGCGCTAGCGGCGATCAATCCTGCGGTCGACGTCGTGCCGGTGCAAAAAAGACTGGCCGGCGACGAACTCGACGCCCTGGTCGCCAGCGCCGACCTCGTCCTCGACTGCACCGACAATTTCGCCACCCGCCACGCCATCAACCGGGCCTGCGTGCATCACAAGAAGCCGCTGGTCTCCGGCGCCGCCATCCGCTTCGATGGCCAGGTCAGCGTTTACGACCTGCGCCGCGCCGATGCGCCGTGCTACCACTGCCTGTTTCCGGAGGGCGAGGAGGTCGAGGAGGTGCGTTGCGCGGTGATGGGAGTTTTTGCGCCACTGACCGGCATCGTCGGCACCATGCAGGCGGCCGAGGCACTGAAACTGGCGGCCGGCATCGGCGAATCGCTGAGCGGCCGGCTGCTGCTGCTCGACGCCCTGAGCATGGAATGGCGCAGCGTCCGCTTCAAGAAGGACCCGGGCTGCGCGGTGTGCGGCCCTACGCCGGCCGGGCAAGCACCCGGATATCTGCCCCAAGCTGCCGCAGATCGCGAATCCGCAAGCCCTGCTTGCCGTCTAGAGTCGTCAGTTCGGGCAGATTGAACAGGCCGCTGGCGGCGTGGCCGAGCAGGCAGGGCGCCAGATAAAGCAACAATTCGTCGACCAGGCCCTCGCGCAGCAGCGAGCCATTCAACTTGAAGCCGGCCTCGGCATGCACTTCGTTTATGCCGCGCCGCGCCAACTCTTCGAGCAACGCCTTTAGTTCAACCTTGCCGGCGGCATTGGGCAAAATCAGCACCTCGGCGCCGGTCGACCGCAGCAATGCCGCTTTTTCGGCATTTTCCACGGCGCCGGCGATCAGCACCGGGCCGCCTTGCAGAATGCGGGCGGTCAATGGCGTTTCCAACCGGCTATCGACCACCACCCGCAGCGGTTGGCGCGGCGTGGCCACGTCGCGCACCGTCAGACTCGGATCGTCGTCGCGCACCGTGCCGATGCCGGTCAGGATGGCGCAGGCACGGGCGCGCCAGGCGTGCCCGTCACGGCGGGCCTCCGGCCCGGTGATCCACTGGCTGACGCCGTTGTTCAGGGCAGTTTTCCCATCCAGACTGGCCGCCGCCTTCAGGCGCAACCAGGGGCGACCGCGCGTCATGCGCGCGACGAAACCGATATTCAGTTCGCGCGCCTCGTTTTCCAGCAGACCGCAGGCCGTCTCGATACCTGCATTTTGTAGCAAGGCCAAGCCTTTACCGGCGACCAGCGGATTGGGATCGCTCATCGCCGCCACAACGCGGGAAACACCGGCAGCAATCAGCCCTTCGGCACAGGGTGGAGTACGGCCGTGATGGCTGCACGGTTCCAGCGTCACGTAGGCAGTGGCGCCACGCGCCCGCTCCCCGGCAGCGCGCAGGGCATGCACTTCGGCATGTGGCTGGCCGGCCTTCTCGTGCCAGCCTTCGCCGACGATTCCGCCATCGCGCACCAGCACGCAGCCGACGCGCGGATTGGGTGAGGTCGTCCACAGGCCGCGCTCGGCCAGTTGCAGGGCTCGCGCCATCATGCCGTGGTCGACGGCGGTAAAGCTCATTTTTTCTTTGGGGTAGGAGAAACTTCGCGGATCGCCTTGGAAAAAGCATCCACGTCTTCGAAATTGCGATAGACCGAGGCGAAGCGGATGTAGGCCACCTTGTCGAGCTTCTTCAACTCGCGCATGACCAGTTCGCCCAGTTGCTGCGTGCTGACTTCCCGTTCGCCAGCGGTCAGCAGCTTTTCCTCGATATCGGCGACGGCGGCATCGACCGATTCGATCGACACCGGCCGCTTGCGCAACGCCAGCTCCAGGCTGGCGCGCAGCTTGGCCCGGCTGAAGTCGGCGCGCAGGCCGTTCTTCTTGACCACCTGCGGCAGCTGGATTTCAGCCCGCTCGTAGGTGGTGAAACGTTTGTCGCAGGCCGTGCACTTTCTGCGGCGGCGCACGATGTCGCCTTCATCGGACAACCGGGTATCGACGACCCCGGTTTCGTCATGACCGCAGAAAGGGCATTTCACGGTCGCTTAGGCGCCGTAGACCGGGAAGCGCTTGCACAGCGCCGACACCTTGGCGCGCACTTCGGCGGCCACTGCCTCGCTCTCCGGCGCATCGAGCACATCGGCGATCAAGTGGGCGATGGTTTCGGCTTCGATCTCGGTGAACCCGCGCGTGGTCATCGCCGGCGAACCGATGCGGATGCCGGAGGTGACGAAAGGCTTCTGCGGGTCGTTCGGGATGCCGTTCTTGTTAACCGTGATGTGGGCGCGACCGAGGGCGGCTTCGGCTTCCTTGCCGGTGATGTTCTTGGAGCGCAGGTCGACCAGGAAGACGTGGCTCTCGGTACGACCGGAGACGATGCGCAGACCGCGCTCCTCACCGAGCACGCGAGCCATGACGCGGGCGTTGTTGATCACCTGTTCCTGGTAGTTCTTGAATTCCGGCGTCGCGGCTTCCTTGAAGGCGACGGCCTTGGCGGCGATCACGTGCATCAGCGGGCCGCCTTGCAGGCCGGGGAAGATAGCGGAATTGATGGCCTTTTCATGCTCGGCCTTCATCAGCACCACACCGCCGCGCGGGCCGCGCAGGGTCTTGTGCGTGGTGGTGGTGACGACGTCGGCGAAGGGCACCGGGTTCGGGTAGAAACCGGCGGCGATCAGGCCGGCGTAGTGGGCCATGTCCACCCAGAAAATGGCGCCGACTTCCTTGGCGATCTTGGCGAAACGCTCGAAATCGATGCGCAGGGCGTAGGCCGAGGCGCCGGCGACGATCAGGCGCGGCTTGTGCTCGCGGGCCAGCGCTTCCATCTTGTCGTAGTCGATCTCTTCCTTTTCGTTCAGGCCGTAGGAGACGACGTTGAACCACTTGCCGGACATGTTGAGCGGCATGCCGTGGGTCAGGTGGCCGCCTTCGGCCAGGCTCATGCCCATGATGGTGTCGCCCGGCTTGCAGAAGGCCATCAGCACGGCCTGGTTGGCCTGCGAACCGGAATTCGGCTGGACGTTGGCGGCATCGGCACCGAACAGGGCCTTGATGCGGTCAATGGCGATCTGCTCGGCGACGTCGACATGCTCGCAACCGCCGTAGTAGCGCTTGCCCGGGTAGCCTTCGGCATACTTGTTGGTGAGCTGCGAGCCCTGGGCTTCCATGACAGCCTTGCTCACGTAGTTTTCGGACGCGATCAGTTCGATATGGTCTTCCTGGCGCTGCACTTCGGCCTCAATGGCCTGCCAGAGTTCGGGGTCAACTTTTGCCAGGGTATCTTTCGCGGAAAACATGGGGAATGCCTCAAGCCATTGAAAAGGGCGGGAATTTTATCACGAAGGCAACTCGTCCAGCACACCGGCTTCCAGATGCCCGGTTTCGCCCCAGGTTTCCAGCCGCCAGACGCCGTCGACCGCAGCAATCCAGTTCAGACCGGCATTGGGAATCAGGAAGTCGCGCGGCATTTCCAGTGGATTGCCGCGGACGAAGCGGTTGATGATGTCGAGTACGCCCCCGTGCACGACGATCACTACATTTTGTCCGGGGTGGGCGGCGGCAATCGCCGCCAGCTTGCCAGTCACCCGGGCGAACATGTCGTGCAGGCTTTCGCCATTCTCGAAATTGTAGTCGGCATTGCGCCCCTCGAAGGCGGCGTAGCCGTCCGGGTATTTCGCCTGCGCCTCGGCGTAGGTCAGCCCCTCGAAGACCCCGTAGCGCCGCTCGCGCATTTCCGGCGCCAGCACCGGCACCAGGCCGAGGGCGGCGCCGATCGCCTCGGCCGTGGTCCGTGCCCGTTTGAGGTCGCTGCTGTAGAGCGCCATAATGCCGGCCGATTTCAGCCAGCGGCCGGCGGCGGCAGCTTGGCGCAGGCCGACCGGGTTGAGACCGATATCGATCTGCCCCTGGATACGCCGCTCGGCATTCCATTCGGTTTCGCCGTGGCGCACCAGGCATAGGCGCGTCGCTTGGCTTGTAGGGATTTCCACCATGGTTAGTCACCCGCCTTCGCTGTAAATTCGCTCACTGGGATTTTCAATTAACCCCGGCCATTCCAGAAGCCGGGCATTCTATCAACCGAGGAGGACTTTTCCGTGACCCTTCTGCTCAAGCTCTCGCAGCTGATCGACTGGCTCAACGAGCGGGTCGGCAAAGGCGCGTTCTGGCTGGTACTGATCGTGGCCCTGATCAGCGCCGGCAACGCCAGTTACCGCTTTGTATTCAACGACAGTTCGAACGGCCTGCTGGAAATCCAGTGGTACCTGTTCGCCGCCATTTTCCTGCTCTGCTCGCCCTATACCCTGCAGAAAAACGAACACGTGCGCATCGACGTACTGTCCAGCAAGCTGTCGCCGCGCGGCCTGGCTGTCATCGACATCGTCGGCACCCTGTTCTTCCTGCTTCCGATGGTGATCACCGTGTTGTGGCTGTCGTTGCCGCTGGTCGCTGATTCCTACAAGATCCAGGAAATGTCCTCCAACGCTGGCGGCCTGATCCGCTGGCCGGTCAAGGCACTGCTGCCGATTGGCTTCACGCTGCTCGCCCTGCAGGGCATTTCCGAACTGATCAAGCGCGTCGCCTTCCTGGCCGGCCGGATCGACGATCCGAACCGCAAGGACAAGGGTCCGACCGCCGAAGAAGAACTGGCCGCCGCCATCGCTGCCGCTAAAGCCCAGGAGGCCAAATAATGGCTGAGTTCATCATCGCCAATATGGCGCCGCTGATGTTCGGCGCCCTCGTCCTGTTCCTGCTGTTCGGCTACCCGGTCGCCTTCGCCCTGGCCGCCAACGGCATCGTCTTCGGCCTGATCGGCATCGAACTCGGCCTGCTGCAGCCGGCGCTGTTCCAGGCCTTGCCCGAACGCATCTTCGGCATCATGGCCAACGACACGCTGCTGGCCATCCCCTTCTTCACCTTCATGGGGCTGATTCTCGAACGCTCCGGCATGGCCGAGGACCTGCTCGACACCATCGGCCAGCTGTTCGGCCCGATGCGCGGCGGCCTGGCCTACGCGGTGATCTTCGTCGGCGCCCTGCTCGCCGCGACGACCGGCGTGGTCGCCGCCTCGGTGATCTCGATGGGCCTCATTTCGCTGCCCATCATGCTGCGATACGGCTACGACAAGAAGCTGGCCTGTGGCGTCATCGCCGCCTCCGGCACGCTGGCCCAGATCATCCCGCCGTCGCTGGTGCTGATCATCATGGCCGACCAGCTCGGCAAGTCGGTCGGCGACATGTACGAAGGCGCGATGATTCCGGGTCTGGTCCTGACCGGTTTGTATGTCGGCTACGTCGCCATTCTGACCATCATCAAGCCGAACGCCGCCCCTGCCCTGCCGCCGGAAGCACGCACCCTGCGCGGCTTCAAGCTGATGCTCCGCGTGCTGACCACCATGGTGCCGCCGCTGCTGCTGATCTTCCTCGTGCTAGGCACCATCTTCATGGGCATCGCCACCCCGACCGAAGGCGGCGCCATGGGCGCGGCCGGTGCTCTGGCCCTGGCCGTCGGCCGCAAGCGGCTGAATTTCAAGCTGCTCAAGCAAGCCATGGAAACGACCGGCAAGTTGTCCTCCTTCGTGGTCTTCATCCTGGTCGGCTCGACGGTTTTCGGCCTGGTCTTCCGCGCGGTCAATGGCGATCTGTGGGTCGAGCATCTGCTGCTGTCGCTTCCCGGCGGCCAGTTGGGCTTCCTGATCGTGGTCAATATCCTGGTCTTCCTGCTCGCCTTCTTCCTCGACTTCTTCGAACTGTCCTTCATCATCGTGCCGCTGCTGGCACCGGTGGCAGACAAACTGGGCATCGACCTGATCTGGTTCGGCGTGCTGCTTGCGGTCAACATGCAGACCTCCTTCATGCACCCGCCCTTCGGCTTCGCGCTGTTCTACCTGCGCTCGGTGGCCCCATCCTCGATCAAGACGACCGACATCTACTGGGGCGCCATTCCCTTCGTCTGCATCCAGATCCTGATGGTGGCCATCATCATCATCTTCCCGAACGTGGTCAGCTACGGCGACGAGGCGCAGAAGGAAATGCAACGCCTGGAGAAGGAAGGCAAGGCTCCGGCCGCCGCCGACCTGGAGTCCCTGATGAAGCCGAGCGAAGAAGCCGACGCCCCGGCCCAGGACGACGACAAATCGGCCGCCGACCTGCTGAAGAACCTGCAAAGCGACAACAAGTAGACATCCCTCGTCTACACCTTGCAGCGGGGCTACGGCCCCGCTTTTTTTACGCCCGCCGCCGGCGCATGCGCCGGACTATCCGGCATATAGCGGGAGCCAATTGGCAGCCGGCCATTAATTGGCGCATCATAACGCTCAGGCAATTTGCACAGTATTCAACCATCACCCAGGAGATCATCATGGATATCGGCATCAGCAAGAAAGACCGCGAAAAAATCGCCGAAGGCTTGTCCCACCTGCTGGCGGACTCCTTCACGCTGTACCTGAAGACGCACAATTTCCACTGGAACGTCACCGGCCCGATGTTCAACACCCTGCATGTGATGTTCATGGACCAGTACACCGAATTGTGGAACGCGCTCGACCTGATTGCCGAGCGCATCCGCGCACTGGGCGTCGCCGCCCCCGGCACCTATCGCGAATTCGCCAAGCTGACGGTGATCAAGGAAAGCGAAGGCAAGGTATCAGCCAAGGAAATGATCGAGCAACTGGTCGCCGGCCAGGAAGCCGTCACCAAAACGGCGCGCGGCATTTTCGCCCTGGTCGACAAGGCTGGCGACGAGCCGACCGCCGACCTGCTGACCCAGCGCATGCAGATCCACGAAAAGAACGCCTGGATGCTGCGCAGCCTGCTGGAAAACTGAACTGCCAGATCGAAGGCGACAAAAAACCCGCGAGATTTTCGCGGGTTTTTTGTGGTGGACCGCAGCGGTCGCTTACTTGCCGGTTTGCAGGAACCCATCCATGCGCCGTTCGGCCAGACTGAACCAGGCCGATTGCGTGCGCCGGTACTTGTCATACTCGGTGTAGATCTTCTTGAAGGCCGGGTTCTTGGCCGATTCGTCAGCATACAGGTCGAGCGCCGCCTGATTGGTCGCCTTGAGAATTTCCGACGAGAATTCCTTGACCTTGACCCCGGCCTGCATCAGCTTGGCCAGCGCCGCCGGATTCTTGTGGTCGTATTCGGCCATCATCGTCACGTTGGACTCGAAGGCGGCGGCCTGGAAGGCCTCCTGATATTCCTTGGGCAGCTTGTCCCATTCCTTCTTGTTGACGAAGAAGTGAATGACCGGACCCGGCTCCCACCAGCCCGGGTAGTAGTAATTCTTGGCGACCTTGTAGAAGCCGAGCTTTTCGTCGTCATAGGGACCGACCCATTCCGCCGCGTCGATGGTGCCCTTTTCCAGCGCCGGATAGATGTCGCCACCAGCAATCTGCTGCGGCACGACGCCGAGCGCCGCGAACACCGCGCCGCCGAGACCGGCGATACGCATCTTGATGCCCTTGAGGTCGGCCACGGTCTTCACTTCCTTGCGCCACCAGCCACCCATCTGGGTGCCGGTATTGCCGCCGGCAAAGGAGACCACGTTGTACCCGGCATAGAATTCGTCGAGCAGCTTCTGGCCGCCACCGTAGTAGATCCACGCATTCATCTGGCGGGCGGTCATGCCGAACGGGATCGAGGTGCCGAAGCCGAAGGTCTTGTCCTTGCCGACGTAATAGTAGGAACAGGTGTGGCAGCATTCGACCGTACCCTGCTGCACGGCATCGAGCGCCTGCAGGCCGGGCACGATTTCGCCACCCGGGAAGACGCGGATATCGAACTTGCCGCCGGTCATCGCCCGCAGCCGGTTGGCCAGCACTTCGGCGCCACCATAGATGGTGTCCAGGCTCTTCGGAAAACTGGAGGTCAGGCGCCACTTGATGCTCGGCAGATCGGAGGCGATAGCCGGGGCGGCCAGTGTAGTGGCGGCGCCGGCTGCGGCACCCAGAGAAGCCTTTTTCAGAAAGTCACGACGTTGCATGGTGTCTCCTTATTCGTGGTGGTGAACGTCTAGCCAACGGGCTGCACCGATTCTTTACCAATTCCCGGTTTTTTACCAGAGGGAAAACCCTGACAGCATGATCCGAAGCCAACCCCCTGTCGGCTCAGCAAAAACCCGGAAGTAAACGCAAAAAAGGCTGGAACACCTTGCGGTGCCCAGCCTGCTGGCTTGATGACCAAGCGCTCGGCTTAGCGATGCGCCAGATTGAACTGATCCATCGGCATTTCGGCGACGGCAAACCAGGCGCGCTGGTTCTTGGCGTACTTGGAATACGAGTCGTACAGCTTCTTGAAGGCCGGGTTCTTGGCCGACTCGTCGGCGTACAGTTGCAGGGCCGACTTGTGAGCCGCTTCGAGGATTTCCTTGGAGAAGGTGCGCAGCTTCACGCCGTTTTGCAACAGCTTGGCCAGAGCGATCGGGTTCTTGTGGTCGTATTCGGCGGTCATCGTCACATTGGCCTCGGCGGCGGCGCAGGCGAAGGCGGCCTGGTATTCCTTGGGCAACTTGTCCCATTCCTTCTTGTTGACGAAGAATTCCAGGCAGGTACTCGGTTCCCAGAAGCCCGGACCGTAGTAGTTCTTGGCCACCTTGTAGAAGCCCAGCTTTTCGTCGTCGTACGGACCGATCCACTCGGCGGCGTCGATGGTGCCCTTTTCCAGCGCCGGGTAAATGTCGCCGGCGGCGATCTGCTGCGGCACCACGCCAAGCGGCGACAGCACGGCGCCACCCAGGCCGCCGATGCGCATCTTGACCCCTTTGAGGTCGACGACCGAATTGACTTCCTTGCGCCACCAGCCGCCCATCTGGGTGCCGGAATTGCCGCCAGCGAAAGAAATGACGTTATAGCCGGCGTAGAACTCGTCGAGCAATTGCTGGCCGCCGCCCTGGTACATCCAGGCGTTGGTCTGGCGGGCATTCATGCCGAACGGAATGGTGGTACCGAAGGCGAAGGCGCGATCCTTGCCGACGTAATAGTACGAAGCCGTGTGGCAGCACTCGACGGTGCCCTGCTGCACGGCATCCAGCGCTTGCAGACCGGGAACGATTTCACCGCCCGGGAAAACGCGGATATCGAACTTGCCGCCGGTCAACTCGCGCAGACGATTGGCCAGCTGTTCGGCACCACCGTAGATGGTGTCCAGGCTCTTCGGAAAGCTGGAAGTCAGGCGCCATTTGACGCTGGGCAGGGATTGGGCCATCGCCGGCGCGGCGACGGTTGCGGCGGCACCGGCGGCGGCGCCGATGGAAGCCTTCTTCAGAAAATCACGACGTTGCATCTTGTCTCCTAGACAGTGAATTTTTGAGGTTTATTACGACAGACCCCATTCTAGGAAACAAAGAGAAAACGGCGATTGGAGAAAACCCGATCAGGAAAAACCCTGATTGCAAACGAAAAATAGTCGATCCGCATCGAACCGGCCAGCCGCAGGCAAACCCGTCGGATCAGTCGCCAGCCACCGTCATCCGGTCGATCAGGATGGAGCCGGTTTGTTTCGAACCGCGCACCTGCACGTCGTTGCTGACAGCGACGATACCGGCCAGCATGGCCTTCAGGTTGCCGGCGATGGTGATCTCCTCGACCGGGTAGGCGATCTTGCCACCTTCCACCCAGTAACCGGCGGCGCCGCGCGAGTAGTCGCCGGTCACGTAATTGATGCCGTGGCCAAGCAGTTCGGTGACCAGCAGGCCGCGCCCCATCTGGGCAATCAGGCCGGCCAGGTCGTATTGGCCGGGTTCGATGATCAGGTTGTGGCTGCCGCCGGCGTTGCCGGTCGTCGGCAGGCCGAGCTTGCGGCCGGTATAGGTGCTGAGGAAATAGCCTTGCAGGATGCCGCCGCTGACCACCTCGCGGTCGCGCGTCGCCACACCGTCGCTGTCGAAGGCCGAACTGGCCAGGCCGCGCTTGAGGTGCGGCCGTTCGCTGATATTGACGAAGTCCGGCATCACCCGCTTACCGAGATGGTCGAGCAGGAAGGACGACTTGCGGTACAGGGCGCCGCCACTGACCGCATGCACCAGGCTGCCGAGCAGGCCACCGGCCAGCGGCGCCTCGAACAGCACCGGGAATTCGCCGGTCTTGACCTTGCGCCCGCCGAGGCGGGCGACGGCGCGTTCCGCTGCCTTGCGCCCGACCGTCGCAGCGTCCTCCAACTCGTCAGCGCAGCGGCGGGTCGTATACCAGTCGTCACGCTGCATGTTTTCCTGCTCGCCGGCAATAACCGAGCAGGAAATGTAATGGCGCGAGGTCGGGTAGCCGCCCATGAAACCCAGGCTGTTGGCCGACACGAAATGCGCCTGCTGCGTCGATACCGACGCACCTTCCGAATTGCTGACCAGTTCGCTGCTGTCGAAGGCCGCCTGTTCGCAGCGACGCGCCGTTTCGATCGCCTCTTCGACGGTCAACGCCCACGGATGGTACAAATCGAGGTCCGGACAGTCCCTGGCCATCAATGCCGCCTCGGCCAGGCCGGCGCAATCGTCCTCGGCGGTGAAGCGGGCGATGTTCAATGCCGCCTCGACCGTATCGCGCAGCGCCTGCGCCGAAAAGTCGGAGGTACTGGCGTACCCCTTGCGCTGGCCGGCATAGATGGTGATGCCGATACCCTTGTCGCGATTGAACTCGATGGTCTCCACCTCGTCGCAGCGCACGCCGACCGACTGGCCGAAACCTTCGGAAACATCGACCTCGCAGGCCGTCGCCCCCTTGTCGCGGGCGTGCTTGAGGACGTCCTCGGCCAGTTGCTGCAGGGTGGCGAAGGGGTAGGAAAAGCTGGCGACTTCAGGCATGAAAGGGGCGTCCGAACGGGAAAGTCGCTATCATAGCAGCCCGATATTGCCTGCCCGCGAAGGCGCCCCCATGCACGAAGAAGATTTCACCGAAAGTACCGGCCGCCCGTCGAAGACCAAGAAAAAAGAGGCGATGCACGAATTGCGCGATCTCGGCGCCGAGCTGGTCGAGTTGTCGGTTGGCCAGTTGAAGAAGATCAAGCTGCCGGAAAATATTTACGAGGCCGTCCGCGACTGCCAGAAAATCACCGCCCACGGCGCCCGCCGCCGGCAGGTGGCCTATCTTGGCAAATTGATGCGCAGCGTCGACGACGAACCGATCCGCGCCGGCCTGGCCTTGCTGCGCGGCGAATCGTCGGCCGAAGTTGCCCGCCTGCATCGCCTGGAGCGCTTTCGCACGCGCCTGCTCGCAGACGAAGCTTTTCTCAGCGAAATCCTTGCCACCTGGCCGACGGCCGATTTGCAATACCTGCGTCAATTGCGGCGCAATGCGCTGAAGGAACAGGAAAACAACAAGCCACCGAAGAATTTCCGGGCCATCTTCCAGGTCCTGCAGGAACTCGACGGCCAGCCCACGCAACCCGCCGGGGAGACCGACGATGAGTGAGGAACTGGTGATCGGCCTGGTCTCGATCAGCGACCGCGCATCGACCGGCGTCTATGAAGACAAGGGCATCCCGGCCTTGCAGGAATGGCTGACCGGCGCACTGACCACGCCATGGCGGGCTGAAACCCGGCTGATCGCCGACGACCGGGCCAGCATCGAAAATACACTGATCGAGCTGGTCGACCGCAGCCATTGCCATCTGGTGCTGACCACCGGCGGCACCGGCCCGGCCCTGCGCGATGTAACGCCGGAAGCGACGCTGGCCGTGGCCGACAAGGAAATGCCCGGCTTTGGCGAGGAAATGCGGCGCATCAGCCTGAATTTCGTACCGACCGCCATCCTGTCGCGCCAGGTCGCGGTCATCCGCAAACAGGCGCTGATCATCAACCTGCCCGGCCAGCCGAAATCGATCAAGGAAACTCTGGAAGGCGTGCGCGCTACCGACGGCCAGGTTCGCCATGTCGGCATCTTCGCCGCCGTGCCCTATTGCCTCGACCTGATCGGCGGCCCTTATGCCGAAACCAATGAGGTGGTCATCAAGGCCTTCCGCCCCAAATCGGCGCTGAAGGCAAAACCCTAGTCGACCACCCGCAGGCGATAGCGGGCCACTTCGTAATCCGCCGTCTGTTCGGCCAGGGCAACCGGGCTGAGCAGGAAGGTACGACCGTCCTGGATATACTCCAGACTCTCACGCAAATCGAAGGAAATGGGTGGCAGCACCACCCGCACCTCGCCCTCGGCATTGCCATCGCGAATCAGCAGACCGGGAATGCCGGCCGCCGCCGCGTAGCTCGATGCCGTACGCGGCTTCAATTCGACCGAAACCACCTGCATGGCCAAGGTCTGGATGCCGACCCGCGCCTCCAACTCACTGTCACGGCGATAGCGCCGGATGATGCCGAGCAGCCAGTTCTCGCCCCCCTCCGGCTGCATGGCGATCAGCGCACCGACCTTAAGCCACTCGGCCGGAATGGTATTGAGCAAGGCCCCGAAGCCACCGCGACTGACGTTGTCCACGACCCAGCTTTCCATTTGCAGGCCGGCCGGTCGGCCACCGAATTCACCGGAAAAGACGACGAAGGCGTTGATCAACCCATTAAGCACCGACATCCGGTGCTTAACGCGATGCCGAGCGTGCGAACGCTGCGGCGGCACCGGCGCCAGATAGGCCGCCAGATGACGCAGGACCGGAATCAGCAACTTGGGCGAGAATTGCCCGCCAAGATTGATCTCACTCGGCACCTCACCCCCCAGTTCCAGACGTTTGAGCAGCTCCTGAATCTGCTGGTGCGCCGCCACCGGTTTGAAAAACCGCTGGGTTGGCGTGACGCCGGCCGGCATTCGCGCCAGGCGCTGCGGTGGCTGTGGCAATGCCAGGTCGACCCAGTAGACGCTGTCGTGTGTCGCATCCTTGCCGAAGACAAAGCCGGGTAAAAAATGAACGATGAAACGCTCGGCAAGATCAATTTCCAGCGGCAACAAACTGTCCATCGAGGCGGCCTGGAAGGCCAGCACTTTCAGGTACTCCTGCTGCGGGCTGCTAACCCCTTGCTGCTGCGGATACAAGGTCAAGGCCTTGGTCGCCACGCCGGCCACCTCGGCCGCCAGCATCGCCCCCCCCAGACGCTGCCACAGGGTACCGGGCGACGGGCCGTAGTGGAATTGCTCCCAGCGCAATATGCCCCCCAAAGCGACGATCAGGCGGGCGCACAGCAAGGGCAGGGCCGCCTTCATCTGGTCGGCCGGCTTGCCCTTCTCCCCCGCCAGCAGCAAGCAACGCTCATAGAGCTCGGCCAGCAACTCCCAACAGCCATGACAAATGGCCCACAGGCGCTTTTCATCACTCCGGGAAAGGCGCTGGGTATGCAGGTAATCCTTGGCCAGGCGGCGCAAATGCGCCTGGGTAGCCTCGTCGAGTTGACGCACTGTGTCGAACAGGCGCTCGCCAGGAAAGTCCTGGGCAATCTTCACCGATTCCAGCCAGCCGACCACTTCGTCCAAGGCCTTGAACGGACTATTGGTCGGCAACTCGGCAAGAATCCGGCGCAACTCGCGCCCATCGGCCAGCGGATGCTGTTCCTTCTGACCAAACATGTCCTTCAGATTTCCGATTTTCCCCAGCATTGGTCCTCCTTCACGACGCCCCCTGCATTCTTGTTAGCTGATGTCCTGTCGGCAGGTTGGGCGGGCAAGTACAAGCACTTACCCGAAGCCGGGAGATTAGCGGAAAAAGGAGCTTGCGTGCTGCAGACAACGGAGGAAATTCTCCGGCGATGTAAAATTCCACACCATTAAAGCCCGACATAAGGCAATCTGCCATGCAAGCCTACCTCGACCTGATGCGCCACGTTCTCGATCGCGGACACGACAAAGCCGACCGCACCGGCACCGGCACCCGTTCCGTGTTCGGCTGGCAGATGCGTTTCGACCTGAGCCGCGGCTTCCCGGCCCTGACCACCAAGAAGCTGCATCTGAAATCGATCATCCACGAACTGCTGTGGTTCCTGCAAGGCGATACCAATATCGCCTACCTGAAGGAAAACGGCGTACGCATCTGGGACGAATGGGCCGACGAGAACGGCGACCTCGGGCCGGTCTACGGCAAGCAGTGGCGCCGCTGGGAAACCCCTGATGGCCGCCTCATCGACCAGATTTCGCAACTGGTGCACAGCTTGAAAAACAACCCGGATTCGCGCCGCCATATCGTTTCGGCCTGGAACCCCGGCGACGTCGACCACATGGCGCTCCCCCCCTGCCACTGCCTGTTCCAGTTTTACGTAGCCGACGGCAAGCTGTCCTGCCAGTTGTACCAGCGCAGCGCCGACATATTCCTCGGGGTGCCCTTCAATATCGCCTCCTACGCCCTGCTGACGCTGATGCTGGCCCAGGTCTGCGGCTACCAGCCGGGCGATTTCGTGCACACCTTCGGTGACGCGCACCTTTATTCGAATCATTTCGAGCAGGCCCGGCTGCAACTCTCCCGCGAACCGCGCCCGCTGCCGACGATGTGGATCAATCCTGCGGTCGACGATATTTTTGCCTTTAAATTCGAAGACTTCCGCCTCGACGGCTACGACCCGCACCCGCACATCCCGGCTCCGGTCGCCGTCTGAAGCATGATTACGGAAACCCCCGCCTGGCAAGCCCTGAGCGACCACGCCAAGGTCCTCCGCCACCAGCATCTGCGCCAACTGTTCACCGACGATGCGCAACGCTTCGAGCACCTGTCCATCGCCCAGCAAGGCTTGCTGATCGACTACTCAAAGCAGCGCCTGACGCCGCAAACCATGGGCTTGCTGCACCAGTTGGCCGAACAGGCGGACCTGCGCGGCTGGATGACCCGCATGCTGGCCGGCGAGCCGATCAACCATACCGAACAACGGGCCGTCCGCCATACCGCGCTGCGCGCCGGCGAGCAGGCGCCGACCGAGGTCAAGGCCGTACTCCAGCGCATGGCCGCTTTTTGCGAACGGATCCACAGCGGCCAGTGGCGAGGTTACAGCGAAGACCGGATCACCGATGTAGTCAATATCGGCATCGGCGGCTCCGATCTCGGCCCGCGCATGGCCGTTCAGGCACTGGCTGCCTGCAGCCAACCGGATCTTCGCGTGCATTTCGTGTCCAATCTCGATGGTGCCGACCTGGCCAGCACGCTGACCCCGCTCAACCCGCGCAGCACACTGTTCGTGGTCGCCAGCAAAACCTTTGGCACGCTCGAAACCATCACCAATGCACATACCGCCCGCCAGTGGCTGCTTGCCGCCGCCGGCGACGAGCGCGCCGTGGCCCGGCACTTTGTCGCCGCCTCCAGCAACCTGCAAGCAACTGGCGACTTTGGTATCCCGCCAGCCAATGTGTTCGAATTCCGCGACTGGGTCGGCGGCCGCTTCTCGCTGTGGTCGGCCATCGGTCTGCCGATCGCCCTGGCCGTCGGCTTCCACCATTTCGAAACCTTACTGGCCGGCGCCCAGGCCATGGACGAACATTTCTTCACCGCCCCCGCCACCGCCAACCTGCCGCTGACCCTGGCCCTGCTCGGCCTGTGGAACACCAATTTCCTCGACGCCCACAGTCACGGCGTCTTCCCGTACAGCCATTCGCTGGCCTTGTTGCCGGCGCATTTGCAGCAACTGGAAATGGAAAGCAACGGCAAGCGGGCCGATCGCCAGGGCGAGACTATCGACATCGCCACTAATCCCATCCTGTGGGGCGCCGCTGGCACCAACGGCCAGCATTCATTTTTCCAGTTGCTGCACCAGGGAAGCGAACTGGTGGCCTGCGACTTCATCGCACTGGGCCGTTCTGACTTTCCGCTCCCCGGCCACCACAGCGGCCTGCTCGCCAACTGCCTGGCCCAGTCGTCCGCCCTCGCCTTCGGACAGACCGCCGCGGAAGCGCGGGCCGCCGGCATTCCGGAAGCACTGATTCCCTACCGGACCTTTCCCGGCAATCAGCCGAGCACCACCATCGTACTACCGGCATTGACTCCCTTTACCCTCGGCCAGCTGATCGCCCTCTACGAACACAAGGTATTCTGCCTCGGCGTCCTGTGGAACCTGAACTCCTTCGACCAGTGGGGCGTTGAACTCGGCAAGCAACTGGCCGGCCGGCTGGCTCCCTGCATCAAGGGTGAAGCCTGCGGTAACGGACTGGACGCCTCGACGCGCGGGCTGATCGAACATCTGCGCCAATTCCGGAGCTGAACCATGCCAGAAATCATCGTCATCGCCGCCATCGCCCGCAATCGCGTGATTGGCCGGAACAACCAGCTGATCTGGAGCATCCCGGAGGACATGGCGCATTTCAGGGCGCTGACCGCTGGCCACACGGTAATCATGGGCCGCAAGACCTGGGAATCGCTGCCTGCGCGCTTCCGGCCGCTGCCCGGCCGGCGCAATATCGTCGTCAGCCGCCAACCGGATTACGTCGCCACCGGCGCCGAACTGGCCGGCTCGCTGGACCAGGCCCTGCAACTGGCAACAAGCGCCGAGGAGGCGTTCATCATCGGCGGCGAGCAAATCTACCGGCAGGCGCTGGCGCTGGCCGACCGACTGGAAATCACTGAAGTCGACCTCGAACCGGCCGGCGATGCCTGGTTTCCTGAAATCGCTGCGGTCGACTGGGTGGTTACGGCAAAAAACACCCCGCCCAGCACAAGCGGAACGGGGTTTTCCTTCGTCACCTACCGCCGCCGTTAAGGCCGGCCGGCTCGGCGATCAGCGCACACAGTCAACGTAGTAACGGCCGTCGCCCCCCTTGACCAGGCCGTGCACATCGGTCTCGAAGCCAGGGAAAGCGGCGTTGAATTCGCGGGCGAATTTCAGGTAGCTGCAAATGGTCTTGTTGAAGCGCTCGCCCGGAATCAGTAGCGGAATACCCGGCGGGTAAGGGGTGAGCAGCACCGCGGTGACCCGTCCTTCGAGTTCGTCTACCGGCACCCGTTCGATGTCGCGATGCGCCATCTTGGCGAAGGCATCGGCCGGGCGCATGGCCGGGACCATGTCCGACAGATACATCTCGGTGGTCAGGCGGGCCACATCGTTCTGCTTGTAGACACTGTGAATCTGCGTACACAGGTCACGCAGACCGACGCGCTCGTAGCGCGGGTTCTTCTGCACGAACTCGGGCAGCACCTTCCACAACGGCTGATTCTTGTCGTAGTCGTCCTTGAACTGCTGCAGCGCGGTGACCAGCGTGTTCCAGCGGCCCTTGGTGATGCCGATGGTGAACATGATGAAGAAACTGTACAGACCGCACTTCTCGACGATGACGCCATGCTCGGCCAAGTACTTGGTAACGATGGCGGCCGGGATGCCGAATTCGTCGGCAAAATCGCCATCGACATCGAGGCCCGGGGTGATGATGGTCGCCTTGATCGGGTCGAGCATGTTGAAACCATCGGCCAGATTGCTGAAGCCGTGCCAGCGTTCGCCGGGCTTCAACATCCAGGCGTCGCGCTCCTCGATCCCTTCTTCGGACAGGTCGTCCGGGCCCCACACCTTGAACCACCAGTCGGCGCCCCATTCTTCATCGACCTTGCGCATGGCGCGGCGAAAATCGAGGGCTTCGGCAATCGACTCCTCGACCAGCGCCGTACCGGCCGGCTCTTCCATCATCGCCGCCGCCACGTCGCAGGAGGCGATGATCGAGTACTGCGGCGAAGTCGAGGTGTGCATCAGGTAGGCTTCGTTGAAGATGTCGCGGTCGAGCTTGTAGTTCTCCGCATCCTGCACCAGGATCTGGGAGGCTTGGCTCAAACCGGCAAGCAACTTGTGCGTCGACTGCGTCGAGAAAATCATCGACTCCTTGCAGCGCGGCCGGTCGGCGCCAATGGCGTGATAATCACCGTAGAAATCGTGGAAGGCGGCATGCGGCAGCCAGGCTTCGTCGAAATGCAGGGTGTCGATCTTGCCGTCCAGCTCTTCCTTGATGTCCTCGACGTTGTAGAGGATGCCGTCGTAGGTGGACTGGGTGATGGTCAGCACGCGCGGCTTGGCCGTTTTGTCGGTGATGAAGGGGTTGGCGGCGATCTTCTTCTGGATGTTCTCCCAGAGAAACTCGCTCTTCGGGATCGGCCCGATGATGCCGAAGTTGTTGCGGGTCGGCATCAGGAAGACGGGAATCGCTCCGGTCATCATGATGGCGTGCAGGATGGACTTGTGGCAGTTGCGGTCAACCACCACGATGTCGCCCGGCGCCACCGTCGAGTGCCAGACGATCTTGTTCGAGGTTGAGGTGCCGTTGGTTACGAAATACAGGTGGTCGGCATTGAAGATGCGGGCTGCGTTACGTTCGGAAGCGGCGACCGGCCCGGTGTGATCGAGCAGCTGGCCGAGTTCCTCGACCGCATTGCAGACGTCGGCGCGCAGCATGTTCTCGCCGAAAAACTGGTGGAACATCTGGCCGACCGGCGACTTCAGGAAGGCGACGCCGCCCGAATGGCCCGGGCAATGCCAGGAGTAGGAGCCATCGGCGGCATAGTGGGTCAGCGCCCGGAAGAAGGGCGGCGGCAGCGAGTCGAGATAGGCCTGCGCCTCGCGCTTGACGTTGCGGGCGATGAACTCCGGCGTATCCTCGAACATGTGGATGAAGCCGTGCAGTTCGCGCAGCACGTCGTTCGGGATGTGGCGGGAGGTGCGCGTTTCACCGTGCAGGAAGATGGGAATCTCGGCATTGCGGTTGCGGATTTCGGTGACGAAGGCGCGCAGTTCGCCAAGCGTCTCTTCCGGCTCCAACGCCAGTTCCTCGTCGTCGATCGACAGGATGAAGGCGGAGGCGCGACTCTGCTGCTGGGCGAACGAAGTCAGGTCACCGTAGCTGGTCACCCCGACCACTTCCATGCCTTCCTTCTCGATGGCCTCGGCCAGCGCGCGGATGCCGAAGCCGGAGGTGTTTTCCGAGCGGAAGTCTTCGTCGATGATGATGATGGGAAAATGGAAGCGCATGGTGAATCCTTGAAAAGCGGCGACCCGCCGCAGCGGGTCACAGAATAAGACGGTTTCGTTACGAGCAGACGAAAGCGCGAGCGTCAGATCTTGGGCAGAGTGACACCTTCCTGCCCCTGGTACTTGCCGCCTCTATCCTTGTAAGAGGTTTCGCAGATTTCGTCGGATTCGAAGAACAGCACCTGGGCGCAGCCCTCGCCGGCGTATATCTTGGCTGGCAGCGGCGTGGTGTTGGAAAACTCCAGTGTCACATGGCCTTCCCATTCCGGCTCGAATGGCGTCACATTGACGATGATGCCGCAACGGGCGTAAGTCGATTTACCGAGGCAAACGGTCAGCACCGAACGCGGAATGCGGAAATATTCCATGGTGCGAGCCAGCGCGAAGGAGTTCGGCGGAATGATGCAGACATCGGATTCGATCTCGACGAAGGATTTCGGATCGAAGTTCTTCGGATCGACCACCGTCGAGTTGATATTGGTGAACACCTTGAACTCGCGGGCGCAGCGAATATCGTAGCCGTAGCTTGACGTCCCGTAGGAAACGATCTTCTGGCCATTGACCTCGCGCACCAACTCCGGCGCGAACGGCTCGATCATGCCGTGCTCTGCCGCCATGCGGCGGATCCATTTGTCTGATTTGATGGCCATTTTTCCCTGCTACGGTCGACAAAAATAAAGGCGGGATTTTACCCGCCTTTGTCGCCGCGAACAGCGAAATTTAGGTGTTCTGGACGACGATATTGGGGAATTTCGAAGTCATGTCCTTGGCCTTTTCGGCAATCTTCACTGCCACCCGACGGGCAATGGCCCGGTAGATTTCGGCGGTACGCGACTCCGGGGCGCCGACCACGGTCGGCTTTCCACCGTCGGCCATCTGGCGGATGGCCATTTCCAGCGGCAGGCTGCCGAGAAACTCGACGCCGTAATCCTGGCACATCTGCGCTCCGCCGCCGGCACCGAAGATATGCTCTTCGTGTCCGCAGTTCGAGCAGATGTGGATACTCATGTTCTCGACGATACCGAGAATGGGCACATTGACCTTCTCGAACATTTTCAGACCCTTGCGCGCATCGATCAGCGCGATGTCCTGCGGCGTGGTGACGACCACGGCCCCGGTCACCGGCACCTTCTGGGTCAACGACAACTGGATGTCGCCGGTGCCCGGCGGCATGTCAACCACCAGATAATCGAGATCGCGCCAGTTGGTCTGACCGAGCAGTTGATCGAGGGCCTGCGCCACCATCGGGCCGCGCCACACCATCGGTGTCTCGACATCGACCATGAAACCGATCGACATCGCCTGCACGCCGTAGGCTTCCAGTGGCTCCATGCTCTCGCCGTCCTTCGACTCCGGCTGCTGGCCTGCCAGGCCAAGCATTTGCGGCTGCGACGGCCCATAGATGTCGGCATCGAGAATACCGACGCTGGCACCTTCCTGGGCCAGGGCCAGGGCCAGGTTGACTGCCGTCGTGCTCTTGCCGACGCCGCCCTTGCCGGAGGCCACGGCGATGATGTTCTTCACCCCCGGCAACAGCTTGACGCCCATCTGTACGGAATGGGCAACGACCTTGCTGAAGACGTTGGCCGACACGTTGCCCACCCCCGGAATACCGCGCACGGCGGCAATCACCTGCTTGCGGATGGCGTCGATCTGGGTCTTGGCCGGATAGCCGAGTTCGATATCGAAGGAGACGTCGTCACCATCGAACTTGATGTTCTTGACTGCCTTGCCGGCAACGAAATCCTTGCCCGTATTCGGGTCGACCGCAGCGCTCAGCGCGGCCTTGATCTGCTGTTCTGTAAGACTCATGGAAACTCCGGTTCGAGGTGGACAGCCGGGCAATACCCGAGCAATTTTGTCCAGTATACTACCGCAAAGCGGAGTGCGGGCAATTAGCCCTGCTGCACCGGATCCAATCGATAGCCCTGACCGTAGACCGAGGTCAACATCAGACCGCTTTCGCCGCCCAGACCGAGCTTCTTGCGCAGGCGGCTGGCATGGGTATCGACGGTGCGACTATCGACGCCCGCCTCGCGCTCCCAGACACAGGACATCAACTCGTCGCGCGGCAACACCCGCCCGATATTGCGCAGGAACACCACGGCCAGCTCGAATTCGCGCTGGGTCAGATCGACCTCCTGACCGGCGATGCGCACGCGCCGCCCCTCCAGATCGATCTCGATGCTGCCACAACGCAGCGAACCCGATGGCACCGGTTGGCGCCGCCGGATCAGCGCCTGCACGCGGGCCATGAACTCCATGTAGCGGATCGGCTTCGGCAAATAGTCGTCGGCCCCGAGACGCAGGATGTCGGCAGCATCCTCTTCTTCGGTACGACCGGTACAAAAAACCACCGGCACATCCCACCCGCTGTGTTCGCGGATATATTTCAGCACTTCGTCGCCGCCCATGTCCGGCAAACCCCAGTCGATGACGAAGAAGTCGAAGGTACGTGCCTGCATCGCCTCAATACAATCGCCACCCTTGGCAAAAACATCCACATGATGGCCTTCGCTCTTGAGCAGAGCCTTCAATATCTCGGCCTGACTGCGATTGTCTTCAACGACAGCAAAATTCATGGAACCCCCTCTTTTTCCTTCATTCTGGCTTCAAGAAACGAACAAGGCAATAATCGTTTCGGGTATTTTTCCAAGTAGACACAATCATTAACCCCGACGACACAAAAGGCGGAAATTTCCCTAGTTTTCAGCAACGCCCCGGGCATGGCTGGCGCACGGTAAAATCCGCTTTTATTTTTGATTTGGCCATCGCCATGCCTCGCAAGATCCTTGTCACCTCCGCCCTGCCCTACGCCAACGGGGCCATTCACCTCGGCCACCTCGTCGAGTACATCCAGACCGATATCTGGGTGCGCTTCCAGAAAATGTCCGGCCACGAGTGCTGGTATGTCTGCGCCGATGACACGCACGGCACACCGATCATGCTGCGCGCCGAGAAGGAAGGCATCACGCCGGAACAACTGATCGCCCGCGTCCATGCCGAGCATTCGCGTGACTTCGCCGGCTTTCTGGTCGGTTTCGACAACTACCACAGCACGCATTCACCGGAAAACCGCGAATGCGCCAACGACATCTACTGCAAGCTGAAGGCCGCCGGCCTGATCGAGACGCGGACCATCGAGCAGTACTTTGATCCGGTCAAACAACTTTTCCTGCCCGACCGTTTCATCAAGGGCGAATGCCCGAAATGCCACGCCAAGGATCAATACGGCGACAACTGCGAAGTCTGCGGCGCCGCCTACGCGCCGACCGACCTGATCGAGCCCTACTCGGCCGTCTCCGGCGCCAAGCCGGAACTGCGCCATTCCGAGCATTACTTCTTCAAACTTTCCGATCCGCGTTGCGAGGCATTTCTGCGCGACTACACGAGCAGCGGCGTGCTGCAGAACGAAGCGGCCAACAAGATGCAGGAATGGCTGGGCGCCCCCGGCGACAGCAAGCTGACCGACTGGGACATCTCGCGCGACGCCCCCTACTTCGGCTTCGAGATCCCCGATGCGCCGGGCAAGTACTTCTACGTCTGGCTCGACGCGCCGATCGGCTACATGGGCTCGTTCAAGAACCTGTGCAACAGGAACGGCCTCGATTTCAACGAATACTTCAAGCCGGATTCGACGACCGAGCTCTATCACTTCATCGGCAAGGACATCCTCTACTTCCACGCGCTGTTCTGGCCGGCCGAGTTGCAACACGCCGGCTATCGCACGCCGACCAGGATCTTCGCGCACGGCTTCCTGACGGTCGACGGTGCCAAGATGTCCAAGTCGCGCGGCACCTTCATCACCGCTCAGAGCTTCCTTGACAGCGGCCTCAATCCCGAATGGCTGCGCTATTACTTTGCCGCCAAGCTGTCGGCCAGCATGGAAGACATCGACCTCAACTTCGAAGACTTCTGCGCCCGCGTAAATAGCGACCTAGTCGGCAAGTACGTCAATATCGCCAGCCGTTCGGCCGGTTTCATCGCCAAGCGCTTCAACGGCCAACTGGCGCCGGCCGCCGCCGACCTGCCGGCGATCAAGGCCATCCAGGAAGCCGCGCCGCGCATCGCCGACCTGTACGAAGCCCGCGAATTCGGCAAGGCCATGCGCGAAATCATGGCCCTGACCGATGGCGCCAACCAGTACGTCGATAGCGTCAAGCCGTGGGAACTGGCCAAGCAGGAGGGCCGGGAGGTCGAGCTGCACGCTGCCTGCACCAATGCGCTGAACCTGTTCCGCCTGCTTACCGTGCTGCTCAAGCCGATCCTGCCGGTGGTCGCCGGCAAGGTCGAGAAATTCCTCAACAGCGCACCGCTGACCTGGGCCGACACGCAGGGACTGCTGGCAGCCGGCCATGCGATCAATACCTACGAACACCTTATGACCCGCGTCGATCCGAAACTGATCGAAAAGCTGGTTGAGGCCAACAAGGAATCGCTCGCCCCCGCCGCCCCCTCGCCACAGCGCCACGCCGAACACCAGCAGAAGGAAGCCAAGGCGGAGACGACCAGCGACAACTACTGCACCATCGACGACTTCATGAAGGTGGATCTGCGCATCGCCCGCATCGCCAACGCCGAACACGTCGAGGGCGCCGACAAGCTGGTCCGCCTGACGCTGGACATCGGCGAGGCGAAGACGCGCAACGTCTTCGCCGGCATCAAGTCGGCCTACGACCCGGCCCAGCTGGTCGGCCGGCTGACCGTGATGGTCGCCAACCTGGCACCGCGCAAGATGAAATTCGGCCTGTCCGAAGGCATGGTGATGGCGGCCTCCGACCCTGCCGGCCAGACCCCGGGCATCTTCCTGCTGTCGCCCGACACGGGGGCGCAACCGGGGATGCGCGTCAAATAAGCAGCGCCAGGCTTGCCGCCGGCCGCACCGGGGCAAGCCTGCTGCAACGCGGCGTCAGGCCGCACAAACCTCATCCGTTACTTTAAGTTACACGCCCAATCGGGCCTATCCACTCGCTCTTTTGCATCTATCCACAGAAACTGTGGATAAGTCTGTGAATGAATCCCTGACGAAGGCGCTAAGTGGCCGTCGCACAAGGACTTTTCCTACTTTGCCCCGATCTTGAGCAACACCGTAAGCCATTGTTTATTAACGAATTAAATAGAACCCCCTATTAGTCACTTTGCATTGATCAGATCGCCTGCCGCAACCCGGGCCTTACTGTGCATAAGTCGATTATTGACTTTGCTTTTGTCAAGTCCTTTATAAGACTTTTTTCTTTCCGGATCGCACCCCACCATGCTCAACCTCATTCGCCCGCCCCGCCCGCGCCTGACCGGGCCGATCTTTGCCTATGCGTTGGCCGACGTGTTCGGCCTGTCCTGCGTCGGCATCGGTGCCAGCTGGTTCGCCGCCGGCAAGGGGGCCATTTTGGCCAATTTCCCGACGTCGACCGCAGAAGCCGTGACCTGCACCGCCGCCGGTATCGTCGTCATGGTCTGGGCAGTCGGCCGTATCCTGCGCGAAATCGCCAAACAGGCCCCGGAAATGCAGGCCAAGTACGACCAGTACATCGGCACCCACCATCCGGACAAGGCCCGTCAGGCGGCCGACGACCAGACTCCTTGAATTACTCGCCGGTCCTTGCCGGCGGTTTCAGCCAGTCGGGCAGTTCGCGCCCCCCCGCATTATCGATGATGAACTGACGGATCAACCGGCGCACCACCTGCGACGGGGTCAGGTCGTGGGCGGCACAAATCTCTTCGAAAATCTGCTTCTTCTGCGGATCGATCAACAGGGTCAGGCGGGCGGTGCGCTTTTCCATCGCAACCTCCAGGTAATCAGGCGGCCCCATGTTAACATATGATTAACATTGACGAATAATCATGTGTTCATATAATCCTCGGCTTCCTCCCCGAGCGTGCGCCATGAAAATCGCCTTCCGCCCCAAGCTGCTGGATTGCCTGCCCACCTACAGCCGCGCGCAGTTCGGCAAGGATCTGGCCTCGGGCATCACCGTCGGCGTCCTCGCCCTGCCGCTGGCCATGGCCTTCGCCATCGCTTCCGGCTGTTCGCCGGCGGCCGGCATCTGGACCGCCATCGTCGCCGGCCTCATCATTTCACTGCTCGGCGGCTCGCGGGTGCAAATCGGCGGCCCGACCGGCGCCTTCATTCCGATCGTGTACGGCATCGTCGCCGTGCATGGCTTCGCCAACCTGATGGGTGCCACCATCCTGGCCGGCGTCTTTCTGCTGGCCATGGGCCTGGCCCGCCTCGGACAACTGATCCGCTTCATCCCGATCACCGTCGTCATCGGCTTCACCAACGGCATCGCCGTGGTCATCTTTCTCGCTCAGATCAAGGATTTCTTCGGCCTGAAGATCGACAACCTGCCGGCCGAATTCTTCCACCGCATCAAGACCCTGTACGCCCACGCCCACACCGTTGACCTGCCGACCCTGGCCCTAGCCAGCGCCTGTTTCATCTTCCTGATTTCCTATAACCGCCTGGCCCGGCATGTCGCCCTGCTGCGCCGCGCGCCGGGGCCGCTGGCCGTGCTGCTGGTCGGCACCCTGGTCGCCTTCCTGTTCGACCTGCCGGTCGAAACCATCGGCAGCCGCTTCAACGGCATCCCGCAGGAACTGCCCAATTTCGGCCTGCCCGAGCTGTCCATTCACGATTTCGGCAAGCTGATCTCGCCGGCCATCACCATCGCCCTGCTCGGCGCCATCGAATCACTGCTCTCGGCCCGCGTCGCCGACAGCCAGATCGACGACCGGCACGACCCCAACCAGGAACTGATCGCCCAGGGCCTGGCCAACATCGCCGCCCCCCTGTTCGGCGGCTTCGCCGCCACCGGCGCCATCGCCCGCACGACGACCAACGTCAAGTCGGGCGGTCGCACGCCGATCGCCGGCATCATCCACGCCCTGGTCCTGCTCTCCATCGTCCTCATTGCCGCGCCGCTGGCCTCCTACGTGCCGCTGGCCACGCTGTCGGCCATCGTCATGGTGGTCGCCATCAACATGGGGGAATGGCACGAATTCAGGGAGCTGCGCCGCTTCTCCTACAACTACCGGGTCATCCTGCTCGCCACCTTCTTCGTCACCGTGCTCTTCGACCTGACCATCGCCGTCGAGCTCGGCATGGTGCTGGCCAGCCTGTTCTTCATCTACCGCATGTCGGAGCTGACCCGCGTTGAACGCCGCCCGCTGCGCGAGGAAGCCAGCGAACCGCAATTCCTCTATCCTGATGGCACCATGCGCGTCGCCGCCTGGCAGCTGTTCGGCTCGCTGTTCTTCGGCGCTGTCAACAAACTGGAAGCGCTGCTCGACCCGGCTGCCGGCCATCCGGAAGTGGTCATCCTCGACATGACGCAACTGATCCAGCTCGACACCACCGGCCTCGAAGGCCTGGAGAACCTGCTCGACAAACTGAAGAAGCGCGGCTGCACGCTGCTCGTCTGCGGACTCAACTCCCAGCCCGGCTCGCTGCTTTACCGCTCCGGCTTCATCGATCACCTGGGCGATGACAACGTGTGCCCCGACCTCGCGGCCGCCCTGGCGCGCGCCTACATCCTGCTCCCCAATCTGATGGGTGGCTCGGAAGAAGATTATTAAACAAGGAAACCCCATGAGCGCTCTGCCGAAATGCCCCCAATGCAGTTCCGAATACACCTACGAGGACGGGACCAATTACGTCTGCCCGGAATGCGCCCACGAATGGAGCAAGGATGCCGGCACCGAGAGCACCGAGCAGGCCAAGGTCTGGAAGGATGCCAACGGCAATGTGCTGCAGGATGGCGACACGGTCACCGTGATCAAGGATCTGAAGATCAAGGGCTCGTCGTCGGTGGTCAAGGTCGGCACCAAGGTCAAGAACATCCGCCTGATCGAGGGCGATCACGACATCGACTGCAAGATCGACGGTATCGGCGCCATGCAGTTGAAGTCCGAGTTCGTCAAGAAGGCCTAACGGCCCAGGCTGGCCGCCCACGCCTCGGCCGCCGGCCGCACCATCTCCAGCCACGGGCCGGGGGCCAGGCCGATGCCGCCGATCAAGGCGATCAGCACGCACAGCACCAGCAGTTCGCGCGGCCGCAAGTCGCCGGCCTGCGCCACCGCCGGGTTATGCACCGACCCGAAAAAGGCTTGCCGATAGAGGGCCAGAAAAGCGCTGGCCGCAATAGCCAGCCCGAACAGGGCGGCCATCCCGGCCCCGGTGTGGCTGTGCAGCGCGGCCAGAATCAACAGGAACTCGCCGGGAAAACTGCTGGTGCCAGGCATGCCGACCCCGGCCAGGCCGCAGATGAGGACACCGCTGGTCAGCGCCGGCATGCTCCTGGCAACGCCGCCCAGGCTATGGACATCGGTCGACCCGGTGCGCTGGCGCAGGAATTCGAGCAACAGGCAAGCGCCACCGGTAGCCAGCGTGAAACTGAGCAGCAGGGCCACCGCCCCCTGCACGCCCTGCGCGGTAAACGCCGACAAACCGAGCACCGCCAGCCCGACATGGCAGATGCTGGCATAGGCCAAAGCGACCCGCAGGTTGCTCTGGGCCAGCATGCCGACCGCCCCGTAGAGCAGCGTCACCGTACCCAACCCGGCCAGCAGCCAGTGCAATTCCTGCGCCGCCTGCGAACCCAGCGGCAGGGCAAAGCGGATCAACCCGTAGGCGCCCAGCTTCAGGCCGAGCAGCAGCGCGGTCAGCGACCCCGGCGCCTGCAAGGCGAACTGCGGCAGCCAGGTATGCAGCGGCACCAGCGGCACCTTGACGCCGAAGCCGAGCAGGAAGAGGAGGAAGACGGAAAACTGCAGGGAACGCGGCAGCGTCGCATCGAGCAGGACGATAAGGTCGAAGATCGGCACCGGCTGGCTGCCGGCCAGCATGATGAATGCGGCAAGCAGCGGAATGCCGCTGGCCAGCATGATCAGGTAATAGCGTGCCGCCGTCCGCCCGCTGTCGGCCGCCGCTCCCCAGCGGGCAAGCAGGAAGTAGAGCGGAATCAGCATCAGCTCCCAGAAGACGAAGAAGAGCACGGTATCGAGGGCACAAAAAATGCCCAGGATCAGCGTCTCGAGCCACAGCAACAGGCTGTAATGCAGGCGCGGCGCCGTCTCGACCCAGTTCCAGTGGGCGACCAGCGCGCCGAGGAAGAGCAGGGCCGTGGACGGTAAAAACAGCACCGACAGACCGTCGACCGCCAGCAGATAGTGCACATTCAGGCTGGCAATCCACACCACCCGCTCCAGCAACTGGAAGCGCGGCCCGGCCGGCTCGAACAACAGCAGCGTCAGCGCCGCACCGCCGAGCACCAGCAGCATGACCACCGCCGCCACGTAGCGGGCGACCCGCGCCGGCAGCAGCCAGAGCAGGCCGGCCCCGAGCAGGGGCAGGAAGACGAGCAGGGAAAGCACCGGGAAAGTCATCGGTTGAACCTCGCCGCCACCGCCTGGCTGGCCGCTTCGGTCAGGTGCAGCCAGGGTTCGGTGAAGAAACCGATGGCCAGCATGGCGGCCAGCGCGATGCCGCAGACCAGGTATTCCATGAGCAGGGTGCGATCGACATCGTGCCCCCCCGCCCTGCCTTGCGACAGGAAAGCCTTCTGGAACGCCCAGAGCAGGAAGCCGGCCGCCGCCACATTGCCGAGCGCCGCCGCCACCGTGGGCAAGGCGCCAAAATTGTCGATCGACGCTTCCAGCACCAGGTGAGCCGCATCGAAGCCCGGCGTACCGGGCATACCGACGATGGCCAGGCCGAAGCTGAGGAAGGCGATGGCCAGGAAGGGAATGCGCTCGAACAGCCCGGACAGTTCATGCAATTCGGTGGTGCCGGTGCGCCGGAACACCAGGCCGACGATGAACCACATGCCGGTCACCGCCAGGCCGAAGTTGGCGGCGAGCAGCACCGTGCCCTGGATGCCGGCCTCGTGCAGGCTGAACAGGCCGATGACCAGCAGGCTGGTATGGCTGACCACGGCGAAGGCCAGCAGCCGGCGCAGATTGGTCTGCTGGAAGGCCAGCGCCGCGGTGAAGAAGACGCCGGCCATCGCGAAGCCGACGACATAGGGCTGCCAGGCCAGCACTGCATCCGGCGTCAGCGGCAGGACAAAACGCAACATGCCGTAGATGCCGACCTTGACGCCGACCATCAAGGCCGGGGCGACGGCGATCAGGCCGTGCTGCGCCATGTTGGGCAGCCAGCCATGCAGCGGGAACAGGGGGGTGCGCACGGCCAGCCCGTAAAACAGCAGGTAGAAGGCGGCGGTCTGCAACTTGCCGGGCGGCAAGCCGCCGATCAGGTCGAACAGGTCGAAGCTCCAGCGCCCGCCGTTGGCATCGGCATGCCCCCAACCGAGCGCCAGACAACCGGCGACGAAGAGCAGCCAGCCGAAGGCCTGGTACTGGACGAAACGCACCAGCGCCTGGCTTTCCGCCCGCGACGACGCCCAACGCCGCAACAGGTAGGTCACCGCCCACAGCTCCAGCGCCGAGCAGGCGGCGAACCAGGCGATATTGACGGTGACCAGCATGCCGACCAGCCCGGCCTCGGCGACCAGCAGCACAGCAAACAGGCGGCCCGGCGAGATCATGCCGCGGCTCATGCCGTACAGGGTCAGCAACAGGGTCAGCAAGGCGGTGAGCAGCACGAAGACCAGGCTCAGGCCATCGACCCCGACATGGTAGGCCAGCGGCGGGAAACGTTCGGCCAGTTGCAGGTCGGCCTTGGTCGGGTCGAGGCGGGTCAGCACCAGGATGGCCAGCAGCAATTCGGCCAGTGCGAACAACTTGCCGGCAATCACTGCGGTCAACCGCTCCTGCAAGGCAAAAACCACGGCCGCCCCGCACAGCGGCAGCAGTTGCAGCAGGAGCAGCAGCGGCAGGGTGGCCTGCTGCGACCAGTCGATTTCGCTCAGCCCGCCCATCAGAGAATCACCACGATGGTTGCCATCACCGCCATCATCAGATAACGCGGCTGTTCGAGCAGGTTTTCGATGATACGCAAATAGTCGCCGGCCTGGCGCAGCAGACGCTCGGCGGTGCCGCCCTTGCCGCGCAGCAGCAGGCGGTTCTCCAGCACCTGACATCGCTCGGCGACCACGGCGAGCGCCCGGCCGGCCCAGCCATCCGCCTGCACCAGCGGCCGCTCGTCCTGCACCGGCTGACCTTGGCCCGGCTCACCAATGGCGCGGTCGATGAAATCCTCCTCCAGCCGGCGCAGATCGCGGGCGAAGGCGGCGGTCGGCTGGACCAGCAGGGTCTGGCCCAGCCGATCCAGCCAGAATCGTTGCAGCGCCGCGGTGTAGATCAATTGCCGGCGGCCAAGCCAGGCCGGCACAGGCGCCGGCCGTCCCCGGGTCAGGCTCAGCCAGGATGGCGCCAGCAGGAATTGCCAGGCCCGCCAGACGGCATGCAGCCCCAGGTGGATGGCCGCCCAGGTCGTCCAGCCGAGACCGATGGCGACGAACATCAGCGCCACCTGGAAGACGGTGGCGAAGACCAGGGCCGATTTGACGTCGGTCTGAACCAGGCCGCACAGCCAGGCGTAGAGCGCGGTCAGGCTGCCGATGACGACCAGGCCGAGCATGACGTCGGGCACCTGGGCGAGCAGCGGTTCCAGGCGGAGCAGCAGATAGACGCCGGCATGAACCATCACCGCCCCGTAGAAGATGGCCGATGAAGGCGTCGGCCCCTCCAGCGCCCGCCCGATCCATGGCGTAAACGGCAGCTGGGCCGATTTGGCCAGCGCGGCGATGACGAAGCCGAGCAGCAGCAGACGGGCATTGAGCAAAGGCAACGCCCCCGGCTGGTTGATCGCCGACCAGTCGAAACTGCCCAGCCAGGCAGCGGCGAAACCGAGCGCCAGCAGGAAGCCGGCGTCGCCGCCGCGATTGGTGACGAAGGCGAACAAGGCGTTGCCGGTGGCCACCGGCCGTTGCCAGGCATAGCCGATGAGCAGGAAGGAGCAAACCCCGCACATTTCCCAGCCGACGAAGGCAAGCAAGCCGTTGCCGGCCAGCACGACCAGCTGAATGCCGGCCAGGAAAAAGGACAGGATGATGAAAAAGCGGTGGAAGCCGGCCTCGCGATGCAGGTAATTGACCGAGAAGCGCAGCATCAGCCAGCCGATCAGCGCGAACAGGGTCGCCACGCCGAGCGACAGACTGTCCATCAGATAGGAAAAATCGCCCTGCCAGCCGCTGCCGCCAAACCACGGGGCCAGCGTGCGCAACCCCGGCTCGCCTTCCAGCACGGCCAACAGGTCGAGACCGAGCAACAGCAGCAGGCTGCCCAGCGCCGCCAGTTCCGCCAGGCCGGCGGTCAGCGGCTCGGCGGCGTCGCCCCTGGCCCGGCCGAGCAGCACGCGCCCGCCATTGGCGGTGACCGCCAGCAGATGCAGCGACGGCACCAGCCACACCCAGTCCGGCAAATGACGCAGCAGCACGCTCATGGCGTCGCCCCCAGCAACAGCGCCGGCCCCAGCGCCGTCCGGCTGCCGGCATACCAGTCGCGCGAGCGCGCCACCTGCGGCAGCACGGCCTGACCAGCCCACGGCAACCAGCCGCGGCGCGGGCAGTAATGGTGAATGCTTGCGGTCGACGGCGCTGACGCCGGATTTTTCGCGGCCAAAATGATCCACGCGTTGTCGATCAATTCGCGCAAGGCCGGCTGACGGGCAATGATCGCCGACAACACCTCGGGCGTCTGCTCGACGACGACCAGCAGCCGCATTGGCTCGTGGATTTCGACCATCTGCCAGGGCAGGCCGGTACGCAGGTCGGAGTCGGCCCCCTCCATGACCCCGAACAGGCCGGTCAGGTTATGGGTGATCTTCGAGCCGCAGCCAAAGCGCTCGTTGTCCACCGTCGAGAAATAGTATTCCAGGCTGATCCCGGCCCCGACCGGACCGGCGGCGAGCAGGATGCTCTCGACGATTTTGCCGCCATCGTCAGCCAGCGGGTCGTAGGAGATCAGGAACACCCGGCGATCGAGAAAGAGGCCCCGGCTCATCGTCCGCCGGCCGATGAAGGCGGCGGCATTGGTCGCATGGCCGAGTTCGGGCCGGGCCTGCGAAATGTCATGGCGACGCCCGCGCACATGGGCCAGCCCCTGCCAGGGCGACAAATCGGGCGGCGCCGAGGCCAGCCGTCGGCAGCGCTCCGCCGCATGCTCGCGGCAGGCCTCGGCCAACTGGCCGACCAGGCGGTCGAGCGCCGGCAGGAAAGCGGGCGGTACCTGGTCGAGGTCGTACCACTCGATGCTGTCGTCGCAGGTATTGTGCTCGGCGGCGACGAACCAGCAGTGCTCGGGGATGGGCAGGCCCTGTTCGGCCAGCCCGGCGCGCACCGCCGGCCGGTTGGCCATGGCCGCGAAGACCCGGGCATTCGGCCCGCCGTGGCGGCCGGAACAGGCGCCGCAATCGTAGGCCGACAGATGCGGATTGTTGCGGCTGGCCGAGCCGTGACCGAGCATTAGCACCAGCGGCGCGAAGCCGTCGGTCAGGCCGATGCTGCGCAGGAAGGCCGCCACCCGGTCGACCTGCTCGGCATCACTGAAGCCGGCGCGCGGCGTCGCGGCGCTGGCCGGTGCCGCGCCCGCCTCGGCGGTCAGATGCAGACGGCTGGCCGGGCTGTCGCCGCGTTCGCGCCAGCGGCGGACGGCTTTGCCGAACCAGCCGGGCGCCAGGCTGCCGGCCAGCCAGGCGGCCAGGGCCGGCGGCGCGGCCAGGGCGGACAGCAGCGGCCCGGCCAACGGCCGCCGCCGGGTATCCTGATAGAGATGCTCGCGCCAGCGCAGCCGCCGCTCGCGCCGCGCATCGTGCCGGGCACCGACTGCCGCATCGGCCGCCGTTTCGCGTACCAGATGGGCGGGCTGCACGACCACCGGACAGAGCGCCGTTGGCACCGCGTCGTCGATGCCCTGCCAGAGCATGGCGACACCGAAAAACCCGGCCGCACCGTAGGTGGCGACGGACGGTGCGATGGTTTCGAGGTGGCGACGGGTTCCCTCCTCGCGGTCGTCCATGCAGCACACGACCTGGGCGGTGAGCGGCGACGGCATCGGCGAGCGCCCGTGGTTGGCGCGCAGGGCGGCAAACAGCTCCTCGCGATAATGCCGTTCGTAAGCCAGCAACCAGAGCTGGCCGCGTGCCAGCGTATCCAGACTGTCGGCGACCGCCAGCAACGCGGTCGCATCGGCCGGCGACAGGGCGGCCAGCGCCTGGTCATCCAGCCCGAGTTCGACCAGCAAGCCGCACAGCTGCCAGGCACAGCCGGCGGCCTCGCGGTCGGCCAACCCGGCCGCCGCCTCTTCGGCCAGTTGGCGCCAGCGGGCCTCGCTGGCCGGACGCTCGTCCTCGGCAGCGAACAAATGTCCGACCCGGTGCTGCAAGGCTTCCGGCAGGACGCCACGGCGCAGCGCATCACGCAGATAGAACTCGGCCGGCTCGGCCGCGTAGTAGCCGCGCAACTCCTCGAAATCCATCGGCGCCCCGGTCAGGCGACAGAGCAGGTCGGCGCACAACAAACGTTCGAGCAGCACGCGCACCGCCAGGTAATCAAGCATCGCCACCGGCGTTCCATCGCCGCGCTCCGGATGGCGTTCGCGCCACGCCACCATGCCACCCCAGCCGGGCAGTTCGAGGGCCAGGCGTTCCAGGTAAGCCGGCCACAGCGCCTCGTCGGGCAGCAGCGCGGCCAGTCCCTCGGCCAGCACGGCCAGCGGGTCGGCTGCCAGGTGCACGATCTCGTCGCGCACATTGGGCAACTCGTCGAGCTCCCACGCCAGGTCCAGCCCGGCGCTGGCCCGCCAGGCGGCGAAGAAGCCCTGCGCGCGCGCCGGATTGCGCCACGCCGCGACGCCGAGGTCGAGGTGGGCGGCCAAGTGGCGTTGCAGGATGCCGCGGACCTTTTCCAGCACATCCTCGCCGGACAGGTGTTCGAGCAGGCGGCGCAGGGTCCAGTCGCGACCAACCCGCTGGCACAGTTCGGCCCAGCGCCGTTGCGCCACAGACTGCCAGTCGGCCGGGGCCGGGCAACTTGCTGCGGTCAACGCCTGGCAGCGGGCAAAAAGCGCCGGCCGGGCCAGACGGCCCTCGCGCTCTTCCCAGGCCAGACAGGCGCCGCCGGCCGGCACCAGCAGACTGGCCAGCAATACCTCGCGCCGGATCACGCCGGCGATCACCGGCTGCTCAAGATCGGCCAGGCCGGCCTCGTCGAAGGCTGCCAGCAAGTCGTCCCGAACGATCCGCCCCTCGGCGTAAGCTGCCCGGAAACGCGACTCCGGCCAATAGGGCGAGGCCCCGGTCAGCCGCTGGGCAGCGGCCAGCGCCTCGGGAAAAGGCAGGTGCTGAAAGCCGTGCAGGGTATTGTGATGGACGAAATCGCGGATCGGCGCCTGGGCCGGCAGCACATGGCTCAGATGCTCGACCCAGTGGGCGAGACGCTGTTCCAGGGTCGGCTCGGTAGCGGACACGTCAGGCTCCGAACAGGCGGCCGACCTGGCCGACGCCACCGGCGACCAGATCAAGCAAGGGCGCCGGCCACAAACCCAGCCCCAGGATGGCCAGCGCCAGGAGGGCGGCCGCCGTGGTTTCGGTCCGTGTCATGTCGGACAGCACCATCGGCGGCCCGGGCAGACACAGGCGACCGATCACCCGCATGCCGTAGGCCGCGCCGACCAGCATGGCCAGCCCGAGCAGGAAGACCCAGCCGCCCCAGCGCCCAAAGCCGCCGACCAGCGCATGCAGCTCGGCAATAAATCCGCCACTGCCCGGCAAGCCGATCGCCGCCAGCAAGGCAAAGGCGGTGAAGAAGGCGAAACGCGGCGCCCGGCCGAGCAGGGAGCCGTAATCGGCCAGATCGCGGCTATGCGTGCGCTGGTAGAACAGGCCGACCAGCAGGAACAGCGTGGCGGCGGTCAGCCCGTGCGCCACCATCTGCATGACGGCGCCGGTCAGGCCGGTGACATTGAGCGTGGCGATGCCGAGCAGGACGACGCCCATGTGCGAGATCGACGAATAGGCGACCATTGCCTTCAGATCCTGCTGCCGCCAAGCCAGCACGCCGCCGTAGAGCAGGCTGACGAAGGCCAGCGCGGCCAGCCAGTCCTGAGTCGCCAGCAAGGCGGCGGGCAGCGTCTCGACGGCACGGATCAGGCCGTAGGCGCCCATCTTGAGCAATACGCCGGAAAGCAGGATGGACACCGGGCTGGGCGCCTCGACATGGGCCAGCGGCAGCCAGCCGTGCAGCGGGAAGACCGGCATCTTGACGCCGAAGCCGATGAACAGCCCGGCAAAAATCAACAGCTGGGTATTCAGCGGTAACTGGCGGCCGCCGGCCGCCATGTCGGCCATGGCGAAACTGTGGCCGGGCGCCGCATCATAGAGAAAGAGCAGGGCGACCAGCATGAACACCGAGCCGCCCAGCGTATACAGGAAGAAGTTGAGCGCCGCCCGCTGTCGATCGGGGCCGCCCAGGCGGTCGATCAGGAAGAACAGCGGCAGCAGCGTCGCCTCCCAGAAGACGTAGAACAGCGACCAGTCGCGGGCGGTGAACACCCCGAACATGGCCGACTCGAGCAGCAGGACCAGCATGAAATAGAGGCGCGACCCCGACTCCATCCGCCGCGACACCATGATGGCAATCAGCGTCAGCAACGCGGTCAACAAGACCATGGCCAGGGAAATGCCATCGACGCCGAGGGCAAAATACGACCCCAGGCGGACGTTCCAGGCCTTGCTTTCGAACATCTGGATAGCCGGATCGGCCGCATCGAACTGGCCGACCAGCCAGCCGGCATAGCCCATGGCGGCCAGCGCGAACAACATGGCCACTTTCCACAGCGTCAGCGCATGCCGCACCGGCAACAAGGCCACCACGGCCGCGCCGAGCACCGGCATGAAAACCAGCAGCTTCAGCAAATCCGGTCCCCTCCTCTCGCCTGCGAGTTCTTTCGCTTATGCGCGGATTATGCCAGTACACATGAGCTTTCTGTCGTTTGACATGGCCGGGCCGCTTGGTTAAATTCATTGCTTCCCCAACTCACGATCAAATCATCATAAGGAGATCACCATGGCCGTTCTCGTAGGCAAACAAGCCCCGGATTTCACCGCCACCGCCGTCTATGGCAACAACGAAATCAAGGAACTGAAACTGTCCGACTTCAAGGGCAAGCCGGTTGTCCTGTTCTTCTACCCGCTCGATTTCACCTTCGTCTGCCCGTCCGAACTGATCGCCTTCGATCACCGCCTGGAAGAATTCAAGCAGCGCGGCGTCGAAGTGATCGGCGTCTCCATCGACTCCCAGTTCACCCACCTGGCCTGGAAGAACACCGCTATCAAGGACGGCGGCATCGGTCAGGTCGGCTATCCGCTGGTCGCCGACGTCAAGCACGACATCTGCCGCGCCTACGACGTCGAACTGGAAGCCGCTGGCGTCGCCCTGCGCGGCTCCTTCCTGATCGACAAGAACGGCGTGGTCATGCATCAGGTGGTCAACATGCTGCCGCTCGGCCGCAACATCGACGAAATGCTGCGCATGGTCGATGCCCTGCAATTCTTCGAAGAACACGGCGAAGTCTGCCCGGCCGGCTGGAACAAGGGCAAGCCCGGCATGACCGCTACGCCGGACGGCGTGGCCGCCTACCTGGCCAAGAACGCCAAGAAGCTTTAATTGCCTCGGGCCGCAGGAACGCGGCCAGGACAATGAAAACCTCGACCGCCCGGTGGCGGTCGAGGTTTTTTATTTCCTTTTGGCGCGGAAAAACCTAGAATGTGGCAACAATATCAATTCTGACAACCCCATGGAAAAATCCGGTTTTCTGAGCACCCGCGAAGCCGCCCACCGGCTCGGCGTTTCATTGGGCACCGTCCAGAACATGGTGGAAGGTGGTGTCCTCGAGGCCTGGAAGACGGCTGGCGGCCATCGGCGCATTCCGGTCAGCGCGGTGGATAACCTGCTGTCCCGACGCCAGCAGACAAGCCTCCCCGCCACCTCGGGCGACGGACGGATCGAGGTGCTGATTGCCGAGGATTCGCCGACCCTGCTCTCGCTTTATCAGCTGACCATGTCCAAGTGGGATATTCCCCTGAATGTCCGGGCCGTCAATAACGGCTTCGATGGCCTCCTTGAAGTCGGCAAGCTGGTTCCCGACGTCTTGATCACCGATCTGATGATGCCGGGCATGGACGGTTTCGAAATGATCCGCCGCCTGCGCACCCATGACGACCTCGGGCAAATGGACATCATCGTGATCAGCGCGCTCGGGCCCGACGAAATTCGGGATCAGGGTGGTTTACCGGCCGATGTGACGGTTTTTGCCAAACCCATCCCATTTCATGAACTCAAGGGATTTTTCACGGCCCGGCAAGTCGCCAGGAAAAGACCTGCACGCCTTATTTGATTCAGTTCAATGACACCACCCCGCCAACGTGACAAGGAGACTAGGCGGGGCGTATGATTCGTGACAGCCTTGCCGCCCCATCCCGGCAAGCAATAACAAACAAGGGCAGGAGACTTCGCATGGGATTTTTTGGAAAAAATACCGCACTCGACAAGATCGACCGCGACATCGCAGCAATTGCCGATGGCGAAGCTGATCTTTCGCACCCGGTAGGCGCCGCCGGCAACGACTCGGCGGGGCGGGTCTCCGCCAATATCAACCGCTTTTTCAGCCGGGTACGCGACCTGATTTCCCACGCTCGCGAACGTAGCGTCAACATCGCCGCCGACGCTGCTCGCATGAACCACCTGGTGCAACTGACCGGCGATGGCGTGCGGCGCCAGGAAGCGCTGGCCAGCGCTGTCTTCGAATCGAGCAACCGGGTCAATCAGGCGGTCGGCGAAGTGGCGATGAATTCCGATGCCATCCAGTCGTCGACGCAAAACAACCTCGATCTTGCCCAGCGCTCACTGGAACAGATGGAAACCGTCGCCACCACGATGCGCTCGACCAATCAGCACATCGAGCATTTTTCATCGACGGTCGGCGAACTGCACACCAGTTCGATGAAGATCAACGAGATCGTTTCGCTGATCAACGACATTTCCGACCAGACCAACCTGCTCGCCCTCAATGCTGCCATCGAGGCCGCACGCGCCGGCGAAGCCGGCCGCGGCTTCGCCGTGGTCGCCGACGAAGTCCGCAAGCTGGCCGAGAAGGTCAAGACCGCCACCCAGGTCATCGGCCAGAACACCCAGTCGATGATCAACCTGGTTTCCGACACCTCGGCCAAGACCCAGACCATCGTCGGCGAGGTCACCCGGGCCAATGAATACATCGAAACCTCGGCGGCCGACCTGACCGCCATGGTCGGCGACTTCAAGCGCACCACCGAGCAGCTGGCCACCATTTCCGGCGCCATTTACAACCTGCGCGAAAGCAACCAGTCGATTCATCGCGAAGTCGAGGAAATCCGCAATCATTCCCTGGACATTTCCGGGCGCATGAAGCAATGCCTCGACTCGGCCAAGACCCTGCGCGAATCAACCGAAGACCTGCAATGCACGCTGGCCGATTTCCGCACCGGCAACAGCAAGTTCGACACCCTGCACGACCGCTGTGCCGGTTTCCGCGACCAGGTGGCCGGGGTGCTGCAACGCATGTCCGATCGCGGCGTCAACGTCTTCGACCAGGCCTACAAGGAAATTCCCGGCTCCAACCCGAAGCGATTCACGACTGCCTACGACGGACAATCTGATGCCGAGCTGACCCGGATGTACGACGACCTGGTGCGCGACGTTGCCGGCCTGACCTACGCGCTGGCCGTCGACAGCAACGGCTATGCCCCGGCACACAACAGCCAGTTCTCCAACGCCCCGAGCGGTGACCCTGCGGTCGACCTGGTCAAATGCCGGCATAAGCGCATCTTCAATGATCCGGTAGGGATCAAGCTGGCCAAAAACCAGAAGTCGTCTCTATTCCAGACTTATGTGCGCGACACCGGCGAAATCCTCAACGACCTGTCGATGCCAATTACGATCAACGGCCGCCACTGGGGTGCCGTGCGTATCGGCTTCAAGACCGACGCGGTGTTGTAGTTGCTACTAGTTGCTGGCTGCAGGATTTCTGCTGGCAACTAATAAACGATTTCGACATTCTCCGGCTTTAACCAGCCGCTCAGCGCTTCGAGCAGCAGGTCGTCCAGCCGCACGCGCAGGCTGTCGCCGAGAATCAGGTCGCACTCGGCCTCGCCGTTGGAATAGCGGATACGCACCGGCGCCGGGCCTGGCGAGAAGGGTGACAGCAGCGTTTTCAGTTTGCGGGCATCCGCTCCGCCATTCATCCGGAGCAACAGATGCTTGGCGAAGCGGGCCCGGGCCTCGCCAATGGTCATCAACTTGTCGGCCGTGACGCTGTTGCTGCCCGAGAATTCGTCGAAGCGCACCTTGCCCTCAATGATCAGTACCTCATCGGTGACGATCTTGGACCGTTCGGCTTCGAATAGTTCGTTGAACACGGTGACTTCGATCATGCCCGTTCCATCGTCAAGCTGGACGAAAAGCATCTTGCCGCGCCGGGTCATCTGGGTACGCACACCAACCACGACACCGGCCAGCGTAGTCAACTCCTTGGCCGGCTCGAGCTTGTTCAACGGGCGACGAACAAAGCGCGACAACTCCTTCTTGCACGTATTGTAGGGATGCCCCGAGAAGAAAAAGCCGAGTGCCGTTTTCTCCTGCATCAGCTGCTCTTTTTCATCCCACGGCTTGACTGCGACATATTGCGGGGCATGCTCCTCGGCAACATCGGCAACGTCGAACAGGCTGGTCTGCATGGCATTGCGCTCGACCTGCTCGGCGAACTCCATGGCAATACCGACCGAAGCCAGCAATTTGTAGCGATCGCTATCAATGCTGTCGAAGGCGCCGGCCTTGATCAGCGCCTCAATGGTCCGCCGATTGACCATGCGCTTGTCGCAGCGCTGGCAGAAGTCGAACAAATCCTTGAACGGCCCGCCCGCTTCGCGGGCCTTCAGGATGACATTGACCGCCTGCTCGCCAGTCCCTTTGACCGCCCCCAGGCCGTAGCGGATAGTGCTGCGGTCCACCGGCTCGAAGCGGTAATTCGATGCATTGACGTCCGGCCCGAGTACCTTCACCTTATTGGCGATGGTGTCCTCGTAGAAGATCTTCACTGAATCGGTGTTATCCATGTCGGACGACATGGTCGCCGCCATGAAGGCCGCACAGTGGTGCGCCTTCAGCCAGGCGGTGTGATAGGTGACGACGGCGTAGGCGGCGGTGTGCGACTTGTTGAAGCCGTATTCCGCGAACTTGGTCATCAGGTCGAACAGCTGCTCGGCCAGCGCCGGGTCATAGCCCTTCTCTTTCGCACCAGCGGCGATGGTTTCGCGGTGCTTGGCCATTTCCTCGGGCTTCTTCTTGCCCATCGCCCGGCGCAGCATGTCGGCGCCACCCAGCGTGT
>Ga0316605_10000287_pt1 | contig 41249 bp, 40 predicted proteins | sample OWC_soil_day20_n_FD_207666 | JGI IMG/M metagenome (GOLD analysis project Ga0316605, IMG submission 207666) | Wetland soil microbial communities from Old Woman Creek delta, Ohio, United States - OWC_soil_day20_noCT | ecosystem: Environmental > Terrestrial > Soil > Wetlands | place: USA: Ohio...
CAAGTAGCCTGTGCCAAAGATAAATTCCATTGGCTTATCTGCGGTAACTGTCTCCATTACATCGCCATCTACCACCAGGGTATATGATAGTGCTACAACTTTGTTAGTGCCGATTTTCATTATTTCAATAATTTTTTAAAAGTAATATATAAAGTAAAGTTAACTGCGTATGCAAATATTGTGCTAGGAAAAATTGTCAGGTTCCGCTGAAATTTACAGACTCAAATGCCAGAGTAGGTATTAACCAGCGACTGGATTTCCGGGAATCGTCCCCGGTAAAAATAAGGTTGTTTAGAAGAGAAACAATGTTGCCTGTAACGTTCATCTCTTTAATCGGGTGAAGAATTACTCCGTTTTCGTAGTAAAATCCCTGCACGCCAAAAGAAAAATCTCCTGTTGAAGAGTTTGTGTTTCCACCATTGAACCCGGTTACAAAGATTCCCTTATCTGTCTTTTTGAGAATCGCATCTAAGTTATTTTCTGTCACTCCGGAGGTAAACTTGCCGTCCGGTGTGCATGTTAAAACAGACGGGCCCTCAATTGTAATGGGCATATCAAGTTTTTTTGAATAATAGCTGTTTATGAAATAGCAGTTAATTACCCCGGCCTCGATTATGTTCATCTCTTTTGTTGCAATTCCCTCTCCATCAAAATATCTGGACCCAATGGCTCCAGTTAAGTGAGCTTTGTCCGACAGATAAAAATCGGAAGGAAAAATGCGTGAATACAGCTTGTCTTTCAGGAAAGAGTTGTTTTGCTGAATTGCAGCACCGCTGAGTGCCGAGATAACAGGAGAGATGATTCTGCTGGAAACTGTGTTCTCAACGACCATGGTATATTTTCCCGATTTCATTTTCTTTGGTTGCAGCCTGGCAAGTGCTCTCTCCATTGCTTTTGTACCGCATCCTTCCCGTTTTAGATTTTCAAAAAGGATCGAACTTTCATACCACCAAGACTCCGGCCTTGAATCGCCTTTGTCTTTCACCGAACACTCTGCGCTTATAGTAAACAGTGTCTCTTTAGATTCTCCTTCAAATCCCTGAGAATCTATCATGTATGTATAGTCATTTGAATCTCCGAATTCGCTGTTAACCGAGATGATTCGTTTGTCTTTTTTGTACATTTCGCCGGCACAGGAAAATGCAATCTGAGATTTTTCCTGCTGTGAAATGTTTTCAAATGAAGAATCAAACTGTTTTAAATCCGGTTTACCACCCTTGTAATACAACTCTTTTGGCGGAAGTGACCTGAACGGATCTGATGCAATAAGTCTTGTTGCGGCAACTGCATTTTTAATGAAGTTTTCCAGCTCTCCGGGCTCTGTCCTGTTCGAAGAGTAACAACCATACCTTTCATCTACATAAAGTTGTAAATACAAAGACGAACCAGTTGACTGATGAAGCCTGTCCAGTTTATCGTCCCTTACAGTATATGAACTCTGCGTACTTATGTCGGTCACAATTTTTGCTGACTGACATCCGTATTTTAAAGAGAGTTCCAACGCTCTTCGGGCTGTATCTTTAATGTTTTCTGTCATATCAGTTTATTCCTCCTACAGTTAGTTTACTTACCAGTACCGATGGCATTCCGCACGATACTGCACAGTACTGCTCTTTGCCACATGTCCACGTGCCGTTGTCAATTTGGGAATTGTCAGCTACTGCAACAATGTCAGCAAGTGCATCCGGACCATTTCCGATAATATTTATGTCCTTTACGGATTTTGTGAGTTTCCCGTTTTCGATGAGGTAACCGGACTTAACAAAAAATGTAAAATCGCCTGCTCCAATCTGAACCTGGCCATTCGAAAAATTATCTACAAATATTCCCTTTTTGACAGACGAAATAATATCGGCTTCTTTGCTTTTTCCACTCTCCATATAGGTTGCTCTCATTCTGGGAAGTGGCATGTATCTGAAGGACTCCCTGCGGCCGTTTCCGGTAGGGGCTGTTTTATAAAAATTTGCACTTATCCGGTCGTGAAGGTAAGAGTTTAAAATCCCGTCCTTTACCATAAAGGTCTTTTGTGACAGAACTCCTTCATCATCGAAGCTGATGGACCCTCTGTTGCCGAATATAGTCCCGTCGTCAATGACAGAAATCTCATCTGAACATATCTTTTTCCCGAGCTTATCAGAAAAAATAGATGTATTCATCCTATTAAAATCGGCTTCGAATGAGTGTCCTATTGCTTCATGAAGCAATATTCCGGAACTCCCTGCTCCCATAACAACCGGCATCTCACCTCCTGAGGGCTGTATCGCTTCAAAAGAGAGTGCTGTTTTAGTTACAACTTCGCTTGCGATTTCGTTTATTATCTCTTTAGTAAGAAATTCATAACCGCACCTGAAACTTCTGGATGCACTTCCATTTTCCACTTTTCCCTCGCTCTCCATAATACAGGTTGCAGTTATTGAAGCCATTGGTCTGTTATCAAAGGCGATAACACCAAGAGAGTTAAAAAAAAGAATTTTAGTAGTGGAATCGGATATTCTGGCAATTACTTTATTTACCCTTTTGTCTGCTTCGAATATTATTGTATTAAGTTCCTGCAGATAGGGGATTTTGTCTGAAATAGTATGATCTTCCCAGGGTAGCAGGGCTGAATATCTGGGAGTAAAGAGGAGTGGGGACACAACAATTGGCTCAGTAGCTTTAAAATTGCCGTTTGCTATACCTGATGCTACTTTAGCAGCTTTCTCCATCTCCCTGAGAGATGTTATTTCGGTATATGCGTAACCAGTACGGTCTCCCGAAAGAACACGAATTCCAACTCCGTAATCTATATGGCTTCCAGCTCCGTTAACCTCTTTATCTCTAAGCGATAGTTCGTTTGAAATACTGTGTTCAAAATAGAGATCGGCATAGTCTCCTCCCTTGGATAATGCTATGCTAATGAGCCTTTTTAGGTCTTCTTCAGTAACCCCGAAAAGGGACATCATCTCATGGAGCTTTGTCATATGGCTAATTTTTCACAAAGTAACCGAAAAATGACTAAATTAGCAAAACCTAAACTTAACCAACAAAGATATCCATGGACCAGCCCAAACTTGAGAGACTGCTTAGAATAATGCAGTTGCTTACAGACAAGGCTAGAAAAAACACTATCGATACTATTTCGGAATCTCTTGATGTGTCACCAAGAACGGTTTACCGTTATCTTGATACGTTTGAAAATGCAGGGCTAAAACTTAACAAAAGTGAAGATGGAATATCGCTTTCCAAGGATTCCAAATATTTCAGAATGATTTCCGATCTGGCTTATTTTAATGAAGAGGAAGCGTATATAATCAAACGTTCACTCGAAGTATTTGATTCAAACAGTCCGGCAATTCTGGCAATAAAGAGGAAGCTTAATAATATATATGACTTCAAAGATGTTGCCCAGCTGATAGTTAAGCCGGGAAGAGACAGGGTAATAAGCAATTTGCTTTATTCTATTGCAGAGGAACGCAGAGTTATTCTCAAAAATTATCATTCAATTCATTCAGGTGTGATATCGGACAGAATAGTTGAACCTATTGCTTTTGGTGTAAACATGGTAAATATTTTCTGTTACGAACTCGAGAGCGGGAAATGCAAATACTTTAAAATACCAAGAATAGAAGAGGTAATTGTTGAGGAAACAGAATGGCATTATAAGGAATTTCACGAAAAAGTCAAGGTCGATCTTTTCAGGTTTTCCGGAAATACTGAAAAGCCGGTTAAACTAAAAATGTCTATGGTTGCAGCGACACTATTAATTGAGGAATTTCCTCTTAGCGAGCAATATATTAAGCAATTATCGGATAATGTATTTATTCTCAATTGTAAAGTTTATGATTATCAGGGAGTAGGAAGATTTGTGCTTGGATTGTGTAATGAAATTGAAGTTATAGAAAGTCCGGAATTCCTTAGCTTTCTTGACGAAAAGAGAAGTAAAAGCAAATATTAACGTTACTATTTTAATAAAATTTCTAAATTTGCGAATTATAAAATATTGTAAGAATCTGTGGTAAATATAAGCGACAAGATATCTTTCGAAGATATTATCAGAGTTGTTATTGAAAATGAGGGTGTGTCAATTGCCCCGGATATTAATGAGAGGGTTGAGAGGAGTTTTGATTTTCTTAAATCATTTGCCGGGAAAAAGGTAATTTACGGAATAAACACCGGATTTGGTCCAATGGCTCAGTACAGAGTTGATGATGACCAGCTCAAAGAATTACAGTTTAACATTATCCGCTCGCACTCATGTGGTGCAGGCGCACCTTTGAAGGATGTATATGTGAGGGCTTCTCTGCTTGCACGGCTTTCTACTTTTTTGAGGGGAATGTCCGGAGTTAACAGGGAACTTACAGATTTGCTTGTAACCTTCATTAATACAGGTATATATCCGGTTGTTCCGGAGCATGGAGGAGTAGGGGCCAGCGGGGATCTTGTTCAGATGGCACATATCGGTCTCGCACTTATTGGTGAAGGAGACGTTATGTTCAATGGCGTAAGAAGAGAGAGCTCTTCTGTAATGAAAGAGAATGGAATAAAGCCTCTGGATATATATATCCGGGAGGGACTCGCTATTGCAAACGGAACAAGTGTTATGTCGGGGATTGGAGCTGTCAATATATATTATTCTCAGAAACTAATTAAGTGGGCAACACGAGCTTCGGTTCTCATGAACGAAATAACATCATCCTATGACGATTTCGCATCTAAGCCTCTTAACGAAAGCAGACCTCATCCGGGCCAGCTGTTCATTGCCCAGGCCATGAGAAACTCATTCAAAAGCTCAAAAAGGCTTAAGAAAAGGGTTGAAGAACTATATGACGGAGAAAATGATCAGAAAATATTCGAACATAAAGTACAAGGTTACTATTCATTAAGATGTGTACCTCAAGTTTTAGGGCCGGTATACGATACAGTTAAATGTGCAAAAGAAGTTGTTTTAACAGAGTTCAACAGCGTTTGTGATAATCCGGTTGTGGATGTCGCAACTGAAAATATCTATCACGGCGGGAATTTCCATGGAGATTATGTGAGCTTTGAAATGGATAAATTAAAAATTGCGATAACTAAGCTCACGATGCTCATGGAGAGGCAGTTAAATTACCTTTTCCATGACAAAATCAATGGAATTCTGCCTCCTTTCGTAAATCTGGGCAAACTTGGGTTAAACTACGGACTGCAGGCTGCACAGTTCACTGCAACATCTACTACTGCAGAATCTCAGGCTCTGTCCAATCCCATGTATGTTCACTCAATTCCAAACAACAACGATAATCAGGACATTGTAAGCATGGGTACAAACTCTGCACTAATTGCCGCTAAGGTTGTTGAAAATTCCTTTCAGGTAATGGCTATTCACTATATGGCACTTTGTCAGGCTATCGACTATCTTGACATAGCCGGCGAGCTTTGTACAGAAAGCAAGGAAATTTACTCTACAATACGTAAATTCTTTCCTAAATTTATTGAAGATACCCCTAAATATAAAGATATCGAATCTATTATCAGCTTTTTAAAAGAGAATTAAGATGAAATATGCATTGGTTACAGGGGCTAGCAGAGGAATAGGGAGAGCGGTTGCTCTTAAATTGTCATCTCTGGGTTATCATGTCCTTGTAAATTACCTTTCAAACGAAGAAGCTGCTCAGACAACTTCCAGGCTCATCTCGGAAGGGGGAGGAGTTTCTACTCTTATAAAATTTGATGTTTCGGACAAAGTGGGAGTGGACAAAGCAATAAGCGAGTGGCAGGAGGCCAATCCGGGGGAATATATTCAGATACTGGTAAATAATGCCGGAATAAGGAAGGACAACCTGATGTTATGGATGGAGCAGCAGGAGTGGCAGAGTGTTATTGATACAAACCTTAACGGAATGTATTACGTTACACGCCCTCTTCTTAAAGATATGCTTGTAAAAAGATTCGGAAGAATTATAAATATTGTTTCGCTTTCCGGGATTAAAGGGCTTCCGGGGCAGACAAACTATTCTGCTGCAAAAGGCGGGGTTATTGCTGCAACAAAGGCTTTGGCTCAGGAAGTTGCAAAAAAAGGAATAACAGTTAATGCTGTAGCACCCGGATTCATTATTAGCGACATGACTGGTGACCTGGACGAATCGGTTCTGAAAAAACAGATACCTATGGAAAGGTTTGGAAAACCTGAAGAGGTTGCCGCGCTTGTTGCCTTTCTTGCCTCTCCGGATGCATCTTACATTACGGGAGAGGTAATTTCAATTAACGGTGGAATATATACTTAGTGACATATGGCCAGAGTAGTAATAACAGGAATGGGTATTTATTCGTGCATTGGACAAAATCTTGACGATGTACTCATCTCATTGAAGGAGGGGAAATCGGGAATCGGAGTTGATATGTCCAGGGAAGAGATGGGATTCAGGTCTTTTTTGACAGGTATTTTGCCAAAACCAGATCTTTCAAAATTGCTGGACAGGAGAAAAAGGATTTCGATGTCGCAAGAGGCGGCTTATTCATATATTGCAACAGTTGAGGCGCTTAAAAATTCTTGCATTGACGATGATTTTCTTAACCGGAATGAGGTGGGAATTCTGTACGGCAACGACAGTAGTGCGCTTGCGGTAATTGAAGGAATTGACCTTATACGGGAAAAGAAGAATACGACTCTTGTAGGTTCTGGATCGGTGTTTCAGTCTATGAACTCAACAGTGAGTATGAACCTCTCTGTAATTTTCCGGTTGAAGGGTATAAACCTTACAATTGCAGGAGCTTGTGCAAGCGGTTCTCATTCAATAGGAATGGGATATTTTATGATTAAAAACGGGCTCCAGGACTGTATCATTTGCGGTGGAGCACAAGAAGTAAATCCTTACGCTGTTTGCAGCTTTGATGGGTTGAATGCTTTTTCCGTTAATAACGAAAACCCCACAGAAGCTTCAAGACCTTTTGATGCTGCAAGAGACGGGCTTGTTCCAAGCGGAGGAGCTGCAACTCTTATACTGGAAAGTTATGAATCGGCTGTAAAAAGGGGAGCCCCAATACTTGCTGAGGTTCTTTCCTATGGTTTTTCTTCTAATGGAGAACATATCTCGGTTCCAAACATTGATGGCCCTAAAAGGTCTTTGTTAATGGCTCTTAATCAGGCAGGGATGAAGCCCGGAGATATTCAGTATATTAATGCTCATGCAACATCAACTCTTGTTGGAGACTTCAATGAAGCACTTGCAATAGACGAAGTTTTCGGAGAGGTGAAACCATATGTTGGTTCCACAAAAAGTATGACAGGGCATGAAATGTGGATGGCAGGAGCGAGTGAAATAATTTACTCGATACTAATGATGAAAAATTCGTTTATTGCGCCAACAATAAATTATAATACTTCAGATGAAGCATCGGCAAAACTAAAAATTTCCAATAAATATATTCCTTATGAATTTGATACATTTCTCTCAAATTCATTTGGTTTCGGAGGTACTAACTCTACCCTGATTGTAAAAAATGTGTAAAACCCAACCTATAGACTTATATTATGATTGATTCTGCCCTTATTGAAAAAATTAATAGTGTTTTGGCCGAAGAGTTTGAAGTGGATATTGAGAAGATCAAACCTGAAGCACCATTGATGGAAACTCTTGATCTTGACAGTCTGGATCTGGTAGATATGGTGGTTCTCATTGAGCACAATTTCGGCTTCACGGTTATCGCGAAAGATTTTGTAGGAATTAAGACGTTTAACGATTTTTATCACTTTATCAACTCGCGGATAGATGAAAAAGGAGAGTTCCCGAAATGAATGGAGTGGTAAATCCAGGGGAGGAGCTCTTGGCTATCTCTCTTTTGTCTACATAATTAAAACGTTCGGTTTGACAGCAGCCTATGCTTTGCTGGCAATTGTTGTAATCTACTTCATTCCGTTTGCTCCAAAGGCAACATCATCTGTCTGGTATTTTTCAAGAAAAATCTTAGGAAATAGCCGGCTTGGTTCTCTTATTTTCTTATATAAGAATTATTTTAGCCTTGGTGTCACTTTGATTGACAAAACTGCAGTTGCAGCCGGGAAAGCAGATGAATTCAGTTTTGAGTTTCATGAACCCGAAGAGGTTAAGAAAATATTAAATGATAAAAGCGGAGCCATAATAATTGGAGCTCATTTTGGTAACTGGGAAGTTGGTGCCCCATTTTTTGACAAGTACGGCAAGGAGATGCGGGTTGTGATGATGGATGCGGAGTATCAAAAAATAAAAATGATTCTGGAAAGAGAGAAAAGAGTTGATACTTTTAAAGTTATCTCCATTTCTGAAGATATTTTTTCAAATATTTTTGAAATCAGGGATGCATTGGCAGAAGGCGCGTATGTGGCAATTCAGGGAGACAGGCTTACTTCCAGTACAAAAAATGAAACAGTGAAATTTATGGGGGCAGACGCGCAGTTTCCACTCGGACCTTTCATAATTGCTGCAAGATTTGGATTTCCTGTGGTTTTCTACTATGCTGTGAGAACAGGATTTAAGCATTACAGTTTTCATTTTTCGCTATGTCCTGTGTCCGGGTCTAATCCCCAAAAGAGAGTATTTGAAAAGCTGATACTTGAAGAGTATGTCAAAAGCCTTGAAAAGGTCGTAAAAATAGCTCCTGAGCAGTGGTATAATTATTATAAATTCTGGATATGAGCAATAAACGGACACTAGCCTTAATTTCGGCCAACAGACTCGCCGATCCCTATCCTGTATATCCTATTGGAATATCATATCTCAGGACGTACCTCAAAGAGCATCTGGACTGGCTTGATGTCTTTTTGCTGGACATGAATCTTATCTCGGTAGAAAATCTGGAGACAATTCTTAAAGAGACACCTCCGGATTACATTGGGATATCTATACGAAATATAGACGGGGCCAACTCCCTTGACAAAACGAGTTTTATACCGGGTTATTCCGAGATAATGAAAGCTGTAAGGAGAAATTCCAAAGCTCCCGTAATTATGGGCGGTGCCGGATTCTCAATATTTCCTGCAATACTCTTTGATTTGCTCAAACCAGATTACGGAATTGCGGGAGAGGGAGAGGAGAGTCTGAGGCAACTCCTCACTGCGCTTGAATCAGGAGGAGATATATCGGGAATTGAGGGATTAATTTCAAATGAAAAAGGAATTTTGAATCCACATAAAAATTATCTCAATTCTCTCAATTTGTCTTTCGATGAGAATCTGTCTTATTTTTACTGGGAAAAAAGCGGAATGTTAAATATCCAGACAAAGAGAGGATGTTGCTACCATTGTATCTACTGTTCATATCCCATAATTGACGGAAGAAAAGTGAGGACTCTTGATACCGACCTTATTGTTGGAACACTTGAAAGACTAAGCCGGGATAAGGGAATCAATTATGTTTTCTTCACAGATTCCGTATTTAATATCCATAATGACTATAATGCCGAGCTGGCAGAAAAAATAATTAAAAGCGGAATTAAGATAAACTGGGGTGCATATTTCTCCCCTCACAACCTCACTGAGGACCTTTTGTCAACATTTAAGAGGGCAGGATTAAAACACATTGAGTTTGGAACGGAATCACTATGCACCGAACAGATGCACAGGTACGGAAAGACATTCTCTTTTGAGGATGTTTTGTTAAATTCCGAAAGGTGTCTTAAATACAATATTTACTATGCGCATTTTCTTATTCTTGGCGGGATAGGAGAGACAGAAAAGACATTAAGGGAGACAATGGAGAATTCTAAAAAAATTCGCTATACGGTTTTTTTTCCATACATTGGAATGAGGATATATCCTGGCACTGCCCTGCAGGCCATGGCCATTCGTGATGGAATAATTTCTCCGCACGATTCTCTGCTGGAACCAACATACTATCTTTCAAAGGATTTTAATCTGGAGGAGTGTAAAAGAATGACGGCAGAAACAGGCAAGGCATGGGTTTTCCCGGATGATCCTCTTGCAGATGATATAGATTTAATGAGAGTAGTTAAAAAGAAAAAGGGACTGATATGGGAGTACTTAAGAAAGCCATAGTGAAGGGTATCGATATTCTTGATTTAATCCCTCAGAGAAAGCCTTTTGTTTTTGTCCATAGTTACTACGGAGAAGATCAGGGCGCATTTTACACCGGATATCTCCCCGAAAGCGGTACGCTGTTTACGGAAGATGGCTATTTTGCCGAAACCGGGATGATAGAACATATGGCACAATCGGCAGCCGTTATTATAGGATACAGTTATAAAAGTAAAGGAGAGGTTACCCCTGTTGGCTTTATTGGAGCCGTTTCAAAATTTGAACTTAACAGGAGGCCTTTGGTTGGCGAAGAGTTGTTTACCGAAACCAGAATTATGGCAAAATTCGGAGACATTTCACTCGTTGAATGCATAATAAGTAGTAATGATGTCAGGGTGGCATCTGGAGAATTAAAGATTTTTTTACAGAAGTAAAGGTGATAAAAAGCATGAGGAAAAAAAGCGCGGAGAATTCGGCATCTCTTGTTCACAGGCATAGTGTGAAGATACGCTTTTCGGAAGTAGATTCAATGAAGATTGTATGGCATGGAGTCTATGTCAAGTATTTCGAGGATGGAAGGGAGGCTTTTGGCAACCATTTCGGCGGGATAGGGTATCTTGATATTTACGGTTCCGGCTATACTGCCCCCATTGTAGAGCTACATTGTTCTTATATTCAGCCGCTTGTCTATGGAGATACTGCTATTGTAGAAACCAGGTACATATATACTCCTTCGGCAAAAATCCGCTTTGAGTACAATATTTTTCGCGAATCCGACAATACACTTGTTGCTTCCGGTTACTCTATTCAGGTTTTCCTTAACGGAGATGGCCTGCTTGAGTGGAACAATCCTCAATTTTTTCTGAACTGGCAAAAGAAATGGAAAATATCAGAATAAGGAAAAAGACCGCATATGTAGCTGGAGATTCAATTTACTCTCCTCTCGGTTTTTCTACCGAAGAGAATATGCGTGCAATATATCTTGGTAAAAGTGCTATTCACAGAGTCGATGACCCGTCGATATTTTCCAAACCGTTCAATGGAGCAAAAATTGAAAAAGAGGCCGATTTCTCTTCAATTGCCGATAATGGAGAGAACTTCACTCTTCTGGAAAAAAGAATCATCTATTCGATAGAAGATGCGATAAAGAGTTCCGGTCTGTCACCGGAATCTGTAAAATGCGGGAAGACAAGACTGATTATTGCTACTACCAAAGGCAACATAGATTTGCTTGAGGGTAAATGTGACAACATTGACAAAAGGGCATATTTGGGCGAACTTGCTTTAAGAATTAACCGCTACCTGGGGTTAGAACAGAAACCTCTCGTTGTTTCTAATGCATGTATTTCAGGTATTAGTGCTCTTATTACAGCAGCGAGACTCATCGAGTACGACGAATGCGACAATGTAATAGTTGCAGGTGCCGATTTGATGACAAAATTCGTTGTAAGCGGGTTCGAGGCTTTCCATTCTATAAGCGAAACAGTTTGCAGGCCGTATGATGTCAAAAGAGACGGACTGAGTCTTGGAGAGGCAGCAGGAACAGTAATTCTCACATCTTTGCGTTCGATGCTGTCAGATAACGACCCGATTGTAATTGAGGGAGGCTCGGTTACCAACGATTCCAACCACCTTTCGGCTCCATCAAGGACTGGAGACGGTCTTGGCGAGGCAATGCTCGCTGCAATGAGTGAAGCCCAAATTTTGGGCACTTCAGTAGATTTTGTAAACGCCCATGGTACTGCAACAATTTACAACGATGAGATGGAATCAAAGGCGATTCACTGGGCTTCACTCATGAATGCTCAGGTTCAGAGCCTAAAGCCATACTGGGGCCATACTCTTGGAGCCTCGGGCGTAATAGAGAGTATCGCATCCTTCTGGCAGATTAAAAATTCACTGCTGATAGGAACTAAGGGATTTAACGAGGCTGGAGTTCCAATGGAGATAAAAGTTTCTCCTCACCACAGAGAATGTGCACTAAACAGATGTGTAAAGAGTGCATCGGGTTTTGGCGGATGTAATGCTGCCATTGTTTTTGCGAAAGAATCTGTTTCAAACTACCCGGGAACAGGAAGAGAGGAGAAGTGGAGTGAAGTTTCTTCTTTTACATTGAATGGAGACATTAATTTTGACACTATCATAAGGGATCACTACAAAGAGATGGAGATGAAAGACATTAAGTTCTTCAAAATGGACGACCTCTCCAAACTTGGTGTGATTGCAACTGCAAGATTACTTGAAGGATTTGATTCGCTTGATAAATACGGCCAGTTTGAAAGAGGCTTTTTTATGGCAAACAGTGTCTCTTCGCTGGAATCGGATATTAAACATCAGAGAATAACAGAAAAAGATGGCGATTTCCTTGCCAGCCCTGCTGTATTTGTTTATACACTGCCAAACATTGTTTTAGGAGAGTCTGCAATAAGAAATAAATTTCAGGGGGAAAACAGCTTTTTTGTAACTGATGCCCCGGGCAAATCAGAAACTATTGTCGAACTGCTTTCTCTTGCTCAGAAATCTTCTCTTAAACTGGTTGTTGCCGGGTGGTGCGAATTTTTGAATGGTTATTTCGATGTCGATTTAAAGCTCTATAAAAGAGAATAATATGGTAAAAGAGGTCTATGTTGGGGGATTGGGATGTGTATCTGCGCTTGGCAAAGGTGTTGGAATTCAGCTTGAAAAACTCATTGCCGCTGAGTCGGGACTTGGAAACCTCTCTCTCTTTGATACAAACCACCAGGTAGTAGTAGGAGAGGTTAAGCATTCTACAAGGGAAATGGCAGATATGCTGGGCCTGAGAAGCGACAAGGGATACTCCAGAACAACAGTCCTCGGATTGATGGCCGCTAAGGAGGCTCTTGCAGACTCCGGGGTTAATCCGGAAGGGTTGAGGATAGGACTTATATCAGCTACATCTGTGGGAGGCATGGATGTGAGTGAAATCTTCTTTAAAGAATATATAAAAGATAAAAGCAAAGGACGGTTGAGGCAGCTGATAGGTCACGATTGCGGAGCTTCGACACAGTTTATAGAAAAAAAGCTTGGAATAAGCGGGTTTGCAACTACAATCAATACAGCCTGTTCATCGGCCAATAATGCAATTATGCTTGGTACAAGAATGATTAAAGCCGGTTTGCTGGATGCTGTAATAGCAGGTGGAACAGACTCATTGTGCCGCTTTACTATTAACGGTTTTTCTTCTCTGGGAATTTTGGACAAGGATGTCTGCCGCCCATTTGACGTGAGCAGGAGCGGACTTAACCTCGGAGAGGGAGCCGGGTATCTTTTTTTGCATTCGCCGGAAGTTAAAACGAATAAAATCTATTGTTCGGTTGCAGGATATGCAAATGCAAATGACGCCTTTCATCAGACAGCGTCTTCGGCAGAGGGTGAAGGGGCATACCTGGCCATGAAAGGGGCAATAGAGATGAGTGGCTTTGACCGGAACGAAATAGGATACATTAACGTTCATGGCACCGGTACTCCCAATAATGACGCATCCGAAGGAGTTGCCATGAAGAGGATTTTTGGCGATGAAGTTCCCGATTTCAGTTCAACAAAAGGTTATACCGGACATACTCTGGGTGCCGCGGGAGGAGTTGAATCGGTCTTTTCAATCCTCAGTCTTTATTACGGATATGTGTGGCCAAACCTGAATTTTAAGAACTCAATATCGGAGGCAACACTCATTCCTGTTACTGTATGCAGGAAAAAAACAGATATCAGCGGAGTCCTCACGAACTCATTCGGATTTGGAGGAAATTGCACCTCACTTGTTTTTAAATCTTTTAAAACGAATAAGTTATGATGCAGACAAACCTATACATAGACGGAATGGCGGGTATTGTTTCATCCGGGCACAATGGAACTCTCAATGCAGGTGAAGAGCCTGATTACAAGACATATATTCCCGATGCAGGTTTGCGAAGAAGAATGAGCAGGCTGATAAAAATGGGTGTAACCTCTTCTTTGATGGCCATTGAAAACTCAGGAGAAGGAGTAATTGATGGTATTATTACGGGCACAGGATGGGGATGTCTCACTGATACCGAAAAATTTCTTGTTTCCATTTATGAAAACAGCGAAAGACTTTTAAATCCATCTTCTTTTATCCAGAGTACCTCAAATACAATTGGAGCGCAGATAGCGCTAATGCTTGATTCGAAGCATTATAACAACACATTTGTCCATGGGGGCAGCTCATTTGAATGTGCTCTTCTGGATAGTTCGCTTCTGCTTAGCGAAGGAAAAAAAAGACTTCTGGTGGGAGGGTTTGATGAACTTACCCCAACGAAGTCACATCTTTTTAGCAGAATGGGAGTCTGGAAAGATTTTTGTTGTGGAGAAGGGGCCCACTTTTTTGTTGCATCCGCTTCAAAAAGCAAACAAACAATAGGGAAAATCTCAGCTATAGAAATTCTGTCTCAGGAAACACACGAAGAGGAAATCGTTGAAAAATGCAGCTCCTTTTTAAATGAAAATGGGCTTAAATTCGGTGATTTGCAAATTATCCTCAATGGTATTGATAATTTGGCGGGCTGCTTTGAAAACTTAAATGCAGCTTTACTCAATTTCAAAGAGGAGTGCGGGGAGTATCCAACCTCAGGTGCATATGCATTGTTTCGGGGACTGAATCTTCTTTCCGGAGAGAATGGCAAGAAACATATTTTGATTGTAAACAGATATATAGCGGATGTATTTACATTTTTACTAATAGAGAAAGTTTAATGGTTATACCCGCAATAACACTGATTTTAATTGCGCTTGCAGTTCTCATTCTGTTTTCGGCTTCGCTGAATATGGGGTGGGGGTTTTACTTGCCTGCAACTACACGCCTTTCTCCGCTCAAAAAAGAGGTTATGCTCACCTTTGACGATGGGCCACACCCGGTATATACCCCTATAATACTTGATATACTCAGAGAAAACAGGATTCAGGCAATATTCTTTTGTATTGGAGAGAAAGCCCTTGAAAATCCCGGTATTGTCGTTAGGATGATAAATGAGGGCCATAAAGTGGGAATACATACAATGAATCATTCCGCCGGCTTTACTGTTGCTACAAAATTGATGGCTGAGAATGATCTTGAAAATTGCCGGAAAATCCTGTCAGACATAACAGGAACTGACATTGTCCTGTTCCGCCCGCCCTTTGGTGTGACAAATCCAAATATTGCAAGAGCGGTAAAAAGATTAAAACTCAAAACTATAGGCTGGAGCATCAGAAGTTTTGATACAATTAGAAAAGATGAACACAAAGTGATTTCAAAAGTGGGGAAGGAGCTTCATAACGGAGCAATTATCCTGTTGCACGACAGACTGTATTCGTCTCCCAATATTTTGAAAGGAATACTTGAAACCCTTGAAAAACAAAATTATAAAACAACGATTATATAACTGTTAATTATGATAAGAGCAGCTTTATTACTTTTCATTTCATTAGCCACTGTGTCTTCTTCATGGTGCCAGAGTGATTTAAAAAAACTCTCAGGTTCGGAAGTAGCTGCTTTTGACAGTAAGTTAAAAAGCCGTTCGGATGCCACCGAGACTATGATTGCCGATTTCCGTCAGGAAAAAAGTATGGAAATGTTAAAGAACAAGATGGTATCCAAAGGAGTTTTTAAATATAAGAAAGCAGATAAAATTGCTTTTTTGTATTCTCAACCAATGGTTTATCATATGGTAATTAATAGCCAAAAGATTAGGATTTTATCAAATGGAAAAAACCAGATAATTGATCTTAAAAACAATCCTGTGATGAGAGAGGTGAGGAGTTTAATTGCGGCCTCGTTTCTAGGAAACCTTTCACAAGTGGGGGCGACATATAAGATTAATTATTTTGGCAATAAAAACGGGATTGTTGTTGTAGTTGTTCCGCAAAGCAAGCAGCTCTCTTCTGTTATTACCCGGATAACTATTTATTTTAAAGGTTCCGATGCAGAGATTGAAAGACTTAAAATAGAGGAAGGCTCCGGCAGTGTTACAGAATATATTTTTACTAATCAAAGGATAAATACGGATATAACCGATGAGGATTTCAGGATTAATTAGTTTGGTTTTGCTGGTAGTCTCGCTCGCGGGCTGTTCTCCTTTGCTAAAAGAGGGAGTATGGCTGCAAAACACACCGTTTGCGGACGGGAATGTCCCTTATGTATATGATACCATTCCTTCGACGCAGATTTTTGATTTTACCCTTGTATTTAAGAAATCCGAAGTAACGGGTATCGTAATTATAAAAACTGCCGGGGCTGGAGAGAGAAGAATTGTAATGACATCTGTTTTTGGAATGACATTTCTGGATTTCGAACTTAAGGGGGAGAACATAAAAATCAATTACTGTATTGAGCAGCTTAACAGAGAGAAAGTTATTCTTCTGTTAAAAAAAGATTTTGAAATACTTTTTAAGCCGGACCATTCATTGATAACAAAGTATCTTTTCTCTTCGCCGGACCGGCTGGATGCTCTTGAGCAGGGTAACGGCATCACTAAAACATTGATGAAATTTTCTAATTATAATAATAAATGGCCGGAAACAATACAGATAGAACACCCATATCTGAGGCTTTCCCTGTTATTGAAAAAAACAGAATATGATCCCGAATCTATATAAAATTATATCTATTTCTGCTTCCGGTGAAGACTCTGTTTCTTTTGAGGTGCAGCTTAATAGAAAATGTGAAATATTTGATGGGCATTTCCCGGGGCAGCCTGTCCTTCCCGGAGTGTGCACCCTTGAAATCATAAAAGACTGCATTTCAAATATCAGGGGCAACAAAGTAATTTTATCCGGAATTTCTCAATGCAAATTTACCGGAATGGTAGATCCGGGAATTGAAAACCTGCTGAAAATAGATATTGACATTAAACCCGGCATCAAAGACCTTCCGGGGAGCGTAAACGCTATAGTCAGTACGTCGGAAAGAGTTATTCTCAAATTAAAAGGTGAGTATAATGATATTTAAAAACGGGAAAGAGATGGGGGAATATGTTGTCGTTATACCTACATTCAACAATGGTTCAACATTAAGAGAGGTTTTGACAGGCGTTATGGATGTCTGTGGCAACGTAATTGTTGTGAACGACGGCTCTTCTGACAATACTTATGACATACTTAACCAGTTTGATGGAATAGAGGTTATAACCCACAATAAAAACAGGGGAAAGGGAGCTGCACTCAACAGCGGATTTCGCAAAGCATACGACCTTGGATATAAATATGCCATAACAATTGATTCCGATGGCCAGCATTATCCACAGGAAATTAAGCTTTTATGCGACGCCTCGCTTAATGAACCGGAAACGCTCTGGATAGGCTCAAGAGATTTCAAAAGCGACAATATGCCTGGGAAAAACAGTTTCGCAAACAGATTTTCAAACTTTTGGTTTAAACTTGAAACAGGCATCACTTTGGAAGATACTCAGTCCGGGTTTCGGCTCTACCCTCTGGAGAGGCTCAAAGGAATTCGTACATTATCCGGAAGGTATGAGTTTGAACTGGAGATTATTGTGAGAGCAGCATGGAGGAATGTTGTTGTGAAAAATATTCCAGTTAGTGTGTATTACCCTCCTAAGGAAATCCGAATATCACATTTCAAACCGTTTAAAGACTTTGCCAGAATTTCGATACTCAATACAGTTCTGGTTTTTATAGCACTTCTATGGTGGTGGCCGCTTAAGTTTATCAAGTGGTTCAGCCGTGAAAACATCAGAAATTTTATTAAAAAACATATAACAGAATCCAAAGAGAGTAATCTACATATTGCAAAGTCAGTGGGATTAGGGCTTTTCTTTGGCATTTCCCCTCTTTGGGGGTATCAGATGATTGCAGCAGTGGCAGCAGCGCATTTGCTCAAATTAAACAAGGTTATAGTGCTGGTTGCTTCCAACATAAGCATCCCGCCTATGATTCCTTTTATTCTTTACGGAAGCTTCGCAGCGGGTGCTTTCATCCTTGGGGAACCGATAAGTTTTATTCCTACTCAACTTAATCTTAACTCTATATCAGACAGTCTTGTGCAGTATCTGACAGGCAGTATAGCTTTCGCTACAGTTACAGGAATAATAGGGATGATTATTGCATATATCTTACTCACTGTTTTCAGAAAAGAAAAGATATGAGTGCTGCAAAAATTTTCATAGCTCTTTATCATTACCTCAGAGGCAGGAAAGTTCTGTTGTACGGCTCTCTCATTGCAATAGTGGCTGTATTGGCTTTTATGGCTTCCGGTATAAAGTTTTCCGAGGACCCTACACGGTTTTTTCCGGCAAATGAAGAGAGCGACAAAGCTGCAAATCTCTTCTCTCAAATTTCTGTAAAAGATAAAATTGTCATATTATTTGAAAAGAAAAGTAACGGAACAGAAGACGTTGCTTCGGAACTTATATCGGTTGCGGATAAGTTTGATGAAAAGCTGAATTCGGAGGTTGGCAAAACACATATTAAAGATAGAAGGCTAAGAGTTGACGAAAATGAAATAGATCGTAGCGCAGCGTTCATTTACGATAATTTGCCGGTTTTTCTTACAGAGAGTGACTACAAAAGATTTGACACAATAACAAGCCGGGAAAAGATTGACGAATCTTTAAAAGCCAGGCTGGCACTTCTTCTCTCTCCGGCAGGAGGAGTCGTGAGCAGGTATTCAGGACAGGATCCTCTCTCTTTGGGGACAAATCTGCTTTCGAAATTTGATTCTCTCAGAATGGGAATGAAATTCACTGTCGTGAATGAACATGTATTCTCTTCCGATTTATCCACATTGCTATATGTTATTTCTCCTTTATATGGTAGCGGAGAAAGTGGTAAAAATGAGAAACTTGTCAAAACAATTGAAGAGCTAAAGGAAGAATTTGAAACGGAAGTGCCGGGGCTAAAAATCCATTTCATGGGAGGGCCAAGTGTTGGCGTGTACAATGCAAGGTCAATCAAATCCGACACCATGATTACTCTTGGCATTGCTTTGTTTGTAATTGTTCTGGTGCTTGGTTTTGCCTTCAGAAGCGTAAAAACAATTGTATTACTGATTGTACCTGCTGCTTTTGGGGCACTATTTGCACTGGCATTTATGGCAGGAGGGGATACCGGAGTATCAGCAATTGCGATAGGGGCCGGGGCAACTGTTATGGGTATTGCATTAAGCTATTCAATTCATATAATCTCTCATCTGGGTCACGTAAAAAGTATCGAGCAACTGCTGGAAGAACTCACATATCCTCTTACAATAGGCAGTTTCACCACTATCGGTGCCTTTGCCGGGCTTCTGTTCACTAAATCGGAACTGTTGAGGGACTTCGGCCTGTTTTCGGCACTGACACTTGTTGGTACAACATTGTTCTCTCTTATATTTCTCCCTCATATGCTAAAAATCAGGGAGCACTCGGGTTCAGAAAAGTTTTTGCATGCTATCGAAAAATTCAGTTCTCAGGATTTTGATAAAAAGAGGTGGCTCGTGTCACTTATTGTTCTCCTATTTGCCGCTGGAATCATATTTTCCGGTAAAGTAAGGTTTGAAAGCGATATGCTTAAGCTGAGCTATGAGCCTAAAGAACACATACTTGCTCAGGACCGGTTTTCTAAGCAGTTTGGTTCGGACGAATCAAGGGTTTTGCTTCTTTCAACCGGAGCAAACATGGACCAGGCTGCAGAAAATTATAAGAAATGCGATTCATTGCTCGCAATTTTTAAAGAAAGGGGACTGGTATCCAAAAGCGGTTCAATTTCTGCTCTTCTGCCGGCAAAATCTCTTCAGGAAGAGAGGCTGCTAATGTGGAAAGAGTATTGGAGCAATGGAAAGAGAGAGAAGCTCATTAAGGACTTAAGAGAGTCTGCCGGATTAAACGGGTATGCCCCTGATGCGTTTGTCAAATTCGAGAATGTGCTTTCAAAGAATTATTCAACAATAGACTTCACATCCGGAGAGATTATCCTTCCGCCTGTTTTCAGGGAATGGATTCAAAGAGGAGATTCTGTCGAAATGCTAATAACGCATCTCTTTGTAAATAAGGAGAATAAAGAGATTCTTTATAAAGAGTTGTCGGCTCAAAAAGATTTAGTGATTATTGACAGGGCGCACTTCTCTTCACTTTGGGCAAAGGGAATAAAGGAGGATTTTAATTTTATCCTGCTTCTTTCTTCTCTTTTGGTATTCATTACCCTGCTTGTTTCATACGGAAGACTTGAACTTGCACTGCTGGCGTTTATTCCCATGTTTGTGAGCTGGATAATAATTCTTGGATTAATGGCACTGTTTGGTATCACATTCAATATTGTTAACATACTGCTTGCCACTTTTATTTTCGGTATTGGAGATGATTTCAGCATTTTTGTTCTTGACGGTCTCTCCGAAGAGTACTCAAAAAGGAGAGATATGCTACCGGCGCATAAGGTTGCAATTTTCTTTTCGACCTTTACTGTGATAGTGGGAATGGGTTCAATGATTTTTGCAGTACACCCGGCATTAAGGTCTATAGCAGTGGTTTCGGTCCTTGGTATGGCTGCGGTTTGGTCTGTTGCATACACAATTCAGCCAATCATTTACCGGTATTTTATTACCAGCCAGGTGCGAAAAGGACTTCCCCCGTTTACTCTTTCGGGAATCCTTTTAATGTTGCTCACTTTCTCGGCTTTTATAACAGGGTGTATTATTGCCTCTGTATTAATATCTCTTATTGCTCTGCTCCCTTTTAAATATGAGCCAAAACGAATTCTTCTGCGAAAACTTATAAGTGCAATTTCATTTATTCCTGTAATGTTATCGCCCACAGTAAAGATATTCAGGGAAAACCCGCATAATGAGAACTTCAAGAAACCCGCTGTAATTATTGCAAATCATCAGTCTTTCATTGATATACTCATGCTTCTTTCGTTGTATCCCAAGATTGTAATGATGACCAACAAATGGGTTTGGAATTCGCCGTTCTTTGGTCATATTGTGAGATATGCAGGATTTCTGTATCATAAAGACGGGATTGAAAACCACATTGAAGAACTTTCAAAAAGAGTGTCACAGGGCTACTCTGTATTGATATTCCCGGAGGGAACAAGATCTCCTGACCTTAATATTCACCGTTTTCACAAAGGAGCCTTTAAGATTGCAGAGGAACTGTCGCTTGATATTTTACCAATCCTGGTTTATGGAAATGGGAATCTGGTTTCAAAAAAACAGCCGTTCTATGTTAAACACGGTGTAATCGGATACAGAATATTAGAAAGAATATCTCCGGATAATGCTCAGTTTGGAGCTGATTATCGCGAAAAAAGCAAAAAAATTGCACATTACATGAGAGATGAGTATTCTTTGCTCAGGTTAAATTATGATACTCCTAAGAATCATTTCTTCTACTATGCCACCCTTGCAAATTTTATATATAAAGGCCCTGTTCTTGAATGGTATATGAGAATTAAGATGAAGATGGAAAAGAGTTATGCTGTCTTTCATAATCTAATTCCAAAAGATGCTTCCGTAACCGATCTTGGCTGTGGATACGGGCCTCTCTCGTTTATGCTTGGGCTGCTTTCTCCGGAAAGGAAAATTACCGGTATTGACTACGACAGCGATAAAATAGAAATTGCTCAAAACTGTTATGCAGCAAGCGAAAGAATATCTTTTATTTCCGGAGATGTTCTCAAATGCGAAATTCCCCGCAGTGATGTATTTGTTATGAATGACATACTTCACTATCTTCATATTCAGGAACAAAAAGAGTTGCTTAAAAGGGTAATAGAACTGTTAAACAGCGGCGGTTTTTTGATTATTCGCGACGGAGACTCCGAAAAGAGTGAGGAGCATCGTCTCACAAAAATGACAGAACGGTTCTCAATTGACATTCTGGGGTTCAATAAGGCAACTCACCCGCCTTGTTTTATGGGACGAAGTGAGATGATTTCTTATGCAGCTGACCTTAATTGCAGCGTGGAGACAGTGCGGAATGATGCATTCACATCAAACACAATTTACATTTTAAGACCAATTAACGATGGAAAATAATGATGTGATAATTGTAGGCGGAGGATTGGCCGGTCTGGAATGTGGAGCCATTCTGTCAAAAGAGGGATTCAAGGTAACAGTGCTTGAGCAGAGCCACAAACCAGGAGGCTTTTTCCAGTCTTTTACTAGAAACGGCTACTCAATAGATAGTTCTGTCCATTATGTTGGAAGTCTTGATAAGGGAGAATTGCTGTATGACATTTTTAAATATTTAGGAATACTTGAAAACATTAAGCTCACGAGAATGAATCCTCTTGGGTTTGATAACATTCACATAAATGACGAAATCTTTCCCATTGCAATGGGGCATGAGCAGTTTTGCGAATCTTTGTCTGCAAAGTTTCCATACGAGAAAAACGATATAAAAGCCTATACAAATATCTTGAAAGATATAGGAATAGGAACGAAAAATACAGTACAAAGCTCGGCTGGTATTTCAGGCGAAGGGATGAACTATCTATCAATAGGAGCATATGACGAAATAGAGAGACTGCTTAAAAACAATAAGCTTTGCAAAGTTGTTTCCGGCAATTCAATTATATATGGAGGAGAGAGGCAAATGACACCTTTTTATGTTCATGCCATTACAAATAATTCCTATATGGAGGGTTCATACCGCTTTTCCGGAGGAGCAGAGCAGGTTACACATGCACTTGAGGAAAAAATTGTGGAAAACGGCGGGTCTGTGAGGTGTGGCGCAAGAGTGGCGAAAATAATTACGAATGACAATAAGGCAGGCGGGGTTGAACTTGAGGGAGGAGAGGTTGTTGTTTCTAAATATGTTGTTTCTTCACTTCATCCGTCGCTTACTCTGAATCTCATAGATGATAATAATGCAATCCGTTCTGTCTTCAGGAACAGGATTAACTCATTAAAAAATAGTTATGGGCTGTTTTGCCTCTATCTTATTATGAAGGAAGGAGCCTTTCCATACCTTAACGAGAATCATTTTATATTTAATGAAAGCAGAAATGCTAAAAGCAACAAACTACCTCCAGATAATGGAATAATTGTAACAATGCAGGTTCCTGAAAATGGGGGAAAAAGTGCCGAAGTTGTTTCATTAATGAGGCCAATGTACTTTAGTGAAGTAGAAAAGTGGGGCAATACTAAAGTTGGGAACAGGGGGGCGGATTATCTTGAATTTAAGGAGAGGGTCTCGGATGAAATGATAAATATTGCTGAGAGTCGTTTCCCTGGCTTCAAAAGCTCCATTGCTTCAAAATATACGGCAACTCCGCTCACATTCAGGGATTATCTATCTGCGCCTGACGGGAGTGCATACGGAATTATGAAGAACTACAACAGTCCCCTTTCAACACTCATTCAGCCAAAATCAAAAATTGAAAACCTTTTCCTTTCTGGCCAGAGTTTAAACCTTCACGGAGTGATGGGGGTCACAATAACGGCTCTCATGACATGTTATGAAATGCTTGGAACAGATTATCTTTCCGGTAAAATATTTGAAAAAAGATGATAAAAACGATATTCAGAATTCTAAAATATACTGCAATCACTTTACTGGTTACAGTAATGTTGGTTTTGTCCGCCGGAGCTTTCCTCTATTTTACGGCAGACAGGTCTGTTCCTGATATAGTTTTGCCCTCTACTCTTCCTGTCGTGACAGAACACAACGGATACAGCAGTTTTGGAGAATCTGTGCTTCGCAGGGGGGAAGGTGATTTATGGGAACTGCACCTGAAAGGAAATCCTTCAATGAGAGGGCTTGCTTTCGGAGAGCTTTGCAGGAGTCTTATGTATGAGCAGGAGAAGGCTTTTGTGAACCAGATAAAGAAGATTGTACCATCTGAAAACTACCTGAGCTTCCTTAAATATATCACTATTATTTACAATCGGGATATCTCTTCAAATATTCCTCCCGAATACAGAGAGGAAATTTACGCTTCTTCTTTTGCCTGCAGCAAAGAGTTTGACTTTATTGGCAATGCATACGACAGACAATTAAATTATCATGCTGCACATGACCTTGGCCACGCAATGCAGGAATACATGCTGGTTGGGTGTTCTTCTTTTGCCGTGTGGGGAAGCAAAAGTGCCGATTCTTCACTTCTTGTGGGAAGAAACTTCGACTTCTATGTTGGAGATGATTTTGCCAAAAATAAAATAGTATCATTTTATTACCCGGAAAAAGGATACAAGTTTGCTTCTGTTGGATGGGCAGGTATGGTTGGCGTTCTGTCGGGGATGAATGAAAAGGGGCTCACAATAACACTCAACGCCGCCAAGTCTTCACCTCCAATATCTTCCAAAACTCCAATTTCAATTATTGCAAGGCATATACTTCAGTATGCGTCCAATATTGAAGAGGCATATCATCTTGCTAAAGAACTCGATGCATTTGTCTCGGAATCGTTACTTATAGGTTCTGCTGCTGACGGAAAGGCAGCAATAATAGAGAAGAGCCCGGAAGGGACATTCCTTTACGAGACAACAGGCGAGATGATTATTTCAACGAACCATTTCCAGTCTGAAAACTTCTCAGAAAACCCAAAAAACAGTGATGCAGTAAAGAGTATTGAGGGGAGCCATTCACAATACCGCTACAGTAGACTTGAAGAACTTATTTCTCAGCAAGTCCCTCTTAATCCGGGGAAAAGCGCATGGATACTAAGAAATCCGTATGGCCTTCAAAACAAATCGATTGGATGGGGGAATGAAAAGTCGATAAATCAGTTCATAGCCCATCATGCAGTTATTTTTCAGCCCGAAAAAAGAATTATGTGGGTGAGTACGGCCCCATGGCAACTGGGTAAAATGGTTGCCTATGACTTGAACGAAGTATTCGCAAAGAAAGAATATGCTTCAGGAGCAGATATTCCCGAATTGGCAATTGCAGCAGACTCTGTTGCAATAACTTCAATTGTTCCTGCAATTATGCGTTACAGATTGCTATTGGAAGGAATCAAAAATAGTATAAAAGAGAAATCCGTATTAAAGACTTCGGAAATAGAAAGTTTCATAAAACTCAATCCTGATTATTACCATACTTATGAACTCCTGGGAGATTATTTTAAACAAGCGGGAGACAAACCAAAGGCAAAAGAGATGTATATCCTGGCACTAAACAAGGAAATACCATATTTGAGCGATAGAAACTCAATAGTAAAGAAGTTAAATTCCAAATAGATATGAAAACAGATTCCAGTATTCAATTCAAAACAGGAAAAGAAATTAAAATTTTTCAGGAGGAGTCTCTTCTGGAAACTTTAAATTATGTTTCTAGTAATTCTCCATACTATAAAAGAGTTTTCAAAGAGAGAGGCGTTGATGTGCAAATGGTAAGGAAACTTGAAGACCTCAAGCTTCTTCCCACAACATGTAAAGCAGACATTCAGCTTTATAATAACGATTTTCTATGTGTGCCGCGCAATAAAGTAATCGATTATGTAACAACATCCGGTACACTGGGAGAACCCGTTACCTTCATGCTCACTGATAGGGATTTGCAAAGGCTCGCATATAACGAAAAGATGTCCTTTTCAACAGCAGGCTGTGCAGAAGGTGATGTTATCCAGCTTATGACAACTATCGACAGGCGGTTTATGGCCGGTCTTGCATATTTTTTGGGAGCAAGAGAGATGGGAGCCGGGATTGTAAGGGTTGGAAACGGTATTCCCGAGCTTCAATGGAGTTCTATAAAAAGCATTCTGCCGTCTACTTGTATTGTTGTACCGTCATTTCTTATCAAACTGGCAGAGTTTGCCGAAAAAAACAATATCGATTATTGCAACACAACACTAAAGAGAGCAATTTGCATTGGAGAACCTCTCCGAGAGATTGATTTTTCCGACACTACACTTACTTCAAAAATAAGGCAAAAGTGGCCTCAACTCTCATTGCACTCTACATACGCGTCAACCGAGATGCAAAGTTCATTTACCGAATGCGAACATCTTTGCGGTGCACACCATCAACCGGATCTTATTATTATTGAAATTCTGGACGAAGAGGAGCGGGCGGTTAAACCGGGCGAGATAGGAGAATTGGTTATCACAACTCTGGGTGTAGAAGGGATGCCACTGATACGTTTTAAAACAGGAGACCTGTGCCGGGCATACAATGAAAAGTGCAAATGCGGAAGAAACAGTACCAGACTCAGCCCAATTGTCGGAAGGAAGGGGCAGATGATAAAATATAAAGGAACGACTCTTTATCCTTCGGCATTATATGACATACTGGACAATATAGAAGGAATTATCAATTATCAGGTTCAGGTATATACAAACTCTCTAGGGACAGACGGAATACTAATAAAAATTGGTTCAGCCATTGCTTCCGACTCATACGAAAAAATGATAAAAGAGCATTTCCGGGCTAAGATTCGTGTCGCTCCGGATATCAGCTTCGAACCGGTTGAATTACTTGCAAAAGCTATACTTCCAATAACAAGCCGCAAGCCTGTCAAGTTTGTGGATATGAGAGAAACTGTCTAATTTTACTTACATTTGTAACATAAAAATTGTTTAGATGAGACTTGTAACGTATTTACTCTTTTTCACAATTTTAAACTCTGGATTCTGGACGAGTACCGGAAAAATCAACTACCCTGCAAATATCTCTTCTGCCGAAGAAGATTTTTATTCTGAGCTTGCAAGGCGCTCGAGGGATATTTCTACAGTTACTGCAGATTTTGTTCAGTCAAAGCATATAAAAGTTGTAGATGAGACCGTGGTTTCTAAAGGTTCTTTCTATTATAAGAAATCCGGAAATGTGCGATTCGACTACACCTCTCCAAAAGTTATGTCAATTGTAATGAATTCCGTTAAACTCCACTTAGTTACTTCCGGAAAGACAACTACGTTCCAGCTTGACAAACAAAAAGGCCTGTCAGATCTTGCCCGTGTCATGGAAGCATGCATAGGGGGTGATATCAATTCTATTCCAAAATCTTACAGGGTATCGTACAGGCTTCTTTCAAACCGGCACAACCTCATTATTGTTCCCAAAAACAAAGAGATTATGGGCCCTTATTCAAAGATTGAACTATTTCTCAATGAAGCAGACTTTTCACTTGACGAGATGGTTCTTTACGAGAAATCAAATGATTATACGACATACAAATTTTCTAACCTCATACTTAACAGGAGTCTCTCCGGTAAAATGTTTCTATTATGAATGAAGAAATAGAAAAGAAATTTCATATAGCAGTTTTTTATTATACTCAAACAGGTCAGCTGCTGGATATAATAAAATCGGTATTGTCTTTTCCCGAAAAAAAAGGATGTAAAGTGACTTATAAAGAGATTGTTCCCGAACGTGCTTTTGCGTTCCCATGGAGCAAAGAGTCTTTTTACGAGGCCTTCCCCGAATCCAGAGCCGAGATTCCGGTGAAAATTAAGGAGATAGACTTTTCAGATATTGCTGATGCCGATTTAGTGATATTGGGTTATCAACCCTGGTTTCTAGCCCCCTCAATTCCGTTTGCCTCTTTTATTGACGAAGAGAAAACCGCAATTTATTTGAAGGGTAAAAAGGTTATTACAGTTGTTGGATCAAGGAATATGTGGATATCTTCTCACCTGAGTATAAAACGAAGGCTGGACAAATATGGTTGTAACTGGTGCGGAAATATTGCTCTTGAAGACAGGCACAACAACTACATAAGTGTCCTTACGATATTCAGATGGCTCATTGACGGGCAAAAGGGTGCATCTAAATTTCTTCCGGCCGCCGGTGTTTCAGAAAAAGACATCGCCAGTGCAGCAGTACATGGAGAAAATATTTACAACTCTCTTATATCAGGAGACTTTTCCACTCTTCAGAAAAAAATCATTGAAAATGGAGGAGCAGAATTTCATCCGCAAATATATTTTGTTGAATCCAACGGCAACAAATTATGGGGAAAGTGGGCCGCATTCGTCCTTAAAAAAGGCGGATATGGTGATAAAAACAGAGCATTCCGTCTTAAGCTTTTTAAGTATTATCTGCTGACAGTAATTTTTGCTGCATCTCCTTTCGGAGTATTGTTTTTTTATCTGACCTATCCGTTTAAGAGGAGATCCTACGAAAAAATCGGAAAAAATATTTTATTTTTACAGAACTAACCTAAACAAAATGCGCCCAGTATACATAACCAAAACCGCCTCATTCCTTCCAAATGAACCAGTTTCAAATTCGGAAATCGAGACTTTTCTTGGGATGATTGGAGGAAAACCTTCGAAGGCACAACACCTTATTTTAAGAAATAATCAGATAAAAACAAGATACTATGCTCTTGATAAAGAGCAGAATGTTACTCATTCGGCCTATGATATGGCAATAAGGGCTATAGAGAAACTATATGGAAACGGAGTCAATGCCGATACCATTGAACTTGTTGCAGCAGGTACTACTTCTCAGGAGATGATTATGCCGTCGCATGCGGTTCAGATTCATGGCGAGATGGGTGGAACTAAGAATATAGAAGTTGTCTCTTTTGCAGGCTCTTGCTGTAGTGGGATTCATGCATTGAAATACGGCTATTTATCAGTTGCATCCGGAGAAAAAAAGAATGCAATTGCGCTTGCTTCGGAAAGACTATCCGCATGGATGAAATCTTCATATTTTAAAGAAGAGTATGAAAGCCTGAGCAAACTTATTGAAGACCCCATTATAGCGTTTGAAAAGGATTTTCTGAGGTTTATGCTCTCAGATGGTGCAGGAGCTGTCCTTTTGAAAGATGAACCAAATAAGGAGGGATTATCATTGAAAATTGAGTGGATTGAGCTCACATCATATGCCAACACTCTTCCTACATGCATGTATGCCGGAGCTGAACATGATTCAGACGGTAATCTTCTGGGATGGACAAGATTCAGTGAAGAGGAGTGGACCAGCAAGTCTCTTTTTTCAATTAAACAGGATACCAAACTGCTTGGAAATAATATCATAAAATACGGAGGTAAGTTTTTACTGGAAGTAGCGGAAAAAAGAAACTTAAAAACCGAAGATATTGACTGGTTCCTTCCACACCTTTCCTCTATGTATTTCCGGTCAAAAATTTTCCAGGAGCTGGAAAGTCTTGGCTTTCTCATTCCTGAGGAAAAATGGTTTTTAAACCTGCCGCATGTTGGAAATGTAGCCGCTGCTTCTGCTTTTCTCATGTTAGACGAATTGTTCCGGTCCGGAAAACTCAAAAAAGGTGAAAAAATCTTAGTCATGGTTCCGGAAAGCGCAAGGTTTTCATTTGCATTCGTCTACTTAACAGTCTGTTAATCATGAAAACAAATGAGGTTCCACAAGATGGCTCTATACTGGAAAATTCCGGAGTTAGAGATGTATGCTATGCCGTTGATGAAAATGGTGAGTATAAACAGGTTATAAGTGTTGGCTGGGATCCAAAAAACGATGCAATAAACTATGCCTGGCAAACAATAAATGATGAGTGCGAAGAGATTAAGAAGGAGATTATTGCCGGTAAAAAGAGCCCGTTGGCTTTACATATACACAGGATGTTAATGACACCTGATATATTGGCAGGATATTCAGGTTTTACTAAGCATCAAATAAAGAAATGGTGCAAGGCTAAGCACTTTAACAAATTGTCGGAGAGTGAGCTCGGAACTCTTGCCCGGGCATTAAATATTGAAGTTAAACAACTTGTGTCAACAGACTGAATATGCAGTTAAATTTTATACATAAACCATCCGGACACTGTGAAAATGGTGTTGTAAGCAATCTTTTGCGGTTTTACGGCATAGAAATGAGTGAGGCCATGGTTTTTGGTCTTGGCTCCGGACTCTTTTTTGCCCATATGCCATTCATACGTTTGCATGGCATGGCCGTCACTTCTTTCCGGCCTCTTCCGGGTGAAATATTTTCCAGAGTTGTTATGCTTCTGAACATAAAAATGAAGAAGTTTAAATTCCGCGACAAGGAGCTGGCAATGAAGACTCTAGATGATGTTTTGTTCAAAGGAACTCCGGTTGGAATGCTTGTTGGTGTTTATCACCTGCCATATTTTCCGAAAGAATACCGATTCCACTTTAACGCCCATAATATTTGTGTGGTGGGAAAGGAGGGAAGCGTATATACAGTTTCCGACCCTGTTGTTGTAGAAAAATGCACATTAACCTATGATGAGCTTAAGCTTGTCAGGTTTGCGAGCGGGACGTACCCTCCAAAAGGAAGAATGTACTACATTTCAGATATAAGTTCGAAGAAAGCACTTGACAAAGAAGCTATCCGGCGTTCAATTCTTAGGAATTGCAGCAGAATGCTCAGGATTCCTATCCCTATGTTTGGCGTAAATGGTATTAGGTATCTTGCCGGAAGAATGAGAAAGTGGGAGAAGAGGCTGGGGTCAAAAAAAGCGGCTTTAAATCTTGCTCAGGTAATACGGATGAACGAAGAGATAGGCACCGGCGGAGCCGGGTTCCGGTTTATATATGCGGCATTTCTTCAGGAGGCTTCCGATTTAATGAATGAACCAATGCTTAGAGAATTCTCGAAGCAGATGACTTCAATTGGCGATATGTGGCGGGATTTTTCATACAATGCAGCAAGGCTGTTCAAAAAAAGAGATGCCGAATCTATTACATACGATCAGCTTGCAGATAAGCTAATACTAATTGCAGACAAAGAAGAACAATTGTTTACAGGTCTGGAAAAGCTTATGAAAAATGCAAAGTAGTGCCGCAATTGAAATTGTAAATCTTACAAAGAGATACAAAAAAAGAATCAACCCTACACTCAACGGACTGAATCTCTCTATTCCAAAAGGTTCTCTGTTTGGAATCCTTGCTCCTAATGGAGCCGGTAAAACCACAACAATTGAAATAATTTGCGGGTTAAAAAAGTTTGACGAAGGAGATGTTTTTGTAGGAGGTTATTCTGTAAAGAAAGATATTAAGAAAATTAAAAAACTCATTGGTCTTGTTCCTCAGGATATAGCTCTTTTTTCATCACTTACGGGAAGGGAGAACCTTACTGTAATTGGTGGTATTTACGGGATTCGTAAAGATGAACTTAAATCCCGGATTGATATTCTTCTAAATCAATTTGGTCTTACAAACAGTGCCGGGAAGCTCATTACCGAATACTCCGGTGGAATGAAACGGCGGATTAACCTTATTGCGGGTCTGCTTCACGAGCCGGAAATTTTAATTCTCGACGAGCCCACTGTTGGTGTTGATGCTCAATCAAGAAACCTCATACTTGAGGAGCTTATTAAAATTAATAAAACCGGGACAACAATACTTTTTATATCACATTATCTCGAAGAGGCCGAGTGTATTTGTGATACTGTTGCGATGATGGATGGAGGTAAGATTGTATTGCAGGGAAATCCGCGTACTTTAACCGATTCCGAGCCCGGATGCAGGAACCTTGAAGCGCTTTACTTTAAATTATCAGGGAAACAAATGAGAGACAGCTATGAGTAGATTAAAATATCTCCTTTATAAAGACTTCATTATGCTCTTCCGGGATATCGGAGGCATAATTCTTATGTTTATAATGCCTGCCATACTTGTCGTACTCATGGCCACCCTTCAGGATACTACTTTGAACGTAGTTAAGGGAGTGGATATTCCTTTGCTTTTTGTAAACAGAGACAATGGGACGCTTGGTAATGCCGTATTTAAGGAGGTCAAAGATTGCGGACTCTTTAAAATTTCGACAGAGGTAGAAGGAAAAGTACCCACCAGGGAAGAGATGGAGAATCTCATTTCATCCAGCAAATATCTTTTGGGGATTTATATACCGGAAGGCTCTACCGATAGGATAAAAGGGAATGTTCAAAGGTATGTCGTAAGCGCATTTAACGGAATTGACAAGCCTCCTTTTAAAGACGAAGTAACACTATCCATTCTTGTTGACCCAACTGCAAAAGGATACTTCTTCACTGTATTAATGGGAACCCTTCGCGAGAAGGCTCAAAAAGTTCAGTTTGAGTTTATAATGAAAGAGATAACGAAAGAGGTAAACGAAATATCTCCGGTTGTTGTCTCTCCCACAAATTTTTCCGGAGAGCAGTTTATTATAGACGCAAAATTTGCCAGAAAAGGGAAGAGCGAAATAGCCCCCAATTCCGTACAGCATAATGTGCCGGCATGGAGCCTTTTTGCCATATTTTTTATAGTAATTTCTCTTTCCGGCAGCATTATTAAGGAGAGAGAGGCCGGAAGCTTTACAAGGCTCCTGACAATGCCATGCAGCTACGCAGAGTACCTGCTGAGCAAATCAATCACATACCTTTTGGTCGCACTTCTGCAGTTTGCCCTGATGCTTATTATAGGGGTTTATCTGTTGCCATTGTTCGGCCTTCCATCGCTGGAACTGGGTCACTCTTTTTTTGCACTCTTCTTCATGGGATTTTCGGCAGCGGTTTCTGCAATAGGATATGGAGTTGCAATTGGCAATATTGCCAGGACCCATCAACAGGCATCGGTATTTGGGGCAGTCTCTGTCGTTTTGCTTGCTGCAATAGGAGGAGTCTGGATTCCGGTATTCCTAATGTCGCCCGAGATGCAAATCATAAGCAAACTGTCCCCTCTTAACTGGGGGATGTCCGGTTTTTACAGCCTGTTTCTCAGAGACGAAGGAATAGTGTCTATTTTGCCGGAAAGTGGAGCAATGCTTTTGTTTGGTGCCGGTTGTTTCTTTCTGGCTCTTTTATATAACAGGAAATATCGCATAAATAAATAATAACTAACAAACTACATACTATGGACGAATTGATTCTTCAACTTAAAAAACAAATCATCGAAGCATTAAATCTGGAAGAAATTACCCCGGAAAATATTGACACAGATGCTCCATTGTTTGGAGAAGGACTTGGACTGGATTCAATTGATGCATTGGAACTTGTAATTCTTCTTGAGAGAGAGTACGGCATCCGCATGGAAGACCCTAAAGCCAATAAAGAAGTTTTCAAATCGGTAAGGACTCTTGCCGAGTATATTGAAAAAAACAGGAAGTCTTAATTTTATTTTAAGTCAAGTTCAATACTTACGTCGCATCTGATTGGCTTTCCATTTGCAAAGCCTGGTTTGAATCTTGATAGCTTTTTTACTGCTTTGGCAACTCTTTTCATGAGTACCGGGTTGTCAATTCCATATATGTTAGCATTGTAAGCTTTTCCTCTTTTATCAACGGAAAAGTTTAGCCGGAACGAAACTGGATATGATATTTTTTCGCCTTTAGATTTACGGCTCAGGTTGTGGTATAACTCCTTTTTTAGCTCAGAGACTCCTCCGGGAAACAATGGGGCGATTTGCCTGTTTTGTCCCTTGCAAAGTGTTGCTATGAAAAGAGCAAGAAATATGGTTAAAAAGTATTTTACCATCTTTCGTGAATTAGAGCGGAAAACGAGATTCGAACTCGCGACCCTCAGCTTGGGAAGCTGATGCTCTACCAACTGAGCTATTTCCGCGTTATGGTGCAAATATAGGGAAAATTTTCCTATTCTTTAATCAGTAAAATAGCATCTGCTGTCTCACCTGATTGAGCTACGCCTTTCCATTTGAACTTGCCACTATTTTTCTGATTCACGATTCCAGCTTTGACCCATCTGTTTTCGTGCTCATCAAAGGTGGTACCGGCAGGGCCTACGACCCAAATGAATAGTTTGTAATTGCCTTTTTCAAGATATGGCTTGCTGAAATATATTTTTGACTTTTCCTTTTTGCATTTAAGAAAATTGTCGCCAAAAAAGACAGTAGTGCTGTCTGAAATATTTTCCCATCTTCTTTTCGAAAACTTAACCGGTTCAATAATTATTCTTGAGTTTCCGTTAATTTTGAGAAAGTCGTAAACAGCATTAAAAGAGTTTAAACCCAGCGCAGACAGGCTTTCTGTTGAGACCCATTCTCCGGAAGGATTGTTTGTGAAGAAAGTGTATGGCGTTTCAAAAGTGATTGGAAGGGTCTTTTCCCCAAACTGATTCCAAATCCAACCTTCGGGATATTTTGAACCCATATCGGAGAAGCTTTGATCACCGGGAGCATAGTAGTTTCTCTCCCCCATGGTCAGGGACGAGAGAAGGATTTGTTTTGCCAAAAAACGGCTGCTTGTAGACTTTGCAGTATGTATCCAGTAAGTGGCGGAATTTGCAATCTGGGAATGCATATTCAGCAACAAATCAAATGGCGCTTCTGCTGTGAGTTGCGAAATTTTCTTCTTAAGCAGTTTTACTTCTGGCATTGTGAGTGAATCCGGCCTGTCCCAATTGATTTCAATGTTCACGCCGGTTGATGTAGAACGGGAGTATCCGCCGGCTACCCCATCGGGGTTAATCATAGGAACAATGTAAAACACAGTCTCACGCCTCATATCTCTCGCTTCGGGAGTATCTGCAACAATGTTATTAATGAGTGCTTCAAGATGCCAGTTTGCAGGTTGTTCGCTGGGGTGGGAGCGGCCATGTATCCATACTCTCTTCTTTCCTTTATCCGGGATTGATGTATCTGTTATTGTGAGCATGTCCACTGCAAGACCATTTAGGCTCTTTCCTATCTCTTCCACTTTAACGAACGGCTTAAGAGCCCATTCACCTATTTTTGCCTGGTTTCTTGAATATGTATATGGAATATAGTGACTTATATAGACTGTGTCTTTTTGAAAGATCTTAAAAACCTGGTTGCGGTTAATGTTCTCAGATGCATCAAAACGTTTAAAAGTTATACCGTCATAGCTGTAAAATGGCCTTATAGCTTCCGAATTTTTTATGTTCAGGAAAATTTGCTTTCCCTTAACACCAGTCATTTTAAAATAGTACCATCTTGCACTGGGTGCCAAAGTTGTGTCAATAGGGTTAAGCGGGTCGAACCTTGAAAAAATATTGACAGAAAAAATTTTCAGAGAATCCTTGTCAGAGATTTTTACTTTCGAAGAGTCAATAATCTCATATTTACCCAGACTCCCTGACTCAAATTCGGATGAAATCCGGACCTGTGAAAAAAGAAAACTACTGCAAAACAAAGTAGGCAGTAGCATGCAGATTAGTATTTTCGGCATAGTCTCTAAAATATATATAAGCTGATTATTACAGCTCTGTTGCTTTTACTTTTACCACTTTGCCCCTGTTGGAGAAAGCGAGCTCGGAGTTGTTCTTTTTTTTCTCCTGAATTAGTCGGTGAAACGCGATGTTTAAGCCATTGAGAATGTTTTGTCGTAGCTCTCTAGTCTCTAGTTCGCTCATAATTAGCTATTTTGTTGTAGGTAGGTTTATTGTAAATTTTTTCTTCCATCGCTTTACCGCCCTCGGCAATAAGCTCTTGTGGTATCGTTGAATTGTTTATAATCATCCAGTACTCACAAAGAGGAATATAAAGCGAAAATAGGTGTTTTAATCCAATATCGTATCGTCTTCGTATAGTTTTTTCATCAATATTGTGACCGCCCGAAGCAACCCTCATCTTAACTCTCTCAACTGCAAGGTTTGGTACACTAAGCCAAAAGAAAAGAAGTGTTACTTTATAACCATTCTCCTGTGCAAATTTTATCATTTTTGCATGAGTTCTTGTGGCAAGCGTTGTTTCGAGTGCAAAATCTGTGCCGTTGGAAATAAGATTTCGTATCCTTTCTATCATGATTTTTCCCGCCTGAATTGACGCACTTTCGGGTTTGAAAGGGGAGAGTCCTTTTGCAATTTCGTCGGCATTTACGAATTCTTTACAATGCAGCATCTCCGGCAATATTGTATATGAAGCAGTTGTTTTACCTGCTCCGTTACATCCGGATATTATATATAATTTAGGCATTTGCTATATTGTATTATTACCAAATATACTATTTTTTTTGTGAAGCGGCGTAAGCAAACAGAGCAAAATCGCCAAGACACGGGTCATCCGGAAAGACTTTTGTCAGAAAGTCTGTAATCTCAACAGCAGTCTTTATATCGGCACTTTTTCTTTTAGTTATTTCCAGCTCAAGAGCACTCCTGTGAACATGAACATCAAGTGGAATAATGAGGCCCGAAGCCGGAATATTTTTCCAGATTCCCAAGTCTACTATATTGTCATTTCTTACCAGCCATCTCCTTAGCATGTGAATCTTTTTGTTTGCAGCGTTTTTATCGGATTTCTTTCCGTAAATGCGCTCCCGGATTTCATCCGGGGTAAGAGATTCAAGAGATTCCTCCTTTGAGTAGAAATCTTTAAGCCGTTCACAAATCAATGCAAATTCGCTCCATTTTATCGTTCTGTGAAGACTCCTATCTTCGCTCCTGTATACTCCCTTCATTATATAGCTGTACGGATTCCAATGCATTTCGTCCATTGCTCTCCTGCAGTCTCTCACAATCATCTCCCGTCTTCCCCACGCCAAATGAGCAGCAATTACAGCAGATATTTCTATATCCTGAAGAGTTGCTTCCTTGTTTTTGTAAAGTAAAAAGAAATGCTTAGGTATTGATATAGGGTCAGTTATAAAATAATCCGGAGAGTTATACTCCATAGCAAGAGATCTTAATCTTTCGGCAACTGTGTTATAATCCATCCAATTTTTTTAATGTTCAAATTTATGAAATTTATGACCATCTATTTTCTTTTAGTTAACTTTGATTTAGAAAATACATATTTAATAAAAGATAACAGATATATGAAACTGATTATTAAGGCAATTCTTTTATCTCTGATTGCCGTATCCGGAGTTTTTATCGTTTCTTCCTGTGAAAAAGATGGCAGGGAACCTATTGCCGGAGCATACTACGGCAAAATAACCATTCCGGGAATGGAAACGCCGGAAAATTCCTGTGTTTCAGTTAACGGACCGGTTCTGGGAAAAGGAGTAATTACCTTATATGATTTTCCGTTATTATCCGGGCAGGATATAGTTGTTCCTCTTGTTAACATTACCCGGACAGCGGCCGGTTATACAATGGATTTTACAGGAAATCTGCTCCCGGGTGTCAATGCCCAAATCGACGGAACCGGCGATGGTTTCAATTTGAATATGACAATTAGCATAGATGTAAGCGGGGTCCCAATGGTTGTTTCGTTTACAGGCTTAAAACCGACTATGGATTAGTTAGATTATCCATTTTTATAAATATTAGGGCCACTTAATTTGTGGCCTTTTTTTTGCATTCATCATCTTAAACTAATTTAATAGTTGTAAAACTAAAAATATAGTTTTATATTTGAAAAAATAACAAATCAATGAAAACTAAAAAGGAAATAAGAGAACTAACAAAAGCAGAACTTCAGATAATGCAGCTTCTGTGGAAAAAGGACCAGGCATTTGTTAATGAACTTATTGAAGACCTGCAAGAGCCAAAACCGGCTTATAATACAGTTTCCACAATTGTCCGGATACTTGAAAAAAAGGGATTTGTTTCCCACAAGACTTTTGGGAAGTCCCATCAGTACTTTCCTATTGTTGAAAGAGAAATTTATCTTAAATCTTATATGGGAAATATGATTTCTTCATTTTTTTCGGGTTCGGTTTCAAATATGGTTTCATTCCTTTCCAAAAAGGAGGGAATCACTCTTAAAGAGGCCGACGAGATAATGGAGATTATTTCTAAAAACAAAAAATAATTTAATATTTATTAATATGACAACGTTGCTTGGATATATTACTGAATCGCTTATTTGCGGAGCGTTTTTCTGGCTTCTTTTTAAACTGGTTGTGCAAACAGGAGGCAGCTACAGGTTTCAAAGGGGATATCTATTGCTTGCATCTGTCTTCACTGTGATTTTTCCGCTTATAAATATTCCTGTAGAACAAACTTCTATGATTAGATTAACTATCCCTGAGCTTTATGTGTATGCTTCAGGTTCGGGATATAGTTCATCATCACCCGGATTTTGGCAAAATATTACAGGACAGGGGGGTATTATCCTTTTCTGGACGATTTCTTCGTTATTTGCACTTTACTTCATTGCACAATTATTCATACTTCTGAGACTAAGTTTATCCGGAGAGAAAACTGTTAAAAACGGACTGACAGTTATTCAAAGCAAAAAAATATCTTCTCCCTTTTCTTTTTTCAACTCAGTTTTTATTCAGAAGGGATTAAATGAGGCATCTCTGGAACCCATACTTTGTCATGAATCTTCTCATGTAAACAGAGTCCATTCATTTGACATTGTTCTGATGTCATTAATAAAAATCGTACAATGGTTCAACCCCTTTATATACTTTCTCCGAAAATCACTGGTATCTGTTCACGAGTATCAGGCAGACGGGGATGTTATTGAAAGAGGATTTAATATAGAAGAGTACCAGACAACAATTTTAAACCTGCAGTTTGGATTCTCTCCATCGGTCACTAACAGGTTACATAATTCATTAACTATTAAAAGATTTAGAAAAATGGGAAATTTAATTAGAAAGAAAACTTCAACATTAAGCGTAATGTTGGTGTTGTTGTTAACCACTTCTATTTTTGCAGCTGTATCAAGTAAAGTTGAAGCTGCCGAGATTAAACAGTCAACTCAGGATAAAGAAGTTGTCGCAGACCAGAACAAGGATATCAAAAAAGATACCGGTACTCAAAAGGATAAAATTAGCCCACGTGATTATGCATCCAGACCAAAGTTCAACGGAAAAGATGAAGATGAATTTATAAGATGGGTTTCATCTAATTTAGTATATCCGGAAAAAGCAAAGAAGGAAAAAATACAGGGCAGAGTAATAGTCTCCTTAATTATCAGTAAGGAAGGTATTGTAAAGAATGTTAAAGTAGTCATAGGCGTTCATCCTTCTTTAGACAATGAAGTAATAAGAGTAGTCAATTCTTCACCAAAATGGACACCCGGTATTGATAAAAAGGGGAAACCGGCAGATTACGACTACACTTTTCCAATAGTTTTCAAGCTTCAATAATTATTTCGGCTTTTCCATCATAAAAAGATCTTCTGTAATTTTGTTTATATACCACTCTGAGCGGGACTTGAGAAATATCTCATCTTTTGTAAGGGTGGTTCCTTTTTTCTCAAGACCAAGCAGATACTCTTTCAGATGCGCCAGCGCCATGCCAAGGCTCTTCTCATTTTTTATCTCATATTTTGCCATCGCCATGTCGTATATAAGCTTTAAATCATTGGGGTTACTCATAAGCGCAGTTGAAAAATGTGTATAAGCGTCTTCATATTTGCCCATCCTTGCGTATGCAGTTCCCATCTGATTGTTAATTACATACAGAACTTTAGGATCCGGTTCCAGCAGTGCAAGTGCTATATTAAAAAAGAGTATTGCCTCGTTGCTTTCGTTTAACTGGTTATGGGTGGCTCCAAGATAAAAAAGAAGCTCATGGTTTTTTGGATCTTTAACAAATCCTTTTTCCAAATAGGGGAGAGCATCGCTGAATTTTCCTGTGAGATAATGGCATATTCCAATTGCCAGATAATTCCTCATTGTGGTATCTCCCTGCTCAATTATGTATTTAAAGTCTCTGGCGGCTTCTGTATGTTCTTCAAGCTTAAAATTGCAATAGGCAAGCTGCTTCCGTGCGGAGATACTGGACGAATCCATTTCAACCACACGCGAGACGTAAATTTTTGCGGAATTATAATCTTCCATGTCATACAGTACATAGCTTAAAGCAAGTTTTGATGCACTGTTTTTACCATTTAAAAAATCTGCTCTTTCGTAAAAATATAACGAGCTGTCAAGATTGCCGGTGATTCTGTAATAATCTCCCAATGTTTTGGCAGTATTGTAATTATAGACATTCTTTGTGTAAAGCTTTCTAAGAAGAGAAATGGCGTCGCCTGTCCTGCCGGTGTTCTGCAAAGAAGTACACAGTTTAAAGCCGATTCTGCTATTGGTGCTGTCTGCCGAATAAAGTGTCCTAAGAAGCCCCGATGCATCGGCATATTGGCCTAAAATCATGTAAATGTCGGAGATTTTCTCCTTTACCAGATTATTCTCCGGATTAAGAGTAAGAATTTTTAAATATGAATTCAAAGCATTAATGTAATCAAACTGATTCTTATATGCCTCTCCAAGAATAAAAAGCAGTTCTTCATTAGGTTCTGCTGCTATTTTAACAGACAGTTCCGAAATTATTTCCTTGTTTTCTCCTTTCTGCAATCGGGCATAATAGGAGGTGTTCGTTTCCTGAGCAGATAAGCTGATATTAATGACAAAAAGAATAATTAGCAGAATACAATTTTTCATGACTTACTGATTTTGAATTACTCAAATATATAACTAAATACTTAGTTATGCAAGTGCAGCGAGTTGCTTTTTCTTTCTGACAGCAATACAAAGCCAACTAATCTCTTCGGGCTTGTGCGTCCTCAGTCACTGCGTTCCCTCCGGCCGAATCGCCCTCATCAATTAGTTGGCAATGAAAAATAATGTATAGTAATTATCAACTCGTTGCCGGAAACTAAATATTGGGACTCCCGGAAAAAACAAAAGTAGCTATATGCAACATTATCAATCACATACTAAAAAGGATAACATCTTAGATGCTATCCTTTTTAGGAACTACCTATAATACAGCAGATTGGTTTTTGGAAATACACTTTTGTCCCGTCCTGAAGAAGGTGCTCCTGCGTCGCAGGTCTACGCCTTCGGCGGAAATTGCTAGTTATCAGGCAACAACAAAAGTGAAGAGGGCAGAGTCCTCTTCACTTTTAGCATCAGTCTGAAATTAAGGTATTTACGAATCTCTTTTTTGGAACTAACGTTCAGTCCGAATGGATTTGCCGGCCGCACGGTTTTAAACCGCGGCGCAGCCGCACCAAATTCTTTAGTAATTAATTGTTGTCTAATAAGTTGCTAAAAACACGCAGACTTAATGTTTGCGTGTTCTTAGCATGTGTCAGAAAATGTGCTATTTAGACTTCGTTCAAGTATTTCAACTTGCAGTTAAGTGCAAGATAATGTGAAGGTTACAACTTATTGTGGCAGCACTGCTGCCACAATAAGTTGTAATTTGCACAATGTTAAGGTGTTGCAAACAAGTAGCTTCTGACCAAAACTCCTCCCGAAGTAATATCGCTTGTCACCGGCTGCGAGTTGCAAAATCACTGCACATTCACATTACATTCCCAACTAATTGATGAGGGCGATTCGGCCGGAGGGAGCTACGCGACTGAGGACGCACAAGCCCGAAACAATTAGTTGGGAGTGATTAAATGACAGTGATAAAACGCAACTCGCAGCCGGCGATACGGCCGGAACGGAACGCAGTGAAGCGAGGACGCACAAGCCCGAAACAATTAGTTGGGAGTGATTAAATGACAGATATAATAAAAAAAGCTGCCTTCTAAAAAGCAGCTTTTTTTCAGTGTGTAAAAAGAGAAAATTACTTTTGAATTTTCTTGTATCTGTTAAGGAATTTGTCAACACGACCGGCTGTGTCTACAAGTTTCATCTTGCCGGTATAGAATGGAT
>Ga0316605_10000288_pt1 | contig 41117 bp, 35 predicted proteins | sample OWC_soil_day20_n_FD_207666 | JGI IMG/M metagenome (GOLD analysis project Ga0316605, IMG submission 207666) | Wetland soil microbial communities from Old Woman Creek delta, Ohio, United States - OWC_soil_day20_noCT | ecosystem: Environmental > Terrestrial > Soil > Wetlands | place: USA: Ohio...
AAAAAGCCCTGCCGAGGCAGGGCTTTTCGTTGAAGCGTCGGCGGATTACTTGGTGCCGATGACTTCGATGTCGACGCGACGATCCGGCTGCAGGCAGTCGATCAGGGCCTTGGTCTTGGCATTGCCCTTGCACTTGTCGCCGGTAACCGGCTGCTTCTCGCCCTTGCCTTCGGTGTAAACACGGTTGGCTTCGATACCCTTGGCAACCAGGTATTCCTTGACGGCAGCAGCACGCTTTTCAGACAGCTTCTGGTTGTAGGCATCGCCACCGATACGGTCGGTGTGGCCAACGGCCAGGATCACTTCGAGCTTGATGGCCTTGGCCTTGGAGACCAGTTCGTCGAGCTTGGCCTTACCAGCCGGACGCAGGACAGCCTTGTTGAAGTCGAACAGGGCGTCAGCAGCGACGGTGATCTTTTCACCGGACGGCTTCACGCCAGCAGCGGCACCAGCGGCAGCACCAGGAGCAGCCTTCGGCTCGCAGGTTTCTTTCGGCAGCAGGTCCTTGTCGCACTCGCAACCGGCCTTGTCGGCAGCAGCAGCGGCCGGGGTCCAGTAGCCATCGCGCCAGCACAGACCGAAGCCGCTCTTGGCGACGACGTCACGCTGGTCGATCAGGTAAACGCGCTCTTGCGCAACAGCAGAGAAGCCGATGCCGGCCAGCAGGGCCAGTACCAGAGATTTCTTGACGATATTTTTGATCATTGTTTTCCCTCATTGAAGAAAATTTGGAAATCTTTAACCCGCTCCACGGCCGAAATTAGGCCCGCTGGCGGAATTCCAAACTATTCTGCCATAGGGCTATGGCAGATTCCAAGCGATTTTGGTCGTGCTGAAGTAAAGATTTGTTGTCTACGCAACACTTTCCGGCTACCCAAACGTGGGTTACGGATTCACGGCCGGCAACATTGACCAGATGTGACACCGGGTCAAAGCAGGGGCGTGTTTCCAGTTCTCCCAGGCTGACGGCGCAAAGGTCTGCCGATTTCCCCGGGGTGATCGAGCCGATTTCATCGGCTAGCCCCAAGGCCGAGGCCGCGTTGAGTGTGGCCATGCGCAGCATTTCTCTGGCGGGCAGGACGCTGGCGTCACCAGTCAGTCCTTTGGCTAAAAGGGAAGCCAGGCGCATTTCGCCAAACAAATCGAGGCGGTTGTTGCTTGCGGCGCCGTCGGTGCCGAGTCCGACATTGATGCCAAGTTGTCTCATTTTTGCTACTGGAGCAAAGCCGCTGGCCAGTTTGAGGTTCGAGGTGGGGCAGTGGGTGATATTGCTGCCGGTGTCTGCCAATAGATGAAGGTCGTCGTCGTTCAGATGGACGGCGTGGACGCCGATGAAATTGGGGCCGAGGATGCCGAGTTTGTGAAGTCGCGCCAGTGGTCGCAGTTTGTGCTGCTTGAGATTGTCGGCAATTTCCTGCTGCGTTTCGTGGATGTGGCAGTGCACCGGCAGATTCAGTTGCTCGGATAGCGTCAGAATCCGCTCGAAAGTGCTGTCAGAGACGGTATAAGGAGCGTGAGGAGCCAGGCAGAAGCCGATCAGCGGATTGTTGTGCCAGGCTTCGCGGACAGCCAGCCCCTTGTTGATGTAATCGGCAGCATCGCTGGCGTAAGGGGTTGGAAATTCAAGGGTGGTGATGCCGAGCATTGCGCGCATGCCGAATTCGGATGCTGCTGTTGCGGCGGCATCCGGGAAAAAGTACATGTCGTTGAAGCAGGTGATCCCCCCTTTGAGCATTTCGGCACAGGCGAGACGGGTGCCGTCATAAACGAATTGCGTCGAAAGGTGCTTTGCTTCGGTGGGCCAGATATGTTTTTCTAGCCAATCCATCAGAGGGAGGTCGTCAGCCAGTCCGCGCATCAGGCTCATTGCTGCGTGGGTGTGCAGGTTAATCAACCCTGGGATAACTATGTGATCGGGCAGCAGGGTGGTCTTCGTCGGCGCGTAGCGGGCGCGAGCTTCCCCTGTTGGCAGGATGGCCAGAATCCGTCCCTTGTTTACGGCGACAGCATGGTTTTTGTGAACGACGTCTGGATCGACTGCAGCGATCCAGCGTGCTTCGATCAGAAGATCGATAACTTCGGGTGTTGTTGTCATGAAAAACGGGGTCTATCCGGTGAAGGTCGCGTGTTAAAATAGCAAATTACGCTTGAATCAACTAATAAGGCATCGCGCAAGCGGTGCGAATGTGAGACATGGACCAATTCGCCAAAGAAACTCTGCCGATCAGCCTCGAAGACGAGATGCGGCGTTCCTATCTCGATTACGCGATGAGCGTGATCGTTGGCCGGGCGCTGCCGGATGCACGCGACGGCCTGAAGCCGGTGCATCGCCGGGTGTTGTTCGCGATGCACGAGCTGAACAACGACTGGAACAAAGCGTACAAGAAATCGGCCCGTATCGTCGGTGACGTGATCGGTAAATACCACCCGCACGGCGATACAGCGGTCTATGACACGATCGTTCGCATGGCGCAGGATTTTTCGCTGCGCTACATGCTGGTCGATGGTCAGGGTAACTTCGGTTCGGTCGACGGCGACAACGCGGCGGCGATGCGTTACACCGAAGTCCGCATGGCCAAGATTGGTCACCAACTGCTCGAAGATCTCGACAAGGAAACCGTCGATTTCGGGCCGAACTACGACGGATCCGAGCACGAGCCGCTGGTAATGCCGGCGCGCATCCCCAATCTGCTGATCAACGGTTCGTCCGGTATCGCGGTGGGCATGGCAACCAACATTCCGCCGCACAACCTTAACGAAGTTATCGCCGGTTGTCTGGCCATGCTGGAAAATCCGGCGATCACCATCGAGGAATTGATTGCCTACATTCCTGCACCTGACTTCCCGACCGCTGGCCTGATCTACGGTATGACCGGCGTCCGCGAGGGTTACCAGACCGGCCGTGGGCGCGTCATCATGCGCGCCCGCACCCATTTCGAGGACATGGAAAAGAGCAACGGTCGTCAGGCGCTGATCGTTGATGAGATTCCCTATCAGGTTAACAAGAAGTCGCTGATCGAGAAGATCGCCGAGCTGGTCAACGAAAAGAAGATCGAAGGCATTTCCGACATCCGCGACGAGTCCGACAAGTCGGGCATGCGCATCGTCATCGAACTGAAGCGCGGCGAAGTCGGCGAGGTCATCCTCAATAACCTGTACAAGCAAACGCAACTGCAGGACACCTTCGGCATGAACATGGTGGCGCTGGTCGACGGCCAGCCGCGGCTGCTCAACCTGAAGCAGATGCTCGAATGCTTTCTGTCGCACCGTCGCGAAGTCATCACGCGGCGCACCGTCTTCGAACTGCGCAAGGCGCGCGAACGCGGCCATATCCTCGAAGGCCTGGCCGTCGCGCTGTCCAACGTCGACGACATCATTACCTTGATCAAGGCTGCGCCGACGCCGGCCGATGCCAAGCGCGGTCTGATGGAGCGCACCTGGCGCAGTGTTGTGGTCGAGGAAATGCTGGTGCGCGCTGCTTCCGATGCTTCGCGTCCGGATGGGCTGGCGCCGGAATTCGGTTTGTCGGCGCAAGGCTATCGGCTCTCCGATGCCCAGGCTCAGGCCATTCTGGAACTGCGTTTGCAGCGCCTGACCGGTCTCGAGCAGGACAAGATCGTCAGCGAGTACAAGGATGTCATGGCCAAGATCCTCGATCTGCTCGACATCCTGGCCAAGCCGGAGCGTATTACCGAAATCATCGTGAACGAACTGGTGGCAATTCGCGAGCAGTTCGGCGACGAGCGGCGCTCGGAAATCATTCTGCAGACGCACGAACTAAGCCTGGAAGACCTGATTACGCCGCAGGACATGGTTGTCACGCTGTCGCACGGTGGTTACATCAAGGCACAGCCGCTGGCCGACTATCGTGCCCAGCGCCGTGGTGGTCGTGGCAAGCAGGCGGCGGCGATCAAGGACGAGGATTTCGTCGATCACCTGTTCATGGCCAACACCCATGACTTTATCCTGTGCTTCTCCAATCGCGGCCGCTGCTACTGGCTCAAAGTTTACGAAGCGCCGCAAGGTAGCCGGGTCAGCCGCGGCAAGCCGATCGTCAATCTCTTCCCGCTGGAAGAGGGCGAACGGATCAATGCCGTGCTGCCGGTCAAGGAATTTGCCGACGACAAATTCATTTTCATGGCGACTCGTGCCGGTACGGTCAAGAAGACCCCGTTGTCCGACTTCTCCAACCCGCGCAAGGCCGGCATCATCGCTGTGGACTTGCTCGATGACGATTATCTGATCGGGGTCGAACTGACCACCGGCCAGAGTGACATCGTGTTGGTCTCCAACGCCGGCAAGGCCGTATGGTTCGACGAAGAAGATGTCCGTCCGATGGGTCGCGGTGCCCGCGGTGTCCGAGGCATGAAGCTGCAGGCCGGGCAGGCAGTCATCTCGCTGCTCGTCGCCGAGAGTGATCAGCAGACTGTGCTGGTGGCTACCGAAAACGGTTTCGGCAAGCGCACAGTATTGGCCGACTTCCGCCACTCAGGCCGCGGCACGCAGGGCGTCAAGGCGATTGCTGACAGCGAGCGCAACGGCGTGGTGATTGGCGCCAAGCTGGTCGACGACAACGACGAAGTGATGCTGATCACTACCGGCGGTGTGCTGATCCGCACCCGCGTCTCGGAAATTCGCGGCATGGGCCGGGCAACGCAAGGCGTGACGCTGATCTCGCTGGATGATGGCGAGAAGCTGGCAGGTCTGGAAAAGGTTGCCGAGTCGGTGGCAGAGGCGGATGCCGAAGGTGAATCCGATGTGGTCGCTCCGGAAACGGGCGATGCTGCACCGAGCGAAGGCGATGTTGCCGGCAACGAAGGTGGAGAAGCCTGATGAGTCGCATCTGGAATTTCAGCGCCGGTCCGGCTGCTCTTCCCGAGGAAGTCCTGCGCCAGGCGCAGGAAGAACTGCTCGACTGGCATGGTGCCGGCTGCAGCGTGATGGAAATGAGCCATCGCGGCAAGGAGTTCACCAGCATCATCGAGCAGGCCGAAGCCGACCTGCGCGAGTTGATGGGCATCCCCGAGCAGTACACGGTGCTGTTCCTGCAGGGCGGTGCGACGCAACAGTTTGCCCAGATTCCGATGAACCTGCTGGCTGGCCGTTCGGCTGACTATATCGTGACTGGCTCGTGGTCGAAGAAGGCTTTCAAGGAAGCGCAGCGATTCGGTAACGTTCGCTGTGCGGCGACGACCGAGGCGAGCAATTTCACCCGTTTGCCGTTCGCTGACGAAATCCAGCTCGACCCGTTCGCAGCCTACCTGCACGTGTGCACCAACGAAACCATCCACGGCGTCGAGATTCCTCCCGAGCGCATTGCCGATACCGGAGTGCCGTTGGTCGCCGACATGTCGTCGCACATCCTGTCGCGACCGGTCAATGTCGAGAAATTCGGCCTGATTTACGCCGGTGCCCAGAAGAACATTGGCCCTTCCGGCCTGACCTTGGTCATCATTCATCGCGACCTGCTCGGCATGGCGCCGCTGACCATCCCAACGGTGATGGACTATGCGGTGATGGCTGAGAACGGTTCGATGCTGAACACCCCGCCGACCTACGGTATCTATATTGCCGGCCTGGTATTCCAGTGGCTCAAGCGTCAGGGCGGGTTGCCGGGCATTGCCGCGGTGAACGCCGAAAAGGCGCGGATTTTGTATGCAGCGATCGACGATTCTGAAGGTTTCTATACGAACCCGGTCGATCCTGATTGCCGTTCGGCCATGAATGTGCCGTTCGTGCTGGCCAATCCTGATCTCGACGCAGCCTTCCTGGCGGAATCGAAGGCGGCCGGACTGGTTTCCCTGAAGGGCCACAAGTCGGTTGGTGGAATGCGTGCCTCGATCTACAACGCGGTTTCTTTGGCCGGCGTTCAGGCGCTGGTCGACTTCATGAACGATTTCGCCAAACGTAAGGCTTGATCCCATGAGTGACGATCTGCAAAAGGCTTTGGCTGGCGTCCGTACCGATATTGATCGTATCGATGGCGAACTGCTCAAATTGCTGAACGAGCGTGCACGCTGTGCGCAGCGGGTTGGCGAGATCAAGGCTTCACACGGAGAAGCGGGGCATATCTACCGTCCGGAACGCGAAGCGCAGGTTTTGCGCCGCTTGCAGGATGCCAATCCAGGGCCGCTCCCCGGCGAAAATATCACTTTCTTCTTCCGCGAAGTGATGTCGGCCTGCCTGTCGCTGGAAGAGCCGCTGGGCATCGCCTTTCTCGGGCCGCTCGGCACTTTCTCTGAATCCGCCGCCACCAAGCATTTCGGCCACGCTGCACGCCTGCTGCCGCAATCGTCGATCGACGATGTTTTCCGTGAAGTGGAATCAGGCCACGCGCACTATGCCGTCGTCCCGGTCGAGAATTCGACCGAAGGTGCTGTCGGCCGGACCATGGACCTGCTGCTGGCGACGCCGCTGAAGATATGTGGCGAAGTGGTGCTGCGCATCCACCAGAACCTGCTGACCAACGAAACCGACCTGAGCCAGATCAGCAAGGTCTATTCGCATGCTCAATCGCTGGCTCAATGCCATGAGTGGCTGAATCGTGTCTTGCCCAATGCGCAGCGGATTTCCGTTGGCAGCAATGCGCAGGCCGCCCAGAATGCGGCAGCCGAACCCGGTACGGCGGCGATTGCCGGCGAAGCAGCTGCAACACGCTACAACCTGCCGAAACTGGTCGAAAACATCGAAGACGAGCCGAACAACACGACGCGCTTCCTGGTACTCGGCAAGCATGATTCGGGTGTTTCCGGTCGCGACAAGACCTCGCTGATCATGTCGGCTCCGAATCGTACCGGCGCATTGCACGAATTGCTGCTGCCGCTATCCACGGCCGGGGTGTCGATGTGTCGCCTGGAGTCCCGTCCGGCCCGCAACGCGCTGTGGGAATACGTGTTCTACGTCGATATCGAAGGCCATCGCGAAGATCCGGCCGTCAAGGCGGCGCTCGAAAAACTGGCCGGCTACGCTGCCTATCTGAAGATTCTCGGGTCCTACCCGGTTGCCGTTTACTGAGGAAAGCTCCATGAGCCTTGTCGAACAAGCCTTGTCCTACGTTCGCGCCATTTCGCCCTATCTGCCGGGCAAGCCGATTACCGAACTGGCCCGTGAAATGGGCATCCCGGTTGAAAGCATCGTCAAGCTGGCTTCCAACGAGAATCCGCTCGGCATGAGTCCGAAGGCCCGCAAGGCCGTCGAGGCAGCGGTCAGCGGTGTCGAACGTTATCCCGACCAGTTCGACCTGATCGCCAAGATCGCAGGGCGTTGTGGCGTTGCGCAAGGGCAGGTGGTGCTCGGCAATGGTTCGAACGATGTGCTCGACCTGATTGCCCGCGTCTTTCTCGCGCCGGGCCGTTCGGCGGTGTTCGCCCAGCATGCCTTTGCGGTCTATCCACTGGCCACGCTGTCGACTGGGGCTGAGCTGATCTCGACGCCGGCGAAAAACTATGGTCATGACCTGAACGCCATGGTGGCCGCCATCCGCCCGGATACGCGCATCGTCTGGATCGCCAATCCGAACAATCCGACCGGCAACTTCCTGCCTTATCCGGAGGTTCGCGCTTTCCTGGAAGTCGTGCCGAAGGATGTCGTCGTCGTGCTCGACGAGGCTTATAACGAATACCTGCCCCCGGCCGAGCGGGTCGATGTGGCCGGCTGGATCAAGGATTTCCCCAATCTGGTCGTCTGCCGCACCCTGTCGAAAATTTACGGGCTGGCTGGTTTACGCATCGGCTACGCGCTGGCCTCTGCCGAGGTGGCTGACCTGATGAACCGGGTCCGCCAGCCGTTCAACGTGAACAACCTGGCGCTGGCCGGCGCGCTGGCTGCACTGGATGACGACGAATTCCTCCAGGCCAGCTACGAATTGAACCAGCGCGGCATGGCGCAGATCATCGCCGGCCTTGAAAAACGGGGCCTCGAGTACATCAAGCCGCATGGCAATTTCGTCACCTTCAAGGTGGGTGATGGCGCTGCGGTCAACCAGAAACTTCTGAAGCAGGGCGTCATCGTCCGGCCAATCGGTGGCTACGGCCTGCCTGAGTGGCTGCGTGTGACCATCGGCACCGAGGCGGAAAACGCCCGTTTTCTCGAAGCGCTGGAGAAGGCGCTCTAAAACCATGGCCGAATTCGGCAAGATCGTCGTTTTTGGCACGGGCCTGATTGGCGGTTCGTTCTCGCTTGCCCTCAAGGAAGCGGAAGCGGTCGAGGAGGTGGTCGGCTTCGGACGCACGCCCTCAACCTTGCGCATAGCGCAGGAGCTGGGTGTCATCGATCGGGCCGGGATCAACCCGGTACATGAGATCGAGGATGCGGACATCGTTCTCGTCGCCACGCCGGTGGCGCAGATGCCGGAAATTTTTGCCCGCATTGCCCCCTATCTTGGCCCCAATACCATTGTGACCGATGGCGGATCGACCAAGGGCGACGTTGTTGCCGCAGCACGGGCGGCATTCGGTGATCGTATCGCTCAGTTCGTCCCCGCCCATCCGATTGCCGGCGCGGAGAACAGCGGCCCTTCGGCGGCGCGCTGGGATCTTTATCAGGGCAAGAAAGTCGTTGTCACGCCCTTGACGGAAAACAGCGACGATGCGCTCGACCACATCAAGCGCGCCTGGTCGCTGTGCGGTGCCGACATCTACGAACTGACGCCGGAAATGCACGACCGCGTTTTCGCCGCCGTCAGCCATCTGCCACATCTGCTGTCCTACGCGCTGGTGCACGATCTGGCCGTGCGCGAGGATGCCGACCTGTTCTTTACCTTTGCTGCTTCCGGCTTTCGTGACTTCACGCGTATTGCGGCCAGTCATCCGGAAATGTGGCGCGACATCTGCCTCGCCAATCGCGAGGCCCTGCTGGGCGAGCTGGATAGCTACCGCGCCCAGCTCGATGAGTTGCGCACCGCGCTTGCCCGCAACGACGGGCAGCGGCTCGAGGAAATTTTCGGCATTGCCCGACAAGCCCGGCGGAGCTGGGCCGGCGAAAACTGATGCGGCGTTGGGCCGGCGCGCTGGTCTTCGGGCTGGCAGTGGCGTTGACGCCTGTTCACGCGGTGGCGGAGCCGCTGGCCATTCTGTTGGCCAACGTCTACAAGGGGCAGGTCGACGTTGCGCAGTATCTGGCCAGCGAAAAACTCGATGGCGTGCGGGCAATCTGGGATGGACGCGAACTGCGTTTCCGGAGCGGCAAGACGATCAATGCGCCGGCCTGGTTTATCGCCGGTCTTCCGACGCAGCCGCTTGATGGCGAACTGTGGATCGCCCGCGGCCAGTTCGAGCGCGTTTCCGGCATTGTCCGGCGTGAGGCGCCCGACGATGCCGCCTGGCGCGAGGTGCGCTACATGATTTTCGAATTGCCCGGCGCACCCGGCCCATTTAGTGAGCGGGCCGAAAGAATCAAGGCCGTGGTACGGGCGGCAAACGTGCCGTGGCTTTTTGAAATTCCGCAGTTTTTTCCGGTTGACCGCAACCATCTGAAAAAACGCCTCGATGCCGTGGTGCGGGCCGGGGGCGAGGGCTTGATGCTGCATCGGGCCGATGCGCTTTACGAAACCGGGCGCAGCGATGTGCTGCTCAAGGTCAAGCCGTGGCAGGACGCCGAAGCGGTGGTGGTCGCGCATCAGGCGGGCAAGGGGCGGTATGCCGGCCAGCTTGGCGCGCTCAGGGTACGAACGCCGGAAGGTCGCGAGTTCCTGCTGGGCACCGGCTTTTCCGATGCGCAGCGACGCCAGCCGCCGGCCATCGGCAGCACGGTTACTTATCGTTATCGCGACCTGACCGGCAAGGGCCTGCCGCGTTTTGCCAGTTTCCTCCGGGTGCGTGATGAATAAATCCACCGCATGCCTTATGCCATTTTGCTGCACCGCATCAGCCGGACGGGTAGAATTCGGCACTTACTTCACGGGTGGACAACGATGATTCTTGTAACGGGCGGAGCGGGCTATATCGGCTCGCATACCTGCGTCGAACTCCTGAAATCAGGCCAGGACGTGGTGGTCTTCGACAATTTCAGCAACAGTCATCCGGAGTCCATTCGGCGTGTCGAGACGATTACCGGGCAGAAGGTCGTTGTGGTCGAGGGGGACATCCGCGATCAGGCAGCTATTGAAGCCGTGATGCGCCGATATGATTGCCAGTCAGTGATCCATTTTGCCGGTTTGAAGGCGGTCGGTGAATCGGTCGAAAAACCGCTCGAGTATTACGACAACAATGTCGTCGGTACCCATCGACTGCTGCAGGCGATGGGCAATTGCGGCGTCAAGACGCTGGTGTTCAGTTCTTCGGCAACGGTCTATGGCGAACCGCAATTTCTGCCATTGACCGAGCAGCACCCGCTGTCGGCAACCAATCCCTATGGTCGCACCAAGCTGATCATCGAGGACATGTTGCGCGATCTATATCGTTCGGATTCATCCTGGCGGATCGGTATCCTGCGCTACTTCAATCCGGTCGGCGCCCATGAGAGCGGTCTGATCGGTGAAGACCCGCAAGGTATTCCAAATAACCTGATGCCTTTTGTGGCGCAGGTGGCAATTGGCCGCAGGGGCTGCCTCAAAGTCTGGGGCAGCGATTACCCGACGCCGGATGGTACTGGAGTGCGTGACTATATTCATGTGGTTGATCTGGCTTTGGGGCACCTCAAAGCCTTGGATCGATTGCTGGCGCCTCAATGTTTTGAAGTGAATTTGGGTACTGGCACCGGATACAGCGTTCTGGATGTCGTCAAGGCATTTGAAAGGGCTAGTGGGAACCCCGTTCGCTACGAACTGGCACCGCGCCGCCCCGGGGACGTGGCAACGTGTTACGCCGATCCGGCCTTTGCGGTGGCCTTGCTTGAATGGCAGGCTGAGCGTGGTCTCGATGCCATGTGTGCGGATGCTTGGCGCTGGCAGAGCAATAACCCGGCGGGTTATGAGTAAACCACATCTGATTTCTCATCATTTTGTTGGCGAGTCTGGTTTTTGGAAACCTTCAAATGCGAGAGCGTTTAAAATACGGTCTGATTCGTTTTGGTGGCTCACACACTGCTGAGTACGCGTTACTGACACCGCCGTCGATTCGTTGAGTTGTTTTCGTAAAGAATGATTTTTTCAGAAGTGCGCTGCATCGGGTGCGACAGATTCTTGCCAGGCTGCTTGTTCAGGCTGGCTCAGGTAGTCTGTTCAGTCCTGTCTTTTGGCCTTTCTGATTTGGAAATATGACCATGTTTGCAGGCAAGTCACTTCTGATTACCGGTGGGACCGGTTCGTTTGGCAATACCTTTGTGCCGATGACCTTGGCGAAACATAATCCCAAGCGTTTGATCATCTATTCTCGCGATGAGATGAAACAGTGGGAAATGGCCAAGAAATTCCAGGATGACCCGCGTGTGCGCTTCTTCATTGGTGACGTGCGCGATCGCGAGCGCCTGTACCGCGCCCTCGATGGTGTTGACTACGTGGTCCATGCGGCGGCGACCAAGATTGTGCCAACTGCCGAATACAACCCGTTCGAGTGCGTCAAGACGAATATCAACGGTGCGATGAACCTCATCGATGCTTGCATCGACAAGGGCATAAAGCGTGTGGTCGCCCTCTCCACCGACAAGGCAAGCAGCCCGGTGAACCTCTATGGCGCGACCAAGCTTGCATCGGACAAGTTGTTCGTCGCGGGTAACTCATATGCTGGCGGCCACGATACCCGATTTGCTGTCGTTCGCTATGGCAACGTGATGGGCTCACGCGGCTCGGTTATCCCATTTTTCCTGTCGATCCGCGACAAGGGCGTGTTGCCGGTTACCGACGATCGCATGACCCGCTTCATGATTTCGCTTGAGCAGGGTGTCGAACTGGTGTGGCATGCCTTCGACGACATGGTCGGCGGAGAAATTTACGTCAAGAAGATTCCTTCAATGAAGGTCACGGATCTGGCGGCAGCTGTTGCACCGGAGGCGAAAATCAGCATTGTCGGCATCCGTCCGGGCGAAAAGCTGCACGAACAGATGATTGGACCGGAGGATTCGTACTACACCTACGAATACCCCGAGCATTACAAGATTCTGCCGGCCATCAATAACTGGGATACCAGTGCCGAACGCATCAAAGATGGCAAGAGGGTGCCTGAGGGGTTCAACTACTCGAGTGACAATAATCCAGAGTGGATGGCCATAGCTGAACTCCAAGCGTGGATCGCCGGGAACAAACAGAAGATCGGGGCGATCTGAAAATGATTCCGTATGGTCGCCAAGACATCAGCGAGGAGGACGTCGCCGCTGTTTGTTCGGTACTGCGTTCAGATTTTCTGACTCAGGGTCCTGTTATCGAACGTTTCGAGCGTACAGTAGCGGAATATTGTGGCGCTGAGTATGCGGTCGCTGTTTCGAATGCCACGGCTGCATTACATATTGCGTGTTTGGCTTTGGGGCTTGGTCCGGATGATATCGCGTGGACCAGTCCGAATACCTTCGTCGCCTCAGCGAACTGCGCGCGCTACTGCGGCGCGAAAGTCGATTTTGTTGATATCGATCCTGTCAGTTTGAATATTTCGCCTGTTGTTTTGGAACAGCGACTCGCTAGCGCAGCGCAACAGGGAAAACTACCCAAGGTACTAGTGCCGGTACATTTCTCAGGCCAAAGCTGCGACATGGAGGCTATCGGAAGACTGGCACAGAAATATGGTATAGCTGTGATTGAGGACGCATCGCATGCAATAGGCGCGCGTTTTGGAAATGATGTTGTGGGAAGTTGTAAGCATTCCGATTGTGCGATTTTCAGTTTTCATCCGGTAAAGATCGTGACCACTGGCGAGGGCGGCATCATTGTTACCAATCGTTCCGACTTGGCAGCACGCTTGCGGCTACTAAGAAGCCACGGAATAACCAGAGATGCTGGTCTGATGAGTTGCGAAAATCCTGGTCCGTGGTACTACGAGCAGATTGAACTCGGCTATAACTACCGTATGACGGATATCCAGGCTGCACTGGGCTGCAGTCAGATGTTACGGCTTGATGTCTTTGTTAGCCGTCGGCAAGAATTGGCTGCTCGTTATGACAGGTTGCTCGCCGATTTGTGCCTTCAACTGCCAGTTCAAGACCAACGTGCCAAATCGAGCTGGCATTTGTATGTGGTTCGCCTTCGCCTTGATGAAATCAGCCGGAGCCATCGAGAGGTATTCGATGGCTTACGTGCTGCTGGTATTGGTGTCAACTTGCACTATATCCCTGTGCATCTACAGCCTTATTACCGTGAAATGGGTTTTGCTCCAGGTTATTGTCCTGAAGCTGAAGCATATGCTTGTTCAGCGCTAAGCCTTCCACTGTTTCCCAAGATGACTGAGGAGCAGCAGGATCGGGTAGTTGAAGCTCTCCGAAATCTCGTCCGATGATTCATAAAGTAGTCGCCATCATCCAAGCCAGGATGACGTCCAGCCGTCTTCCTGGAAAGGTATTATTGCCGATTCTTGGCCGCCCAATGTTTTCTTATCAGATCGAGCGACTAAGGAAGGCAACTCGGTTGAGCCAGATTGTGGTTGCCACTACAGTTAATGCTACAGACGATCCAATCGTCGCCTTCTGTTTGGCCGAAGGGCTAGATTATGTTCGCGGTTCTGAGCATGATGTACTTTCCCGGTATGTGCTTGCCGCTAGGGAAAATACGGCAGATGTGGTGGTCAGGATTACGTCGGATTGTCCTCTATTGGATCCCGATCTGGTGGATAAGATGGTTGAAGAGTATTTTGGGGATACACATCCCAATTATGTCTCTAACATGCTAAATCCTACCTGGCCCTATGGCATGGCGGTTGAGGTTTTCAGTGCTGCAGCACTATACGAGGCGGGCGCGGAGTCTTCAGATCCCGTGGAGCAGGAGCATGTAACGCCGTTTATCTACCGGCGTCCTGATCGCTACCGCCTAAGTTCGATTACCCTTCAGGAAAACCTGTGTGGTCATCGCTGGACGGTGGATACCCCGGAGGATTTCGAGTTGGTGAGTAGAATAATTACTGAACTTTATCCAGAAAGACCGGATTTCCGCATGGCCGATGTGCTCGGTTTGCTAGAGTCGCACCCGGACTGGTTGCTGATTAACCAGCATATCAAACAAAAGAAAATTAACGTGAAGTGAAGACCATGACTTTTAAAACAGATCAGGAGGCCTTTTGGGCCGGCGAGTTTGGCACTGAATACATCAATCGTAATATCGGCGATGCATTGCTGGCGTCCAACTTGAATTTTTTTTCCCGTGCTTTGGCGCGGGCGGGGAGAATAAATAATTGCATAGAGTTTGGCGCAAACATCGGGATGAACATGCGCGCGCTACGTATTCTCTACCCCGAACTTGATGGTCATGCTATCGAAATCAATCCCCAAGCTGCAGAAAAACTGGCAGAAGTCCTGCCCGCAGCGAATATATATCAGCAGTCCATTCTGGATTTTTCGCCCGACAGGCAATGGGAACTGACTCTAATCAAGGGCGTGTTGATTCACATCAATCCCGAATGGTTGGTCAAAGTCTACGACGCACTGTATCGCTCCAGTAGCAGGTATATCCTACTCTGTGAATATTACAACCCCTCGCCCGTGGCAATTAATTATCGTGGCCATACTGACCGTTTGTTCAAGCGGGATTTCTGCGGGGAACTACTGGATCGACATGCCGATCTGCAGTTGGTCGACTACGGGTTTGCTTATCGGCGTGATCCAGCTTTCCCGCAAGACGATATCACCTGGTTCCTGATTGAAAAGCGAGGCTGAAATGCTCAGATACTGTATTCGATGTGTGATGCCCGATACGAAGCCAGATCTCCATCTCGATGATGAAGGGGTCTGTAATGCCTGTCGTAGCTACGAGCAGCGCAAGGAAGTTGACTGGGATGCGCGCAGGCAGGAACTCCTCAAGATACTTGAGCGCTATCGTCGCCATGATGGCAGCAACTGGGACTGTATCGTGCCGGTCTCCGGTGGCAAGGACAGCACCTACCAAGTGGTGCGGATGCTACAGTTGGGCCTCAATCCGCTCTGCGTGACCTCAACTACCTGTGACCTGTCCGACATTGGCCGCAAGAACATAGAGAATCTCAAGCACCTCGGAGTCGATTACGTCGAGATGTCGCCCAATCCGCTGGTGCGGGCCAAGCTCAACCGGATCGGCCTAACCGAGGTTGGCGACATCTCGTGGCCTGAGCACGTCGGCATCTTTACGATCCCGGTGCGCGCTGCCGTGCAGTTCAACGTCCCCCTGATCATTTGGGGCGAGAATTCGCAGAACGAATATGGCGGCCCGGCGGCAGCAGCAGACAACAATATCCTCAACCGGCGCTGGCTGGAGGAGTTCGGCGGCCTGCTCGGCATGCGCGTCTCCGACCTGGTCGGAGGCGACGGTATCGAACAACGCAACCTGATCCCCTACACCTATCCCTCCGACGAGGAATTGCAGCGGGTTGGCGTGACTGGCCTGTTCTTGGGTCACTATCTGCCTTGGGATGGCCTATCCAATGCGCTGATCGCCCAGGCCCATGGCTTTACCACCTACCACAAGACCGTCGAAGGCTCGATGGTCAACTATGAGAATCTGGACAATCATCACACTGGCATCCATGACTACTTCAAGTTTCTAAAGTTTGGCTTCGGCCGAGCGACGGACCTCGCCTGCCTTCATGTGCGCCGCGGCAGGTTGACCCGCGAGGACGGGATGGATGCGGTCAGACGTCTCGATGGCCGCTTCCCGTGGGATTACCTGGGTAAGTCGTTGGAGGATATCCTGGCACCGCTCGACATGACGGTCGACGAGTTCATCAGGATCTGCGACAAATTTACCAACAAGAAGATCTTCAAGCGCGATGGCGAAGGGAAGCTGATCAAGGATCGCTTCGGCAATCTGACCAAGATCAACTACGACAACGAATGAAAGTCGCCATCATCGATTACGGCATGGGCAACCTGGGATCGGTGCGCCGCGCTCTGGACGAATTGGATGCAAAAGCAGTAATCGTTTCTAGGCCGGAACAGGCAGCTTCCGCCGACCGGCTGGTGCTGCCGGGTGTCGGCAGTTTTGCCGATGGCATGGCCTCGCTGCGTGACAGCGGCTGGATTGCGGCGATCCGCGAGCAGGTTGTGGACAAGGGCAAGCCGCTGCTCGGCATCTGCCTGGGCATGCAGTTGCTGGCCGATCATGGTGACGAGGGGTTGGTCGGCGGTTTCAGCCAAGGGCTGGGTTTGGTCCGCGGCAAGGTGGTACGCCTTGACCGGCTGGGGTGTGCCATGCGCATACCCCATGTTGGCTGGAACGCCATCGAACCCGCTACGGATACGGCGCTCTTCGCAGGCATCCCGGACGGGACCGACTTCTATTTCGTGCACAGCTACGCTTTTCAGGCCGAGGAACCGGCCGACGTTTTCGCTACCTGCGATTATGGCGTCCGTTTCGCAGCGGCGATCGGTCGGGGAAACGTGATGGGTACCCAGTTTCATCCGGAAAAAAGCTCTCGTGCAGGTTTCAGCGTCCTGCGCAATTTTCTTGAGATTTCGCCATGCTGAAGGTGCGTGTCATCCCGACCCTGTTGTGGAAGAACTTCGGCCTGGTCAAGGGTGTTGGCTTCGATAGCTGGCGCCGCGTCGGCCCCGTGCTGCCTGCGATCAAGGTGTACAACCGGCGCGATGTGGACGAGTTGATCCTGGTCGACATCACCGCCTCCCGTGAGCAGGCCGAACCCGATTGCGACTCGGTGCATGACTTCGCCGACGAGTGCTTCGTGCCCTTCACTGTTGGTGGAGGCTTCACCAACCTGCGCCAGATTCAGCAGATGCTGCGTACCGGTGCCGACAAGATCGCGCTGAACTCCGCTCTCTATGCTGATCCCGGGCTAGTGGGAGAGACCGCCGGGCGCTTCGGTTCGCAGTGTGTGGTCGCCAGTATCGACGCGAAGGTGATGGGTGACGGTAGTTACGAATGCTTCAGTCATGCCGGCACCCGGCCGACCGGGAAAACTCCGGTGGAGTGGGCGAGAGAACTCGCTGACCGTGGCGCGGGCGAGATACTGATCACCTCAATCGACCGCGATGGCACTTTGCAAGGCTATGACCTCGGTTTGATCGAATCGGTAGTGCGTGCGGTCAATATCCCGGTGATCGCCTCGGGTGGCGCCGGCTGCTACGAGGACATGTGCAAGGCTGTTCTACAGGCAGGTGCTTCCGCAGTGGCAGCCGCCAGCATGTTCCATTTTACCGAGCAGACCCCAGCCGAGGCGAAAAAAGCGTTAGCCACCGTCGGCGTCCCCGTTCGCTCGGGCTTCGCCGGCATTTGACGAACACATGATGCGGGTTCTGTTCCGGGCGGATGCCAATACCGAGATCGGCTCGGGCCACCTGATGCGCTGCCTGGCCCTGGTCAGGGCACTTAGAGCGCACGGCGCCGAATGCGCCTTCCTTGCAAGGGCCCGAGGCCTCGATGCGCTCGTGGCGAGGATCCGTGACGAGGGTTGCACATTCATCCCTCTGCCTGGTGCCGATGCCCTGCGCGCTGACGCTGGCGACGGCCTGACACACTCACATTGGTTGCCCGGTGGTTGCGCCGCCGATGCGGCCCTCTGTGCGCAAGCCCTTGGCGAAGTTGCTCCGGCTGACTGGCTGGTGGTCGACCACTATGCTCTTGACCATCGTTGGGAAGCAGCCATGGCGCGCTATGCGCGGCATGTACTGGCGATCGACGACCTCGCCGACAGGCGTCATGACTGCACACTGCTACTCGATCAGAACCTGATGCCGGACGCCGTCAGCCGCTATGATGGCCTGCTGTCCAAGTCATGCGAGCGCCTGCTTGGTCCCCGCTTCGCGCTCCTGCGCGATGAGTTCTCGCTGGACGAGGCACCTTCGTGCCCCCCGGGCGAGGATGGTGCAGGGCGCCGCCTGCTTGTCATGTTCGGTGGTGCTGATATGTCCAACCTGACCGCGGCGGTCGCGGAAACCCTGATCTCGATGGATTGGCGGGAGCCGGTCGATTTTGTCGCAGGTCCGCTATATCCGCATCTGGATGCCCTGCGTGAGGCCATCGCGCATCTCCACGGCGCCCGCCTGCATGCGCCTGCGTGGGACGTCGCTGCACTGATGAAGGGCGCCTGTCTGGCCATCGGTTCGCCCGGCGTGTCGAGCTGGGAACGCTGCGCCTGCGCATTGCCATCCATTACGATCGCCCAGGCGGGCAACCAGGAGCCGATTGGTCGCGCGGTGGCCGAGGCCGGCGCACATGTGTACCTCGGACATGCAGGGGGCTTGGACAGGAATCGCCTGGTCGCCGAGATCGACGCCCTCTGGTCGTCGCGGCAACGGCTCCGCGAGATGGCTGGGATCGCTTCTGCTATATGCGACGGGCATGGTGCGGCTCGCGTCGCACAACGAATGGTTGAACATGAACATCACAATACTATGTTCTGACCCGGGTCACCCGGTTTCCCCGCGCCTACAGGCATGGGCTAGTCGATGGAATGGCCACCGGGTCGCCATCGTCCAGCGCGCGGCCGAGGCTAAGGGCGGCGACCTGCTGTTCCTCGTGTCATGCCACGAGATTATCCGCGAGGACACCCGGCGGTGCTACCGTCATGTGCTTGTCATGCATGCAGCGGACCTGCCTGCCGACCGTGGCTGGTCGCCACACGTCTGGGCCGTGCTGCGCGGTGATGGAGCGCTTACCGTCAGCCTGCTTGAGGCTGCCGATGGTGTCGATTCGGGGCGGATTTTCCGCAAGCTGCGCATTCCGCTGCGCGGTACCGAGGTCTGCGCTGAAATCAATGACAAGCTGTTTGACGCTGAATTACAGCTGATGGATTGGGCCATGGTTAACATCGATTCGGCTGTCCCGGACGTCCAGGATGAATCCCGTGCCAGCTACCTGCGGCGACGTACCGCTGAGGACAGCCGGCTTGACCCCATGCAGACGATCGCCGCGCAATTCGACTTGCTGCGCGTGGCGGACGCCGATCGCTATCCCGCATTCGTAGAATACCGCGGCCGCAAATACGCCTTCCGCATGACGCCGATGGAGCCCCTCGAGGATGGAGAATCCGCTAATGAATGAACTGATGATCGACGGATGCAGAATTGGGCGGGATGCACCGCCTTTCGTAATCGCCGAAATGTCTGGCAATCACAACCAGTCGCTCGAACGAGCGCTGGCCATCGTTGATGCGGCCGCCGCCGCCGGCGCACATGCCATCAAACTACAGACCTATACCGCCGATACGATGACGATTGACTTGCGCGAGCGAGAGTTCTTCATCTCTGATCCGAACAGCCTGTGGGCCGGTAGTTCGCTCTATGAGCTCTACCAGCAGGCCCATACGGCTTGGGAATGGCACGAACCGCTGTTTCGTCGAGCCCGTGATCTCGGCATGATCCCCTTTTCGACACCATTCGACGAGACAGCAGTGGATTTCCTTGAGACCCTGGATGTTGGGGTGTACAAGATTGCCTCGTTCGAGAATACCGACCTGCCACTGATCCGCAAGGTAGCTGCCACCGGCAAGCCAATCATTATCTCGACCGGGATGGCATCGCTCGCCGAGCTCGACGAAACCGTGCGCGCCGCCCGAGAGGCGGGATGCAGGGACCTAGTCTTGCTCAAGTGTACCAGCACCTATCCGGCGTCGGCTGCGAACACGAATGTGCGCACGATCCCCCACCTGCGGGAGATGTTCGGCTGCGAGGTCGGCCTTTCCGACCACACCATGGGCTGCGGGGCGGCTGTTGCCGCGGTGGCAATGGGCGCCAGCGTGATCGAAAAGCACTTCACACTGAGCCGTGCAGACGGCGGTGTCGATTCAGCTTTCTCGATGGAGCCGGACGAGCTGCGAACATTGGTTACCGAGAGCGAGAGGGCCTGGCAGGCTATGGGCGAGGTTCGCTACGGGGTGTCGGGCGAGGAGGGCAAGTCGATGGTCTTCCGCCGCTCCCTCTATGTGATCAAAGACCTCGTCCCCGGTGACGTTCTTAGCGCCGAGAACGTGCGGGCTATCCGTCCGGGTTTCGGTCTTGCGCCGAAATGGCTGCCCTTGGTTATGGGACGGCAGGTGCGCCGAGCGGTTGCCCGTGGCACACCTGTGTCCTGGGACCTGATCTGACCCGCGGGCATACGACCATGTCGAACAGATTGATGGATCGCCTGCTGGTCGGCGTTGACTTTCTCCTTCGCTCCGTCACACTGGCCCCGCGGCGCCTGAGCTGGCACATGCGCAACGCCAAGTTGCGCCGTGGCCTCAAATCGATCGGCAAACGGGTGCGCATTTCCGAGCCGGCCGAACTCTTCCCGCTCGACAGGATCGCCATCGGCTGGAACGTCGTCATCCACGGCCCGGTCTTCATCGAGGCCAATGGCGGCGTTAGCATCGGCAGCAATGTGGCGATCGCCCGTGGCTGCCAGATTCTGACTTCGAACCACATTTACGACGGTGATGCTCTGCCTTGGGATCATGCCTCAACTCACAAGCCAGTGGTAATCGGCGACAACGTTTGGATAGGCGCCGACGTGGTTATCCTGCCTGGGGTGACGCTTCACGAAGGTGCGGTCGTCGGTGCCGGTAGCGTGGTCACCCGAGACGTGCCGAAATGCGGCATTGTTGCCGGAAATCCTGCTGTCCTGAAGAAGCACCGCGACATTGAGCGCTACGAGCGTAATAAGCGCGAAGGGCGACTCCGCTTGGTGCCGGACGATATTTCTCGCCATACTCTGGTGAGCTGAGGACAGGCGGGTGACCAAGCGACTGCATCTTCGCCTCGACGACCTGTCGCGCCATGAATTTATCGTCATGGCGAGGATTCGTGTGTTCCATGCGCTGGAAGGTGATGCGAACCCAGCATGCCTAGATTGGTGCCAGGTCGATGCGGATGGCGACTACCGGCGGACCAACGCACTGGTCGACCGGCTGCTCGACGCCTCGATCGGCGGCCTGCCAGTGGCCCAGGCGCTTTCCGAACGCGGCGTCGGCCTGATGCAGTTTGCTCCTTCCTATGTGTGGCCCGGCCTGTTTGTCGCGACCCAGCTCGCCGAACTGCTCGAGCCTCTGTTTGCAGACACGGTGCCTGACGTGGTCGTGCTCCATGGTGCCGCGGGCGTCCATGGGCAGACCTGGGATGCCCTGGTGGTGGCTTTCGCGGCCAAGGTGGGTGCTCGCGTGGAGCGTACTGCACCTGCTTGGCGCGGGGTGTCCCTACGGTTGGGCGAGCGGCTGAAGCGAAAACTGCGCGGCTGGGGCGTCGCTTATGTTGTTCGTCAATGGAAACGCCGTGCTGTGGCCAACGCTGCCAGTGATAATGTATCGCTTGGGGCTGGCCGCAAGCGCCCGGTGATGTTCGTGACCCTCGGTGAACGGCACTGGAAGCCGACGCCAGAGGGCCTCGGAGCCGATGAGCAATGCTATCCGATTGCCCGTGCCTTGGCGGCCGCGGGATGCCGGGACCTCTGCTTCATCGACACCCAGGGTGTTGGCGACGCCTCCCTGCGTCAGCGCGATGGCGATCTCGCCGGCGGTACCGTTCGCTGGCTGCGCTTCAGTGGGTTCTGTGCATCAGGGCTCGGCTATTTTTTTGCCAACTGGATGCGGCTGAACCACCTCAGGCGCACTGCGATGACTGATCCTGAGTTCAATAGGCATCTGACCTATTGCGGGGTCAGTCTAGTGCCTGCACTAGCGGACACGCTACGCGAGATCTTTCTCGACGTCGCCTTCGAGGCACGCGAGTTCCTCCTCGCGGCGGCGCGCCTGGTTCGCGATGAGGCCCCGGCCGCCATCGTTCTGACCTATGAAACGGGCCCCGCCCAGCGCGCGATGATCATCGAGGCCGCGCGTGCCGGCATCCCCACCCTCGGCTTGCAGCATGGCATGGTGTTCGACAATCACTATGACTACATGCATGCTCGGGTGAGCGCGTTACCACTCGTCGAACCTGAGGCTGTTGCTATTCCGCTCATTACCTGCGTCTGGGGTGATTATTGGCGGGAGACCCTGGTGAGCAGCGGGCGCTATCCCGCCGATACGGTGATCACTACGGGCAATTGGCGCTATGACGAAATCGAGCGCATACGCGCGGCGGCCATAGCTAGGCCTCTACCGTTGAGTCAGGACCAAGGCGCTGGGTGCCGTATCATAGCGATCCTGACTGCCGGAGCGGACATCGAGGAATACGTCCGTATTTGCCTACGGCTGGTCTCGGGGCAAGGTGATGCTATTCCCATGGTCAAACTGCATCCTTCGGAAAACCCCGAAAGCATCAGGTGGGTGATTGCCGAGTCGGGGCTGCCCGCTGAAACGCTGTATACTGGCGACCTAGCCTCGCTGCTCGTACATAGCGAGATTGTCATATCGCAGTTTTCCACGGCTGTCACCGAGGCCATGCTGTTCGATAAGCCGGTGATCCTCGGCAATCTGACAGGAATCGAATTCACCGCGGCCTACCAGGAATCCAACGCCTGTCTCTATGCCACGACTGCTGAAGATCTGCAGACGTGCCTTGGTCAGTTGGGTACCGACCCGGCTGTGGCAGGCCAGCTGGCGGAGGGACGGCGGCGTTTTGTCGAGCAGGCCTTCTTCCGCCTCGATGGCGCCTCGGCATCGCGTGTCGCAGAGTTGGTGAGGGCTGCGGCCGGAGAGTGGAGGTAAGCGCCATGGCAGGGGAATTCACACTCCGCAGCCTGCTGAAAAGCTCGCTTCTCTACGGCCTGAGTGACATCCTGCTCAAGTTAATCGGTTTCTTCCTCGTCCCGATCTATACCCGCGTGATGCTGCCTGAGCAATATGGAGTCGTCGGCTACACCAATGCAGTGACCCAGGTGCTGACGCCGGTGCTTGGCCTCGGCATCGTCAACTGCCTGCCGATGCTGTTTTTCTCTCATCAGGACGAGGCGCGCCGTCGCCTTGTATCCACTGCGATCAATGCTGTTCTTGGCTTCGGCTTGCTGCTCGCGTTGACCCTCACCTTCTTCGGCGGCCCGTTGTTCGCGCTCGTCGCGCCGGACGTGCCGTTTGCGCCTTACCTGGTGATCACGATCTGGGTCTCGTTGTTCGCCGGTTTCAACCTCCTGCCGCTAGGCCTGTTCAATATTCAGAACCGGCCAGCTGCCTACTTGGCCTTCTCGGTTGGCTTGGCGCTGCTCAACGTCGTTTCGGCGCTGGTTTTCGTCGTTGGCATGAAGCTGGGGGCGCTCGGCGTCCTCTACGCGCTGCTCGTCTCGAGCGGGGTTGGCTTGCTGATTGCGTTGTTCATCCTGCGCCGCAGTTATCTGCCTGTGATTGATCGGAAACTGCTGGCGAGCTTGCTGGCACTTTCTCTGCCGGTGCTGCCCCATCTGCTGTCCGGAACACTGGCGCGTTTCGTCGACCGGATCCTGCTGGCCAACCTGTCGACGCTGGCGACGACAGGCATGTATTCGTTGGCACTGGTCTTGGCCAGTCCGGTCACGGTAATCATGGGCGCCGCATTTGCTGCCCTGGGGCCGATGTATTACAAGCGGGCCGCCCAAGACGATCCCGCGCTGGCCGAAGACTGGAGCCGACTGGGGACGCTGTACTTCCTTGTTGGCGCGCTCGCCGCCCTCGGCCTATCGATCTTCTCCGGGGAAGTCCTAGCGCTGTTTGCGCCGGGCCAGTATGGCGATGCACGTCTACTAGTGCCACTGCTTGCCGTCTCTCAGCTGGTTCTCGGCCTGTACTGGTTGGCCACGCCGGCGATAGGCCATGCGCGCAAGACCTGGATTTACCCGGTCGCCTCGACCGTGACGCTGGCTATCGGCGTGATCTGCAACCTGCTGCTGATCCCCGTGCTGGGTGCTGCCGGTGCGGCATGGGCTACGCTGGCCAGCGGATTGGTGCAGCTCGGGCTGTTTTTCGCTTATTCGCAGCGTTGCCTGCGCGTGCGCTACGACTACCGTGCGATCGGCCTGATTGCCTTGCTCTGCTATGCGGCCTTCCTGGCCTGCAGCCACTGGTGGCCGGAAGGCGGCATCGTCTGGAGAGTCATTGGCATCAAGCTGCTTGTCCTGTTGGGGGCGGCACTAGCCGCGCTACTCGTGGCCGTCCCGGCGTCGAGGTGCCTGACGGTGCTGCAAGGGGTGATGCGCGGATACAGAATTCGAGACTAGGAAACATGTATGGAAAATGAATTGTACAAGGCCGATCGGGCCGATTTCGACGAGCTTGCCAGATATCTGCGCGGCCAGTACGAAGGCATCTTCGACGAGAAGATGATTCAGGCACACCTCAGCGAGTTCGTTGATACCCAGAACGCCCTCTTGCTGGCTGCGAACCTGGTCGCGGATGGTCATGTCGGCCGCCGGATGCTCGATATCGGCAGTGGCTATGGCGCCAATGTCTTCTGTGCCCGCGAACACGGTATCGATGCGTGCGGAATCGAAATCGCGCCGATGGAAGTTCAGTTTGCCCGTCGCCGTCTGCAGAGGCTGCGGCCCGCGGATGACGCCGGGGAGGTCTACTTGCTTGGCGACGGCCAGTCCCTGCCGTTTTCGGGCGCGGCTTTCGACGTGGTCACCATCATGAACGTGCTGGAGCATGTGCCCGATTACCGCAAGCTGGTTGACGAAGCACTGCGGGTATTGCGCCCGGGCGGCAGCCTTTACATCCTCTGTCCGAACTACGCGGCCTTCCGCCGTGAGGCACACTACCACGTGCCCTGGTTCCCCCTGCTGCCGAAGGCGCTGGCATCGCTTTACTTGCGCGCGCTTGGACGCAACCCGGCGTTTCTCCAGACCTCGATCCACTATTGCACCAACTGGGGTGTGCTCGCCCATTTGGCGAGGGCCGGCGCGGTCATCCACAATCCGCAGCGGCAGAAATTGCGCCAGATCGATTCGATCAACAGCGCCAAGGCGCGGCGGATGCTGGGTGTGCTGGCTAAACTGAAACTGCTGGGCGCAGTTGAAGTGCTGCTGACGCTGATGTTTCTCAATCCTCTCAAGGGTTCTATCAATCTCAAGGCAGTGAAGCGTGGATAAATTGAAAAGCAACATCCTCATGGTGATGGTTCCGGACCGCCTCTCGGAATTGCTGACGAAAGGCGAGATTGTCGACCGTTACTACAATCCCGGCGAAGTGTTTGACGAAGTGCACATCGTCATGTTCAATGACGACAAGCCGGACCCGGCCCTAGTGCAAAGGACGGTCGGTTCGGCGCGTCTGGTGCTGCACAATGTCGCCGCCGGCAAGGCGCTCTTCCTCAAGTCACTGTGCTGGCGCCCGTTTTTGCTTCGGCCCTGGGCCCGCCAAGTAGTCGAACTGGCAAGGCGGATCGGCCCCGCGCTGATCCGCTGCCACGGCGCGCACTTGAATACCTATGCGGCGGCGGCGGTCAAGCGCACTCTGGGTATTCCCTATCTTGTCAGCATGCACATCAATCCCGACGAGGACATGCGCAAGCGGGCGGCCGGCTCGATGCAGAAACTGATTGCCCATGCGCAAAAGGGAATCGAGCAGATTGGCCTGCTTAATGCCGACCTTGTGATGCCGGTATACCGGCCCATCGTGCCCTATCTTGAGCGGGTGGGGGTTAAGGACTACCAAGTCTGCTACAACGTCCTCAATCCGAACCATCTGGGAGAGAAGGCGGACTACACGCTCCATAATCCGATCCGCATCATCTCGGTTGGCCGTCAGTTCAGGGAAAAGAACCCGATCAATCTAATCCACGCTGTCGGCCGGATTCCCGGTGTGCACCTGACCCTGGTCGGCGATGGTACTTATCACGAATACCTGAAGAATGCAGTGGCCGAGGCAGGCCTCGATGACCGCGTCAGGTTTCATGCGGCGATCTCCAATGACCAGCTATGCCGGCTGTTGCCAGAGCACGACCTGTTTGCGGTACACAGCGAATATTGGGAGATTTCCAAGTCAGTGCTAGAGCCGCTGCTGTGCGGCTTGCCGTTGGTGATTAACCGCCGGATCGGGCTGCCGGTGCCAGAGTTAACTGGCGATATTTGTATGCTGGTGGAAAATACGGTTGATGGTTATCAGAAGGCAATTGAGGAATTGATCACACACGACGACAAGCGTGAAGCCCTTGGGCGACGGGCGTTCGCTTGGGCGCTGGCCAACTGGTCGCCGAAGGCGACCGAGGCGCGCTTTGCGGCGATCTACCGGCAATATGCCTTGCGCTAAGGATGTGTACGCTGAAGACAGGCAGAAAACAATGATTCCCGAACGACTGATGCGAGCCCTCAAGGACCCAGTCTATCTGGGCTACCAGCTACGCTCGCGCTATTTTCACGCCGGCCTGATGCGCCGTTATGGCGAGCTGGCGCGGGCGCAGTCCTGTAATGCGCTCTATCTCGTCCTTTCCTTCGATTGCGATACGGCGGAAGACATCGATGTCGTCGGCGAGCTTCACCAGCGCTTAGTTGATATCGGAGTGGCTCCGGTTTATGCAGTGCCCGGCCAGCTGCTGGAAAAGGGCGAGCTGGTCTACCGGCGGATTCACGAGAGCGGTGGCGAATTCATTAGCCACGGCTATGTCGAGCACACCTATTTCGACCACGCGAAGGGCCGCCACGCCAGCTGTTTTTTCTACGACCAGGTCGGCCCGGAAGCGGTTGCGCAGGATGTGTCTGCTGCCGACAAGTGCCTTAGGGATGTCCTCGGCATCCGCCCACAAGGCTTCCGTACGCCTCATTTCGGTACCTACCAGCAGCCGGCGCAGCTGGAGTACCTGCACGGACTGCTGCGCCAGCTCAGCTATGCGTTCTCCACCTCGACCACGCCTTATCACGCCTTCCGCTATGGGCCGCTCGCCCCGGCGGACGGGTTGGTCGAAATACCGGTCAGCGGAATGGGTTCCGCGCCGCTGACTATCCTCGACAGCTGGGCCTGCTTCGCCGCGCCAGATCGCACCATGACGTCTACTGACTACCTCAGGGAAGCGGCCGGGGCTGGGCGCAATTACCGCCAGGCCGGTAGCGGCATCCTCAACTATTATGCCGACCCATCGCACATTCACGACCAGGCGGAGTTTATCCGCGCAGTCGAATCCTGGCTAACCATCGCCGAGCCGGTGAACTACCGCTCGCTTCTGGAGAAAACCAATGTCATCTAACACAATCGGACTCTATGCTAGTCCATGGGGGGCAGAGTTCACGATTCCCCCCCGGCGTTCGCGCAACCCGCTATACCTAGTGCGCTGGGCGCAGTGGTTCAAAGCTAACCCGCGTTCCGCCGACTACATGCGCCAGCTGTTTGCCGAACGCCATCCCGGCGGCGAATTTATCGATGCAAATGCAGTTGACGCGGAGACACTGGCGGCACGGATTGGCGCCGCTGGCGAGATCGTCCTGCTTTATCCGGATGCCATCGGCCTAGGCTTCGGCGGCATCGAGAAGCTGGTCCGCCGCGGCAGCGACCCGATGGCTGGTGTCCATGTGCTCAACGGGCGTCGCCGCGAGTTCGTCTTCAGCTACAATGCGCGGCGCAGCCTGCTTAAGCGGCGTTTCCTCGAACGGACCATGCTGCCCGAACTACTTACCGGCCTACTCATGCTCATGGCTACGCCCGTCTTACTGACCCTCGACCTCCTGAAGGGGAAAAAATGAGCGCCAATAGCGATGTCCAGCGCTGGTGGACCGAGAACCCGATGACCTATGGCGCCACCCACGGGCGTTCAGATTACCTCGACGGCGGCCAGCAGCCCGGCTCCCTCGAATTCTTCGATCGCCTGGACAGGGAGTTCTATTCTTGGAACAAGCCGCTGCATAAGGATCGACCTTTCGACCGCCTGTTCCCATACGATCGCTACGGCAAGGGCCGCAAGGTACTCGAGATCGGCTGCGGCCTCGGCACCATGGCGATGAACTGGACGCGCAATGGCGTCGACATGACCGCTGTCGACCTGAACATGACCTCGATCACTCAGAGCCGTCGGCGCTTTGAGTTGCTTGGGCTCGAGGCCGACATCCGGCAGATGGACGCGACCCGCCTCGAGATTGCCGACGGTATGTTCGACTACGCTTATAGCTGGGGCGTGCTGCATCATTCGCCGAACTTGGGGCAGTCGCTGGCCGAGATGATGCGGGTGACCAAGCCCGGCGGCGAGTTCGGCATCATGCTCTACAACCGGCGCTCCTTCCTCCACTGGTACATGACGGAGTACCTCGAGGGCTACCTGCATTACGAGAACGAATTCCTCACACCTCTGCAGTTGGCCAGCCGCTATAGCGATGGCGGCCGTGAGGAGGGCAACCCTCACACTTGGCCGGTGACAGCCGACGAGGTGATGGCAATGCTGAGCCCCTTTGTCGACCGCTGCGAGGTCGCCGTCCTAGGCACCGATCTGGATAGTATCTTCAAATATCTGATACCGGGGGTTGGCATGTTCCTCCCCGGCTGGGCCAAGAAGCCCTGGGCGCGGCGCTTCGGCTGGAGCCTTTGGATTACCGGGAGTCGGAAAAAATAAATGTGTGGCATCGTCGGAGTTGCAGGCAGAATTTCCGCTGAGGAAGGTCTCTGCCTCGTTGAGCGGATGAACCAGGCCATCGTCCACCGCGGACCGGACGACAATGGTGTCTGGGCCGCGGAGCGCATTGCATTTGGTATGCAGCGGCTGAGTATCATCGACCTTGCTGGCGGCCACCAGCCGATCTGGATCGATGACCGGGTAGGCATCGTCTTCAACGGTGAAATCTACAACTTTCAGCGCCTGCGCGAGAACCTGATTGAGAGCGGGTACATCTTCGCAACCCGCTCCGATACTGAAGTCATCCTCAAACTCTATCACCGCGACGGCCTAGCAGCCATCGACCAGCTCGAAGGCATGTTCGCGATCGCCATCGTCGACCGGCGCAGCGGGCAGCTGCACCTGATCCGTGACCGGCTCGGGGTCAAGCCGCTGTATTACGCCCGGGTGGACGGCCGGTTCTATTTCGCCAGCGAGATCAAGGCTCTGGTACGTGGCGCTGGCTTGCAGTTTGCCCTCGACCGGCAGGCGCTTCACGATTACCTCACTCTGCGCTTCGTGCCTTCTTGCGAGACGGTTTGGGATGGGATGGCCAAGCTGTCGCCCGGGCATAGGCTGACCCTCGATCTAGAAACCTTGGATCAGTCTGTGGAGCGTTATTGGGCACTGGACTTCGTTTCTCTTGAGGTGGAGCCGGCACGGGACTACGAAGGAGAATTCGAACGCCTTTTTCTTGCTGCGGTCGAGAAGCGCTTGGTTGCGTCCGATGTTCCGGTCGGCGTGCTGCTGAGCGGTGGTTTAGACTCGAGTGCAGTCAGCGCTGCAGCGGTGGAGTTAGGGCATCGCAATTTCCACACCTTCTCCGTTGCCTTCGATGATGGCGGAGTTTATGACGAAACCCCCTACGCTCGGGCGGTTGCTGCCCACCTGGGTTCCGAGCATCACGAGGTTTTCATCGGGCAAAGGGAATTTATCGACTTCCTTCCCGAGTTGGTGCGTATCACCGATGAGCCCTTGGCGGACTTGGCTTGCGTGCCCCTGCATTTCGTCTGCAAGCTGGCAAGGGAGCATGTCAAGGTGGTCATGTCGGGGGAAGGGGCAGATGAGATTTTCGCCGGTTACGACTTTGAGCACTTGTCGCGGCAACTGCAGCGCATATATGCAGCCCGCGCATTCATTCCGACCAGCATTCTACGGATGGCATCTGGGCTGCTACGACAGCATGCTTGGGGCAGGTTGCTGCAACTGCTTGCCGAGGTGGATAAGGCAGGCTTCTTGCAGAGCAAGGCACAGCATATCACTCGGCATTTTGACGAGGTAGAAAAGGCGGGGCTGTGGCTCTCAGGCGATCGATTCCGTGTAACAGATGAGGAAATACGCCGCTGGTATGGTGAAGCGCGGTCGGCGGAGCCACTCGACCAGATCCAGCAGGTCTACAGCCGCGAGTGGTTGGTGGAGGATCTCCTGATGAAGGCGGACAAGATTAGCATGGCGAACTCGCTCGAATTGCGCGAGCCCTTTCTTGACCATACGTTGGTCGAGTGGGCAGAGGTTCTGCCCGTTTGCTGGAAGGTCGGTTCTGGAAAAGACATTACCTCCAAGCGTATTCTCCGCAGGTTCGCCGCCCGGCGCCTGCCGCACCAGATTATCGAGCGACCCAAGCGCGGCTTCCCAGCTCCTGCGTATGTTTGGCTGCAGGGCGAATTGGCGGGTTGGGCAGAGTCTGTGTTGCTCGGGCCGGCAAGCAAGCTGCGCAACCATTTCGATGTGGCCCAGGCTGGACAATACCTAGCAAAGGCAAGGCTGGGCGACATGGCCGCTGCCCACAAGGTGTGGGTCTTGGTGATTCTCGAATACTGGCTGCAAGAGTGGACATGAAAGCACTGCTATTTACCCATGCGTATCCGCCGATGCGCTATCCCCGTTCCATCCAGATCTCGCGTTTGGTTAAGTACCTCGGCTGTGAGGTCGATGTGGTTTGCTGCAACGAGCTTGATGTCCGGCCCGACGCCTCGCTGCCGGACAGGTTTGAGCGCAATCCCGGAAAGATCTTCCGCATCGACCACCGGCCGCCGGCGTCGCTGTTACTGCGCAGATTGCTCAATGTCTGTGCGATCCCTGACGCGCTTCTCGGCTGGTCACTGGCAGCCGCCAAGGCGGTAGCTACCACCGCGGCGGCCGGTGGCTACGATGTGCTGGTGACTTTCGGTCAGCCCATGTCGAATCACCTTGCTGGTCTAAGACTGAAGCGCAGGCTGGGTATCCCGTGGGTGGCACACTTCAGCGACCCTTGGGCAGATAATCCCTTCCATCGAAAGAATTTCCTGCGTCGCTGGGCCAACCGCTATCTTGAGGGTCTAGTGGTCAAGGCTGCCGATACTGTGGTGTTCACCTCTGAACAGACCCGGCAACTGGTGATGGGTAAGTATCCTCCTGTGCAGCAATGCAAGGCGGCCGTTCTGCCTCATGCTTTCGATCCGGAGATGTATCCAGCCCGAGTGGAGCGTTCGGCTCAGCTGGTCGTGCGTCACTTAGGAAATTTCTACCCACCGCGGTCGCCAGCGGTATTGCTCGAGGCCTTGGCGCTAGTACAGCAACGAACGCCATCGTTGCTTCAAGACGTACGCATCGAGTTCATCGGTGAAATTTCTTCGCGGATCCGCCTCGACAGACTGCTGGCTCCTTTGCCAGAGGGTCTCGTCGCCTTCCTGCCCTCCGTCGACTATGTCGAGTCCTTGCGCTTGATGGCTGAATCCAGCCTGCTGGTTGTGATTGATGCTCCGTTTGATACTAGCGTTTTCCTTCCTAGCAAGTTGATCGACTATTTGGGGGCCAAGGTGCCGATCCTGGCAGTTTCGCCGAGCGGAACTACCGCTGACTTGGTTAGTGAATATGGTGGGGTTGTCGCTGCAGCGGTAGATGCCAGTGACGTCGCCAACAAGCTAGCCGGACTGCTCGTTGATTTGCGTGAGTGCGGGGACGGTAGACTGAATGCGGCCTGTCGTGAGCGTTTTCGTGCAGTTCGGGTCGCCGAATGCTTCGAGAAGATTGTTGCCGGAGCGGTCGCACGTTGTCGCGAGTAGTCGCCCGATTCTATGATCCAAAACGCCAGATACCTGTTCCATCTGATCACCGGTCTCGACCGCGGTGGTGCCGAGGTGATGCTACTCAAGTTGCTGCGCGGGGCGGATTCTGCACGGTATCGGCACGTTGTTTATGTGCTCTCGCCGGCCCTTGCACTGCTGCACGATTTCCGAAATGCCGGGGTGGAGGTCAGGACTCTCGATGTCCGCGGTTTGGGGGGGCTGCTTAAGGCCTTGTGGATCGTCCGTTGTGCGGCTGTTCGCGAACGGCCGGCGTTGTTGATGAGTTGGCTGCACCATGCTGACCTGTTTGCAGTTCTATTGAAGGCCTGCCTACCCAGCTTGCCAATAGTCTGGAATCTTCGCTGCTCGGTTCTCAATCTTGGCGAACTCCCACGCCTCAATCTGATTCTGGTACGCCTCCTGGCCCTGCTGTCGTTTATTCCCTCTGCTGTGGTGACAAACTCCCAAGCGGGGCGCAGCGCCCATGCCGCCGTGGGCTACCATCCTCGGCGCTGGGTGCTATTGCCGAATGGTTTCGACCTAGAGGTCTTCTATCCTGACCGTTTTGGTGGTGAGTTGCTTCGCAACGAATTGGGCTTGGGCGAAGATGATTTTCTTATTGGCACGGTTGGCCGGTATCATCCTATGAAAGGCTACGGAATATTTTCGGCTGCGGCCGCTCAGGTTAGCCGTGAGTATCCACACACACGCTTCGTCATGGTCGGTAAGGGACTTGATCAGGCCAATTTGGCGCTTGTTGCCACTCTCGAAGACGCAGCCAATGCAACAATCTTCCTCGGGGAACGAAGTGATGTTCCGCAGTTGATGAACGCCTTTGACGTTATGCTGCTGACTTCGACCAGCGAAGGCTTCCCGAATGTGATAGGCGAGGCGATGGCATGTGCGGTTCCATGCGTGGCAACGGATGTGGGCGACTGCCGCGAGGTGATAGGCGAGACTGGAATAGTGGCGGAAGCAGGCTCACCTGCTGCGGTTGCTGCTGCGCTGGGACGAATGATTGGACTATCTAGGGAGGCGCGCGCCGATCTTGGTGTCCAGGCAAGGCAGCGGGTAGAAAAGCACTTTGGCATGCAGGCGATCGTTCGGCGCTACGAGGAGCTTTTCGATGAAATCGCAAGGTAGGCTTCCAACGTTAAGCTTTTGTTATATTCGAATTCGAAACGAGGAGTTCGAGCGAGATTTGAGAAATCGCCCCTTTTCTTGAAGCTTTCTTCTATCGTCCAGTACCTAAGCGGTATGGGAGACTTGTTCGGGGCTGGGCATTATCGACGTTGGGGCGATGTGGGTTTCTGAAGTGGCTCGTGGATTACTCTAGAGCATGCCCGCCACTACGGTGTTGAAATGTCTCCAGCAGACCTGCGCGATGTTATTGTTTTCAACGGTGATACCTACAACCATCTCGAATTGCGTGGCGAACTTTCAGTAGCCGATCTTGATCTTGGGTGAGTTGATTTTGGTATTGAGATGCTGGTCGCCCAATTAGCCGCCCGGGGGCGCTGCGACGGGATTAGTTACAAGCCAATGAGTTATGGTCTGATGACCCGACTAGTCGGTGACGCCTTGATCAAAAATGACTAGGCATCGTGGGGGTGATAGGCCCGAGTCATAAGTCCTATTCCGAGTTGATTTGGAAGAGATGCGGAAACAAAATGCGTTAGTCTCGATAGACGCGCCTCTGATTGATCAAATAAGACAATGATCTAAGATGTATCTCGGGTATTCGTAATAGAATCTTATGCTTTGCCTCAGTATTTTGGGTGTTGCACAGCCCTTTTTGAGCGGGAAACATATCTTGCTGTATTAGTTTGCTCGACCGATGATCCTAGTGCCTAAGGAAGGGTGTTGGGCTGTAGATAACCAGAATTTTACGGGTAACTGTTGTGTGCGGAGTTGCAGGGGGTATTTTTCCAAGTTGTATTGGTGACGCTAGCCGTTTGCGCCTCGTAGGGGAGCAAATGGCCAATGTGTTGTTACATCGTGGTCCGGATGATGGAGATTGTTATTCTAGTCCGATTGATGGTGTTGCCTTAGCCCATCGTCGCCTGTCGATTCTCGACCTGTCGCCGGCCGGTCATCAGCCGATGTCTTCGGCCTGCGGTCGCTATGTCGTCGTTTTCAATGGCGAGATATACAACTGGGCGAGCATCCGTACTGAGCTGGAGCAGTCTGGCAATGCCCCGGCGTGGCGTGGCCATTCCGATACCGAGGTCCTTCTGGCTGGAATCGTGGCTTGGGGGCTGGAGGCAACGCTGAGACGGGCGCGCGGCATGTTCGCCATCGCCGTCTGGGATCGCCAGGAGCGAATGCTTTCGATTGCCCGCGACCGCATTGGCGAGAAGCCTTTGTATTACGGCCGGGTCGGTGATGCCTTTGTCTTTGCCTCGGAACTGAAGTCGCTGCGGGCGATTCCGGGGGCGGAGTTTCAGACCGACCCGGGTTCGCTGGCCTTGATGTTGCGCTATGGCTACGTGCCGGCGCCGTTGTCCATTTACCGGAATATTTTCAAATTGCCGCCGGGCGCCTTGCTTCGGGTCAATGCTCGGGGCGAGTTCGGCGAGCCCGAGGCCTGGTGGTCGTTTGCCGAGACCGCGCAGCAGCGTGTCGCCGGTCGTTCGCCGATGTCGGATGCAGCGGCTCTGGATGCCTTGGACGAGGTGCTCGGGGCGGCCATTGGTGAGCAGATGGTGGCCGACGTGCCCTTGGGAGCCTTGCTCTCCGGTGGACTTGACTCATCGATGGTTGTTGCGTTGATGCAGGCGCGAAGCACCAAGCCGGTTCGCACTTTCACGATCGGCTTTGCCGAGGGGGCGTACGACGAGGCGGCACATGCGAAGGTCGTTGCCGCCCATCTGGGCACCGAGCACACCGAGCTCTACGTGTCGCCGGATCAGGCACGCGCCATCATCCCGCGTTTGCCTGACATGTATGACGAACCCTTTGCGGATTCGTCGCAGATTCCAACCGCCCTTGTCTGTGCGATGACCCGCCAGCACGTTACGGTTTGCCTCTCCGGCGATGCAGGCGACGAGTTGTTTGGTGGTTACAACCGCTATTTCTGGGCCACTTCCCTGTGGCGGCGCTTCGGAAAAGTGCCGCTCGGAATGCGGCGAGGGGCGGCCGGGATGTTTTCTTCGGTTTCTGCAGCGAACTGGAACCGTGCCTTTGGTGCGTTGTCCTGGGCGATGCCCGGGCGGCTCAGGGTTGCCAATCCTGGTGACAAGCTGCACAAGCTGGCTGAAGTCATGGGGGCGGAGTCGGAGGAGGCTCTCTATCGCGAACTGGTCAGCCAGTGGCGGGGGCAATTGCCGATGCGCTCGCCAAACGAGCCGAGAACCCTGGTGGCCGATCCGGCGCGATGGCCTGGTATGCCGTCTTATGCTGAACGGATGATGGCGGTCGATACCCTGACTTATTTGCCGGACGATATCCTGGTCAAAGTGGATCGGGCGGCGATGGCGGCCAGCCTTGAAACCCGTGTTCCCTTCCTCGATGAACGGGTGATTTCCTTTGCCTGGGGCCTGCCTTTCGAGCAGAAAGTCCGTAACGGTCAGGGCAAGTGGTTGCTCAGGCAACTGCTGTACCGCTATGTGCCCCAAGCCATGGTCGATCGTCCGAAGCAGGGCTTCGGTGTGCCCATCGAGCATTGGCTGCGCGGGCCGCTTCGCGATTGGGCAGAAGACTTGTTGTCGCCGGATCAGCTGGCCTCGGATGGATTGCTTGATCCTGTCCCGATTCGTGCAATGTGGGAAAAACACCTGTCGGGACGGAATGTGCAATATGCGTTGTGGAATGTGCTGATGTACCAGGCCTGGAGAAGACGATGGGCTTGAGGGTCTGCCAACTCTGCGCGGTTGATTTCACGCTCAAGCATTTCCTGTTGCCGCTGATCGACGGCATGCAGAGTCATGGTTGGGAGGTGACTGCTGTTTGTTCCGATGGTCCGGAGATTCCCGGACTGCGCGCCAGAGGTTACGCGGTCGATACCATCCCGATAGCCCGTAGTCTCAACGTATTCAAGCACGCAGTTTCCGTGGTGCGGTTGGCTTTCTATTTCCGGCAGCAGCGGTTTGACATCTTGCATGTCCACACGCCGGTTGCCGCCCTGGTTGCCCGGGTGGCGGCATTTTTGGCGCGGGTGCCGGTCGTTGTCTACACGGCGCACGGTTTTTACTTCCACGACGAAATGCCTTCCTGGAAGCGCCGCCTGTTTGTCTCCCTGGAGCGTTTTGCCGGCCGCTTCACCGATCTCCTTTTTACCCAAAGTTCTGAGGATGCGGAGACTGCCGTGCAGGAACGTATTTCCCCGGTGGCGGATACGCTGGCCATCGGTAACGGTGTCGATGCGGGGCGCTTCGATCCATCGGTTATCGGCGATGGGGGCGAGATGCGCCGTGCCTTGGGTATTCCTGAAGAGGCTTTCGTTATTGGCATCATCGCTCGTCAGGTGATTGAGAAAGGGATCATGGAATTTCTCGAGGCGGCCATAGCGGCGGCCGGGAAAAATCCGGCGCTTCATATCCTGATGGTCGGCGAACGTCTGGCCAGTGATCACGCTGGTGATGTAGCGGCCGAACTCGAGAAAGCCGGCGCTGCCTTGGGCAGGCGCCTGGTCGCGACCGGCGCGCGCAAGGACATCCCGGAATTGCTGGCGGCCATGGACGTATTTTGTCTGCCGTCCTGGCGCGAGGGGATGCCGCGCACGATCATCGAGGCCATGATGATGGGCAAGGCCATCATTGCCACGGATATCCGGGGTTCCCGGGAAGAGGTCGTGCCCGGCGAAACGGGGTTGCTGGTACCGACCCGATCGCCGGAAGCCCTTGCCGAGGCATTTCTGGCCTTGGCCGGTGATCGCCAAAAGGTTGCGTCGATGGGGCGCAAAGGGCGCGATCGCGCCTTGGCGCTATACGACGAGGCGCAGGTGGTTGCCTTGCAGATTCGGCGAATCGAGCAATTTTTGAATAAAGAACACGTAACGGCATGAAGCGTCTTTTCGATCTGGTTCTGGCGCTGGTCGCCGTTTGCATTTTCGCCATTCCGCTGCTTGTGGTTGCCTTGCTGGTCAAGCTGACTTCGCCGGGACCGGTCTTGTATTGGTCCGATCGTATCGGGCGACACAACCGGATATTCCGCATGCCCAAGTTCCGCAGCATGCGGGTGGGCACGCCGGCGGTCGCCACCCATCTGCTGAACAATCCCGCAGCCCATCTGACTCCGATTGGTTCGTTCCTGCGCCGCTCCAGTCTGGACGAATTGCCGCAGGTTTGGAGTATATTGGTCGGCGATATGAGCTTTGTCGGGCCGCGTCCGGCCTTGTTCAATCAGGATGACCTGGTTGCCCTGCGGACCGAAGCTGGCGTTCACGAACTGCAACCAGGCCTGACCGGATGGGCGCAAGTCAACGGCCGGGACGAATTGCCCATTCCACAGAAGGTTGCTCTCGATGTCGAATATCTCCGGCGACAGAGCTTCTGGTTCGATCTCCGGATCATTTGGCTGACGGCCCTCAAGGTCGTGAAAAGCGATGGTGTTTCGCATTAGTGCAGTATGAAAAAGACAATAAAACCGACACGCTTCAGCCTGAACCCGCGGACGCTGGCCGCCTTCACCTTTGACGTCTGTGCTGCCGGGGGCGCCTGGCTCCTGGCATTCTGGCTGCGCTTCAACTTCGACACGCCGGCAGAATTCCACGGGGTTGCCGCCGGGGCGCTACTCTGGGTGTTACCGTTGTTTGCGGTCCTGTTTTATTTTTTCGGGCTGTATCAGGGGTTGTGGCGTTTTGCCAGCATTACCGACCTGCAGCATCTGCTTAGTGCGGTCTTCGTCGGTGCCTTGCTTGCCTCGACAGTGGTGGCCATATTCAAGGTGCCACTGATTCCGCGCTCTGTACTGGTCCTGCACCCGCTGCTACTGGCCATCATCATGGGTGGAACCCGGTTTGCCTATCGAAGCTGGAAGGAGCACCGAATCTATGGACCGGCCAAGCTGCGCGGACAGCCGGTTCTGATCATCGGTGCGGGCGAGGCAGCCGATTCCTTGTTGCGGGAAATCCATCGCAGCGGGCAGTGGTACGCGGTGGCCATCGTCGATGACAATCCAGGCAGAACGGGGCGGCGTCTGAGAGGTTTGCCCATCATGTCGCCGATCGAAAACATTGGTCCGATCGCGGAAAACCTTGGTGCCAAGCATGCCATCATCGCCATGCCAACTGCCCGGCCCGCCCAGCGGAGACGTGTCACGGAACTGGCTTCGGCGGCCGGGCTGACCGTCCTGACCGTGCCCTCGTATGACGATCTGCTGTCAGGGCGGCTGTCGGTATCCAGCATTCGGAAGGTCGAACTGGAGGACTTGCTGGGCCGCGAAGCCGTGTCGCTGGATGACCATGGCGTACATGAATTGCTGGGGGGGAATGTCGTGCTGGTTACCGGAGCTGGTGGGTCCATCGGCTCCGAGCTCTGTCGTCAGATTGCCCGTTTCAAGCCTTCGCGACTGGTGTTGGTCGATGCTTCCGAATTCGCGCTCTACAGCATTGGCGAAGAGTTGAGTGTCAGTCATCCATCGCTGCAGTGCCAGTCATGGGCTGCCGATGTCCGGGACAAGGATAGGGTCGCGGAGATATTCGCCCAGGAGCGCCCGGTGGTCGTGTTCCATGCCGCCGCTTACAAGCATGTGCCTTTGATGGAAAGCGTCAATGCCTGGCAGGCGGTCCGGACCAATGCCCTGGGAACTCACACGGTTGCGAGGATCGCGCAGGATTTCGAGGTCAGGAAATTCGTACTGATTTCAACTGACAAGGCGGTGAATCCGACAAACGTGATGGGGGCGACCAAGCGGCTTGCCGAACTGCTTTGTCTGGCCGTCAATACCGGCCAAAAGACAAAATTCGTGACGGTCAGGTTCGGGAACGTCCTGGGTAGCAACGGAAGTGTCATACCGAAGTTTCGGGAGCAGATAGCCCAAGGCGGACCAATTACCGTCACTCATCCGGACATCGTTCGCTATTTCATGACGATACCCGAGGCTGCGCAATTGGTCTTGCAGGCTGGTTTGATGGGAAAGGGTGGGGAAATCTTCGTTCTTGATATGGGGGAACCAGTCAGGATCGTCGATCTGGCCAAGGACATGATCCGCCTGTCAGGCCTTTCCGATGATGATGTGCGGATTGAATTCACCGGTTTGCGGCCAGGTGAGAAGCTGTACGAAGAACTGCTTGCAGATGATGAAACGACGCTTACGACGCCGCACCCAAAGTTGCGAATTGCTCGTTTTTCAGATGATTTGACGGCTGAGGAGTGCGACGAGTTGCTGAATTGGTTGCAGGCTTCGATTCGTCCGACCCCAGAGGTAAAAGCAGGATTGCAGCGATTTGTTCCTGAGTACGTTGCCGATTTGGCTGCCTAGAGATTAGCGGGAGCGGTTTCGGTCTTTTCCTGAGGCGAGTAGACTACGGCCTTTTTCGGTAGCCACCCGCCCATGGAATTTCTCGACCTCCCTCAATTGCTTTCCGCCTGCGGCACGGTTCGCCTGCCCGGCTCAAAAAGCATCTCCAACCGTGTTCTCCTGCTGGCAGCGCTGTCAGATGGTGAGACGGAGGTCCGCGATCTTCTGGCCTCCGACGACACGGAGCGCATGCTGGAAGCCTTGAAGGCGCTAGGCGTCGGCGTTAAGCACCTCGGTGGCGAAAACTGGTCAATCAAAGGTTGCGGCGGTTGGATCCCTGTCAAGCAGGCGGAGTTGTTTCTCGGCAATGCCGGCACGGCCTTTCGCCCTTTGACTGCTGCTTTGGCGCTGGCCGGTGGGGACTATCTCCTCAAGGGCGTGGCGCGAATGCACGAACGGCCGATCGGCGACTTGGTCGATGGGCTGCGTCAGCTAGGGGCTGACATCACTTATCTTGGCAACGAAGGTTTCCCGCCCTTGTATCTGAAACCGGCAAATATCCAGCCGGGTGGCGTGGTCAAGGTGCGTGGCGATGTTTCCAGCCAGTTCCTGACGGGTTTGCTGATGGCTTTGCCGCTGACCGGTGAAACGGTTGTCGTTGAGGTTGTCGGCGAACTGATTTCCAAGCCATATATCGAAATTACCCTTTCGACGATGGCGCGTTTTGGCGTGATCGTCGAGCGTGAAGGTTGGCAGCGGTTTACCGTTCGCACCGGCAGTCGTTACGTTTCGCCGGGAACGATTTTTGTCGAAGGCGATGCATCGTCAGCTTCCTATTTTCTGGCGCTGGGCGCCATCGGTGGCGGTCCGGTTCGCGTTGAGGGCGTAGGTCGCGATTCGATCCAGGGCGATGTGAAGTTCGCTGAGGCTCTGGCTAAAATGGGAGCCCAAATCGAGATGGGGCCGAACTGGATGGAAGCACGGGCACCTCAATCCGGCTTGGTGGCTGTCGACCTTGATTGCAACCATATTCCCGATGCGGCGATGACTTTGGCGACGGCGGCGCTCTTTGCCAAAGGAACAACCACGCTGCGCAATATCGCCAGTTGGCGGGTCAAGGAAACTGACCGGATTGCCGCAATGGCGACGGAGTTGCGCAAACTGGGTGCAGTGGTTGAGGAGGGCGAAGACTACATTCGTGTCACACCGGATAGTCTGAAACCAGCGGCGATTGATACTTATGACGACCATCGGATGGCAATGTGTTTCTCGCTGGCTGCCTTTGGTACGCCATTGCGCATCAATGATCCGAAGTGTGTGGCGAAGACTTTTCCAGATTATTTCGAACGCTTTGCCAAGGCCACCACGGCAGCGCCGGTGATCGCCATTGATGGCCCTTCGGCTTCCGGTAAGGGCACAGTTGCTGCCCGTATTGCCGCCGCTTTGGGTTACGACTATCTGGATTCGGGCGCCCTGTATCGATTGACCGCATTGGCCGCTCAACAGGCGGGTGTCGATTGGACTGACGAAACGGGTGTGGCGGCGATTGCAGCCGGGCTTGATGTTGAATTTTCCGAGAGCGATGTTCGTTTGAACGGAACCCCGGTTGGCGATGCAATCCGTACCGAAGAAATCTCAGCCGGCGCCTCCAGGGTTGCCGCCCTGCCTGCCGTGCGCGAGGCTTTGCTGTTCCGGCAACGTGCTTTCAACAAGGCTCCCGGCCTGGTTGGCGACGGGCGCGACATGGGCTCCGTGGTCTTCCCGCGGGCGGTGCTCAAGGTCTTCCTCACGGCGAGCGCCGAAGCTCGTGCCGGGCGTCGGTATAAGCAGTTGATCGAAAAAGGATTATCTGCTAATCTCGCGGACCTTCTGTCAGACTTGAGGCAACGTGACGAGCGCGATTCGCAGCGCAGCGTTGCTCCACTCCGGCAAGAGGCAGATGCCAAGCTGCTCGACACCACGCATCTCACCATCGAACAGGCGGTGAATCAGGTGCTGGAATGGAGCAGGGCAGCGTTGCAGTAAGGTGTTGCCGGCCAGGTGGCCGGTAATTTGTTTCAAACCCTAACCCGCTGTGGATTTCACGGTTCGCAGCAGCATGAAAGTTCTCTCCGTCAATGGAATCTTTTGCTCAACTATTTGAAGAATCCCTGGCTCGCCAGGAAATGCGTCAAGGCGAAGTCATCACTGCAGAAGTGGTGCTCATCGATCACAATTTCG
>Ga0316605_10000289_pt1 | contig 41062 bp, 35 predicted proteins | sample OWC_soil_day20_n_FD_207666 | JGI IMG/M metagenome (GOLD analysis project Ga0316605, IMG submission 207666) | Wetland soil microbial communities from Old Woman Creek delta, Ohio, United States - OWC_soil_day20_noCT | ecosystem: Environmental > Terrestrial > Soil > Wetlands | place: USA: Ohio...
CCGTGCTTCTTGCCGCCTGCTCCTCTTCCGTGTATCATGACGTCTATCCAACGCTCGAAGACGGACGCTATGACACCGAGTTTCCGTACAGAGGGTGCTCCAGGCAGCTGGAAGAAATCAGCGAGACAGTGCATATGCTGAGCAGCATTGCGTACTATCGCACCTACACGTTCGACGAATCCGAGCGGATGCTCCTCGCGAACCTCACTCCCGATGTGCTGGAATCGCGGCAGGACCGTTCAGTGTACATCAACAGTACGGCCTCCGGGACGGCGACCGTCATCAGTTATGACGGCCACAACATCCTGCTCCTGACCTGTGCGCACATCGTCGATTTTGAAGACACCGTGCTGTCATACGTCGTCGGGCGCGACCGGCGCGTGACGCCGTTTCTCAAGAGCGTGGCGGTCAAGGAGAAGCAGACAAACTACGTCGCCGTGCTGCCCGAAGGGGGAGAGATGGAGCTCCTGGCGATGGACAAGTCCGCGGACATCGCGTTGCTGAGCAAGCACTTTGTGACCGAACCGCCCACGCGTATCCGGGTGTTTTCCTATCCGCCGGGGAAAGCCCGTGATCTGGAGTGGGGGACATTCGTGTATCTCTTCGGGTACCCGTCGGGCTACAAGATGGTGACCAAAGGGATCATCAGCAGTCCGAACAAGGACCGGCGCGGGACGTTCATGGTCGATGCGATGTTCAGCCGCGGATTCAGCGGGGGGATCGCGCTGGCCATCCGGGATGGCGTGCCGAACTTCGAACTTGTCGGGATGATCAAACTCGTCTCCGCGCATTCCTCGTACGTTCTGACTCCGGAAAAAGAAAATGGAGAAATCGTCTACGACCCTGCGGTGCCGTATGAGGGTGCGGTGTATGTCGAACGAAAGCTCGAGGTCGAATCAGGCATCACGCAGGCAGTCCCGGTTGAGTCGATCCGGGAATTCATACAGAGTCGGGCGGCCCTTCTGCGCAGCAGAGGCTTTTCACTCGTGAGCTTCCTCAAGTCGGAGTAACAACACTGATGCTGGACCAGGCAGGCGGCCTGCTTCTCTCGGATCTGAATCTCGCGCGCCGCATCGAGGCCGCGGATGCCGCAGTGGGGGTGACTTCCGCTGAGATCCACGCGCGCCTTCATCCGGAAGACGGTGCGATTGCAGAACCCATGGCAGGAGGAGTGGCTGTCTTCGTCGGCGTTTATTCACCGCTCACGCAGGCTCTCGGCATCGGGATGCGCGGCCCCGTGCGGAGCCTGGAAATGGACCGGCTGGAACGCTTCTTTGTCTCACGCGGCGCGACCGTGAACATCGAGCTGTGCCCCCTTGCCGACCCCTCGCTGGTCGAAGAGCTGGGGAAACGGGGCTACCGACTCCGCGAGTTCTCCAACATGCTCGTGCGCAAGATCCGCACGACGGAAATGCCGCCTGCCGGCTCCTCTGCAATCAGCGTCCAGCTCAGCTCCCCCGAAGAAGCCGATGTCTGGGCGAAAACCGTGGCCCTGGGATTCGGTGCGGATCTTGCCCAGGCAACTGAGAATGTCTCCGCGTTGCGCGACCTCGTGCTCCGCCCGACGACGAAATGCGTCCTGGCGTGGGTTGAAGGTCGGCCTGCGGGCGGCGGAGCGCTGTCGATCCATGAGGGCGTAGCTGCCATCTTCGGCGCAAGCACGGTTCCTTCGTTTCGGCGGCTTGGCGTACAAAGCGCCGTCATCCGTTCGCTGATCACGTATGCCCTCGAGGCCGAATGCGATACCGCCTATACGCTTACGCGTCCGGGGAGTGTTTCACAACGCAACGTTGAGCGACAGGGATTCCGGGTTGCGTACACCCGGGGCACGATGGTGGGTCCGCGAGATCCCTCATGACCCGGCACCAGACACCATAAGGTCCAGTTCCATGGTTCCCCGGCCAGCACATTCGACACGACGCGGTTTTCTGCACACCATCGGTGCCGCTCTCGGCGGAGCCATCCTGATCCCGGACCACGTGCATGCGGGACCGCGGACCGTCCGCAAGCCGCCACGCCTGCGGGAGGGCGACACCGTTGGCCTGGTCAATCCCGCCGGGGCCACCTATGTCAGAGAAGACCTCGACATCGTGAAGGATACGCTGCGCGCACTGGGGTTATCCTGGAAACTCGGGACTCACGTCACCGACCGCTACGGGTATCTTGCCGGGACCGATGCGGACAGGGCAGCCGATCTCAATGCCATGTTCGCCGATCCGGAGGTTGATGCGATCATGGCAGTCCGTGGGGGATGGGGATGCAACCGGCTGCTCCAGCTGCTCGACTATGAATCCATTGCGCTCCATCCCAAGATCCTCATCGGGTACAGCGACATCACATCTCTCCTGATTGCGTGTCTGGCCAGGACCGGCCTTGTGACATTTCACGGTCCCGTGGGAACCTCCACCTGGAACCAGTTCTCTGTGGGCTACTTCAAACGGGTGCTGATGGAAGGGAGCATGGAATGCTTCCGGAATCCCCGCGTAACAGGAGATTCCCTGGCGCAAACCCGCGACCGCGTGCACACCATCACACCGGGCAAAGCGCGTGGCGTCCTCATCGGCGGGAACCTCACCGTGCTGACGGCCATGCTCGGTTCTCCATATCTACCTCCCTGGGACAAGGTGATTCTCTTCCTGGAGGATGACAACGAGCAAATCTACCGCATCGACCGGATGCTCACGCAGCTCCGGCTTGCGGGTGTTCTCGGTGCCCTCGCTGGTGTTGTGTTCGGCAAATGTACGGATTGCGGGCCGGGCGGGGGGTACGGTTCCCTCACGCTGGAAGATGTGTATGCCGATGTTATTGCGCCATTCCGCATCCCGGCATTTGCCGGCGCGATGATCGGCCACATCGAGAACAAATTCACGGTGCCGCTGGGCGTCGAAGTAGAGATGGATGCATCCGACGGCTCGGTGACCATGCTCGAGAGCGCTGTGCGCTGAACGCCGGGCAGTGCATCGACCTGCGTGCTGTTGTGATGAGGGCATGCAGTCTGGTTCATGTCTACCAATCATACCTGTGAGGTCAGTATGGCGTCTGCCGTAGCACGACTGTTCTCCAAAACCGATCGGGATCGTATCCGTTCTGCCGTGGCTGAGGCGGAGGCCAGGACATCGGGCGAAATCGTTCCGTATGTTGTCGAGCAGAGCGACACCTATGAATATGCTGAATGGCGGGGTGGGGCGCTCGCGGGGATTTTGACGGCGACAACATTCGCGGCCCTTCACGAGCTGACGACCCTCTGGCTCCCCCTGAATTTCGCAGGCCTGATACTCGTCACGATCGTGGCGTTCGTCGCCGGCATGCTCCTCGTCCGATTCATCCCGCCGCTGAAGCGCCTGCTGGCCGGTGGGAGCGAAATGGACCATCGTGTCGCACAGCGGGCAGCAGAAGCGTTTGTCGCAGAAGAGGTGTTCAAAACCCGGGAACGGACGGGAATTCTCCTCTTCATCAGCCTCCTGGAACATCGCGTGCTTGTCGTCGGCGATACAGGGATTAATGCCAAGGTGGTGCAGCAGGACTGGGATGAGGTTGTCGCAACGATTGTCGCCGGGATAAAAGCGGGCACTCCCGCGGACGGCATCGTCGACGCGATCGGCATCTGTGGCAACCTGCTGCAACGGCAGGGCGTCCGGCGGCGGGTCGATGATACGGATGAACTGTCGGATTCTCTCAGGATGAGCGACCGATGAGAACCATGGTCCCCGGAACCAGAAACGCCCTCGTGCTTTGGTGTACTCTTCTGCTTGCTGCCGCATGTATTCCGGTCGCCGGCGCAACAGAGGTTCCGTACCTCGGCGGCCGTGTCAATGACACGGCAGATCTGCTCTCAGCAGCGACAGAGCGGGATCTGGAGGCGCTGCTTGCAAGCCATGAGGATTCGACGTCCAACCAGCTCGTCGTCCTGACCATCAAGTCGCTCGAAGGCGAGGCCATCGAGGAGTATTCGATCAGGGTCGTCGACACATGGAAACTCGGTCAGAAGGGAAAAGACAACGGGGTGCTGCTGCTTGTGGCCCAGGACGACAGGCAGGTCAGAATCGAAGTCGGCAGGGGACTCGAAGGCGATCTGACCGATGCGCTGTGCGCCCAGATCATCCGGCGGGAAATCGTTCCGAATTTCAAGGCGGGTGACTACGACCGCGGCGTGCGGGCAGGAGTGGATGCCATCCTGGGCGCGATTGCCGGTTCGTATACGGCCGATGCCACAGACGGGGATTTCGGTGCATTCGGGGAAACCGGCATAAACATCTTTGCGTTTCTGTTCTTCCTTGCGATCGTCGGACTGTTCACGGTGATCGCCCTGATTACGCCGGGATGCGGGGGATGGTTCCTCTATGCGTTCCTGCTCCCGTTCTGGGGTGCGTTTCCATACGCGACTCTCGGTGCGCCTGTGGGGCCCGCTCTCGGACTTCTCTATGCTCTCGGGTTCCCGGTCTTGAAGGCTCTTCTTCCGAAGAGCACCTGGGGCAAATCATTCCTGAAGAAACTCGGATCCGCATTCGCGTCGGGAGGGAGCGGATCGGGCGGATGGACTTCCGGACGGGGCGGTTCTTCAGGAGGGTGGGGTGGAGGCAGCTCTTCTGGCGGAGGATTCTCCGGCGGTGGAGGAAGCTTCTCGGGAGGCGGCTCGTCCGGAAGCTGGTGACGGTCATTGGTGCTCGGTTTATGTGTCAGAACACTTTGCGGAGCGAAGCATGATTCTGGATTCATTGACGAACGCGAGCCGGTACGCAGCATTGCATCCGGAGTTCGGGAGGGTATTCGCATTCCTTGCAGATCCTTCCGCGCGTACCCTGGAGCCGGGCCGGAAAGAAATCGAAGGGAAGGACGTCTATGCGATCGCCAGCACCGGCCCCGGGAAAGCCGCTCCGGATGCCCGCCTTGAAGCGCATCGCCGCTACATCGATGTCCATTTCCTCATCTCGGGCAAGGAGAGTATGGGGTGGAAGAGCGTCGAACGATGCTTCGATACAGAACAGCCTTATGATGACGAAAAGGATATTATCCTGTACTCGGATGATCCTGCGGTCTGGTTCACCATTCATCCCGGCAGCTTCGCCGTTTTCTTTCCCTGGGATGCGCACGCACCCATGGTCTCCGGCGGAGTGGTCCGAAAAATCGTCATGAAGGTTCTCCTCTGATCATGTCCATGACCCAATCACCGCTGTCCCGCACCTGGTCGTTCGTTATGGTAGGAGCGACCACCGTTGTCGCCATCCTGAGCACTCTTCATCTCCTGACAGCCGACGAACCGGCCCCCTGGGTCCGGGTACTGGAATACGTCGTCTCGCTGCTCATGGTGGCCGATGTCGTCGTCCGCTGGAAGGCGGCTCCTCGGCAAAGAGCATACGGTCCGGCATGGCTGTTCGTGGATCTCGTCGCTGCAATGCCGTTCTATCTGTTCTTCGGGCTCAGATTGCCCGAGCTGCTCCGGCTGGGAAAGCTGCTTCGCGTTGTGGAGAGCATGAAGGAATGGTGGTCACACTACGTAGACAAGTGGAGCACCTTCCGCCTCCTGTACTTCGGCTACTGGATTACGCTTGCCGTCCACGTTCTTTCCTGCGGGTGGTTTGCACTCCGCGCCCTGACACCGGGCACTCACGGAGTGGAAAACACGTACATCCGGGCGCTCTACTGGTGCGTCACGACGCTTACGTCCGTCGGGTACGGCGATATCATTCCGCTCACCAATCTTGAGACGCTCTATGCGGTGTTTGTCATGGCCACTGGCGTGGGCGTGTACGGCTATGTGATCGGCAATATCGCGCACATCATCGCGAATCTCCATCCATCCCGCGTGCGGTATGTCGAGACCATGGAGGGAATCAACGCATTCATGGAATACCGGGGTCTGCCGGCGGCACTGCAGCGGCGCATCCGCGATTTCTATTCCTACAGGTGGGAAAAACGCCTGGGCTTTGACGAGTCGGCCATCCTCGATGACCTGTCCCCGTCGCTCCAGAGTGATGTCTCGCTGTTTCTGAAGAGAGACGTCATTGAGAAAGTTCCGTTCTTTCATGGAGCAACCGACGAGCTGATTCGGGAGATCGCCCTTGCCATGCGCCCGCAGGTGTATATGCCGGGGGACCTGATCTTCCGGGCGGGCGAGAAGGGGGCCGAGATGTTCTTCATTGGCCGCGGTCAGGTGGAAGTTCTGGCGAAAGACGGGGTGACCGTCCAGGCAACTCTCAGCGACGGACAGTTCTTTGGCGAGGGCTCTCTTGTCCTCGGCCAGCCCCGGAGTGCCAGCGTCCGCGCGATCGGGTTCTGTGATCTTTACGCGCTCGACAAGAATGTCTTTGAAGGCATCATGTCGCGCTATCCAGATTTTGCAGAACATATCGGTGCCATGATGCGAGAACGGTTCGGACAGCCCCGGTCGTAGTCCGCACGCCCCGGACGCGGATCAGAGTCCGCGCTGCAAGGGAGAACACTCTTTTTTTATGAGCAAAGGATTGATGACATGATTCGCAGAGCTGCCAGTGCCGTCGTGATGCTGTGCATCGGAGTGCAGTTCCTTCTGGCTGATGAGGGGATGTATCCTCTCACGCAGCTGCTGGAGATAGACCTGCGTGCGAAGGGACTGACGATCAGTGCGGAAGCACTGTATAACCCGCAGGGCACAAGTCTGATCGATGCCATTGTCAATATCGGCGGATGCACGGGCTCCTTCGTGTCCGCAGACGGCCTCATCCTCACCAATCATCACTGCGCGTTTCCTGCCGTGCAGGCCGCAAGCACGCCCGCACTGGATTATGTCACACACGGGTTCCTGGCCCGGAAGCGCGGTGAGGAAATCCGCGCGCGCGGCAACACCGTCCGCATCATTGAATCCTACCGTGACGTATCTGCCGAGGTGCTCGGAGTGCTGGCTGATTCGATGTCGCCGGGCGAACGGACGCGTGCGCTCGCAGCGAAGTCCAAGAGCCTGGTCGCCGAAACAGAAACCCGGACTCCCGGGGTGCGGGGGGAGGTTGCGGAGATGTTCGCGGGGAAAACGTACGTGTTGTTCGTCTACACCTATCTCCGCGACGTGCGGCTGGTTTATGTGCCTCCGCGGGGGATCGGGGAGTTCGGGGGAGAAGAAGACAACTGGATGTGGCCGCGGCACACCGGCGACTTCGCGTTTCTCCGGGCCTACGTTGGACCGGATGGTTCGCCGGCAGACTATGCGCCGGAAAATGTCCCCTACCATCCCAAACGGTGGCTGCGCGTGCAGCCGCAGGGCGTCGATGAAAACGACGCGGTGTTCATACTCGGATACCCGGGACGGACCTACCGGCATCGGACGTCGCATTTCCTGGCATACGAAGAGAACGGCCGGCTTCCTGCAGTCGCTGATCTGTATGAGTGGCAGATCGCCACGATGCTTCGCATGGGTGCAGCAGACAGGAGCATAGCACTCAAGTACGACTCGCGGGTGAAGTCGCTGTCGAACACGTCAAAGAATTACAGGGGCAAGCTGCAGGGATTGCACCGTCTCCATCTGGTCCAGAGAAAACAGGAGGAAGAGAAGGGCATGCAGGCGTTCCTGGAGGCAGATCCGACGCTTCAGAAACGCTACGGCACGATGCTCCGGGAGATCGCCGACGTCTACGCGGCGATGACCGCGACTGCGGGGACCGAGGTCTTGCTGGACAACCTGCGCACAAGCTCCACGCTTCTCTCTCAGGCCTTTATCGCGACCGAAGGGGCCAGGGAACTCCGCAAACCTGATCTGCAACGTGAGTCGGCATACATGGAACGCAACATTGGTCGGACGCGCGACGGTGTGCGCCTGGCCTTGCAGAATTTTCACGAACCCGTCGACCGTGCACTGTTCGAAGAGGTTCTCCGTCGACTGCAGGCGCTGCCGGAGACGGGTCGTCATCCTATTGTGGACTCCATCCTCACGGAGATCCGCGGGCAGGGGGGCATAGGGCCGTGGCTGGATGATCTGTATGCGCGCGCAACGCTGCAAACCCCCGAGGCCGTCTTTGCACTCATGGACGGCTCGCCGGAGGATGCCTCGCGCTCCACGGATCCCTTCGTCCAGCTCTGCCGCCGCCTGACGCCGGTCTATTCCACGTTGAGAGAACAACGGCAGGACCGGGAGGGGAAGCTGACGAGACTGCATGGGGATCTCGTCGAAGTGAAACAGCTCTATCAGAAGACGACGTTTATTCCCGACGCAAACAGCACCATGCGGATGACCTTCGGGCGCGTCAGAGGGTATGCGCCCGCGGATGCGACGGTGTACCGGCCGTTCACCACGCTGAAGGGAATCATCGAGAAAGCCACCGGTGTGCCGCCGTTTGCTCCGCCTGAACGGCTGATTGCGCTCTACCGCGAGAAGCGGTTCGGGAGGTATGCGCACCCATCGCTGGGAATGGTCCCGGTCGCGCTTCTCTACAATCTCGATACGACCGGAGGCAACTCCGGAAGCCCGCTGCTCAATGCAGCAGGAGAATTGGTCGGCGTGAACTTCGACCGCACGTTCGAGGCGACGATCAATGACTATGCCTGGAGTGAAGAATACAGCAGGTCGATCGCAGTCGATGTCCGCTATGTCCTCTGGGTGACCGAATTCATCGGCGGCGCGCAGGAGATTCTCCGCGAACTGGGTGTGCAGTGAGTGTGTGTGCGGTAGCCTGTGTGCAGTGGGTGTCGTGCAGTCGATGTTGTGCAGTGGGTGTCGTGCAGTCGATGTTGTGCAGTGGGTGTCGTGAAGTGGGTGTTCTGCTGTGGGTGTTGTGCAGTGTCGGTTGTGCAGTGGCTATAGTGCAGCGCACTGTTGTGCGATGCACATGGATTCGCTGGACTCTGATTACATCGTTTCGTACATTTTAGTAATTACACTCTCTTTCATATGTGGAATGCCTCATGGAACTAGGGCGCGTCGAAGGTACCGTTGTGTCCACGGCGAAGACTAGCCGGCTCAAAGGGTACAAGCTGCTCCTGGTTAATCTGATCGGACCCGATGCTTCGCCAGGCACAAACCATGTCGTGGCAGTTGACGCCGTCGGCGCCGGGGAAGGAGAGGTTGTCATCGTCGTGCGCGGAAGCTCCGCCCGCCAGGTCGATGACCTCTCCACTATCCCTACCGATACCAGCATTGTCGCCATCGTGGATTCCATCGAGTACCGCGGCAAGACCGTCTTCCGGAAGAGCTCCTGACATGAAGCTTGGAAAGGTTACCGGAAAAGTCTGGGCTACCGCCAAGGATCCCAAGCTGAACGGCGTGACGCTCTATGTCATGCAACCGATAGACGAGTCCGGGAAGGCGCTGGGGACTGAACTGATTGCTGTGGACACAATCGGTTCGCGTGAGGGAGACATTGTTTTCTGGGTGGGAGGTGCTGAAGCAACCTTTGCTTTTCCCGGGCGCCAGATCCCCAGCGATGTGACCATTGTCGGCCTTGTCGACCGCCTCGACATCCACGGCACGTGAACCCATGATCCTCTGCAGGGTGGTCGGCTCCATCGTCTCCACAATCAAACACGATTCGTACAAGAACACGAAATTGCTGATCGTCCGCCCCATCACACCTGAAGGAGTGCTCAAATCAGGGACCATGGTGGCGGTGGACACGGTCGGCGCGGGCGAGGGAAACACCGTGCTGGTGGCTTCCGAAGGGCGCGCGGCAATGGAAATCATGGGATTTGCCGCCCGGCAGCCCCTCCGGAGCGTCGTGGTGGGGATCGTTGACCATATTGAACGCGGACACGGTGCATCATGACACAGGATGAAGTGCGGAGATATGTGGAACAGGCGGTACGGGATGCGCTCGGGCAACGCCTCGGACCTTCCTCCGGAAACCTCGTGCCGCTGAACATCTCCGCACGGCACCTTCACATCAGTCAGGAACATTTGGATATTCTGTTCGGACCAGGCGCACAGCTTACGAAGCTGCGCGATCTCCTGCAACCGGGGGAGTTCGCCGCAAACGAAACCGTTTCGGTGGTCGGCGCCAATCGCCGCGTTTTCGAACAGGTGCGCATTCTGGGCCCCGTGCGGAAAGCCACGCAGGTGGAGCTGTCGTACACCGATGGCCGGTATCTGGGGATCAATCTTCCCGCCCGCGTGTCAGGCGATATTGCCGGCACGCATCCTGTTGTTCTGGTTGGGCCCAGGGGAGCGCTCCATCTGCCGCAAGGCCTGATTCGTGCCCTGCGGCACATTCACATCGGCGAAGATGATGCCGCACAGCTTGGCCTTCGCAACGGCCAGATGGTGAGTGTGCGCACGACAGGCCCCCTGGCCATCACGCTCCACGAGGTGCTCATCCGGATGGGGAAGAACGCGCGGAGGGAAATGCATATTGACACGGATGAAGCCAATGCCGCCGGCCTGGGAGCCGGAGCCGTCGGCGAGATACTCAGGAGCTAGACAGACGGTCCCTGGGAAGCGGGGACGCACAGAAGACTTCAGTCGCATTGGAACGATGAGAGGCAGCGTGATCGATCAGCAGACTGTCAATGAGATTGTTAACACCGTTGTCGCGCGGTTGCGCACGGAGGGTGTCGGCGGAGCCTCGCTCCGTCCGGTTCAGACGCTCTGGGGTGTATACGACCGCGTCGAAGATGCCATTGCCGCGGCGCGGGAGGCACAACCTGCTTGGGCATCCACATCGAAGGCGGTGAAGGAGCGCGTCATCAATGCGCTCCGCGAGGTCATGCATTCCCGTGCAGAGGAGTTCGCCCTGCGCGAATGGGAAGAAACGGGACTCGGCCGCGTCGAGGACAAGGTGGTGAAAGTCCACAATGCCGCGCGGGCGACCCCGGGTCTTGAGGATCTCGAACCGCGTGTCTGGAACGGCGACAAAGGCCTTGTGGTCGAAGAATACGCGCCGTTCGGCGTGGTAGCTGCCGTCACTCCATCAACACATCCGATTCCCGTGTTGTTCAACAGCCTGGTCATTATTATTGCATCAGGCAACACGGTGGTGTTCAATGTCCACCCGGCCGCAAAAAGGGTTTCTGCGTATACCCTCGACCTGTTCAACCGTGCCATCCGGGAGAACGGGGGCCCCCAGAATGTCGCCACGATGGCAGCCGAGCCGACAATCGAAGGTGCCGCCACGCTCTTCCGGGACCGCTCCATACGCCTCATCGCTGCGACCGGCGGCCCGGGTCTGGTGAAAGCCGCGTTTGCGTCAGGGAAAAAAGTTGTTGCCGCGGGACCCGGCAATCCACCGGTTCTGGTTGACGAGACTGCAGATCTCGACAGGGCGGCCCGTAACATCATTGACGGGGCCGGGTTCGACAACAACATCCTGTGTGTTGCGGAGAAAGAAGCCTTCGTCGTAGACGCGGTCTACAGACCGTTCCTCGATGCCCTTGCGCGGCACGGCGCGGTGCGGTTGACAAAGGAGCAGATCGAGATACTTGCCGCAAAGGTGTTCTCAAAGGATGACCAGGGTCGCATGCAGACGAGCCGCGATTTCGTCGGCAAGAACCCCAGCGTGCTTGCGCGTGCTGCAGGTGTGAACGTGCCGGACAGCGTCCGCCTCCTCTTCGGCGAGGCCGAATTCGATTGCCCGTTTGTGCAGGAGGAGCAGATGATGCCCTATCTGCCGGTAGTGCGGGTCCGGGATGTGAATGAAGGCATTGCGCTCGCGTTCAAGGCCGAGCACGGCTACGGGCACACGGCGATGATCCATTCCAACAACCTTGATACAATTACGCGATACGGAAAGACAATGAATACCTCGATCGTCGTCGTCAATGGATCGAGTCTGGCCGGCCTCGGCGGCATGGCTGGGGAAGGCACATTCTCCCACACGCTCTCGAGTCCGACTGGGGAAGGAGTCTGTACGCCGCGGCATTTTGCACGCACACGCCGCCTTTCGTTCGGGGGGACGCTGCATATTGTGTAACTCCGGCTTGATACCGGACCGGGGAACAGTCAATCTGTACTCTGTACGTTGATCACTTTCTCATACCAAGGAGCACGCATATGGCAATGGAAGCACTCGGAATGATCGAAACCCGCGGACTCGTCGGTTCCGTGGAAGCGGCAGATGCGATGGTGAAGGCCGCCCGCGTTCAGCTCATCGGCAAGGTGCTTGTCGGTGGCGGACTCGTGACTGTTTTTGTTCGCGGAGATGTGGCGGCATGCAAGGCAGCGACAGATGCCGGGGCTGCAGCAGCACAACGCGTCGGCGAACTGGTCAGCTCTCATGTTATCCCGCGCCCGCACGATGAGATCGAGATGATTCTTCCCCAGCGGACTGACAAAGCATAAGGAATCTCCAGGTGAACAACCTGCTCACCCTGAAAAGGGATCTAGTTGAAGTTGGCCGGCGCGTCTATGCCCGCGGATACGTGGCGTCAAATGACGGGAACATCAGTGCGCGGCTAGACGAGAAACGGGTCGTCATCACACCGACGGGCATTAGTAAAGGGTTCATGACGCCGGAGGATATGGTGGTGGTAGACCTGGAAGGGAAGGTGCTTTCCGGAACGCGGAAGCCTTCCTCCGAGGTCTACATGCACCTTGCGGTCTACAAGAACCGGCCTGATATCAACAGCGTGTGTCACGCCCACCCCCCGTATGCCACCGGGTTTGCGGTGGCCGGTATTCCACTGGACAAATGCATCCTGCCCGAGGTCGTGATCGTACTCGGCGGCATACCGCTCGTGGAGTACGGCACGCCCGGTACGGAAGATTTCTTCCGTCCCGTGCTCAAGATCCTCGACAAGTACGATGCGTTCCTCCTTGCGAACCACGGTGCGCTGACGATCGGGAAGGAAATCTACAACGCCTACTATAAGATGGAAACCCTGGAACACTTCGCCCACATCGCCTTTGTGGCCGAGCAGCTTGGCCACATGACGGTGCTCAACAAAGACCAGGTGGCGAAGCTGACCGATCTCCGGCAGAAGTTCGGCATCCGCACGAGCGTGGGATGCGTTTCCTGCGAAGAAGACCCCACGACGTGTTCGGTCCCGGCTCCGGAACCGCCGGCAGGAGGTCAGGATACGGAAGCCCTCGTCCGGAGCATCACGGATGCGGTCATGAAGAAACTCCAGCAAGGGTCATGAACATCGTCGTGTGCAACATCGGATCGAGCAGCTTCAAGTTTCAGCTGCTCGAGATGCCGGCAGAACACCAGCGCGCCCGCGGGTACACAGAGCGCGTGGGCAAGCAGGACGCGATTACGACTTACTGGGTGGGGGACCAGCAGGTGTCGCAGCGCGTCTCTCCCGTCCCGTCGCACCGCGAGGCAGTTCAGGAAGCGCTGGCATTCTTGCTGGATCCCGCCCATGGCCTGCTGACCTCGCTCGAGCAGCTCAGCGGCGTCGGCTTCAAGACCGTCCAGGCGGGGGAAAAGAACGGATCTGTGCTGTTGACGGACGACGTGCTCGAGGCCATGGAAGCGTATCGTGACCTTGCCCCGGCGCACAATCCCCCCTACCTCACGGCAATCAGGATGTTCCGCGAGCTCCTTCCCCGCACGCCGCTCGTCGGCGTGTTTGAGCCGGGATTTCACACCACCATCCCCGACTATGCCCGGATCTACGGAACGCCGTATGAGTGGTATGAGCAGCTGGGTGTCCGGAAGTATGGGTACCACGGAGCGTCGCACAAATTCATCGCGACGGAGGCCGTGCGGCTGCTGGGGCTGCCTGCAAACAATCACCGGATCATCTCCTGCCATCTCGGCGGCTCCTCTTCTCTCTGCGCCATCAGGAATGGAGCCTCCATCGACACTTCGATGGGCTTCACGCCGCAGTCCGGTGTGCTGCAGGGAACCCGCATCGGCGACCTCGATCCGTTCGTGCTTCCGTATGTGATGAAGAAAAAAGGGATCTCCCTCGAACAGGCTCTCGCGGAGTGTTCGAAGAACGGGGGACTGGCAGGGATATCAGGGATCTCCGCCGATATGCGGGAAATCAATGCAGGCGTGGCACGCGGGGACAGACGCGCGACACTGGCCCGCGAACGATTTGTTTATGACTGCAAGCGGTATATCGGTGAATATCTCGTCCTGCTGGAAGGTGCCGATGCGATTGTATTTACCGGCGGGATCGGCCAGCGTGATGCGGCCCTCCGTCGCGACGTGCTGTCAGCGCTGGCGTTCCTCGGGCTGAAACTGGATGCAGCCCGGAACAATGCTCATGCCACAGTGATCACGGCCGGAGATTCTTCAATCGCGGGCCTTGTGATTGCCACAGACGAAGAGATCGTCGTTGCCCGCGAAACTGTCCGTGTGATCAGGCACTAGCCTGCCCGGGTTCCCGCGGGCGGTCTGAGTCTGCTCCGTCGTGCGGCGCACGGCTGGTCAGAACGAACAGTGTGGGCCCTGCCGCTTTCCTGTTCACTGCCCCGGATCATTCATCACATGCGACTGATGCGCGATGGATTCCTGATGAATGATCTCGAACAGCTTCGTTACAAATTCCTCTGTCAGGTTTTTCATCTGTCCTTCCTGAAGCCGCGTCCGCACGATCTCATCCCACCGCTGCGATTGCAGGATCGTGATGTTGTTCTGTTTCTTGTAGACGCCGATCTGCTCCGCGACTGACATCCGTTCCGCCATAATATCCAGCACTTCGTGGTCGATCTTGTCAATCCGCTCGCGCAGTTCCTCCAGCTTCGTTCTGGTCAGTACATCGGTGATCACCTCCTTGCGGAAGACGAGGTGATTCAGAAGCGCGCCGGTCTCTTCAGGCGTCAGCTGTTGCTGGGCATCGCTGAGGGCTTCGTCCGGACGGATATGCGCCTCGATCATAAGGCCGTCGAAGTTGAGATCCATGGCTGTCTGGGAGACGGCCTGCAGCGTGTCCCTCCGGCCGCAGATGTGGCTGGGGTCGCAGATGATCGGCAGTCCGGGGACCCTGCGCTTCAGTTCGATCGGGATTTCCCAGTTGGGCTTGTTCCGGTAGTGTGACCGCTCGAACGTCGAGAACCCGCGGTGGATTGCCCCCAGTTTTGTGATACCGGCCTTGTTGATCCGTTCCAGCGCGCCGATCCAGAGCTCGATGTCTGGGTTGATGGGGTTCTTCACGAGGACAGGGGTATCCGTTCCGCGGAGTGTGTCGGCGATCTCCTGGACGGCGAACGGATTCGCGCTTGACCGCGCGCCGACCCAGAGGATATCAATCCCGGCCTTCAGAGCGTCCTCCACGTGACGGCTGTTGGCGACCTCGACCGCGGTGGGGAGGCCGGTGGCCTTGCCGGCGCTGCGGATCCAGGCCAGCGCCGCACTCCCGATTCCCTCAAAGGCGGAAGGCCTTGTGCGCGGCTTCCACACGCCGGCCCGCAACGCATGCACACGCCCGAGCTTCTTCAGCGCTACGGCGGTCTGCATTACCTGGCTCTCGCTCTCGGCACTGCATGGTCCGGAGATGATCAGTGGCCGCGGTGCATCAAGACCGATAACACGCTGCCGTTCAAACGATATATGTGCTTCCATTCTTCACCCCATTTGTGACATCATTCTTGGCTTCGTTCTTCACCCCGTTCATCCCGGCCAGCACTCTCCGGATGGCATTTGCCTCCTCCATTGTCCTGGCCAGCTTCGCGGTTTGCCCCGCCTCGAGCAACTCCTTGAACGCCGTAATGTTCTTGATGTACGCGTCAAGTGCCTCACACACGAACTGAGCGTTCTGTTCGAAGATGGGGGTCCACATGGCGGGCGAACTCTTCGCGAGCCGCACCGTTGACTCGAACCCGGATCCGGCAAGGTCAAAGATCGTGGAGGTACTTTTCTCGATCTCAAGCACTGTAGTGGCGAGAACAAATGATGATATGTGTGAAATGTGCGACACATATGCGACGTGGCGGTCATGCTCACGGGCGTCCATGAAAAGCACCCTCATGCCAAGAACGCCGTAAAGTTCTGTGACGCGGGCCAGCGCGTCGGGATCAGATGACTCACGGTCGCAGATGATGCCGAGCTTGTCGCGGAAGAGTCCGTGCAGTGCTGCGCCCGGACCGCTATTCTCCGTGCCTGCAATGGGGTGCGAGGGGACGAATCGGCCCCGACGGGGATGATCCTGCACCGCCTCGCAAATGCCCCGCTTCGTGGATCCCGCGTCTGTCACGACGGCGCCCGGAGCGAGTGCATCCAGGATGCCGGGCAGGAGCGTGGTGGCTGCGTTGACCGGCACCGCAAGGATGACGAGATCTGCTGATTCGAGCCCCTGGCGGAGATCCACGACTTCATCAACAAGCCCGAGCGAAAGTGCCCTGGATGCGTTGTCACTGCTTTGATCAACGCCCAGAATGCGGCCGGAGAAACCCGAGGCCTTCAGGTCCAGGGCCATGGATCCTCCGATGAGGCCGACACCAATAACCGTCGTCGTCATACAGGCCTCGCACTGGAATGGTGCAACGGTGAATGCCTCTGCACACGCTCGAGGGCGGCTCTGAGCGAGCCTGTCGGACTGCAAAGCGACAGTCGGAGGTACCGGCTGCCCCTGGGTCCGAACACGCTGCCCGGCGTCAGAAACAGGTGCATGGAGTGGAGGATCATGTCGCTCATCCCTTCCGCACTGGAGGCCTGCTCGGGAATCCGGCCCCACACAAACATGCCTGCCTGTCCGGCCTCCACGGTGCATCCGAGCTGCGTGAGCACGGACGTGCCGATCTCGCGCCTCCGGTCGTACTCTGCCTGCAACTGGCGGTACCATTCCGGTCCGGCCCGAAGAGCACGGATAGCGGCTTCCTGAACGGGAAGAAACATCCCCGATTCCACATTGCTGGCAACACGAAGGACTGTGTCAATATACTCTTTGTGACCGGCCATCCATCCGACCCGCCATCCTGCCATGTTGTGAGACTTGCTCATGGATCCGAGTTCCACGGCGACGTCTTTTGCTCCTCCGCACGACAGGATGCTCATGGGTTCAGCCGAGGAGGTCAGCATGGAATAGGGGTTGTCGTGGCAAATCAGAATCCCGCGTTGCCGGGCGAAGTCGACCAGGCGCTGCAGCGTGGGACGCCGGGCTGGTGCTCCGGTGGGCATGTGCGGATAGTTCGCCCAAAGCATCTTAACGCCGGTCAGATCCATGCGCTCGAGAGCCTCCCAGTCCGGGGCCCATTCCTGATCAGGTCGAAGTGGGTACACCGCAACTTCCCCGCCTGCAAGGCGCGTGACCGACGAGTACGTGGGATATGACAGCTCGCTTACGAGTGCTCGGTCTCCCGGATTGAGAAACGCCAGGGTAAGATAGATCATTCCGTGTTTTGACCCGGGCAGGGGAAGGAGTTCAGTGGCCGGGTCAACCGACAGCCGGTGCGTGGTGAGAAGATACCATGCGATAGCCTCCCGCAGAGCCGGGAGCCCCTTGTGGGCCTGATATCCGTGGTGATCGGACTTCTGCGCAGATGAAGCAAGCTCATGGATTGTCGAGGACGACGGAGGGAGGTCGGGGCTGCCGACGCCAAGATTGATGACCGGCAAACCTTTGCCGACCATCTCATGGATCTCCCGAAGCTTCGCCGAGAAATAGTATTCCTCCACACCCAGTAACCGTTCTGAAGCTGGAATGATCATGCGCTTTTCTTTCCTCTTGGATACGTGCCCAGGACATGCAGTTCGTGGACGTAGGGGGTAATGACCGCCAGGGCATCTGTCAGATGCTGGATATCATCAAACTCCAGGTCGACATGCATGAAGTACTCCCACTCGCGTCCGAGAATGGGAAGCGATTGGATCTTTGTGAGGTTGCAGCCATGCTCAGCGAGGACGGTCAGGACACGGGCAAGACTTCCGCGCGTGTGTGAGACGTGAAACGCCAGTGAAGCCTTGTCCGGAGGAGGCATCTGTCCGTTGAGATGGTCTTTGTCCGTCAGGACCAGAAACCTGGTGAAGTTCCGCTTGTCCGTTTCAATCCCCGGGGCGAGAATGTTCAGGCCGTACAGCGATGCCGCCCGTCGCGCCGCAATTGCACCGATGCCCTTCTTGTGATGATCGCGTATCCAGGCCGCACTCGCTGCCGTGTCCGTGGTCTCAATCAGGCGGATCTGCGGATGCTTCTCAAAATATGCATGGCACTGCTGGATGGCCATGGGATGCGAATGCACTTCCCGGATATCCTCAAGGCTTTGACCGGGGAGCGCCAGGAGGTTCTGGCGGATGGCCAGATAGATCTCGCCGATTACGGCAAGTGTGGAGGTGCGCAGGAGGGCGTAGTTCGGAAGTATCGTCCCGGCCACGGTGTTTTCGATCGCCATCACCGCGTACCGGACTTTGCGCTTCTTCATGACCTGAAACAGGTCACGAAATGTCTCGCAGGGAACAATGGTGAAGGGCGAGGGAAAGTACTGGGCACAGGCCTCGTCGTGAAATGATCCGGCTATGCCCTGAATGGCGATGATAGGTTGGTCTGGGTCCATATAACGAAAAATCCCGACTTGATGTCGGGATTGGCTGTTGGTGTATGCAGTTAAGGGTGCATCAGTCCCGACACGATCCGCTCGCGCGATAGAAGTAATAAAACGCAAAGCCGTGGAGGACGCTGGAATTCATGCTCTTTAATAAAGCACTATCCATGTCAATAGCAAGCGGAAAAGATATAGTCCGTGCCTGATGCGCCTCAGAGGATCTTGTGCTGCTTCAAGAACTCTTTGATCCCGGCGTAAATCTGGAGCATTTCCGCGCGGGAGAACCCGCCGTGTTTGCCGTTTGGAATCGTCACCAGACGGTTGGGAACGCCCGCTTTATCCAGGGCCGCATGCAAGCGGGTCGCGTGTGCATAGGGCACAAGCTGATCGCTCGTTCCATGAATCGTAAATATGGGGGGAAGGTCTTTCCGGATGTACGAAAGCGGAGAAACCCGTTTTGCGATCTCCTCGCGGTCCTTGCCGTTGCCAATCCAGGAAACGGCGTAGTTCTGACGATTGGGTCCGGCAAGGAGATCCTGGACATCGGTTATCCCGAACCAGTTGACGATGGCTGCGACTTTGAGAACCGGGTTGGTCTGATCCCATTCCCGCGAGACGTCGAAACCGGCTGCGGAGTCCAGCATCCCCGTCATGAGCGCAAGATGGCCCCCTGCGGATCCGCCCGTTACCACAATGCGGGTCGTGTCAAGGTTATATGTCCTGGCATTCTTCATCACCCACCGCAACGCCAGACGGCAATCCTCCACTGCTGCCGGTGCCAGGGCCACCCGGGCAAGGCGATACTCCACGTTCACTATTGAGAAGCCCATTTCGAGGTAGGGAAGAAGATGGATGTTGTTGCTCTCCTTCGTTCCGCCTACCCAGCCCCCTCCGTGAATGTTGATCACGGTCGGTACAGGGCCGGTTGTGCTGCGCCGCGCATAGACGTCAAGTTTCGACTCGTAGCTATTCGCTACGGAATACGTAACGTTTGGAACGATCCAGTAGCTTTGCTGAATGTCGATCGCCCATCCGAACGGTTCGGCGGGTTGAGGCTGGCTGAGAGCCAGGGACACAGTCAAGAGCGTGAGCAGGAGCATGGCAATCGTACGCATGAAAGGCCTCGGTCAAAAGTGTCGTGTGTGGTTGAGGAAGGTACCAATGACAATATAGGCGAGCGGGGGGAGAGAATCAACGGAACGAACGTGCGCCGCACCGCGGGCAGCCGCGCCGCGGACAGCTGCACCGTGGGTAGCCCCGGGGGAAAAGCCGCGCTGCAGACAGCCGCACCGTGGGTAGCCCTACCGGGCAGCCGCGCCGCGGACAGCTGGACCGTGGGCAGCCCCACCGGGGAACAGCCGCGCCACGGACAGCTGGACCGTGGACAGCCCTCCCGGGAACAGCTGCGCTGCGGACGGCTGCACGGGGGCAAGCCCACCGGGGACAGCTGCACTGGAGATTGGAAACAGTGAGCGGGAATGCCTACATTACGACCGACTATCGAAAGGATGTGCGGCCATGCACAGGGCAGTGATCATTGCTCTCCTGCTGGGATGTGTCGCAACGGCGTTATCTCAGTCGCCTCCGTCCGTTGCTCCTGCGGGCCAGAGCACGCAATGGACGATCGACCGTTGTGTCAACACATTCGACCCTTCCCGTGTGGACTCGACGAAGGCGGGCTATCAGTACTGGTTCGCAGACAAAACGTTCCTCGATGGCCGGACGCTCAAGCTGAGCGTGGTCCGCGCCGGTTCTGCTACCCATGCCCCTCACACCCATGGTGAAGATGAGTTCTTCTTTGTGCTGGAAGGAAAGGCAGAGTTTGTGATGAACGGCGATTCGGCCCGTGTCGGACCGATGACAAGCCTGTATTGTCCCCCGGGTTCCTTCCACGGAATCCGTAACATTGGAAGCACAGACTTGAAGTACCTTGTGATCAAGAAATACGAACCGGTCGCACTACCGGAACAGAAGAAACCATGAGCAGACTACGGTTGAGAACACTCTCAGTCCCCAAAACGATCGGAGTCTCCACCGCGTCATTCGTGGCTGCGCTGCTTGTCGCGACGTCATCCATGCACGGAACCGCATTTGCGCAGGTCCAGGGTCGGGGGACAGACTCGGTCAGCATTGAACCGTTCAGAGATAGTGCACACCACTGGTATGACATCACCGATGAAGAGCATGTAATCACTCCTGTCGCAGGGCAACGGCGCTACGCAAAGGGCCAGATGAAGGAGATCGCAGACAACATCCTTCTCTATCAAAAGAAGAATGGCGGTTGGCCAAAAAACTATGACATGCAGGCTATCCTCACACCGCGGCAACGGGATGTGCTGCGCAAGCATGTGGATGACAACCAGACCACATTTGACAACGGTGCGACCCATGCGCAGGTGGACTTCCTCGCGCGGGCGTACCGTGCAACCCGGGAAGAGAAATACAGACGAGGGTGCGTGCGAGGGATAGAATTCATCCTTCAGGCTCAGTATCCGAACGGCGGGTGGCCGCAATTCTATCCTGACACGAGCGGCTACAGGCGGTATGTGACGTTCAATGACGGTGCAATGATGGGTGTGATGGGAGTGCTGCGGCATATCGCGACAGGGGCTGCGGAGTATGCATGGCTCGATGAGCCACTGCGGGTGAGAGCGAAGAGTGCATATGAAAAGGGACTTGCGTGCATCCTCGCATGCCAGATACGGGAGGGTAGGGAGTTGACGGGGTGGTGCCAGCAGCACGATGACCGCACGCTGAAACCCCGCCCGGCACGTTCCTTTGAGCCTGCCGCAGCTACAGGCATGGAGAGTGCGGAAGTCGTCCGGTTTCTCATGGAGATTGAGAATCCATCCAGGGAAATCATCGCGAGTGTACAGGGCGCCGTGGACTGGTTCTTTCGTTCCCGGATTACCGGCATCCGTGCAGAGTTCGTCCGTGCACCGAACGCACGGTACCGGTTTCACGTGGCGGATTTTGACCGTGTGGTCATCTCCGATCCCGATGCTCCGCCGCTGTGGGCACGGTACTACGAGCTCGGGACAAATGTCCCGCTCTTCTGCAACAGGGACGGGAAGCCCGTGTACACACTGGGCGAAGTGGACAGAGAGCGGCGGACCGGTTATGCATGGTACACAGAAGAGCCGGCCTTCGTGATTGCCCGCTATCCGCCCTGGCAGCGGCGCTGGGATCCGGCACGGAATGTCCTGGCCGCAGACACACTTCTCCGGGCGCGTACCGTGCCAAGGGATACTTCATTCACGACGCAAAGCGCGTGGAGCAAGCTCCTGAAGCAGTACCCTCATGCCAGGCCTGCGACATTCGCCGGTTCCGGGAAGGTGCGGCTTCAGAAGAATCTTGTGTATGCTGCGCATGGATACAGGCACCTCTCTCTGGATATCTGCTCTCCCGCGGACACGGCAGGCAGCCCGTATCCCGTGGTCATGCTGATCCATGGAGGAGGGTGGAGGTCAGGAGACCGGAGCCAGGAACTCCCTATGGCAGAAGCCCTGGCTGAGAGGGGATACGCGGCGGTGACGGTGGAATACCGGCTCTCCGCTGAAGCGCGCTATCCGGCAGGCCTCCACGATCTCAAGACTGCAATCCGCTGGATCCGTGCACACGCAGCAGAGTACGGGCTTCATCCCGACCGGATCGCCGTAATGGGCGGTTCTGCGGGAGGGACGCTGGCCGGATTGCTCGGGACGACGGCAGGATTGCCGGAGTTTGATGACAAGGGTGCCTACCCGGCAAGGTCGACGGCTGTCCAGGCCATTGTCGATATGGATGGAGTGCTTGACTTCGCTGATTCCGCGGAGAGCGGCAAGGATAATGATCCTGCCAGGCCGTCTGCCGGGAAGCTCTGGTTTGGCGCATCGTTCAAGGATAACCCTGACATCTGGCGGCACGCATCCCCGGTGCGATGGGTCAGTCGTCAGACACCCCCGTTGCTTGTCATCAACAGCTCAGTACCGCGGTTCCGCGGCGGGCGGGATGAGATGATCAGCCGGCTGCGCGAATTCGGGATTCCTGCCGAGGTCTATGAATTCCCCGATGCCCCGCACCCATTCTGGCTCATGCATCCCTGGGTCGACACGGTGCGGGACAAGGTCGCTGCGTTCCTGGACAGAGTCCTGAAAGGTGTCTAGTCTCGGGCGCCGTGCCCACGCCCCTTCTGCCGAATCCTGCCTGTGTAATGAGCATATGCTCATTACTTTGAAGCGGCATTCTACGGCCTTTGTCAACCTTTCCTAAAGAGGGAGAGAACGGATCCCCCGGCGGTTACGCCGGGCGGGGAGAAGTCAGCATCCCCCCCGGCAGGCACGCTGGATGCGGAAGTGCACATTCCCCCTGAGTATGCACGCGGCCGGGGGGATAAGAAATGCTAGCGCGGAAACTTCTCCAGGATATCCCTGACGGCATCCTTGTGGAGGGCAACGCCGAGCATCTTCAGCTTCACGTAGTCTTCGTGGTAGAAGTAGTACCCGGGATGAGCGCTGTTGTAAGCGCTGCTCCAGGAATCCTTGATGAGATACCAGTCCTTGCCGTTCCGTTCGACATACCCCACGAGATGAAGGCCATGGTCGTCTGCCGTGGTGCCGTTGCTGAACCGGAACTGCCGTGCAGCGTCATCGATCGCTGTCGAAGGGATGTCGAACGAAGGGACGACCGCAATCCCCGCCTTTCCCCTGGAGTATCCGGCCTCCGAAAAGTCCCCGCCGATTGCGAGCGAATACCCGCTGCGGATGGCGCGCTTCACGATCGTCATGAACACATCCAGCGGCACATTGTGGTACTCCTTGCTGTGCCACCAGTTGTCGGGCACCTCAAACTCGATCTTCGTGTAATACGGCTGTTCCAGCAATGAGAGAAAATCCACATAGTCATCCGGGTTCAGCCGCACCACAGTCTTCAGGTATTCTTTCGGACTCAACGGTTTCCCGTCGACAAGGAACGTTGCTGGGGGAGTTCCCATGTGGTGGTCCAGAAGTGCCCGCACGGTTGCGATGACCTCGGCTTCATTCCATGCCCCCGCCTCTTTGACCGACGTGAGGTACTTCTTGAATTCGGGAAACAGGGTGTACTCGTGGTTGTAGTACTTCTGACCCTCCTTGAGTCCGGTGAACGCTTCCCGCGGCATGGCACCATACTGCTTCAGGATTCTGAAGACCGCGTTGGCTTCGGATCCCTCACCCAGGTGGGATTCACCGCGCGTCCGGACGTATTCTCTGGCCTTCTCAACATATTCCCAGTAGACGGTGTGGAGCTCCGAGAGCTTGATCGTACGGCCGGACGTACGCATGATTTCCGATTCAAGGAGCGACGTCGCAGAAAAACACCAGCACATGCCCGAACGCCCCTGCAGCAGGGGAGGCAGGTGTTTAACCGTGGTGAACTCTTTGACCTCCTTCGGCTGATCGACAGCGGCGAAGTCCACCATCATCATGTTCTTTTTCGCATCCTTGTCCGGCTTTGCGCCATCCAGAATCGCATTGAGTGAATCCAGCATGGCATCAATGCGGACCTCGAACACCGGATGAGCAACCTTCTCCTGGGCCCACGATATCATTGCGCACGCCCCGATGAGGGCAACGAAGAGAATGTGTCGCATATACGTTTCCTTTCGCACGAGACCGGAACTAGTGAGTCTCGATCGAGAACTCCGGGACTGTTCCGGAGTCGATGACACGCACAGATGCGGTGCGGTTCCCTGATGAGATATGGGCTGTGTAGACGGCACCTTCCCGGTCGACCCGCGCGCTCCCAATCGTGCCAGCCGACTGAGTAGGAACAAGAACCGTGACCAAGCATACCTCTTTGGCTGGCTGGGCAGTCGCCACGTCGGCATAAGGATAGAGCCGGGCCTGTGCCGGAGGAATGTCCGGCAGCGAAGCAGTGTATTTCACTCCGCTGTTGGAAGCAGCGCTGCCAGTGAGGCGGGCAAGGGGCCTCGTGATCGTGAAGGCCTCCTGGTGGACAACAACAGATCCTTTCCCATCCGTGTTGTAGCCATAGAACCGGGCCAGCACCGTCGACGCCGTGTCCCTCTTTAGAACCTTGTCAACGATTACCACGGCAGGAAGTTCCGTAAGGGTTACCACGGTTCGCGTGATGGACTGGACATCCGGCTGGACGAGTGCGTATGCAGGTGTGGCATCGCTTGTCCAGAAGAAATAGCCATCCCGTTCTCCTCTGCGTATAATCGTTGCCGACGCACGAGAAGAGTTGGTCCCTTCGCTTCCGTCAACGTACTGATGTCCCTTTCCGTCGATCAACACTGCGCTGTGCCCCGCAGTCAGGCGCATCTTCCAGGCAGGGTCCAAGCGGAAGTACGGCGGTCGGAAAGGATCAACAACGAGCCGCTCTCCGAAACACTTGACTATCAGGCTGTTGCGGTCAGCGTGCTCGTGGTTGAACGGACCTCCGCTGCGCAGGGCAACCACGAGATCGGCCGGTCGGTATCCTGTCCGCCCGACGAGCCACCCGAGATCTGAATGCCAGACCCGGCTCCCCGCGGGTGGAGGGGTGGAGGGGACTGTCGGATCGAAGTAAAGCACCGACCAGATATCCCGGGACTGTGCAAGATTCTCGCCGAACCAGCGTGCAATGCCGTCACGGGTTTTTCCGGCAATCCAGAATGAGACCGATGCGTGTGCCGCGCCGCCTGCATCGCTGAAGTTCACAATCGTGAACGGTTCATCCTGTGTGGACTGGTTCATCGCGAAGAGGTAATCCTGATAGCCCTGCCAGTTCAGCATGTCGGTCAGGTCTGCGACACCCGAGCGGCGGAGAGCGTCGATGGCCTGGATGATGTGCAGCGTCGTGTAGTGGGCGTACGAGACGCCTTCGTTATACGACCCGTCCTTTGCGTAGATGTCACGGAATGTCCCGACGCTGTGGCTGGCCTGTTCGAGCCAGCGACGCGTGTCATCAGTGTCGCCCATGTGCGTTCGGTAGACGAGTGCCGAGAGCGCAAGTGCGGAAGCAGGAATGGCTTTGAGGTTGATCGTGTTGAGGATAATGGGCCACCGGGCAAGGCTGAGTCCCCGCTCCTGGGGGCGATGTGTGAAATACGTGCTCGTAGTATCCAATGACCACCCCTTCACGCGCTCCGGATAGCGCATGCCGTACGTCGCCAGGTAGCACGGTTCCGTGCCCCGTTCTGCCATGATTGTGAGCCAGCGCTTCCGCTCTGCAGAAGAGACCCGTTCTCCCAGGGCTTCGATGGTAATGGCAACGGCGATCGCCGAATTCGGCGCGCGCTGGAGTCCGATGACCTGTGTCCCGCCTTCGAGAAAGTAATCCCATTTCGGAAACTTCATCAGGGTCTCGACGCACTCCTTCGCCAGCGCGGCGGCGTCTGCGTCGCCCATGTACAAGTACAGGAGCGACATTTTTTGCGCCAGGTCGCCCACGCGGGAGATATCATAGAGGTGGTCGTTGTAGCGCACCTCGGACCTGAGGAATTTCCGCTCGCGCACTCGGTCCAGGGTGTCCATTTGCGTTCGCAGTATTGAAAAGAGAGGGTTTGTTGCGTACAATTCGCGGTACCGGGACATCTGTTGAGGTTCGAAGAAGACCCCGCCGCCAGTCGATGCGATCAGAACGGCCTGTACGCCGAGAATCGCAGCGATCACCAGGCCGGATCTGAGAGTGGTGTGATCTGGACGAAAAACCATGGATTCTCCATAGGAAGGTGGGAAAATTCGAGCGATGCTGCACCAAACCTATGGAAACCTGCGACGAGAATCAATCAATTTTGACATTTCTGTGACATTTCACGATCCCCGGAAGACGTATCTTGGTAAAAAGAGGAGGGCCAGATGACGGCGAGAGCAGAGTACGGCAGGAGGATGGTGGCAGCGACTGCTGCGGTCGTTCTGACTATTGTCCTGGGAGGATGCACAACGACAGAGCAAGTCCAGATGTTTGTCCGCGATGCGTATGTTGATGGTCCCGTCATGTCACCGCCCGTACACGTGGCTACAGAACACGCACGAAACACCATGACCATCTCGGCATACGGAGTTGCCCAGCGAGCGGCAACGTTTCGCGGTACCGTGGATGGCTCGGGGTCCGGGATGTGGCGTCCACAATCGGATACGATTCGGCAACCCTCAGGGACGTCACTGCCGCGGGAAGACACCCGCACGCACAATCTGTTCTGGTATACGCCGGAATATTCAGGCGGTGTTCACTTCGACATAGCATGGGAGTCCTTCGCGCTTTCATTGGGCGGGGCCTTTGCCGCGCACGAAGGGTCAACCCGGATGGGCTGGATGGCAGGTGTTGGGTTCTTCTCACGGGAGACAAGCGCGGTCAGGGTGCGGTTCGATGTTGGCGTGTTCGGGCAGGCCATGGATTTCGATGCACGTGCGATGGTGATCACAACGAGGAGCACCGAGTGGTGGGGCAGCTCATCGAAAAGCGTGGACACGGCCTACTATTTCGACAGTGCCACTGAATCGGGATTAGGTTACTACGGATCGCTGACGGTCAATACGGCCCAAAGCGCCTGGCCCGTGAACCTCTTCCTGCAGCTCAACTGCGTCGTGCAGCCCCTCCTGAGTTACACGCCGCTGAGGCGGACGACCGTCGACTGGGTTCTCTTCTTTCCTGTTGAGAGCAGCTCCGGATCAGGAAAGGTGACGACATCCACGACGTTCCTCGGGATCGCTCCGGGCGTCTACCTGGAACCGTCCGCATCCTCCGTCCTGCTGGCAGGAGTTCGGATTGTGAAGGACGTGTCGGGGACGATGAAGAAGCCTGAAACTGTGGTGATGCCGTTTGTACAGTTCGGCCTGAGGATAGGCATGTAAGAGGGCCGTAAGTGCCTCAGTGAATCTTCCTTTCAAACGGGCCCCTCGTTGCCTCAGTCAAGTTTCTATTCGAACGGGGACTAGTTGCCCAGTTAAGTTTCTATTCGAACGGGGGATTGCCTTTTATCCGCTGAGTGTGTACAATGTCGGTACGTTGTACTGTTCTTTCAGGATACCAGATGACAGGACGATTGCCGCTTGCCGCTGTTCCTGTGATTCTGTTCTGCCTCGGCGCCCCTGTCGCGGCAGCGCAGAATCAGTTGCCTGCCTCCGGAGATTCCTCCGGGACCGCGGCGATTCCCTACGACCCATTTGGCCCTGAAAACGCTCCCGATCATACCGGTCAGGGTTCCGGTGGCGTCCTGACTCCCACCCCGCACGATAACACCATTCACACGTATTTCACCCGAATCAACGCTGACTACTACGGCATTCAATACATGCTGGATTCGCCACTGCAGATCGCGGTGGGATCAGGCTGGTCTGCCTATGAGACGCACGGGTACGGCTTCCAGCTCAAACTACGGACGAGCGGCTTCAAGGAACGGTACTACGATCCCCTTCGTCAGGAGGATGTTCCGTACTATCTGCTCTCGGCGGACGGATCGTTCGAGCATCCCTATCGTGAGCGACGCGTCAGAGCGTACAAAGTGAGGATCCACGTGATCACCCGGACCGAGGGTCTGGGAATGCCAGGCGTCGGGGTCATCGTGTCGAAAGGGAACCTGTTGGTGGCGAGCGATCGCGCCATGGGACGAAGGGTGGATTGTGAGCTCACCTGGCTACAGGTGGCGGGGGGGTACGTGATGCCGCTCTCCCCGAGAAAGGGTGGCGTCAACCTTGCGATCTGCGGCGGCGTTGATCTCCTCGGGATGAAGTACCAGTCTGCCGTCAGCGAACCAGGCGACTTCGTGGGAGGGAAGATTGGATCGATCGGATGGCTGGCCGCCCTCGGGTGGAACGCGAACGCCATCCTCAACCTCGCTGGCTACCTGGGCGGTGAATACGGCTTCTCGACAGGAGCTCTGGTCACGCACTCCAACAGGATTGTGTTCTCAGACATCGCACGGACAACCGTCCTGCTGGGCATCCAGGCAACCGGACGGTGGTTCAATGTTGTGGGCGGCATTCAGAAAGAATGGGAGTACATTGATTTCCAGGGCAGTGAGGTGGCGGACAGGGCGCTACGGTATTATGTCGGAGTAAATGTCTATTTCCGACGCTAGGAAGTGAGAGGAGAAGGCATGCGTATTGGAGTCGCGGGATGGCTCACTCTGAGTCTCGTTGTTGGTTCGTGCGGACTGTACGAAGGCGGTGGAACCTTTCATGAAGACATCCAGGATCCGCCAAGGGTATCGCTTGCCGAACTCGCGCGCTATCTTCAAGAACGTTCAGGTGGACTGATCACTCCTTCCGGCTGCGACACGGGAATCGTCCGCGGCGCACCCACGTTCACCTGGGATCCATTCGACAGAAGGCGCATCGTTACTCCCTCCTCCATCGGCCACAACGAAGTCCAAAGTCTCTTTTCTTTCGACCAGGTTCGTTTTGTCCAGGGTTCAGGTGCCCCCGATTTCCTTGCTGCTGTCTATCAGGCATATCAGCGCATGCCGTTCGATCCCATGCGGCAGGCCTCAGTCCGGCCGTACAGGATCCCGGCAAGCTGGGGCGGGCTCTTCTTTCCGCCGATCAAGATCCTCTCTCAGCCCATCCCGTTCTACGATGCCGGGCTGACGCAGGAGCGCACTGCACATGCGGATGGGTCGGCCTATTTTGACCCCGCATTTCAGCGGGCACTCGACCTTGAGACGCAGACCGAACTGACGTACGGGAATTCCCTGCGGGCGCTGTATAACGGTGTGGAATCATATCCGGAAAAACTCCGGTTGGTTTCTGAGGCGAAGCACTTCCTTTATGTAGCTGTGATGGCAATCGTTGCAGATTCTACCGGACGTGAGCTCATACGCGCGATGGTGGACCGGAAGCGGGCCGGTGTGGACGTCCGTCTGATCGTCGATGATTTCTATACATTCTCCATCTCCGGCTTTGCGGTGGGAACACTGGAGAGGGAAGGGATTCCGGTCGCCAGGGTAGCGGATAAGCGACTGAACCAGATGGACAGGATGTTCCACAACAAGTTCTGGATACGCGATGGTACGGAGGCCATCCTGGGAGGGATGAATGTCCTGGATTATGAAAACACGTCCACGGGGTTTGACTTCCAGAACCGGGATACGGATCTGCTGATTCGCGGACCGGCAGTAACAAGCCTTCTCGACAGCTACATCCGGCTCTGGAAGCGCTACGACAGGGAATCACGCCCGATCGCACTCGGAGAATCAACCCTGGTACGCCAGATCGAGAGTGAACGTGCGGCGGGCGTGCGCGGCGCCGAACACTACGGCCGTTGGCTTGAGAATCCGGAAACACGGATGAACGGCATCTGCCGCACTGCGGTGCAGGGAGATGATGCCGATCCGCAGAGGATTGTGACCCTTCTGACGCGGTACGCAGAAAAGGCCCGTCACTCGCTCACGTTCACGACTCCGGGGATCGAGTGCAACACAGACGCTGAGGCCACGGGATCTATTGATGTGCTTGCGCGCACTTTGCTCCAAAAGGTCAGGCTTCCATCCTTCAGCGGCTCTGTCATCACGAACGGGATTGACGGAGGATGGGGAGAGTCGACCATCTTCCTCCGCACAAGAGTGAAGGACTCCGAACTGGTCGATGACCCGCTCTGGGTTGACATCATGACGCCGGTTGTTGATGGCGGCGGGAGAGAGGTCGCCGGCGACCTACGGGCGACGATGCGGCCGTTCCTGCGGGTGGGGTTCAGGGTGTACCAGTACATCAACTACATCCACGCGAAGGAATTCCTTTTCGACCGCCTTTTGGTGGGGATTGGGAGCTGGAACTTTGACGGGTACTCAGCAGACCGCAACCACGAGTCGATGGTGTTTTGCCTGGACAGCTCACTTTGCGCGCAGGTGGAACGGCATCTTGTGCTCGATATGGTGAACTCGGTGCCGGTGGTCGTGAGATGAACGGGGGTCGCCGGTTGTGCCAGGCGTGACGACGGATCTCAAGGGGGAGCGAACGGTGAGCCTTTCGTTTCGGCAGCGCCCGAAGTCCCTTCGAGATGCGTCCCCCCTTAGTGCATCCCCGATCCGCCGGACAGTTGCTTCACGAGATCGCCGACGACCGCTTTCGCATCGCCGAACAGCATGAACGTCCGGTCCTGGAAGTAGAGCTCGTTGTCGATACCCGCGAACCCGGGGTTCTTGCTCCGCTTGATGGCGAACACCGTGCGTGCCTTGTCCGCATCGATGATGGGCATCCCATAGATCGGCGTGCTCTTGTCCGTCCGTGCCGCCGGGTTGACGACGTCATTGGCACCGATCACCAGCGCGACATCGCACTGGGACATCTCCGGATTGATGTCGTCCATGGGCACCTGATCGGTATACGGGATGTCGGCCTCCGCGAGGAGGACGTTCATGTGACCGGGCATTCTGCCTGCCACGGGATGGATGGCGAACTTGACGGTGATGCCCCGTTTGGTCAGCTGGTCATAGAGCTCGCGGACTCTGTGTTGCGCCTGCGCCACGGCCATACCATATCCCGGGATGATGACGACGAGCGACGCCTGTTCCATGATCTGTGCCGCCCCTTCAATTGTCTCCTGCTTGTAGCGCCGTTCTTCCGTCCCGCCTTTTGAGGCCTGTACCTGTCCGAACGCGCCGAACAGCACATTGGTGAACGACCGGTTCATTGCGCGGCACATGATGATGGAGAGAATCAGACCGCTCGACCCATCCAGTGCGCCAGCAATGATCAGCAGCTTATTGTCCAGCACGAATCCCATCGCCACGGCCGAAAGGCCGGCGTAGGAATTCAGTATTGAGATCACCGTGGGCATGTCCGCGCCGCCGATGGGGATGATCAGCAACACGCCGAAGAGGAGCGCCAGTGCTATGATGATCGGGAAGGCGATCATCACCCAGGGGCCCGTCGGGTTCACGACAATGAGGACGCCGAGGGCGACGGCAAGGACCATGAGGCCGATGTTGGAGGCATTCTGGAGGGGATAGGTGACAGGGCGTTGCGGAATCCACTTCAGCTCCTGAAGTTTTCCTGCCGCCATCAGACTTCCCGTGAACGTAAGAAAGCCCAGGAGCACTTCGAGGATTATCGCAGAGGTCCGGAATGGTGTCAACTGGACTGCGCCTTCACTGAGCCACAGGTAGAACTTGGCTGTGCCGACGAGCCCTGCAGCGAGACCGCCGAATGCATGCGAGAGCGCGGTTCGCTGCGGGACGGCAGTCAGCGGGACACGAGAGAGAGGGACGCCCACGATGAAGCCGGCAATGATCGCAAGGATGATCCAGAGATGGTGGACGATTCCCGGCTGGATCCAGGTTGCCACAACGGCAAGCAGCATGGCGGCCACCCCGGCCCTCACGCTCTTGCGCGCGGTCTGCGGGTTGTTCATCCAGTGGAGCGAGAAGACGAACAGCGCGGACGCTGCTACATAGGCAAGCTGTGCGAGGTTGGGGATCATCTGTTATCCTCCCCCCGCGTCTGCTTGAACATCTTCAGCATGCGCTCCGTGATAAGGAAACCGCTCACGATGTTCGTCATGGAAGCGAACAGCGCAATCGCGCCCAGGACTCTGTACTCTATCGGGTAATCCGAGCCGGTGACGATGATTGACCCGACGACGGCAATTGCGGAGATGGCGTTCGTCAGAGACATGAGGGGAGTGTGCAACAGGCGCGAGACCCTGGCAATAACCCCCATGCCGATAAAGGTGGAAAGGACAAAGACGAAGATGAGCGACCAATAGTCGTTGGTCGGCTGGCCGTGCGTGGATTCTGCGGTGGCCGCAGGTGTGGGTGCAGGATTGGTTGCAGCGGCGGCCGGCGCAGACAGGCCTGGAGGGTCGGCGGGCACGGCATCCTGTGCCGGTGCAATGGCCCGCACCGCCAACAGCATGAGAAGGACACCGAGTCCGAATGTGGAAACGCGCTTCATGCAGGGGTCTCCCGGAAATTTGTAGCTCGAAATCTACAAATATTGGGAGCATTGTCAAGGGCTCAACGTAGGACTCGATCTTTCAATGAGGCAACAAGGGGCTTACGTTTGCTCTTTCTTCTATGGTTTTCCCTGCGTATACTTCCTCAACCTCTTGCCGTTCCGATGACCTTCCGCGACGCACTCCGTCATAATCCGCGGTCGGGACGCACGCCATTCCTCCTGGCGCGCAGAGTTCATGCGGGGGAGGGGGACCAATCACTCTGCATCACTGCTGACTATCCACAACACCACATGACCACATCCAAATCTGTCACCGAACGGCTGGACGGTCTCTACGAATTCGACCGGGAGCCCGTGACTTCATCGCATCTCTCCGGGGCCGGGAAATTCCTGGGAGTCTATGCCGGAGAGCATATCGCCGGGACCGAGTACATCATCGGACCCCTTTTTGTCGCACACGGGGTGACCGTCACCGATTTCTTTGGAGGGCTTCTCCTCGGGAATGTTCTGGCAGTCCTGAGCTGGGCTTTCATTGTCGCCCCCATCGCCGTGAACACACGGCTCACACTGTACTGGCAGCTGCGCAGGAGTGCGGGACCGGGCCTTACCGTCGCATACAGTCTGGTGAATGCCCTGATGTTCTGCTTCCTGGCCGGGTCGATGATCTCGGTGTCGGCTACTGCCGTCGGGCTGCCCTTCAACATGGACATGCCCGGTCTTGAGGATACGCTCCCGAACAGCCTCGGATGGGTGCTTGTCGTACTGGGCGTTGGCGCTGTTGTGACAGCCCTCGCGATCCTTGGTTTCGAAAAACTGGCACACTTTGCAAAAGTGGCCTCCCCCTGGATGATCCTCGTGTTCGTCGCGGGGGCGATTGCAGTCCTCCCGACACTCGGCGTCCACTCCGCGGACGATTTCTGGCGGATTGCGAAAGAGAAGATCTGGACCGGCAAGCCGTTCCCCGGGATGACGCAGTTTTCATTCTGGCACGTGACATTCTTTGCATGGTTCTGCAATCTTGCGATGCATATCGGCATGGCTGACATGTCACTTCTCCGTTTTGCGCGGAAGTGGACATACGGGTTCACAAGTGCCGCCGGAATGTTTCTGGGTCACTTTGTGGCATGGGTCGCCTCCGGAATCCTCTGCGCTGCTGCATCAGGAAATGTAGCCCCCGGCCCTATTGCATACCTCGGTGCCGGAGTTGCCGGCGCGGTTTCGGTGGTGGTGGCCGGCTGGACGACTGCAAACCCGACGCTGTACAGAGCGGGACTTGCGTTGCAGGTGGCAACCCCGGACTGGAAGCGATGGAAGGTCACGCTGGGAGCCGGCGTCGTGACCACAATTGTCGCACTCTTCCCGGCCCTGATGATGAAGCTGCTTGATTTCGTTGCACTGTACGGACTCATCCTGATGCCGATGGGCGCCGTGATCTTTGCCGATTACTGGATCGTGCCGAAACTCGGACTTCGTCCGTATTTTGCCGAAGTCAGAAAACTCCTCGTCTCCTGGCCCGCCCTCACTGCATGGGCCGTTTCGCTTGCGGTCTGTTTTGCCCTCCCCGTTGAAATATACTTCAAGGCCCTTCCCGGCTGGTTTATCGCAGTCATCATCTACGTTGCCGCGAGTCACATGCAGCAACGGTCCGCGGAGAAAGGAGTGAGACCATGAAACTGTTCTGGAAGAGCGCTTCGCTGATCGGGCTCGGGCTCACGATCATCCCTGCGATCCTGGTTGCCGCGGGGAACCTGTCATGGACCACACATGCGAACCTGATGACGGCAGGAATGATTCTCTGGTTTGTTTCCGCTCCATTCTGGATGAAGAAGAACTGAGAGGATGCTATGATGCGCAGAGTAGCGGCTTGCTTCCTTCTCCTCCTGCTTGCTGCCTCTTCCGGTCTGGGGCAGCCCGCAGCCCAACCGCGCGTGCGGGTGGGTGTATTCGGGATAGGGCTCGATACCTACTGGGAGCAGTTCGCGGGACTGCGGGACCGGCTCGAAGGGTACCTGCACCGGATCGAATCGGGACTCGGGGCGCCTGGTGTGGAAGTGGTATCGGGGGGTCTCGTCGACAACATCGATAAGGCCGGGCAGACTGCTACTCTGATGAAGACCCGCGATGTGCGGATCCTCTTTCTCTATGTGTCAACCTATGCCCTGTCATCCACCGTCCTGCCCGTAGTGCAACGGGCAGGAGTTCCTGTGGTCATCCTGAACCTTCAGCCCGAGAAGGCAATGGACTATGAGAAGTTCAACGCGCTGGGTGACAGGGGTACGATGACGGGCGAGTGGCTGGCCTACTGCCAGGCCTGTGCGGTACCGGAGGTTGCGAACGTCTGTCTCAAGGCAGGCATCCCGTTTTCGCTGGTTACGGGCACGCTCGATGACTCGTCATCATGGAAGGAGATCCATGAATGGGTTGAGGCCGCCGGCGTTGCGGAGGAGATGCGCCGGAACCGGCTGGGTATCCTCGGCCACTATTATAACGGCATGCTCGATGTCTACGCGGATGCGGCACTGCAATCCGTAGTGTTCGGGACCCACATAGAACATCTCGAAATAGGGGCACTGAAGCTGCACAGGAATAAGGTGACGTCTGAGGAAGTCGAGCGCAAGGTTAGGGAAATCCGCACGGCCTTCAATGTGATGCCCGAGTGCCCCGCGGCCGAGGTGGAGCGGGCTGCGCGTACGGCGTGTGCGCTTGATCGTTTGGTGGCCGACAAGCGCCTTGGTGGACTTGCCTACTACTATGAAGGCAATCCGGGGAGCGAGGAAGAAGACATCGTCACGTCATTGATCGCGGGCAATTCGCTGTTGACGGCGCGGCACATCCCTGTCGCTGGAGAGTGCGAAGTCCGGAACGTGCAGGCGATGAAGATTCTGGATGCCTTTGGTGCCGGGGGCTCATTCAGCGAGTTCTACCTGATGGACTTCCAGGATGACGTCGTGCTTCTGGGTCACGACGGCCCGGGGCACATCGGCATTGCGGAGGGGAAGCCTTTGCTCCGGCCTCTTGGCGTGTATCACGGAAAGCCAGGCCGGGGGCTTTCCGTAGAGATGAAGGTGAAGAACGGCCCGGTGACGCTGCTCTCCGTGGTGCAGACGCCGGCCGGAAAACTCAAGCTGCTGGTGGCGGAAGGAGAATCCGTGCCGGGTCCGATCCTGGAAATCGGGAATACGAACAGCCGTTACCGGTTTGCGTGCGGTGCGCGGACGTTTGTCGACTCGTGGAGCAAAGAGGGCCCTGCCCACCATTGTGCGATCGGTACCGGCCACGTGGCTTCGCGAATCAGAAAGCTGGCCGGGCTGCTCAACATTGAGTGTGTGGAGGTGCGTTAGGGTTCGCCCTGGTATTGACAAAGCCCGAAACCCCTCGTATCTTCTTAAGGTAGATTGTCATTGCCCCCCCTGCGGCGCGTGCTCCACAGCGGCCCTTCTGTTCACCGACGGATCTATGTCCTCGAACGTTTTCCGTATAGCGCTTCAAGCCGGCGCGGCATTCCTGCTCATAGGATGCCTCTGGGTACTCCTCGGGGATCCTCTGCTGCGCCTGGCGCTTCCCCCCGGCGACGAAACCGGCCCATGGCTCTGGGGACGCATCGGGATCGGGCTGCTGGCCTGTGCCCTGGCGCTGAGCGGAACCATGTACTTGCTGCTGCGCGAGCACCAGGGCCGAACGAATGCCAGGAGCCGGGGAAGATCTGCTGCGTCAATCCCGCTGGATCGCCTGCAGGCCCTGGCTGAGTTCGCTCCGGACGTTTGGTGGGTTGTCGACGTCCAGACGTCTCGATTCGTCTACGTGAGCCCGTCGGTCGAACAGCTGCGCGGCTACTATGCGAACGAGGTCCTGCTCCAGGATCTTGACACCGCGCTGACGCGGGAATCACACCAGCACATGATGCAGGTACTTCCCCCCCGCATTACCGCCTTCCGGCGCGGGGATGCAGCAACATACACCGATGAACTCGAACAGACGTGCAGAAACGGCGGATCCGTCTGGACGGAAACGGAAACGAAGTTTTTCGTGAATGAGGCAAACAAGCGGCTGGAGATGTGCGGCATCTCCCGCGACCGGACAGCGAAGCAGCGCGACGAGGTGATCCGGCGGGAAAGCAAGACACGTCTGGATCTGATCCATCATTGCGCCCGTCTTGGCTATATCGACATCGATGCCCGGACACTTGAAGTGTTCTGGTCTGACGAGACCTTCCGCCTCCTGGGCTATCAGCCTCAGTCATTCACACCGTCGCACCGGAGTTTCCTCGAACGCGTGCACCCCGACGAGCAGGAGACAGTTCAGGAGGACTTCTCCGCGCTCCTGATGGAGCAGACGATCTCGGACTCCGAATACAGGATCGTCAGGCCAGACGGCGAAATCCTGTGGGTGTACGGGAGGGGGGATCTGGTCCGTGATGAGAGAGGGAGGCCACTCCGCTACATCATCGTGCTGTTCGATGTCACTGCCGGCAAACGCCACGATCAACAGCTGAAAGCGTCTGTGCGCGAAAAAGAGGTTCTGCTGAAAGAAATCCATCACCGCGTGAAGAATAACCTCCAGATCATATCGAGCCTGATCAGCCTGCAGGCAAGCCGTGTGAAGGATGAGGAATCCCGGATGCTGTTCGACGAAAGCCGGTCGCGCATCCGCGCACTTGCCCTTGTGCATGAGCGGTTGTACTGGTCTGAGAGCCTCGCCAATATCGACTTCCGGGAATACCTCCGGGGCGTGATTCAGGACCTGCTGCACGGGAGAGGGAATGAGCAGATCACGATTACGCTGGATGCAGAGCAGATCGCACTCGACATCGACCAGGCCATTCCATGCGGGTTGATTGTCAATGAACTCTGCTCCAATGCGCTGAAACACGCATTCGTCGACCGCCCGGGCGGAACGATCACCGTTTCGCTCCACCGGAGCGGAGAGAGTATGGTATACATGGCCGTGAGGGACGATGGTGTCGGCCTTCCGGCTGATCTCGATGTGTACCGCGAGACGTCGATCGGCATGACGCTCGTGACATCCCTGGTAGATCAGATCGGCGGATCGCTGACCGTCGAACGCGTCGGAGGAACTGCATTTGAAATAACCTTCCGCCCGCAGTCCCACCCCGTGCCAGAGCCCAGCACAACTCCGGTTTGAACAACCCGCAGTTTTTCCGTATCTTGAGATATATGTACTGCCACTTCGGGGAACACCATGTCCGTACCTGAGAAAACAGATTTCATTCGCGACATTGTTGCAGAAGATCTTCGCACGAACAAATATGGAGGCCGGATCCATACCCGTTTCCCTCCCGAACCCAACGGCTACCTCCATATCGGTCACGCGAAGTCGATCAACCTGAACTATGGGATCGCGCGGGAGCACGCCGGCGGCATCTGCAATCTCCGGTTCGATGATACCAACCCGGAGAAGGAAGAACAGGAGTATGTGGATTCGATCATCGCCGATGTCAGGTGGATCGCCGGTACGATCGATGAGCGGATCTACTACGCGTCGGATTATTTCGAACAAATGTATGAATGGGCTGTTGCGCTGGTACAGAAGGGGAAGGCCTACGTCTGCGATCTGAATGCGGACGAGATCCGTGAATCCCGCGGAACGCTGACTGAACCCGGAACGGACAGCCCGTACCGCAACCGGTCGGTGGAGGAGAACCTCAATCTGCTCACGCGTATGCGCAAGGGCGAGTTTCCGGACGGTTCGCGGACGCTGCGTGCCAAGATCGATATGGCGTCACCCAACATCAATCTGCGTGATCCGATCATGTACCGGATTGTCCACGAAGACCACCACCGGCAAGGGAGCGCCTGGTGCATCTATCCGACGTATGATTGGGCGCACGGCCTCGAGGACTCGATCGAAGGGATCACGCATTCCATCTGCACGCTGGAGTTTGAGAACCACCGTCCCCTGTATGACTGGTTCCTTGATGCCCTGGAGATCTATCATCCGCAGCAGATCGAGTTTGCACGTTTCAATCTCAGCTATACGATCCTCAGCAAACGGCGGCTCCGACAGCTGGTGCAGGAAGGGCATGTGTCCGGGTGGGATGATCCCCGGATGCCGACGATTGCCGCCTACCGCCGGCGCGGGTACACTCCCGAATCCATCCGCACGGTCTGCGAGAAGATCGGCGTGTCGAAGAAAGACAGCATCATCGACGTATCATTGCTCGAATGGAGCATCCGGGAAGACCTGAACAAACACGCACAGCGGGCAATGGCCGTCCTCAACCCGGTCAAGGTCGTGCTCACGAACTATCCGGAGGGACAGACAGAGGAGTTGCCGGCGATGAATAATCCGGAGGATGAGTCGGCAGGGACTCGGAACGTTCCGTTCGGGCGGGAGCTCTACATCGACCGCGACGACTTCCGGGAAGTGCCTCCGCCAAAGTACCATCGCCTGTCACCCGGCAAGGAAGTCCGCCTCCGTGCCGCGTACATCATCAGATGCGACCAGGTGATCAAGGATGCCTCAGGTGAGGTCATTGAACTGCGGTGCACATACGATCCGGAGACCAGAAGCGGGGGCCCGGCGGCCAACCGGAAGGTGAAGGGGACGATTCACTGGGTTTCTGCGCAGCATGCGGTGGACGCGGAAGTACGCCTGTACGACCGGCTGTTCCTCAAGGAAGACCCGAATGAGGCCCCGGAGGGCAAGAGCTTCCTTGTGAACCTCAACCCCGATTCACTCCAGGTCCTCACGGGATGCAAGCTGGAACCCATGCTGGGCTCAGCTGCGCCGGGAGACCGGTTCCAGTTTGAGCGGGTGGGATACTTCTGCGTGGACACGGCCAGAACCGCATCCGGCGCGCCAATCTTCAACCGCACGGTGACTCTGAAGGACGCCTGGGCGAAGATCGAGCAGCGGGGGCGGGAGCTAACGCCGGCACCGTAAGTTGACGTCGGCATCAGAAGTCGACGCTGGCATCCCGAGCCGAGAACGGCATAGGAGGTGTAGGCCGGCGTCGCAGGTTTACGCCTGCATCGGAACCTGCCGCCGATTGCGGGGGCTTGCGCCGGTACCGCAGGATTACGCCGGCGACGGAACTTACCGCCGGTATCGTGAGATGAACTCCTCGACCTCGGGGATCCCTCCCTGGAAGATGAGATACCCGTTGCTGGGTTCGCGGTCGGTGATCTCCCCGGCAACGGGCGTCATCATGATGTTCCGCACCGTCTGCTGGTCTTTGCTCTGTCCGAGGGCCCACCCCAGCTTCATGTAGGCCACCTCGGGAAGCATGTTGGCCCCCGGTACGACTCCCAGTTCCATCATATCGCGTCCCGTGTCATACACGTACATCTGAACATAACCCCAGAGCGTCTGCACGGTCATGTAGATGGAGATGCCTTCCTGATGCGCGCGCCGGAGTGACGGGTAGAGGGGTTTGTTCACATGACCCAACCCTGTGCCCGCTATCACGATTCCGCGGTATCCGTTGTCGATCAGCGAATCGATAATATCCGGTTTCATGTTCGGATAATAGTACACGATGGAGACTTTTTCCTCGAAGGCCGTGTTGACGATGACCTTCCGGTCCTTTCTGCGGGTCCGGTAGTCGTGGCGGAGCGGCGTGATCGCGTCGCGGCTCACCATGGCCAGGGGAATGTCTCCGATCGTCCTGAATGTAGACCGGTAGCTCGAATGCATCTTGCGTACCCGTGTGCCGCGGTGGAGGAGGCCGTACTCATCCGATGTCGGGCCGAACATGCACACCATCACTTCCGCGATATCGCTTTCCGCGGCGGTCTTCACGCTGTGCATGAGATTCAGCGCGGCATCCGACGAGGGTCTGTCGCTGGACCGCTGTGAGCCGACCATGACGATCGGGACAGGGGAGTCCTGGATCATGAATGAGAGGATGGCGGCCGTATGGTGCATGGTGTCCGTGCCGTGGCCGATCACGATGCCCTGAACGCCCTTCTCGATCTCCCGCCCGATCGCCTGAGCTGTCCCGATCCACTGTTCTGGCCCCATGTTTTCACTGAATACTCCGTACAACTTCTCAGTCTCCAGGTTACAGATGTCGGCGAGTTCGGGAACCGATCCATACAACTCACCTGGTGAGAATGCCGGGATGACGGCACCTGTCCGGTAGTCCAGCCGGCTGGCAATAGTCCCTCCCGTTCCGAGAAGCTTCACGCGAGGCTTCTTCGGATCATACGGGAATTCTTTCTCTGGAATCTTATAATGCGCTTCCTTCCGTCCCAGAACCGCGATCTTCTCCACTGACGATGCCTGTATCCCCACGTTGTATCCGCTGCGGAGTTTCAGGACGATGTGAAGGGGATCTGCAGTTTCGGACCGGGGGAGCACAATCCCTGTAAAGGTCCCTTTCGCCGTATAGATGTCCACATCGCTCCACACCTGAGCGTCATATGTCTTGAGTGTGGCGAGCGCCTCATCACGGTATCCCCGGTAGTTGTCGGTCATGAACGGGCCTCCTGCAGTGATACGGTGACCCGCGCTGCGACTTCTGCTCCCGCCCGGCGTCCGCGGACGGTTCTCATGACTTCACCGGTCAGAATTGCAGCGGTCTTTCCGCTATGGCGGATCCGCTCAGCAGCCAGGCGTTCTGTGCATGCGGAGATCACCGCTTCCAGTTCATCATCGCTGCATCGATCAGGAATGTCGTCGCGCGAGAAAGCCGTGCCTTCTGCCATGGTGCGCAGAGCCGGGAGCACCGCCTCGCGTGTCAGCACACCGTCTTTGTACGCGACGAGCAACTGCTGCATCTGCTCTGCCGGGATAGGCACTGGCCGGGTCATCGACCGGCGAACCCTCTTGGGGAGCTGAATGAGGATGACGGCGACGGCGGTAGGAGGGAGTCCCCATCCCTTCACCGCTTTAGCAAAGAGGTCTGCGTACGGGGAGATGC